>Ga0134125_10006435_pt1 | contig 13312 bp, 9 predicted proteins | sample KB31751_FD_96464 | JGI IMG/M metagenome (GOLD analysis project Ga0134125, IMG submission 96464) | Terrestrial soil microbial communities with excess Nitrogen fertilizer from Kellogg Biological Station, Michigan, USA - KB3-175-1 | ecosystem: Environmental > Terrestrial > Soil > Unclassified ... | reverse complement strand
GGGCAAGGTCCTCTACCTCGGCTGCAGCAACTACGCCGCTTATCGGCTGACCGACAGCTTGTGGCTGTCGAAGTCGCTCGGGCTCGAGCGCTTCGTGGCGCTGCAGGCGCAGTATTCGCTCGTCGTGCGCGAGCTCGAGCGCGAGCACGTGCCGCTGTGCGAAAAGTTCGGGCTCGGGATCCTGCCGTGGTCGCCGCTCGCGGGCGGCTTTTTGAGCGGCAAGTACAAGAAGGATGCGCCGATCCCGCCGGGGTCGCGGCTCGAGAAGTTCAAGGACACCTTCATGCGCGTCGACTCGCCGCGGAACTGGAAGATCCTCGAGGCGCTCGAGGGCGTGGCGCGCGAGGTGGGCACGTCGCTGACGGCGGTGGCGCTGCGCTGGTTGATCCAGAAGCCGGCGGTCACCTCCGTGATCATGGGTGTGCGTACACCGGCGCAGCTCGACGACAACCTGAAGGCCGCTGGGCTGCAGCTTTCCAAGGAGGCGATGAAGCGCCTCGACGACGCCAGCGGCTACGAGCTCGGCTATCCCTACGATTTCATGAAGCGTATTCAAGGGCGCTGGTAACCCAGATCATTTTCGATTCGCCGCACGTATAACCTGACGTGCTGGCGCTCAGAATCATCGTCGAGTGGGATGGGACGGTCGTCGAAGATCGTCTCTATCGCGAGCGCGACCTCGTGCTCGTGGGAAGCGGACCGGCGGCGACGTCGGTCGCGCCGGGGCCCGAGGGGCGCTACGTCGCCTTCGTGCGGCGCGGCGAAACCTGGGCCGTTCACGTGCCCGCGGGCGTGTGCTCGGCGATCGACGTGCCGGGCGAGCCGCTCGCCGACGGCGCGACCGGCTACAAACGCACGCTGTCGCTGACCGGCGTGGAGACGGCGCGCTGCGGCTCGCTCGTGTTCGACGACGCACGCGGCGAGGTGAGCGGAGCGAGCCGAGATGCCTCCGGCGAGGCTGTGCCGAGCCGGATGCCCGCAACGATCGTGACCTTCGAGCTGTGCGAGCTGGGCGGCGCGTCACGGCGCGATGGTGCGATCTACGGCTGGGCGGCGGCGGCGATCGTGCTCGCGCTCGTCGGAGGCGGCACCTACAAGCTGTCGCGCGTGCTCGGGCCTGGCGACCGGCCGCAGTGGGGACGGCCGGAGCCGCTCGCGTCGCGCGACGCCAACATGCTGCGCGTCAAGATCGGGCCCGACGGCAAGGGCGCGTCGCGGCCGCAGGCGGGGCGCGGCGCGACGCTGCGCGCGCCGTCGAAGGGCACGAAGAAGGCGCAGAAGAAGCCGCCGCAGGTGGCGTCGGTGAACAAGCCGCATCTCGGCAATCGCAAGGCGCCGAAGAAGATCGATCCGGTGGCGCCGCCGCGCGCGGAGATGATCGAGCAGGCGCAGGCGGCGCTGCTCAACGCCGATCTGCGCAAGGCGGTCGAGGACTTCTCGAAGGCGGAGAAAGAGGGGCCGCTCGATTACGACCAGCTCAACTGGCTCGGGCTCGCGCACTACATGCAGGGCAGCTACGACGACGCCGAGCGCGTGTGGTCGAAGGCGCGGGCGATGGATCCGCTGCGGCCCGACGCCATCAACAACCTGGCGAACGTGGCCAAGCGGCGCGGGGACACGGCGGCGGAGATCGTGCTCATCAATGATGCGCTGGCGGTGAGCCCGGATGATTGTCACGCGACCAACGGGTTGGCGCTGGCGTTGGCCAAGTCGACCGATCCGTCGGAGCGGGCGCGCGCCGAGGCGATGCTGGCGAAGTCGGACTCGGCGTGCGGCGGCGAGTATGCGTACACGTCGATCCAGAAGGCGGCGATGCTGTCGCTGTCGGGGGATCGCGACGCGGCGTTCGCGGCGCTGGAGACGGGCCTCAAGCGCGTCGACACGCTGGTGCCGATCAAGGAGTACGAGGTGTGGACCGATCTGACGATCGATCCGGCGTTCGCGTCGCTGCGCGGCGATGCGCGGTTCGGCACGCTGACGACGAAGTATCTGCCGCGCGCGGCGAAGGGGGTCGCACCGAGCCGGGCGCAGCCCGAGAGCGAAGTCGACCATCCGACTGTGCCTTCATAGGGAGGAGCTGACGTGGAATCGCTGTTGAACCAGTTCGGATGGGCCGCCTGGGGGCCGGTGCTGGTGGTGGCGCTGCCGGCGGCGATCGTCGGGCTCATGGTGCGCGCGGCGGCGCGGCGGCGCGTGGAGTCGCTCGGGCTGGTGACGGCGGCGCGGCGGCGCGTGGCGGATGTGCGCGCGGGGCTGGTCACCGTCGAGGGGACGTGGCGGTCGCCGCGCGGGGCGGGCGATGGGCTCGTCGAGGATGCGTCGGGGGCGGCGCTGCTGGTGACGCGCGACGAGGGCGCGGAGGCGATCGCCGATGGGTCGCACGTGCTCGTCGTCGGGTGCGCCGGGGCCGAGGGGGATGATCCGCGCGGGTCGGGGTATCGCGGGCATGCGCGGCTGCCGCGGGTGGTGGCGTGCGGGGTGGGGCACTTCGTGTCGACGGATGCGGGGCTCTTGGAGCGCGAGGAGCGTTGGGCGCGGCGGCGCGCCACCGTCGGGGCGGCGCTGTTCGCGGCGGCGGTGGCGATGGCGGCGATGGCGGCGATGGTGGCCTGGCGCGCGACCGACTGAGTCGTCGCCGGCCGTCGTAGCGGTTCTGCCTTTTGATCTTCTGATCTTCCTGTGAAATCTTCTGCCCTCGTGAATCTGGCCGAGGAGCTGGCGTGGTTGCGCTTCTACGTGCCGCGGCAAGCGGTGCAGCTGCTCGCGCGCGCGCTGCCGCTGGCGGCGCTGCGTGATCGGCTGCCGCGCGTCGTCGCCGAGCGGCTGCGCTTCGGGCTCTATCCGGCGCGCATCACCGACGCGGCCGAGGTCGAGTGCGCGCGCGTGTATGCGCCGTGGGGCGATCCGGCGGCGCTCGATGCGGCGCGGCCGGTGCGCTACGACGCGGCGCCGCGCGTGTCGATCCTGATCGTCACCTACAACAACCTGTCGCTCACGCGGCTGTGCCTGGCGTCGATCCAGCGCGCGGCCGGGGCGCTGCCGTTCGAGGTGATCGTCGTCGACAACGCGTCGTCGGACGGCACGCAGAACTGGTTGCGCGCCACGGCGGCGGCGGGGCGGTTGCCGCTCGTCGTCGTCGAGAACGAGGGCAACGCGGGGTTCGCGGCGGGCAACAACCAGGCGGCGGCGCGGGCGCGCGGCGACGTGCTGGTGTTCTTGAACAACGACACGGTGGTTGTGCCGGGCTGGTTGGAGACGCTGGTCGGGCACCTCGAGCGCGACCGATCGATCGGGCTCGTCGGTCCGGTCACCAACTCGGGTGGCAACGGCGAGGCGCAGCTCGGCACGCGCTACGCGGAGCTCGACGGCATGCGCGCATTCGCGGCCGAGTACACGGGCGCGCACGCGGGGCAGGTCGACGACGTGCCGATGTTGGCGCTGTTCTGCGCGGCGATGGCCAAGGAGCGCTTCGCCGCGGTGGGCGGGCTCGACGAGCGCTACGGCCGTGGGCTCTTCGAGGACGACGATCTGGCGCTCGCGGTGCAGCGTCGCGGCTGGCGCGTGGCGCTGGCGCGCGACGTGTTCGTGCACCACTACGGCGGCGCGTCGTTCTCGCGGCTGGCGCCGGGCGAGTATCTGCGGCTGTGGTGGCAGAACCGCCGCGCCTTCGAGCGCAAGTGGGGCGTGACGTGGCAGGCGCGCTGAACGGCGAGGGCTCGGGGCTGGTGCTCGACGCGCCGATCCCGTCGACGTTCGAGATCGGGCGCGGCGCGGTCCTCCTCATCCGCGGATCGATCGCGTCGTCGTCGGCGCTGCGCCCGCGTCGCTGGGTCGTCGAGCTCGACGGCGAGCGCCAGTCGTTCGACGGCGGCACGTCGCGCGCGCTGTTTCTCCCGGTGCGCGTCGATCGCGCGCGGGCCGGCACGCGCGCCCGTCTGCGCGTGATCGCGCAGCACCGCGGCGGTGAGACGGTGGTCGTCGATCAGCCGATCGCCTTCATCGAGCACGCGCGGCGGCCCGAGCGCATCGACACGCCGATCGCCATCTGCCTCGCCACCTACAACCCCGATCCGACGCTGCTCGCGCGCCAACTCGAGTCGATCCGCGCGCAGACGCGCCGCGACTTCACCTGCCTCATCCACGACGACGGCTCGCGCCTCGAGCGCTGGGCGGCGATCGAGGAGCTCGCGCGCGCCGACGAGCGCTTTCGCGTCTTCCGCGCCGAGCACAACCGCGGCTTCTATCGCAACTTCGAAGCCGCGCTGGCGCTCGTGCCGCCGTCGACGCCGTACGTGGCGCTCGCCGACCAGGACGACGTCTGGTACCCCGACAAGCTCGCCGCCTGCATCGAGCGGCTCGACGCGAGCCCCGGCACGCAGCTCGTCTACTCCGACATGCGTCTCGTGCGTGGCGACGGGAGCGTGCTGGCGCCGAGCTACTGGACCGCGCGCCGCAACAACTTCACGAACCTCGATACGCTGCTCTTCGTCAACACCGTGACGGGCGCGGCGTCCGTGTTTCGTGGCTCGTTGCTCGACGTGGCGCTGCCCTTCCCGCCGGAGCAGGGGCGGACCTTCCACGATCACTGGCTCGCGTGCGCCGCGTTCGTCGCCGGCGGCCTCGCGTACCTCGATCGGCCGCTCTACGACTACACGCAGCACGAGAGCAACGTCATCGGCGCCTCCGAGCTCCGGCCCTTCACGCTCGCCGGGGCGCTCGGCCGCCACGCCGTCAACGTCGTCGAGATGTTCGTCAAGCCGCCGCAGATCTTTCGCAACGCGCGAGCGATGCTCGAGTTCTACGAGCTCAGCTACCGTCGCACGGCATTGATCGCCGCGACGCTCGCGCTGCGCTGCCCGACGCTGTCCGCGGAGGCGCGTCGCTCGTTCGCGCTCTTCGACGACAGACTACGCCGCGCATTCGATCTGATGCTGCGTCGCCACCTCGGCGTGATCCGGCGCGGCGACAGCACGGCGATGATCGAGTTCAAGATGGGGATGGGGCTGCTGCTCGCGCATCTGCGGTGATGCGGCAATATGTCGCACCGACAATGTCGCCGCCGGGCTACTTGTCGACGGCGCGCAAGACGCCGCCGCGCGGAACGCCGTCGCGCGCGCGCGAGGCGACGTTGCGCACCGCCATCAGGTAGCGATTGCCGTAGTCGACGTCGGGCTCGAGATATGCGCTCTCGGCCCATTCGTTCCACGCATTGATGAACACGAGCCGGGTGTCGGGCCGGTTGTTGGCGCGCACCTTGTCGGCGAGCCGTTCGAGCCAGTGCTGGAAGCGCTCGGGCTGCGCGCCGCGATAGATGGTGGCGCGCTTGCCGTAGCGCGCGGTGTTGTCCCAGTCGACGAACGCGCCTTCGAGCGTGGTGAGCGCGCGGTCGACCGGCTGCTCGATGATCTTCTGCCACACTTCGTCGTAGTCGAGCTGGTGCGGCTGGTGCAGGCGATCGATCGCCGACTGCAGCCGGATGGCCAGCCCGCGCGGAACCATCGCGCGCAGCGGCGCGAAGTGGCGCTTGTAGAACGGCGGGTTCGCCTCCGCCAGCACCACCGTCGCCACGGCCGGCTGAAAGCGGAAGAGCGCGTCGAAGTGGCGCAGCGTCTCCCACGCCGGCGTCTTGTATTGCGAGACGGCCACGAAATAGAGCCCATCGAGCCCGTGCTCGCGCGCGCGCGACTGCCAATAATCGAACATCTCGCCCGGCTGCTCGAGCTTGTCGGGCCGGTAGATCATGAAGATCGGCTTGCCGTCGATGCGCAGCGCGCGCGGGTCGGTCCACGCCTTGATGAGGTAATCGAAGTGCCGCCCCCACGCCGCCACCGACGGCGTATGCGTCTGCAGCTGCAGGATCTGATGTTCCTGCCCGTCCCAGCGGCGCGACCAGGTCTCGTTCGCCCACGACAGGCAGAACGAGATGTCGAGATCCTTCATCCCGAGGAACAGGTTCGTCGGCGTTTCGAGCAGCTGCTTGCCTTCGAACCAATAATGATAATGGCAAAAACCCGATATCCCGTATTCGCGCGCCATTTCCACCTGGCGGCGAATGACGCGACGATCGCTTTGATCGTAATAACCGTCCCTGGGAACGCGCGGCTGATAGTGGCCGGGAAAGAGCGGCCGCGCGCGTTTGACGTTGACCCAGTCGGTGAATCCCGGACCCCACCAGCGGTCGTTCTCGGGAATGGTGTGAAGCTGCGGGAAGTAGATCGCGATGAACCGGACGTCGCCCATATTGCTCGGCACAATCTAGCAGGTTTGCGCGCCGCGTCGAAGGTGTGCTACCCAAAGCGGCAAATCGGCGAAGACTTCGCGTGTTCAATCCGCTCGATTATCCCCTGTTTCTCGAGCATCCCGAGCGTCCGCCGCGCGGCGCGCACCGCCAATACGTCCCTTTTGCGATGGCGCTCGTGCAGATGCTTCGGCCGCGGCGCGTGGTCGCGCTCGGCCTCGGCGACGGCGACGTGTACCTCGCGACCTGTCAGGCGGTGGCGGCGCTCGGCCTCGGCGCAACGTGCCGGGGGATCGATGAAGCACCATCGGTCGAGCTGCACGCCCATCACGACGCGCGCTATGGCGCGTTTTCCCGGCTGATCACCGCGTCGCCGGCGACGGCGGGCGATCTCGGCGATCGTGCCGATCACGGCGACCTCGGCGATCGTGCGGATCGCGGCGATATCGAGCCGCTCGATCTCGTCATCGTCGATCCCTCGAGCGGCATCGATGGCGCGGCCGCGTTCGCGGGCTGGCGCGCGCGCACGAGCGAGCGGGCCGTCGTCGCCGTCTACGACAACACCGGCGGCGGTCGCGGCGAGCCGCTGTGGCGGGAGCTCGCCGCGGACCGGCCGTCGTTCCAGCTCGATCACGCCGGCGGCCTCGGCATCGTCGCCATCGGCAGCGACGTGCCCGATCCCCTGCGCGCGCTGGTGGCGCTCGGCCCCGCCGATGCCGCCGCGTTGCGCGCCTGCTACGCGCGGGTCGGCGCCGCGGCGGCGGATGTCGTCGCGCGCGAGCTGCACGCTCGCGTCGAACGCGCCGAGCACACCGAGGCCGTGCTGTCCGAGGTCCTCGACAGCGTCAGCTTTCGCGTCGGCAAGACGGCGACCGCGCCGCTGCGCTGGGCCTTCGATCGGGTCGGAGAGGCGATCGCCTGGCGGCCGCATCGGCGAAGCGAGCGCCGCGTTCGCCGGCACGGAGCCGACGGCGAAGCCACGCCCCCGCCGCCGGAGCGGCTCAAGGATTTCGCGGCGGGCGCGCGGCCGGCGCGCGTGTGCCTCTTCTCGCACTTCGATCGCGACGGCATCGTCGACGACTACGTGCTGCGCTACCTCGACGCGCTGCGCGGCTGTGGGCTCGACATCGTCTTCGTGTCGACGGCCCCGACGCTACGGCCGGAAGCGCTGGCGCGGGTCGCGCCGCTGTGCGCCGCCGTGCTCCTGCGCGAGAACGTCGGCTTCGACTTCGGAAGCTGGCGCGCGGCGCTCGACAGCTATCCGTGGATCTTGGACGGCGAGCTCCTCGTCGTGGCCAACGACAGCGTCTATGGACCCGTGCGCGCGCTGCGTCCGCTGTTCGACGCGATGAGCGCGCGCGCCTGCGACTTCTGGGGAATGACCGAATCGCGCCAGCTGAGCCAGCATCTGCAGAGCTACTTCCTGGCGTTCAAGAAGGAGTGCCTGCAGAGCGAGACCTTCCGCGCCTTCTTTGCCGACGTCGCGTTCTTCGACGACAAGAAGCAGGTGATCGACGCCTACGAGCTGACGCTGACGGGCCGCCTGGCCGCGGCCGGGCTGCGCTGGGCGGCGGTCGCCCCGCACGTCGAGCTCGACGGGCGCGTCCTCAATCCGGTCCACCACCTGTGGCGCTCGACCCTCGACGGCGGCGTCCCCTTCGTCAAGGTCGAGCTCCTACGCGACAACCCGATGAACGCAAACCTGCGCGGTTGGCAGTCGTTCCTGCGCGACCGTTTCGGCTACGACACGGAGCCAATCCTCCGGCATTTGCGTCGTATCAAACCCAATGCCGCGGCGCTGCGCGCGCATTGACCGCGGCGCTGCGCGCGCATTGACAGGCCGCTGCCTGCCGGGAGATAAGCCTAACGGGCATAAACGATGCAAATCGCAGATTTCCGCCGCCGCATGCGCGAGGTTGTCGGCGCCGTTCACGCCGGACTTCGCGCTACGCGTGAATCGCTGGCCGGCGACGCAGTGACGCCGTCTTCGCAGGGGTCGACGCTCGATCGCAACAGCAAAATCCTGTACGCCGTAGATCGTACCGCGTTCGGTCTGGAGATCGGCCCCAGTTTCAGCCCGATCGCGCGCAAAGCGGATGGCTTCTCAGTCGAGGTCATCGATCATGCCACCGCCGACGAGTTGCGCGACAAGTATCGCGGCCACGACAACGTCGACATCTCACGCATCGAGGAGGTCGACCACATCTGGCGCGGCGAGCCGCTCGACGAGCTCCTCGGCGTGGGGCGCCATCATTGGATCATCGCTTCGCACGTCATCGAGCACATCCCCGATCTGATCTCGTTCTTTCGCCAGTGCGCGCGCCTGCTCGCGCCGGGCGGCGTCGTCTCGCTGGTCGTGCCCGACAAGCGTTACTGCTTCGACTATTTCCGATGGCCGACGTCGACCGGCGACGTGCTACAGGCGTTCGCCGATGGCCGCCGTCGCCATCCGCCGGGCGTCGTCTTCGATCACGTGGCGCAGATCGTCAGACGCGCGCAGCTGGTCTCATGGAACGCGGAGACCATGGGTGACTTCACCTTCATGCACGGGCTCGAGGAGGCGAAGGCAGCGTTCGAGGGCGCGTGTCAAAGCGACGCCTACGTCGACGTGCACTGCTGGCGCTTCACGCCCGCGAGCTTCCGTTTGATCCTGACCGAGCTGCGTTTGCTGGGTCTGTTCGAGTTCGAAGAGGTCTGCTCGTTTCCGACGGAAGGCTGCGAGTTCTTCGTGACGCTTCGGCCGACGTCGGCCTTGCCGCCGCAGGTCGATCGCATGGCTCTCTATCACCAGGTGGCGCGTGAGCTCCTGGAAGGGCTCCAGGAGAAGGGCAATGGCTAAGCTGTCGGCTGATCTGTACGACGAGAACTACTACCGTCACTACTGTGGCGAAGTACCGTACGAACGCACTCCAGGCTGGCTCAGCTTCTTCGGTGGAGTCGCCGATCGCATCATCGGTGACATTGCGCCGAAAACCGTGCTCGACGCTGGCTGCGCGCTCGGGCTTCTGGTGGAAAGCCTCCGCGATCGCAATGTCGAGGCGTTCGGCATCGATATCTCCGAATACGCCATTCGTAACGTGCGGCCCGATATCGCGCCCTATTGCTGGAACGGCTCGATCACGGATCCGCTCCCGCGCCGCTATGACCTCATCGTCACCATCGAGGTGCTCGAGCATCTGCCGCGGCCTTCCGCCGAGGCTGCGGTCGCCAATCTTTGCCGGTTTACCGACGACATCCTCTTTTCCTCGTCGCCGGTCGACTACCGCGAGACGACGCACTTCAACGTGCAGCCACCGGAGTACTGGGCCGAGCTATTCCTGCGGCAAGGGTTCGTTCGCGACGTCGATTGCGATGCATCGTTCATCACGTCGTGGGCGGTGCGCTTCCGTCGCGAGTCGGTGACCATGCAGCGCCTCGTGCACGATTACGAGCGGCGGTTCTGGCCGGTATGGAAGGAGAACGCCGATCTACGATCACTGGTAAACGAGGTGCGCGGCCAGCTGAACGCCGCCGAGCGCGAGAACGACGCGCTCAAGAAACAAGCCTCCGAGACGCAGGTGGAGCTGCAGAAGACGGTCCAGCGGCTCGCCGAGATCGAGAACAGCTTGTCGTGGCGCATGGTCAAGGCTGTGGTGCCGCCCCTACAACGGGCGTTGCCCAAGGAGAGCGTTGGTGGCCGGCTACTCTCGTCGACGTTCAACCGCGGTGGGCAGGGACTGGCGCGCGCGCGCCAGGTCGCAGCCGATTTGCGCGCCGTCGATCCGAGCCGTTTCCTTGGCAAGCTGAGCCGCCCGGTGACGCAGCGGCGCTTCGAGGTACCGCCGCTGACGCTCCCGTCAGCGTTGGCGGCACATCGCGCCTCGGTCGACGTGATTGTCTGCGTGCACAACGCGCTCGACGATGTCACTCGCTGCCTGACGTCGCTCGTGCGCTACACGCGCACGCCGTACCGCTTGATCCTCGTCGACGACGGCAGTGAGCAGCCTACGTGCGCATACTTGGCGCGTTTCGCCGAAGAGCAGGGCGCCACGCTGCTGCGCAATGAGCGGGCGCTGGGCTATACGCGCGCGGCCAACCAGGGGCTGCGCGCGTCATCGGGCGACTACGCGCTGCTCCTCAATAGCGACACCATCGTCACACCCGATTGGCTCGATCGGATGGTCGATTGTGGCGAGTCGGACGCGCGCATCGGACTCGTTGGTCCGTTGTCGAACACGGCGTCGTGGCAGTCGGTTCCCGAGGTCCGCGTCGACGAAGATTGGGCTGCCAACGCATTGCCTGATGGATGGGAACCCGCCGATTTCGCCCGTGCGCTCGCCGCGCGTTCGCCGCGCCAGCACCCGCGCGTCGGTTTTCTCAATGGCTTCTGCCTGATGGTGAAGCGCGCTCTGTTGACCGAAATCGGACTCTTCGACGAGCAATCGTTCGGACGCGGTTACGGCGAAGAGAACGACTATTGCGTGCGCGCACGCGCAGCAGGCTGGCAGCTCGCAGTCGCGGACGACGCCTATGTGTTCCATGCGCAATCGCGCAGCTACACGAACGCCGGACGACGCGAGCGTATCGAAGCTGCCGATCGCACGCTGGTGGAAAAGCACGGGCGCGGACCCATCGACAGCGGGCTTCTCATGACCCGCGACAATCGCCTGCTGGGCGGCCTGCGCGCGCGCACGCGCGTCCTGCACGAGCGCGAGCGGCTGATCGCCGATGGCCGCCAGCGTTGGGAGGGCAAGCGTGTCTTGTTCCTCCTGCCGGTCGCCGATCCCGGAGGCGGCGGACACGTCGCGCTGCAAGAAGCCCGCGCGATGCGTGCCATGGGCGTCGATGCTCGGGTGCTGAACCTCGATGAGATGAGGGTCGCCTACGAGCAGCATTATGCCGACACTGGTGTCCCCGTTCAGTACGTGGCGGGCAAAGAGCGCGCTTCCTCGGCGTTGCGTGATGTCGATGCGGTGATCGCAACCGCCAACACTTCGATCGAATGGATGACTCTTCCCGGTGGTGCCGAGCGCTCGTCGCTGGTGCGCGCCTACTACATCCAGGACTTCGAGCCGTTCTTCTACTCGCCTGGCTCCGACGGCTACTGGACCGCGTGGAAGTCGTACACGCGCTTCCCCGATCTGCTGCGCCTGACCAAGACGGAGTGGAACCGCGCGACCGTACAGACTCACCTCGGTGTCGACAGTACGATCGTCGGGCCGAGCGTCGACATCGACCTGTTCCGTCCGCGTCCGCGCCGCGACGGTGATTGGCCGGCGCGGCCTCTGCGCGTCGCGGCCATGATCCGGCCGCAGACACCGCGCCGGCAGGCGAAACAGACGATGGAGGTGCTCGCCAGCTTTGCGCGCGCGCATGCTGACGTCGAGATCGTCCTCTTCGGCGTCGACAACGACGATCCGCTCTTCACCGCTTTGCCCAGCGACTTCGCATGGCGCAACGCCGGTGTCCTGCGTCGACAGCAGCTCGCCGCGCTGATGAACGAGATCGATCTCTTCGCGGACTTTTCGAGCTTCCAGGCGATGGGCCTGGCGGCACTCGAGGCGATGAACTGCGGCGCCGCCGTCATCGTTCCGCGCAACGGCGGTGCCACCAGCTTCGCCGAGCACGAAGTGAATAGCCTGGTGATCGACACGGCGAAGCCTGAAGCTTGCCTGGCCGCGCTCGAGCGGCTCACCGCCGACTCCGCGCTGATTGCGCGCCTGAGCGCCCGTGCCGTCGCGGACGCCTGCCGGTATCACCCCGAAGGTGTCGCGCATCGCATCCTCGAGACGCTGTTCGGCACCGCGCCCGCGCGATGAAGGTTCACCTGCTGTTCGAGCACGGCGGCGATTCTCGGCCGCACGGCTGTTCGCACATCCGCCTGCTACTTCCGTTCGCGCACGCGCGCAATGCCAACCTGATCGAGTGGACGACCGGGACGAGCTACGACGGCGGTGCCGACATCGTCGTGGTCGAGCGCATGTGGCGGCCTGATCACATCACCATCGCCGAGGCCCAGGCGCTAATCGCGCGCGTGCGCGCGGACGGTGCACGGCTCGTGTACACGCTCGACGATAACCTCCTCGATCTCACGCCGTGGAGCGCGCTGCAGCGCGGCCTCAGCGACGAACAGCGTGCGGTCGTGCGCCTGTTCGCGCGTGCGGCCGACGGCATCGTGGTCTCTACCGAGCCGCTCCGTCAACGCATGTCGCGACTCAACCCACGCGTCGTGGTCGTGCCGAATGCGGTCGACGAGACGTTGTTCCGTCTCGATGCGCCACAGCCGGTGCGAGACAGCGGCGCGCCGCTCACCATCGGCTTGATGGGCACGTTCTCGCATGACGGCGATCTGATGATGGTCCTCGAGCCACTGCGTGCCGTGTTGCGGCGTCACGCCGGCCGAGTGCGCCTACAGATCGTCGGCGCCGTCGGTGACGAGGCGGTCCTGGGAGCGTTCGATGGTCTGCCCGTGGAGACGCTCAACCGCGATCGTCCTGTCGCCTATCCCGAGTTCGTGGCGTGGATGGTCGACACGCTACGCTGGGATCTTGCCCTGGCGCCGCTCGAGGACACGCCGTTCACTCGCTGCAAATCGGACCTCAAGCTGCTCGACTACGCCGCGCTCGGCATCCCCGGTATCTTCAGCCACGTCACGCCCTATGCAGCCAGCGTGCGCCATCGCCAGACCGGCTGGTTGGCGGCGAACGACGTCGGCGCCTGGCGCGAGGCCCTCGAGTCGCTCATCGCCGACGGTGAGCAGCGTCGCGATATCGCCTTGAGGGGCCGCGAGTACGTGCGCGCCGAGCGAACGTTGGCGCGCACCGCCGACGCCTGGCCGCGCGCGCTCGCCGAGCTCAGCGGCGCGGCTCAGCCGGTTTCGTAGGCCGCGAGCACGTCGTCAGCCTTGCCGTCTATCATCAGGCAGCCGTCCTTGAGCCACAGCGCGCGATTGCACAGCCGCCGCACGGTGGTGCCGTCGTGCGAGACGAAGAAGATGGTGACGCCGTCGTCGCGCATGGCTTCGATGCGGCGGATGCACTTCTCCTGGAACGCGTGGTCGCCGACGGCGAGCACCTCGTCGACGAGCAGCAGATC
>Ga0134125_10006432_pt1 | contig 13313 bp, 9 predicted proteins | sample KB31751_FD_96464 | JGI IMG/M metagenome (GOLD analysis project Ga0134125, IMG submission 96464) | Terrestrial soil microbial communities with excess Nitrogen fertilizer from Kellogg Biological Station, Michigan, USA - KB3-175-1 | ecosystem: Environmental > Terrestrial > Soil > Unclassified ... | reverse complement strand
CGTCCGAAAAGCCCTGGTAGAGCCGTGGCGGAAATCGAAGACAACGTCGATCGCGAGCTGTTCCGCAACGTGGAGAAGTTGCGCCAGCTGCGCATTGAGCATCGCGACCTGGACGATGTCATCTCCCGCCTGACGCTCGACATCCACACCAACGAGCTGCAGCTGAAAAGACTCAAAAAGCGCAAGCTCATGTTGAAGGACCAGATCACTCGCCTGGAGAGCCAGTTGATCCCGGACCTGAACGCCTAGTGCCCCCCTCGCAGTCCGTGAACGCACAAAGCGCTCTCAAGGACGTGTTTTACAGGATCACCTCGCCTGAGGTTCTGGCCCAGGTGATCGCGATAGTGGTCGCGGGCCTCGTGGCCCTGGCGGGTGCCCAGTTCGTGCGCAGCTGGCTCAAGAACCATCCGCCCCAATCGCGTCAGACCTCCTGGCAATCGCAGGCGATGGAAGGCACGGTGATCGTCGTGCCTTTCCTGGTCGCGCTCACGGTGTTGCTGATCGTGCGCGGCATCCTCACAGCCATCGGCTCCCACACGGCAGCCGTTGACACCGCGCTGCAGCTGACCACCGCGCTGGTGCTGATCCGACTGGGCGTCTACCTGCTGCGCCTGATGTTGGGACCGGATTCCTGGATGCGCACCTGGGAGTCGCGCATCACCTTCGTTCTGTGGCTGGTGATGTCGTTCTCGCTCGTGGGATGGCTCGAGACCATCGAGACGACCCTCAACCGCATCAACCTCATTCCCGGGAGATCCCAATTCACGCTCTGGGCGGTGCTGAAGGGGCTCGTGATCGTCACCGCCTTCGTGATCATCACCAGCTTGATCTCGCGCGCCTTCGAGCGGCGTGTGATGCGGCTGGAGCAGCTTGCCGTCTCGACACGGATCGGCATCTCGAAGTTCACCTACTTCCTGCTCGTGGGCCTGGGCCTGTTGCTCGGCATCAACTCTGCGGGCGTGGACGTCACCACTCTGAACGTCCTCACCGGCGCCATCGGCATCGGCCTGGGGTTCGGCCTGCAGGCGATTGCCAGCAACTTTGTCAGCGGGTTCGTGCTGCTGATGGATAAATCCATCAAACCCGGGGACGTCATCAGCTTCACCGGCCATACAGGCACCAGTACCGAGAACTTCGGCTGGGTCCAGGAGCTGCGCGGGCGCTACGTCGTGGTCCGCGACCGGGACGGGGTCGAGACGCTGGTTCCGAATCAGAATCTCATCACCAATTCGGTGATCAACTGGAGCTATTCCGACCGGCGCGTGCGCCTCCGCCTGCCCGTGATCGTCAGCTACGACGACGATCCGGAGATCGCCCTCAAGCTGTTGTTCTCCGCCGCGGAGCACCATCCCCGCATCCTGCGCGATCCGCCGCCCGTGACACGCCTGATGGCGTTCGAGGATTACGGCATGCGCCTGGAAGTGCGCTTCTGGATCGCCGACCCCATGAATGGGGTCAACAACGTGCGCTCGGACGTCAATCGCGCGATCTACCGGATCTTCCGCGAGAACGGCGTGAAGATCCCGGTGGCGCAGCGCGAGCTGCGCATGTTGGACCGCAACCCCAATACACCGGTCGTGCGCAGCGAGGCCATTTCCCGGGAACGCAAGTCCACGCCGGAAGCGCGGCGGGCACTGGAACCGGAGGAGGAGGACGGCGAGGATTAGCGCCCCCGGCGCACCGCCGTGTTCCTCCATGCCGCCCCTGGAGATCTCACCTGAGGTAGTCATTCCCGACAGCGAGCTGGCGCTGTCGTTCGTGCGCGCCAGCGGTCCGGGCGGCCAGAACGTCAACAAAGTCGCTTCCGCGGTGCAGTTGCGCTTCGCTCTGCATGCCAACACGACGCTGGACGAGGGTGTCAAGATGCGCCTGCGCGCGCTGGCGGGTCGCCGCCTGACCGACGACGGCGCCATCCTGATCATTGCCCGCAACCACCGCACCCAGGAGCACAACCGCCGCGAGGCGCTCGAGCGGTTGTCGGACCTCATCAACCGGGCGCTGCCGGCTCCCAAGGTGCGCCGGGCGACCAAGCCCACGCGCGCCGCGCGCGAGCGCCGCCTGGAGGGCAAGTCCCGCAATCGGCAGACCAAGCAGCTCCGCAAGAGTGTCCGTTGGGATGACTGAGGGAGTCTTTCATGTACCTGCCCGCCATCATGGCCTTTCTGCATCACGTTGCGGCGTTCACCTTGGTGACGACTCTGGGCGTTGAAGTGGCCCTGTTCAAACCGCCGCTGACCGCGATCCAGGCGCGCCGCATCATCGTCACGGACACGCTGTTCGGCATTTCGGCCACGGCCCTGCTGATCGTCGGTTTGTTGCGCGTGTTCTTCTACGAGAAGGGTGCCGCGTACTACTTCCACGATGCGTTCTTTGTAGCCAAGCTCAGCCTGTTCGTGATCGCCGCGCTGATCTCGATCTATCCGACAGTCCTCTATCTCTCGTGGCGAAAGCCCTTGCACAGCGCGGTCGTGCCGGAAGTGTCCGATTCGCAGCGCAAGCGCGCGCGCATGTGCCTGATGCTCGAGCTGACGGCGGTGCTGGGAATCCTGCTCTGCGCGCCCTTGATGGCCCGCGGCTTCGGGTACTTCGGCTAGCCGGGCGCGGGCGCTGAGGCAGGGTCTGTGACGAGCCACGCCGCCAGCGCCGGCAACAGCACGACCGCGCCCAGCATGTTCACCAGAAACATGAAGGTGAGCATGATCCCGATGTCCGCCTGAAACTTCAGCGGCGAGAACACCCACGTCGCGACGCCGATCGCGAGCGTCACGCCGGTGAAGATGATGCTGGCGCCCGTCACTCCCAGCGTGCGCTCATAAGCGGTCTTCACCGGCAGACCCTGGGAGAGGAACTCCTGCATGCGGCTGAACAGATAGATCCCGTAATCGACGCCGATGCCGGCGCCGAGCGCGACCATCGGCAGGGTCGTCACCTTCAGGCCGATGCCGACCAGGGCCATGACGGCGTAGACCAGAACCGACACCAGCGCCAGCGGCGCGACCACCAGCACCGTGCCGAGCAACGAGCGGAAGGTGAGCAGGCACATCAGCGTAACCGCGGCAAACACGCCAGCGAGAATCCAGAGCTCCTTGCGCTCGACGGTCTCGTTGGTCGCCGCCATCGCGCCGATGTTGCCGGTGGCGAGCTCGAACTGTGCGCCGGGCACGGGATTGCGGGTCCGCCACTGTTTGACGGCCGCCACGACGCGCTCGATGGTGCCGGCCCGATGATCGGCCAGGAACAACATCACCGGCACGAGGGTGCATTCCTCGTTCAGCAGGCCGGTGCTCGTCTCGATGTAGCGGGTGGATTGGGTGAGCTGCGTCTGCTCGCGCGGAATGCTGCGCCATTTGAGGCTGCCTTCATTCCAGCCGGCGCTCGCCTCCTTCGCATAGAACGGCAACGTGATGACGTCGGAGACTCCGATGACGTTCTGCATGTGCCCGGCGAAACGGTCGACTTCGGTCATCAGATCGTGGCTGACACACACCGGCTCCTTCGAGCGCACGATCACCGTGAGTACATCGACTCCGATGGAGAACTTCGAGGTGATCACATCGCTGTCCAGGTTGTAGCGCGAGTGCGGGCGCAGCTCGGGCACGCCGGCCTGGGTATCGCCGATCGGGGTCTCGCGCCCCTTCCACCACCCTAGAACGGCGAGCACCGCTGCGATCGCGATGATGAGCGCGGCGGGGCCCCTGTCCGTGACGTGGGCCAACCGGCTCCAGACGCCGGCTAGCCTGCGGCGGCGGCGCTCGACCCGAGCGTGGTAGCGCTCGTCGAATGCCACGAACGAAACCAGCACCGGAAGCAGCACGAGATCCGTCAGAATCACGATCGCCACGCCGATGCTCGCCGTGATCGCCATCTCGCGGATGACCTGGACGGGAATCATGAGAATGGTGATGAATCCGACCAGATCGGCGAGCAGCGCGATGATCGCCGGCATCAGCAGTTGACGGAAGGTGCGTCGCGCGGCGTCCATGCTGTCGAGCCCGGCCAGCGCCGCGTCGCTGACGGCGCTGATTTTCTGCACCCCGTGGCTCACACCGATCGCGAAAATGAGGAACGGCACCAGCAGGCCCAGCGGGTCGATGCCGTAGCCGAGCAACACCAGCGTCCCGAGCTGCCACACGACGGCAATCACCGAGCACGCCACGGGCACCAGCGCCACACGGAACGATTGGCAGTACAGCCAGACCGCGAGCAACGTGAGCACGAGCGTGATGACCGCGAACAAGACCACCGACAGTGCGCCGTCGGCAATATCGCCCATCACCTTAGCGAAGCCGATGATGTGCACTTCGATGCCGGGGTAGCGCGGACTCTGGATGACGTTGCGGACTTTCGCCTCCAGCTCGTGCGCGATCCGGATCGGGTCCACGGGGCGGCCGTTGGCATCCTGCTCGAGCACCGTGGCGCTCACGAGGGCGCCGGAGAAGTCATTCGCGACGAGCCGGCCCACGATGCCGGCCTTGAGGATGTTGCCGCGCACCTGGGCCATCGCCGCGGGCGTTGGAGAGAAATCCGCCGGGATGACGTTGCCCGCCTCGATGCCGTCCTCGACGACCTCGAGGTAGCGCACATTGGGCGTGAACAGCGACTGCACCCGGCCGCGATCGATGCCGTCCATCACGATGACTTCGTCGGTCGCCTTGCGCAGCGCGGCGAAGAATTCGGGCTTGAACATGTTGCCGTCCGTGGCGATGAGGGCGATCAGCACGCGGTTGGCGCCGCGGAACTCGGCGACGTCCTCGTCGAGGTAGGTGCGCATGTACTCGTGCTGGCGCGGCAACTGCTTTGTGAAGGACGCGTCAATGCGCAAGCCGCGCCACGCGACCGCGAGCATCACCATAGTGACGACCGCAAACATCACCAGAATCGGCATGCGATGACCGAACAACGCGCGCTCGAGCCACTCGATGCAAGTCCGCCCGAAGCTCTGATCGACTCGTGCGGCGTTCAAGAGCGCGGATCCGCGATCAGCTTCACACCCACTTCACCCACGGTGACGAGTGTGTCGCCGGGCACTGCGCGCACGGCGGCCAGGCCTTTGCGATCGTCCTGTTGCAGGAGCGAGAAGCTCGATCCGCCGTCGCGGCTGAACAGCAATACTCCGGACAACCCGACGACCACGACCCGGCCGTTCCCCAGCGCCGCGCCGCCATCGAGTGTCGCCTTCGTGTCGGTCGGGATCCGCTGCCAGCTCGCACCGGCGTCGGCGGATCTGAACAGATTGCCGCGCAGTCCGTAGGCAAGCACTGCGCCACCGGGAAGCGGCAGGACACCGAACAGGGACCCCTCGTAGGGCGAAGGGAGCGTGATCCAGGTCGCGCCGCGATCGTCGGACCGGTACAGATGTCCCGCTTCCGCGGCGATGTAGAGGCGCAGCTGCTCATCGGCGGCGATCGCGTTGAGGTGATAGCCGCCGCCGATCTCGTCTGGCAGGTCAGCCGGGGCCACCCCTGCAGCACTGCCGGGCGTGGTGCTCCTGGCGCCCGTCGTTGCGCCCTTGCCGGACTTGGCGCCCGCGGCGCCCGTCGTTGCGCCCTTGCCTGGCTGCTCGTTCGTGGGCTCGAGCTTGTGCTCCGCCCAACTGGCGCCGTAGTCGGTGCTGAGCATGTACACGCCGTACGCGCCGACCGCAATCGCCCGGCCGTCCGGCCCGCACCACACATCCAGCAGCGGCTGCTGGGCCTGGGGCGCGAAGTGTGTGCGCTGCCAGGAATACCCGCCGTCTGCGCTGGCGAGAATGATCTCGTCGTGGCCGACCGCAATGCCATGCCGCGCATCCGCGAAGCACACACCGGTCAGCAAGGCCTGGGTCGGCGTCCGGGTCTGGATCCAGTGGCGGCCCGCGTCGTCGCTGAGCAGCACGTGCCCCCGCTCGCCGACGGCCACCAGCCTGGGACCGGCGTTCGCCAGATCGAGCAGCAGGGATACGGAGGCGAGACGCGCAGGCTCGGAAGGCAACTCGGCCACATCGATGGGAGCGCCTGCGCCGGGAGCGCCCGCGGCACGCACTCCCATGGCGACCGTCACAGTGCCGCCGAGCAGCGCGAGGCCGAAGGCTGCGAGTCGCATTCGCCGTTCCGCTGTCTCCAGCGTGCTAGCGGACGCCGCGCATCAGCAGCACGCTGGGCTGATAGTCCGCCGGGGTGCGCTTGATCGTGAAGTCGTACGACCTGGGCTCCTCGTTCTGCAGTCCGAGCGCCAGGTAGCGGCCGTTCGACAGATCCATCACCAGCTCCAGCGTCGTCCACAGGGTCGGCACATCGTAGTAGTTGATGACGTGCCCTTCCTGCACGCGGTACAGCTTGCCGCGGCTGTCATAGCAGTCCACGGCCAGGATCTGCCAGGAATCTTCATCCACGTACAGCGTGCGGCGGCTGTAGAGATGGCGGGTGCCGGGCTTGAGCGTCGAGTCGACCACCCACACGCGGTGCAGCTCGTAGCGCGCGAGGTCCTGGTTGATGTGGTTCTTCTTGAGGATGTCGGTGTATTTGAGCGTGTTGCTCTGCAATCTGTACGAGTTGTAGGGGACGATCATTTCCCGCTTGCCGAGCAGCTTCCAGTTGTAACGCTCCGGGCTCCCGTTGTACATGTCGAACTGGTCGGAGGTGCGCAGGTCATCGGCGTTGGTCCCCGGATTGTCGAAGGCCACATTGGGCGCGCGGCGCACGCGGCGCTGGCCTGGGTTGTAGACCCACGCCCTGCGGTTCTCCTTCGACTGGTCCAGCGTCTCGTGCACGAGCAGGATCTCGCCCGCGAGCCGGGGGGGCTTGGTCGTCTCCTGCGTGAAGTAGGCGATGATGTTGTTGAGTGCGGACTCCGTCAGGCCGGGCACCGCATACTGGAACAGGAACTCGTCCTTGAACTCCACCAGGTTGTAGCTCCCGCTGGCGGTCACTGGAGCCTGACCAATGACGCGCGCCGCGGCGGTGGCGCGGTAGCGCAGCACGTGATTCCAGAACACCTCGACGCCCTGCTTGGGAATCGGGAACGGAATGCCCTCGACGGCGCCCGTCACGCCGTTGCCGCCAGGAGCGAGATTCGCCGTCGTGGCGATGCGCCTGGTCGCATCGTAGATGCGCTGCGGAACCGCGGCGCTGCGGTGCGTCGGGTACACGATCATCTTGTAGTCTTTGTAGGTCTGCAGCAGCAGCTTGTGACCCTCGGTCAGCTTGCTGGCGTACTGTCCCATGTTGGCCGCCGTGATCGTGTACAGCGGCTTGTCGTTCGCATACGGATCGGGGTGATGCTCGCCGGTCTTGTAGTTCGGGAAACCCGCATCGGCGGGGGATTTCAATCCACCGGTCCACGGCGGGATACTGCCATCGGCATTGCCGGCGGCTTGCGCGCCCAGCGGAGTGAGGTCCTTGCCCAGATGCGCCGCTTCCTCGGCGCTGATCGCCGCCCGCGACGGCGCAGCCACGAGGCAGGCGGACAACAGCGACGCGGCTGCCAACACGAGCGTCTTCTTCCACATGGCGGCGAGCCCTCGTTCAGAATGAATATTTGACGCTGGCCGACACGAAGTCGCGGTCGTTCAGCAGATTGTATTGCCCGGCGCCTCCGAACTGGGTGTAGGACACGGCCACCTCCCATTTCGACTGATAGTTGGCGCCGACTCCGAGGGTGAGCGCATGGCGGCCCTGGATGAAGTTGCCGCCGGGTCCGGGCGAGGTGCCGTTGACGTCGTGCTGCCACGTGAAGTTCGGCAGCACGCTCCAGGCGCCGATGACGTTGTTGTACTCCAGACGGCCGGCCAGCACGTAGCCCCAGGAAGTGGTGGTGGGAAAGCGCTTGCCCGGGTCGACCTGGCCGAACTGGAAACCCGCCAGATTCGGATTGCCGCTCACGTCGGTGCCCGGCCCGTCGTAGCGCACTCCCTGGGCGTTGGGCCCGCCCGAGAGCTTGTTCTCCAGCCCCGGGACGTAGTCGACGGCACTTTCGAACACCAGCACCAGCTGCGAGGCCTTCAGGATATTGGCCACCGTCTGGGTCGCGGTGAACTGCGCCTGATACATGTCGTGCTCTTTCCAGCCGCGGATCATCTGACCGGGGCCGAAGATCCCGAGCTGATCGCAACGGCTGAGCGTCGCTGCGGCGCCCGGCAGGCACACCGGCGGCAGCGTCTCGCCCGTCAGCTGTGCGAGCCCCTGCTCGAAGGGCGTCAGGGCCGCATACAGGATCTCCACGTCATCCAGCTGCAGCGGCACGTTGTGTCGATAGGTGAGCTCTCCCTGCAAGGCGGTGCCGGTCTTCTGCACCTGGGTGTTGAAGGAGGCGCCGATCATCTTGATGTTTTCGGGGAACTCCTCGAAGTAGCCCGCCGTCTGCGCGTACTCGTGCTCGGCGATGTTGGTCGCCTGCGTCGTGAGGTTGCCGCCGGCCAGCAATGTGTTCGCCCCGACGGTCGCGTACTGCCGGGCAGTGGCGGCACTGAGGTTGCCCCCTACCTGGGCGGCACGCTGTGATCCAACAGCGGCGCCGGTGGCAACGGCCGCCGCAAACGGCAGTCCGGCGGCCAACCCCTGAGCTGCCGCGCCCACCGCGCTCGCCGCGCCAAAAGCGTTGCCGACCCCGGCCTGGGTGCCGGTCATCGCCGACACCACGGGCAGGCGGCTGTGATAGTTGAGGAAGTACAGTCCAAGCTCGGTACCCTGCCCGAGGTCCGGCAGATAGAACTTGAAATTGAAGCCGAACTGGCCGCCGTCGCCGGGAGTGCGGTCGGGCAGCCTGCCGACGGCCTGGAAGTTCGGGATGAACGGGCCGCCGAGCGGACGGAAGTCCACGCCCTGGTCGGAGAACTCCCCGAAACCCAGGATCACCTTGCTACCGGCGGGAGTGCCGAAATCGTTGGTGCTGAAGTAGGAGCCGTCCGGCTCCGGCTTGGTCTCGTGCCACTGGAACAGATACAGGAACTGCGCGCTGACGGTCTGGTTGAAGCGCACGTTGAACACCGCCATCTCATCCGGGAGCAGCGCTTCCTTCAGCTCCGAGCCCGGCACGCGCAAGGCAGACACGTCGTAGTGATTGACCTCGTTCAGGCCATTCTGGATGAACGTGCTCTCACCCCAGCTCACCACCTGGCGCCCCAGGCGCAGCTCGGAGGGCATGGAGCCCAGATCGAAGCGCAGAAAGCCGAAGGCGTCCAGCAGGCGCGTATAGCTGCCCACCAGCCCCTTGGCCTCGTGTGTCAGGGGTGTGCGCTCGGTCTTCTCGCCCATCACCGCGAAGTCGTACAGGCCGTCACCCCGCACGAACAGCCCGGCTTTGTCCTTGTAGTTGAGGGACAGCTCGGTGACGGCCTTCAAGGCCCGGCTGAAGCTCCCCTGGCCGTAGTTGAGATCGCCGTCGTCGATGTTGGGCGAGAAGCCGCAGCCGCCGTCGGCGATGCCGATGAGACGACAGTCCCGGCCCGAGACGCGCCACGCCTGCCCGTAGCTGATCGTCGTATCCCAGCTGCCGGTAATGTCACCCGAGGCGAGCTGGAAGCCGATCGCATGCACGCTCGTGCACCAGCCGAAGCACATGAGGGCTGCCATTGCCGACTTACTGGCCCATTTCGGGCCGGCCCACGTCATGGGGCTCGCGGAGACCGCACAGCGACGACCCAACGTACCTGTTCTCATAGTCCCCCCGGGGAGCCGCGCTGGCGAGTCTACGTCCCGCCGCCGCAGGGCGGCAAGGTGGCACGCGGACTCGCCGGCTAGGAATGGGTGACTTGAAGGATGCTGTGGCGGATCTGCTCGCTCAGGACGAATTGCGCATCCTCCGCCACGCGCAGCAGCACCTCATCGAACTCCAGCCGGCCTCCGTTGGCCATGCGGATCACCCGGCGCTCGCGCAGCAGGTCGATGAAGTTCTCGAACAGGGTGCGATCGAAGAACTCCGGCGAGTTGAGGCCGTAGAGCAGGCCCATGCGCTGGGCGGTGAGCTGACAGCGCTGCTCCAGGTCGGCCTGGGTGATCTGGCCGCTGCCGCCCTTCACCAGCAGCGCAATCGCCAGGTAGTAGCGCTCGATGGTCTGGATCGTCGCCTGTGCCAGCAACGACAACTGCATGGCCTCGACCGAGCTGGGCGGCGGACGCCGCCATTCCGTGCGAGTCGGGTTCGCCTCGATCAAACCCTGCTGCTCGAGACAGGCCAGTACACGATCGACCACCCCCGCGAGCTCGCTCTCATGCCAGTGCAGGAACAGCTCCGCGGCGATATAGGGAAAGATACGCCATGCGAGCCGTTGCAGGTCCTCGGTCCGAACCATGGCGTTGCCGACGAACGCGCAGGCGACCAGTGACGGCAGAGCGAACAGATGCAGGATGTTGTTGCGGTAGTAGGTGGCCAGCATCGCCGCCTCATCGCTCATCCGCACGATGTCCCCCAACGGATGCTTCTCGCGCGAAAGCATCTGCATGTTCTCGCCGTAGGCGAGCATATCCGCGCCGGACAGTGGCGTGACCACGATCCTGTCGCTGTAAGCCACGCCGTGCAGCATCTGCCGATATAGATCGAGCTGCCGCACCAGATCGACTTCGGGCAGCGCCTGACGCGGGGTCGCCAGAAGCGTCATCGCCAGCAGATTGATTGGCGTAACCGCGGCTGCCGAGTTGATGTTCCGCATCAGCGTGGCCGCCAGGTCGTCGACGACGGGATTGAGCCAGGGAACACGCAGATCGTCCGTACCGGCGTACGTGCGCCATTGAGGCTCATGCCTGTCGAGGACGTCCGCGAGAGCAATCGGCTCTCCCAGGTTCACGTGCACCTGGCCGAAGCGCCCGCGCAGGCGTCGCAGCGTGCGCAGCAGCCCGAGGACGCTCTCCTTCTCCTTCGGCTTGCCGGAGAGCTCGCCAATGTAGGTGCGACCTTCGACGATGCGCTCGTACCCGAAGTACACGGGCAGGAACACGATGGGCCGCGACGGATCGCGCAGGAAGCTGCGCACTGTCATGGCGAGCATGCCGGTCTTGGGCTGCAACAGACGTCCCGTACGGCTACGCCCTCCCTCGATGAAGAACTCGATGGAGTGTCCGCGCTCCAGGATCGCCGCGAGATAGCTCATGAAGACGACTGCATAGAGCCCATTGCCGCGGAAGCTGCGCCGGATGAAGAACGCGCCCCCCTTGCGCAGAAACCGGCCCACGACCGGGATATTGAGATTGATGCCGGCGGCGATGTGCGGGATGGCGTAACCGTTCACATAGATCGCATAGTTCAGCAACAGGTAGTCCATGTGGCTGCGGTGGCAGGGGACGTAGACGATCTCGTTGTCCTCGGCCACGCGCTGCAGCGTCTCGACATGGCCGAACGCCACCCCGTCGTACAGTCGATTCCACAACCAGGTGAGCGCGTGCTCCATGAAGCGCACGAAGGACGGGGAATAGTTTGCCGCGATCTCCTCCGCGTAGGACATCGCCTGCAGCAGGGCCTGGTGACGCGTCAGCTTTTTTTCCCGCATCTCCTGCGCGACGGCGGCTCGCACCGCGCGCGCGCGCAGGACGCGGGCGACGAGCGTTCGGCGATGCGACAGGTCAGGGCCGATGCGTGCGGCACGTGTCTTGGCATACAAAGTCCGCAACGTGCGTGCCACACGGCGGCCTTCGGATCCGGAGGTCTCTCCAAGCAATGCCCGCAGAGAAAAAGGCTGGTCGAACTCGATGATCGTGTCGCGGCCGTTGAACAACACCTGTAGAAACTTGCGGGCTCGGCTGGCCAGGGCCCAGTCCTCCACCAGCAGCAGACGGAACCAGGAGCCCTCCTTCTGCGGTGCCCGTCCCCAGTACACGGCGACCGGCACCAGGTCGATGTCCTTCTGCGGGTGCGCGCGCAGCACTTCGATGATCTGCCGCAGCTGCGGGGGAGGCCGGCGATCCAGGCGCTCGCCCCAGAAGCCACGCGGCCGGCTCAGGTAGAAGAAGGATCGCAGCTCCTTCGACTCGGCGACCAGCCGCTTCGCCGGCCGCGCCAGCCGCAGTTGCACGCAGGCGTTCTGCAGGATCGCCAGATCGGCCGCGCTGCGTGTCTCGAGCACGTAGCAGATGGGGTTGGTGCGCGCGTGCAGGCGCGCCACGGCATCCTCGGGACGAGCCCTGAAGCGCACCCACAGGGCGAGTAGCCGGCGCAACAGCCAGTTCATTTAGGTGAATGATGCGCGCATCGCGCCTACTCGAACGCGGTGGCGGGCAAGTCGAGGGCGATGAGGAAATATTCGAACAGATACTGGATCACACGGACCTGATTGTGCAGCCGGTGATCGCTTTCCAGCACGTGCAGGGCGGCATGGTAGGTCTCGGCGAAGCGCACGCTGTGATCGAACGGGATGACATCGTCACGCCAGCCGTGCACGACGGTCGTCGGACAGTCGAGCAGCCCGGCGCGCAGCTCCGGCAACCCCTCCACGTACAGCGCGGGCGCCATCAGAAAGACCCCGCGGGCATGCAGCAGCGAAGCGGAGGCCACCGAGACGTAGCCCCCCATGCTCGAGCCGACCAGGACCAGGTCACCCGCCAGCTCCTTGCAGAAATCCACCAGCTTCGCCACGCGGGCACGCGGCTCCTCGATCCCTCGATAGTCTACCGAATGCGCTTCGTAGCCCTCGCTGCGCGCCACCTCGGCCAGCGCGGAGATTTTCTTGCCCCAGGGTCCGCTCTCCTGGCCGTGGGAGAACACGACGTACCGCGTGGGCACCGGTGGCTCATCCATCAGTGCTGCTCCGGCGGGCGCAGTGCTGGGGTGCAGAGTGCCCTCGGAACGGGGTGCAGGAGGATTGGCAGCGCATTCATCGGGTACCCAGTGTGCCGTCAGTGCAAGGCCAAAGCCAAATGCCTTTAGCGATTTTCCCGTTTTTTCGCTCTTTCTGCGAGCCTGGCGTGGCGAGCGTCCAATACGGCTTGAGTGTAGACACCGGCTCGCATAAATTCCGGGAGGTCATCCGGCGGCGCAACTGAAGAATGTGTGCCGCCACACGCCGCTGACCGTCAAGTCATCGAAGGCAATGCCTTCGCAGGAGCTTCGTCATCGCCGCGGATCCCATCGCCACCCGTCAGCAGATGGATTGGCTCACCATGACACATACCAATGCCGTCGGCGCCACCCTCCGCTCATGGCAGAAACGCTCGGGCTCCCGCTTCGGCCGCTGGCTGTTCGGCCGGAGGGTGTGTCGCCGCGCACCCCACGTACGTGCACTCAAGCCACGCTTCATCGAGTTACGGCCCGCGCTCTGCAAGGTAGCCATGGCCAATCGCAAGCCGGTCCGCGACGCGCAAGGCTCGGTGCAGTGCCTCACCAACTTGTGCGAGCTGGCCGCGGGCATG
>Ga0134125_10006431_pt1 | contig 13314 bp, 10 predicted proteins | sample KB31751_FD_96464 | JGI IMG/M metagenome (GOLD analysis project Ga0134125, IMG submission 96464) | Terrestrial soil microbial communities with excess Nitrogen fertilizer from Kellogg Biological Station, Michigan, USA - KB3-175-1 | ecosystem: Environmental > Terrestrial > Soil > Unclassified ... | reverse complement strand
TTTCGCGTCGGCGCGCATGCGCGTTCATGTCAGGCAAGGAGCTCATGGCTGAGGCGGCGTCCGCTGGCCTCGTGGGGGCGCCGGCGCCGCCGCTTCCGGAGGAGGCCGCGGCAGCGGCGCTCCGCCCGCTGTCGCCCGCCGCGATCTCGCGCTACGCGACTGGGGACCTGGTCGATGGCGTCGTCTCGAACTCGATCGGCGCGTTCGCCTTCTTCTACATGAACATCGCCTGCGGCTTGTCGGGCTCGGTGGCCGGCGCGCTCCTGGCGGTCTCGATCGCGGTCGACGCCGTGGCCGACCCGGCCATCGGATACCTGTCCGACAATACCCGCTCGCGCTGGGGCCGGCGCCACCCCTTCATGCTGGCGAGCGCCTTCCCAGTGGCCATAGGGCTCGGCCTGTTCTTCTCGGTCCCCGCGTTCCTCACCGGCTGGGCCAGCTTCGCCTACGTCCTTGCCGTGCTCCTGACCGTGCGCATTGCCATGTCCGGTTTCACGCTGCCCTACGGCGCGCTGGGCGCGGAGCTTTCGACCAACTACACCGAGCGGTCGACGATCGTCGCCTACCGCACGGCGTTCAACAATCTCGGCTTCTGCGCCGTCATCATCCTCGGCTACTGGGTCTTCCTGCGCGGCCCGGCCATCTACCACCGCTCCAACTACGCGCCGCTCGGATGGTCGCTGGCGCTGATAGTCGTCGTTGGGGCGCTGATCTCGGCGCTCGGCACGCAGGGCCTGCGGGCTCGACTGGTTCCAGTCGTTCAGGAGTCGGGCGCGTCGCCGCGACGGTTCGTCGCCGAACTGATCGATGTCTTCCACAACCGCTCGTTCCTGATTCTGTTCGTCTGCATCCTGCTGTTCTGGGCCGCACAGGGCGTCATCGCCGTCCTGGGCCTGCACGCCAGCAAGTACTTCTGGAAGCTGCCGCCCGAGGTGATCGGGGCTTTGCCGTTCGTATCGCTGGTCGGGGGCGTGAGCGGCATTCCGATCGCCGGCGTTATCCTGCAGCGGGTCGAGAAGCGGCTGGTGTCGATCGGTGGCCTCATGATCATGTGCGCGATCCAGATGATCGGAGCGCCCCTGCGCATCCTCGGCGTCCTCCCGGATCATGGCTGGCCGCTCTGGCTGGTCCTGAGCGGCTTCCTCGTCGCCACCGGCTGGGCGGCGACCGCCGTCGGGATTTCGTTCATCTCGATGCTGGCCGACGCGGCAGACGAGCACGAGCTGTTGTTCGGATCGCGGCGCGAGGGGCTTTACTTCGCCGGCCTGACCTTCTCCGCGAAGGCGGCGATCGGCATCGGCTCGCTGGTCGCCGGGGTCGCGCTCGACCTCATCGGCTTCCCGCACGACACCGCCCTGCTGCAGGCCGGCCGGATCGCCCCCGACGTGGTGCGCAACCTCGGCCTCATCGCCGGCCCGATCGCCGGCTTCATCGCCTTGATGTCGGCCTTCGCGCTAATCGGTTATCGGCTGGACGCGCGCCGCTACGCCGAGATCCAGGCCGAGCTGGTCCAGCGCCGCGCCACCGTTGCCGGATCATAGGGAGACGAGCGAATGCCCAAGCTCGAAACGCTGCCTCACGACGCGCCGATCGCCGCCGTCATGGACGTCATGGAGCGCGACGGCGCCGTCATCCTGGAGGGTATGCTCCCCCGCCCCAGCCTCGACGCGCTCGTGGACGAGCTCACGCCTTTCCTAGTCGCGACCAAGCCCGGTCGCGAGAGCTTTTCCGGGTTCAAGACCACACGCACCGGGGCGCTGGCTGCCCGCTCGCCAAAGGTGCGCGCCGCGCTCCTGGACCCGCGGATCCGGGCGGTCTGCGATGCGGTGCTGCTCCCGAACTGCGAGAACTATCAGGTCAACGTCACTCACGTGATCCGCATCCTTCCGGGCGAGGTCGCGCAGGTGATGCACAAGGATCGCTGGTCGTGGGGCTACCTGAAGGGGATCGAGCCGCAGCTGAATACCATCTGGGCGCTGACGGACTTCACGCCTGAAAGCGGCGCGACGTGCGTCGTGCCTGGCTCGCATCGGTGGCCGGACAGCCGTCGCCCAAGGCCCCCGGAAATCGCCTGCGCCGAAATGAAGGCGGGGTCTGTCTTGGTCTACACCGGCTCGGTCTTCCACGGAGGCGGCGCAAACACCTCGAGCGCGCCGCGGCTCGGCATGAACCTCACCTATTGCCTGGGCTGGCTCAGGCAGGAGGAGAACCAGTACCTGTCGTGTCCGCCCGAGATTGCTCGCACGTTCGATCCCGAGCTGCAGGCTTTGATGGGCTACGCCACGGGCGGCTACGGCCTCGGCTTCTACACGCCGCCGCTCGGGGCGGAAGAGGCGCCGGAAGTCTATCCGATCGAATGGGCTGTCCGGCCGCCCGACGCCTGAGCGATCCTGCTGGCCGGGCGCGCGTCATACCAACCGTCAGCCTAGCGCCGCCTTCGACCCCGCCGAGACCGTAGTCCGGCGCGCCGCTCCCTCACATGGTGGCGCCGATGAGCCACGGCACGAACTCCGAGCCCCCATACCCCAGCTCTTCGCTCTTCGTCGCGCGCCCCGAGGCCACGTCCAGCAGGTAATCAAAGATCTCCCGGCCCTTCGCGTCGATCGTGCTGCCGCCGTCGGCGATTCCGCCGCAATCAAGGTCGATGTCGCCGGTCATCCGCCGGTAGACTTCGGAGTTGGACGACAGCTTGATCGAGGGTGACGGCTTGAAGCCGAAGGCCGATCCTCGTCCGGTCGTGAAGGCGATGATCGTCGCGCCCGAGGCGACCTGGCCCGTGGCGGAACACGGATCGAAGCCGGGGCTGTCCATGAAGACGAGACCCCGGCTGGAGATCGGTTCGGCGTACTCGATCACGTCGGTCAATGGCGAGCCGCCCGACTTGGCGACCGCTCCCAAGGACTTCTCGAGAATGGTCGTCAGCCCGCCGGCCTTGTTGCCGGGCGACGGGTTGTTGTCCATCGCCACGCCATGTCGCTCCGTATAGCGCTCCCACCAGTCGAGCCGCGCCCGCAGCTTTGCTGAAATCTCCGCAGAATGCGCTCGCGCATACAGCAGGTGCTCCGCGCCATAGATCTCAGGGGTCTCGGACAGCACCACCGTGCCGCCTTGTGCAACCAGTCGGTCTGCCGCAGCGCCGAGCGCTGGGTTCGAGGTGATCCCGCTCCAGCCGTCCGATCCGCCGCACTGCAGTCCGACGACGAGTTCGGCGGCCGCGGTTTCGGTTCGCCGCGCCGCAGCCGCGATCGGCAGCAACTCGCGCAAGCGCGCGAGTCCCTCCTCGACCGCGCGCCGGGTGCCGCCGACATCCTGGATCGTGAAGGCCTGAAAGCTCTCGCGGCCCGCAAGGCCGAAGTCTCTGGCGAAACGCCCGGTTTGCAACACCTCGCACCCGAGCCCCACCAGCAGGACGGCGCCGAAGTTCGGGTTGGCCGCCGTACCCCACAAGGTGCGTCGCAACAGTTCGAAGCCTTCGCCCTCGCCCGCCATGCCGCAGCCGCTGGTGTGGGTAATCGGAACGACGCCGTCCACGTTCGGGAACGCGTCGAGAAGACCGGAACGTTCGGCTTCCTGCGCGATCAACCGCGCGACCGTCGCCGAGCAGTTCACCGAGGTGAGCACGCCCACGTAGTTGCGAACCCCCACGCGGCCATCGGCGCGGCGATAGCCGAGGAAGCTTCGAGGTGGGTCGCTCGGCGCTTGCCACGGCCTGGGCTCGGCGCTTCGCCGCGCCTCGGTCATGGCCATGTTATGCAGATGCACGTGACAACCGGCCGGGATTTCGGCTGTCGCCGCACCGATGACCTGACCATACTTCAGGATAAGCTCGCCCGCGCCGATCGACCTGGCCGCCATCTTGTGACCGGCTGGAATCGGCTGAACGACCGCAATCCGCTCAGGCGATGTGATTGCGCCAGCCTCGAGCCGACGCGGCGCGACCACCACGTTATCGAGTGGATGCAACCTGATAGCGGTCGTTTCCACCCTGTTGGCTGCAAGGGTCACTAAATCCGCGCTCCTCTATTGGAATGTCAGTGTGGTGATTGCCGGTTGGGACTTCAATCTCGGTGCGCTGGTCTTCCAGCAGCGCTCGCAACCCAGCGGGCCATTCGACCTTTGCTAATATGTTAGATGGCCACTTTCGCCAAGTTGGCGATCGGACCGCAATCACTTCCAAGGCGCATCGTCGCCGAAGCCGAGCGCCGTGTGGCGCGCCCGGTCAGGCGGGCGGACCGCCTGACCGGGCCACGGGGCTTAAAGCCGGCGATCACGCGCCAAGGCCGCCCAGCAACACGTACTTGATCTCGAGGAAATCCTCGATGCCGTACTTCGAACCTTCTCGGCCCAGGCCGGATTCCTTCATGCCGCCGAACGGCGCGACTTCCGTCGAGATGATCCCTTCGTTGACGCCGACAATGCCGTATTCGAGCGCCTCGGCCATGCGGAAGGCCCGGCCGAGGTCGCGGGTGTAGAAGTAGGCCGCCAGGCCATACGGGGTGTCGTTGGCGAGCCGGATCGCCTCAGCCTCGTCCTTGAAGCGGAACAGCGTGGCGACCGGGCCGAAGATCTCCTCGCGCGCGATCGCCATGGCCGGCGTCACGTCGGCGACCACGGTGGGCTCGAAGAAGGCGCCGCCGAGGCTGTGCCGATGGCCGCCGGTGATCACCCGCGCGCCGCCAGCGTCGGCGTCGGCGAGCAGGCGTTCGACCTTCGAGACCGCCTCGGCGTTGATCAGCGGGCCCTGGGTCACGCCCGGCTCGGCGCCGTTGCCGACGACCATCGCGGAGGCGCGCTCGGCGAGCTTCTGGGCGAAAGCGTCGTGAACGCCGTCCTGCACCAGGATGCGGTTCGCGCAGACGCAGGTCTGGCCCATGTTGCGGTACTTCGAGACCATCGCGCCCTCGATAGCCGCGTCGAGGTCGGCGTCGTCGAAGACGATGAAGGGCGCGTTGCCGCCCAGCTCCAGCGACACCTTCTTCACGGTGGAGGCGCACTCAGCCATCAGCTGCTTGCCGACCGCCGTCGAGCCGGTGAAGCTGAACTTGCGGACCAGCGGGTTCCCCGTCAGCTCGCGCCCGACGGCGTCTGCCTGGTTGGATGGCAGCACGTTGAAGACCCCTGGCGGAATGCCGGCGAGATCGGCGAGCTCGCCGAGCGCGAGCGCGGAGAGCGGCGTCGCCTCCGCCGGCTTGACCACTACGGTGCAGCCGGCGGCCAGTCCCGGCGCGACCTTGCGGGTGATCATCGCGTTCGGGAAGTTCCAGGGCGTGATCGCCGCCACCACCCCGATCGGCTCCTTCAGCACGAGGATCCGCTTGCCGGGCGCGTGGGTGGGGATGACGTCGCCGTAGACGCGCTTGCCCTCTTCGGCGAACCACTCGATGAAAGACGCCCCGTAAGCGACCTCGCCGCGGGTCTCGGCCAGCGGCTTGCCCTGCTCGGCGGTCATCAGTCGGGCAAGGTCCTCCTGGTTGGCCATGATCAGCTCGAACCAGCGGCGCATCAGGGCGGCGCGCGCCTTGGCGGTCATGCCGCGCCACGCCGGCAGCGCGCGGTGGGCGGCCTCTATGGCCGCGCGGGCGTCGGCGGCGTCGAGATCGGCGACTTCCGCCAGCACTTCGCCGGTGGCCGGGTTCTTTACCGCGAACCGCGCGCCGGATGCGGCGTCCCGCCAGGCGCCGTCCACATAGGCCTGCGTGCGCAGAAGGCTCGTATCCTGAAGCTCGACCATCACTCGTCTCTCTTTCCGTCGGCTGCGACCTCGCGCAGCGCCGACATCCAACCCACCCAGCGCGGGTCTGGGTTGCGTCCGTCCCACAGCATGCCGTTGCAGGCGTAGCCGACAGCGAACCCGGAGTCTGGGTTCGCGAAGCCGATGCGCCCGCCGGCGCCCGGATGCCCGAACGAGCCTGTCCCCAGCAGCGGGATCAGACGTCGTGGCAGCTCGAAGCCAAGGCCGAAGCGCTGCGAGTCCGCCTTGGGCGCCGGCGGCAGCGGCGGGGGACCGGAAAGCGAGTCGGTCTGCGGCGTGCGCGCCGCCTCGAGGGTCTCGGGGCGCAGCAGGCGCACGCCGTCGACCTCGCCGATGCAGGCGGCGTACATCCGGGCGAGCGACCGCGCGTTGCCGACGCCGTTGCCGGCCGGGATCTCCGCGGCGCGGCCCTCCGGCGTCGTCATGATCTCGATGAGCTCGTTGGTCGCCTCCATGGTCTCCGCCAGGCCTTGGATCAACCGGTCGGCGGGATCGAGGCCGAGATCGGCGAAAGTCTTCAGCACGTCGGCGCGGGTCTGGCGGACGCCGGCCTCGAGGAAGTGCGGCGCGACCCGATGCTGCTGCTCGTCGGGAAGTCCTATCCAAAGCTCCAGCCCCAGCGGCTCGGCGACGAGTTCGGCGAACTGGCGGCCGATGCTTTTGCCGGTGGCGCGGCGCACGACCTCGCCGATCAGGAAGCCGTAGGTGATGAAGTGGTAGAGATAGGCCGAGCCGGGCGGCCAATACGGGCGCATGGCGGCGAGCGCGCCGGTGGAACGCTCCCAGTCGAGGGCCGAGCGGCCGTCCATGCCGCTGCCGACCTCGTAGCCAAACAGGCCGGACGCATGGCTGAGCAGGTGGGCGAGGGTGACGCGCTCCTTGCCGTTCGCCGCGAACTCGGGCCACCAGCGCGCGATCGGCGTCGTCAGATCGAGCTCGCCGCGCTCCACCAGTTTGTGCGCGCAGACCGCCACCGCGGCCTTCGTGCACGACATCAGCACCGTCAGCGTGTCGCCGTCGTACGGACGGTCGTTCACCACATCGCGCCCGGTCCAGATGTCGAGGACCGGCTGGCCGTGGCGGTACACACATAGCTGCGCGCCGCCGACTTCGGGCGGGTGCCCGCGGCCGAAAGCCTCGCAGACGGCTTCGAAACCTCTCCCGACCTGGCCGGCGATGTCGCCCATCGGCCGCTCAGATCACCTCGAGGTAGTCGCGGTCGGGCAGCGCCGGGAAGGGCGCCGCCGGCAGGGTCTGGTACCAGAACGCGACGGAGGCGATGTCGTCCTGCAGCGGCAGGTACTGGCGGCCCTGCCGGCGCGGGCGCCAGCTCAGCGCCTGGATCGTGACCTTCAGGTCCGACTTGAAGCGCACCGGGTCCATGATGTGCCAGCGATAGAGGCCGAAACGCTGCTGCGAGCGATAGACGCCGTCCGGCCGGATCACCTGGGGCAGGCCTGCGTAAGGACTGTTGAACTCCTCGTAGGCGGACTTGCCGTAACGCTCCTTCTCCATGCCGCCGGGATCGAAGTTGTAGGCGCCGCAGAAGTAGTCCTCCGTCCCGGTGCCGCAGATGGTCGGGAACTCGCCGTCGCCGTCCATGTAGAACTTGATCTCGCCTTCGCCCCACCAGCCAGCGTTGTTGACCCCCCAGGCCATGTAGGTGCCAACGTAGTGGCCCTGGCCCCTCACCCCGTCGAGGATCGTATAGATCTGCTTGTAGGGAAGCGGATTGGTGCGACGGAACTGCGCGTGGAAGTACGCCGCGTCCTCCGGAACGTCGGTGAGCGTGTAGTTGATCTGGTAATAGACGTAGAGGCGGTCGAGGCCGATGTTCTGCATCGTCACGCGGGCGCGCCTGCGGAACGGCATCTCCCAGTAGCAGTTGAAAGCTCGGCCGGGATTGACGCAGACCGCCAGCGACGAGACGCGCGCGTACTCCTCCCAGCCGTTGGCGAAAAAGTCGCCGGCCGGGCACTCCACCGATGGGTTCTGCTGCTCGTCCCAGTAGATGCGGATGATCGAGTGGCGCCATTTGCCGAGCGCCAGCGTCATCCAGATCTGCTGGATCGCGCCCGGCCCTTCGATGTCGGCGAGCGTGAAGGTGTCGCCTGGCTCGATGAAGATCGACGGCGAGATCTTCCAGCCCTGCCCCAGTCCGCCGGCATAGTCGGCGCCCGTGCCTTCGGTCGCCATGCCGCCCTTGCCCTTCTCGCCGGTGAAGTTCTCCGGTGAGATGGACCGCGTCTCGGCGTCCGAGAGCCGCGAGAGCACGCCAAGGCTCATTCCAAGCCCGTCAAAACCCGCCATTCATATCCCCTCGATGTCAGCGCGCTGACCGATGGCCCGACACGCCCGGGCGTCCATGTGCGTATCCAATCCGGCCCGGCTCCAAAAGCCGGCCGACCGCTTCCGCCGCCGCGCCAGCCTAGCTGCGGACGGGGACAAGCACCTCGCCTGTCCGCTGGTTGACGTAGATCTTCCACGGATAGTGGCCGCCCTCGCCGCCGGCGCCCACCGCCTGCAGGTGGTTGGACACCGCCTTGCGCCACCGCCTGGAGGTGTTGGCGGTGGTCATGTGCGGCGTCTTCGAGTGGTGGAACGTGACGCTGCCGCGCTTGATCGGACACACGACCGTGCGACGCTCGTCGACCTCGACGTCGCAGGTGAGGAGGTCGCTGGCCATGCCTTCCACCTGCCTGTGGGTCAGCACGCCGTCCAGGTGGCCGCCATCGATGAAGTGCATGCACCCGTTGGTCACGTCGACATCCTGCAGCGGGATCCAGCAGGTGATGCCCTTGTTGTCCAGGTTGCGGCCCCAGTAGCCCTCGTCCTGGTGCCAATATGTCGGCACGCTCTTGCCGGGCGGCTTGCCCAGGAACTGGTCGTACCAGAACTCCAGTTTTTGGTTCATCAGCCCCGATCCGAACGCGGTCAGCCACTGGCGGTAGGGCTGGTCGGCGATCTCCTTCCAGACCAGCGAGGGCGAGGACTGCACGATGCGGAACGAGCGGTGATCCTTGTCCTCTTTGACATCCCAGGCCCAGTCGTAGGCGAGGCGCTCCTTCTCGCTCAGGATGTCGTCACAGTGGCGCTCGAGCTCGTCGAGGTCAGCCTGCGGGATCGCATCTTCCACGACCAGCCAGCCGTGCTTGTTGAAGAAGTCGAGTTGATCTTGGGTCGGGGCGGAATAGGACATCATCTCTCCTGGGGACGGTGGCGGGCCGGACCGTTCTAACATGTTAGCGTGGCTACGCAACGCGTCAAGTGCTTGCACACAGCCGGAAACCAACGCATAGTGACATGTCAATATCACCATCTGGCACACATAAGAAGACGGAGCCCGCGATGCTCGCGACCAAGAGCGCCTTCACGCTGGATCAAGGCGAGCGGACACGGCTCGAGCGCGACGGCTTCGTGATCCGCGAGAGCGTGTTCGATCCGGCCGAGGTCCGTGCGATCGCCCGCGACTGCGAGGAACTGGTCACCCGCCTCGAGACCGCCAAGCGCAAAGAAAAGCACGTCGTCGGCAGCTACATGTTCGAGTCGCTGATCGACGAAGGCACGGTCGTCAAATGGGAGCCCAACGCGCCGGAGGTGGTGATGGGCGTGGAGCCGTTCGCGCACTTCTGCGAGCCACTGCGCGACTGGGGCCTGGATGCGCGGCTCGTCGACCCCTGCAAGGCGATCGTCGGGCAGGAGGACATCATCCTCTTCACGGAGAAGCTGAACGTGAAGCGCGCACGCTTCGGTGGCGACATCGTGCTGCACCAGGACTTTCCGTACTGGGAGAACCTCACTCCGATCGCCGATCGGATCGCGACGGCAATGCTCTTCCTCGACGACGCCGACCTCGAGAACGGCTGCCTCGAAGTGGCGCCCGGCACGCACACCTCCGGCAAGTTCAAGCAGCGCGCCACCGAGGGGTTCGGGTCGCTCGAGATGGACGTGGAGGCGTTCGATCTAGGCCGCCTGCAGCCCTTGCAGGTGAAGGCTGGCACGGTCGCCTTCTTCGGCGCGTTCCTCGTCCACCGCTCGCTCCCCAATCACTCGAGCCGCGATCGCAGGGCGCTGCTCTACTCGTACCAGCCAGCCGGGCATCCGCACGGAGCCGAGCTGAACAGCCTGATCCGGCGCAAAGGCGGTTCTACCTGAGGCCGAAAGCCGGGCCGCGCCGCGGGCGCCTTCCCGCCCTCTGCCGACCCGCTGGCGGCGCGCCCTCGGCCGGGAGCGGGCGCCGCGGCCGCGGCGGCTGGTTCGAACATGGCGCTCGCGCTGGTCGTTCTGTGGGTCCGCGGCGCGAACCCGCTGTTCCGGCCAGCCGCTCGTGTCTCTGGCATGTTACCTTCCAGCCGTCGCACAAAGAAACACCGCCGCTTCCTTGACCCGACGGCCACAGCTGATATTTCAATGATGGGTGGTGGCAACGTCGTGCGCGCATGGGCCACCCCGATCCAATTGTGACGGAATCCGGATCGGTGTCAGAGTGCGCGGCGCGAGACGGCGGGGCAGAACGGCCTCGGCCGAATGCGGCAGTGGGGCCCATGAGCAGCTTGTCACCGACCTCGCCACCCCCGGAGCAGTCGAAGGCGGATCGCGTCTATCGCGAACTGCGCAGGCGCATCCGCGAGTTGACGCTGCCGCCGGGCGCGGTGCTGCGCAAGGAGGAGATCGCGCTCGAGATGGGCGTGTCCCGCGCGCCGGTGAGCGAAGCCATCGCGCGCCTGGCCGACGAGGCTCTCGTCGATGTCTTCCCGCAGCACGGCAGTTTTGTCGCGCCGATTCGAGCCGCGGACGTGCGTGAGAGCCTGCTCATCCGCACGGCGCTGGAGGTCGAAGCGATCCGGCGCGTGACGCAGAAGGGCGAGGCGGCCCTGCTGGCCACGTTGGAGGAGAACCTCAGGGCCCAGGCGGCCGCGTTGGAGACCAGCGACCTTGCCCTGTTCTACGATCTCGACGAGGCCCTCCACGGCGCCATCTTCTCGGCCCTGAAGGCGCCCAGGGCGCTGCGCCTGCTGGAGGCCGCCCGCGCGCCGCTGGATCGGCCCCGGCGCATCGGACTGCCGGAGGTCGGCCGGCCGGAAGCGACATTGGCGGAGCACCGGCGTCTCGTCGACGCCATCGCATCGGGCGATCCCGAGTACGCGGCCGCAGCGATGCGGGCGCACCTGTCGATGGTCGCAAAGACCGTCGAGCGCGAGTTGGCCGACATAGATCCCGAGGTCGCCGCCGTTCGCGGCCAGAATTGAGGACAATCCGATGGAAAAGCAGCTGCTCATCGGCATCGCGGAAGCCGGCGTGATGCACGCCGACCCGGCCGAGTTCGACATCGATACACGGTTTCGGATGGTCAAGGAGGCGGGCGTCTTCGACTACTACGACAAGACCCCGCCCGTTCAGGAGCTGCATCTCTACCGCCAAGCGTCCCACAAGCACGGGGTTCCGATGACCGCCGGCGGCTTCTACTACTTCCTGGGCCGCGACGAACCGTTGCTGGAATGGCATCTGCGCGTTGGCAAGGAGCTCGGCGCCAAGGTCCACAACGTCCAGATCATCTCCGAGGACATCGACCGCCGGCCGGTAACCGATGATCGGGTCGTCGAGACGTATCTGCGGGCGGCGGAGGTCGGCGAGGAAACGGGCGTCACTCCCTGCTTCGAAGTGCACGTGAACATGTGGTCGGAGCACTTCGGCCGCGTGCGCCGCGTCGCCGAGGCGGTGGAAGCGCGCGGCGTCAAGTTCAACATGACGCTCGACCACAGCCACGTGATCTTCAAGATCGACAATCCCGAGGCGCAAGAGGTCCAGGGCATGCGCGCGGACGTCGAAGCCGGGCGGCTGGAGCTCGATCCGTTCAAGCCAGGGAGCGTCTGCCAGCAGTGGATCGACGCCGGCTACGTGCGCCACGCGCACGCCCGGTCGGCCGTTCCCAACGGCCCTCCCAACGTTTGGATGAACGGCGCCGACGGAAAGCCGGGCCGCGCCATCCAGTACCCGTTCATCCGGCCAAAGCCGGGCGAGTGGCATTCCGACTGGGACGAGAGCCGCCTGGAGCCGTGGAAGGAGGTGGTCCGTCAGATGCTGCGCCACCACGCGCAGGCAAGCGACAGCCCGGTAGCCACCATCTCGACTGAGTTCATTCCCTTCCCGGATTACGGCGGCGGCGCGAAGTACTCGATCTTCGAAAACAGCGTCGCCTGCGCGCAGTGGCTTCGGGCCACCTGGAACGAGATCAAGGTCGCGGCGCCGGCAAGGGCAGTCGAGGCGGCCAGCTAGTATATTAGCGTGGACGCGCCGATAGCGACCTCTTAGGATTCGTCGCCAAGACGAGGACGCCAGCTAGCATGCCAGTGAGGGCCAGCGTGACCGGCGCCGAGCGCATTAAATTCATTACCCCGAAGGGACGGTCGCTGGCGTTTACGCGACTCGGCTTCGGGGCGGCGCCGATCGGCAACATGCATCGCGTGCTCACCGACGCGGAGGCGGAGGCCGTGGCTTTCGCGGCCTGGGACGTCCAGCTTCGCTACTTCGACACAGCGCCGCTCTACGGACACGGCCTCTCGGAGACGAGGCTGGGCCGGGTGCTGGGCGAAAAGCCGCGGGCGGAATTCCTGCTCTCGACCAAGGTCGGCCGTCTGCTCAGGCCTTGCCCGGCGGGCGAGGAAGGCGGCGGCATCTACAAGGGCGTGCCGCCGCTCAGCTGCCGGTACGACTATTCGTACGATGGGGTGATGCGCTCCTTCGAAGAGAGCATTGCGCGGCTTGGCCTCGCCCACGTCGACATCCTCTACGTGCACGACATCGATGCGCGGAACCACGGCGGTCAGGACGCCTGCGAAACGCGTCTCCGCGAACTGATCGACCAGGGCGGGTGGCGCGCGCTCGACGAGTTGCGCGCGTCGGGCCAGGTGACGGCCATCGGCGCTGGGGTGAACGAGTGGGAGCCGTGCGCGCGGCTGCTCGAACTCGCAGATCCCGACCTGTTCCTGCTCGCGGGCCGCTACACGCTGCTGGAACAGACGCCGCTCGAAGCGTTCTTTCCAGCCTGCTCGCGCCGCGGGATCGGCATCGTCAACGGCGGCCCGTTCAACTCCGGAATCCTGGCGCGCGGGCCCGAAGGCGACGGCTGTTACGACTATGGGCGGGTGCCGCCGGAGGTAGTTCGCCGCGTCGAAGCGCTCGCTTCGATCTGCCGGCGTTTCGAGACGTCGCTGGTGGCCGCCGCGTTACAATTCGCTGCCGCCCATCCGGTCGTGGTCAGCGTCATCCCTGGAGCCCAAACCATAGGCGAGCTGACGGCGAACGTGCAGGCGTTCGATCAGCCGATCGCATCCGGCCTATGGGACGCGCTTCGCGAGGCCCGGCTGCTGCACCCGGAGGCTCCGACGCCGGACGAGCCAAGGGGCGCCAGAGACCTGGCGCAGGCGGGTTACTGACATGCGGATCGACGCGCTCAAGCACTTCTCGCGGGCGAGCCGCGGCGACGATGGGCGGTTCTCGAGCCAGGCCTTCGGCCCGGCCTCGACCGAGCGCGACGACCTCGTCGGCGGCGCGGCCGCCAC
>Ga0134125_10006430_pt1 | contig 13314 bp, 14 predicted proteins | sample KB31751_FD_96464 | JGI IMG/M metagenome (GOLD analysis project Ga0134125, IMG submission 96464) | Terrestrial soil microbial communities with excess Nitrogen fertilizer from Kellogg Biological Station, Michigan, USA - KB3-175-1 | ecosystem: Environmental > Terrestrial > Soil > Unclassified ... | reverse complement strand
TTTGCCGCTATTCATGTTCCGAAAATAAACAGAAATGTCAGAAATCTTTCCGCCGCTTTCAGCAGTCGTAACGTAGTCAGATATTTTTTTCTGGAGCGATGCGTATTCAGGCGCTGCACTGTCGCTCGTCGATTGAGTTAGAAGGAGCGGGTTAGTGAATTTATATTCGGGAGAATTGACGCGCAATACTTGCGAGCTTGTTTGATTCAAAGATTCTGGTGCTTGTCGCGCAAAAAAATATCCAGTAACACCTCCGACGGCAATTCCAAGCACAACGAGAAGAATGGTCTTTTTATCCTTCATAACAAACCTATTATAATCCAAGAACTAATTATTTCAATCAAACAGCTTCACAAGATAGGTATCAATCGTGCGCTGGTCGAGATCGTAGAAATACTCGTTGTTTTCGTGAAGGTACGCTGCTAAAGAATCTCCGACAAATCTCCAGTGCCACGGCTCAAACACGTAATAACTATTGTTCGGCGGATACGAAAGAATAAATCCGTAAAGATAGGCGTTGTTGGTGAGCCACGCGTATTCGGCAGTTTTTGAAAATCCGGAAAACGTCGCTCCGACAGACGGCGTGGTGAAGTCGACTGCCGTGCCGAGCTGGTGTTCGGAATAGCCCTGCTCTGCCGAAAACGAATTGGCAGTCCCCGCTCCGTACGTCACGTCGTAGGAAGATTTAAGATTTCCTTGCGTGCCGAACGAACGATATGCAGAAATTATTTCGAGATGAAGTCCTGCCTGCACTGCAGCGTTGAGAAGATTTTCGAGAAACGGTTCGGCTTGAGTCAAAAATTGCAACGGTGTGCTTTTGTCGTACAAGTACTGCGGATCGATGTTCGTCAAACTCGCCGGAACATAGTTTTCGTTGAGAAAATAGACTTTCGAATATTTTTCTAGGAGTTCCGGATCAGTCTGGCTCAACGTTTTAAGGGTCGTGACAGTGCTTGCAATACCGCTAATCTGACCTTGAAACTGATTAATCTCGTCGGTGAGCTCGGTGTTGGCACTTTGAGCGAGCGTTAAAGCATTTTGTGATTGTTCAAGCTGCCCGTCGATTTGAAGGTTTTCTTTTTGTAAGGCGCGGTAGCTATAGACACCGTACGCAACTCCTGCACACAACAAAGCTCCTCCCAAGATGAGAAGAGCTTTGTTTACGATTGGATGAGAAGAGAAAAATTCTTTCAAGAATCCAATCTTACCATATTAGATTAGAAGCCGAAGAGGTGTGAGAAGAATTGACCGATGCCAGCAAAGATACTCTTGTGTGTAGTCTGGCCAGCAGGAGCTGCTTGATCAATCACCGACGAAGCCGCAATTGAGTTGCCATTAACTGTTCCTTGGACGACGACCGCGTCACCGACCTTCACACTTGAAAGCGAGCTCGCGGTGTTTCCGAGGAGAATCTTGGCGTTGGTGGTGTCGACCGTGTAGGTCACGTTGCTTTTGTTGGTCACCGTGAGCGATGCACCGTTGATTGCAGAAATTGTTCCGGCAATGACTGGTTCGCCGTTGCCTTGAACAGCTGGAGTCTGTCCAGTTTTATTTCCGGCACCGCGCATCATCATGACGCCGTCGCGAATCATCGTAGCAGTAACATTTGAACCGCTGACAGTTCCTTGAACGACAACGGTGTCTCCGACTGCGATGCTTGAAACGGTGCTTGCGGCGTTAGCCTTCATGACCTTGGCATTCGTAGCATCAACCGTGAAGGTTGTAGCGGGAGTGCTGGTGCCGAATCCCTGACGACCGCTGACAGTAATGCTGTTGCCGTTGACTGCCGAGACTGTACCGACGACAGCCGGCTTGCCCATCATGCCGCGCATGCCGCCCATTCCAGGCTTACCTTGCCAGCCTGCATGTGCTGCGGCGGTAGGAGCTGGAGTGGTGGTATCAGCGAGTGCTGGTAAAGTAAACGCAAACCCTGCGACCACGCTCAAAGCCATAGCCGCACCGATTAATTGTTTGGTTTTCATACGTATATTATTTCGACTGATAAACTGAAGAGCTCTCAATGCTCTCGTCTGTACATTACGCATCAGACATAAAACTGGTGCGACAGAAAACCGCCTATGAAAAGCGGTTTTCAAAAATGCGCCGTGGTGTAATACGCGTCATTGGGGCTGTCCGCGCGCGTATGAGCTCGGTGCAAGGCGCAGTAATAGTGAGAGGTTCTTCTGAACCGTTACGTCTCGTAAAGCAAAGATTGTGTGCTTGTTCATTGCATCAAATTAAACGCTTGTAATCGCACAAGCGTACAGCACTTGCATGAAGCGGAGATGAACGTCAGAGTTGTTAGACTGGATATTCTAGTCGTTTAAAATGCTCAATCAAAAATAGAACTTGTGAATTTCATATAGCCAATAAGCCGAAAGAAGCAAGTTTGTAAGATGTACTGCCGGATAAAAAGGATCATAGTGAGGAATCTTGTCGGGAGTTTTATGGTGTTTAAAACAAAATATCCATTCCCAAAACAAGTAAATGACGTGCCCCACTACTCCAAATGCAAAAGTCAGAAGCCCATAATAAATATACTCAGGTCTGTAGATTAGGGAAAAGATTGAAAAAATACCACCAGCAATCGCGACATCAAGTTGCCAAGTCAATTTATTAAGGTCTATAAATACGAATTTTTCCATCTGCTCCGCGACCAGGGCTCGAACCTGGGACATCCTCCTTAACAGGGAGGCGCTCTACCGACTGAGCTATCGCGGAATGCAGAAAATAATAACAAAGATTTGATATACTACAAGCATGAAAAAATTACTCATCGCCATTGTCGTGGTCGTTCTTGCGGGATTGGGAATTTATTATTTTGTGCATTCTCGTGCAAGTTCGACAACGCCGGCGCCGATTACTATCGCGACTGACACGACGCATCCGGATCCTTCTGACGCGACCTTTCAATTTGCCGACGGTCCAGTGACGCTCAAAGACGGGAGTGCCACGACCAACCTCACACCGAACGGAGAGATAACCGAAGAAACAGATTTGAGCGACTCAATCGCCTACGGTGATCTCAACGGCGACGGCAAGAACGACGCGGCGTTTCTCCTCGTACAAACAACCCCGGGTACCGGTGTTTTCTTCAACGTTGCGGCGTATGTTTCCGGCCTCGTTAATTATTCAGGCTCGAACGCCATCTTCCTCGGTGATCGCATCATTCCGAAATCAATTTCTATCGCTAAAGGAATCATCACCGTCACCTATCTCGACCGCACTGCGAGCGAAGCGATGACCGACGACCCGACCGTTCTCACAACGAAGACCTTCGCCTACACAGGCGGACAGCTTGTAGAAAAATAATTTTTGTGCTTTAATTGCTTCCCTATGGAAATAAGGAATATTGCAATTATCGCGCACGTCGACCACGGCAAAACAACTCTCACCGACGCTATCATGCGCCAGACCGGCATGGTCGAAGAAGGAGTCTCGATGGACTCAAACGATCTCGAAAAGGAGCGCGGTATCACTATCTACTCGAAGAACACATCGATTTTTTATAAAGGAACGAAGATTAACATCGTCGACACGCCAGGTCACTCCGACTTCGGCTCAGAAGTCGAACGCGTGCTTCGTTCTATCGACACCGTGCTCTTGGTCGTCGACGCGCAGGAAGGCCCAATGCCGCAAACTCGTTTCGTTTTGAAGAAGTCGCTCGAGCTCGGCTTGAAGCCAATCGTCGTTATCAACAAAATCGACAAACCGGCCGCTCGCCCAGACGTCGTACACGAGATGGTTCTCGAACTCTTCCTCGAGCTCGGTGCGAACAACGAGCAAATCGACTTCCCGACTGTCTATGCAATCGGCCGCGAAGGCATTGCCAAGAAAAATTTGTCTGATGAATCAAAAGATCTAATGCCGCTTCTCGATGTTGTCCTCGAGCACGTTCCGCCAGTCACCGCTTCGCTTGATGTGCCAGTTCGCCTTCAGCCGTTCAACCTCGCGTACGACAACTTCCTCGGCCGTCTCGCCATCGCTCGCGTCTACGAGGGAACTTTGAAAAACGGGCAGGAAGTATTTGTGACAAAAATGAACGGAGGAAAATACAAAGGCAAGATTACGAAGCTGTATACATTTGAAGGTATCAAGCGCGTTGAGACTGCTGAAACAGTTGCCGGAGACATCGTCATGATTGCCGGACTGCCAGAAATTTATATCGGCGACACCGTTGCCGGCTCCGAAACAAGCGAGCCGTTACCTGCTCAACATTGACGAGCCGACTATCTCTCTCAATTTTCTCGTCAACGACTCGCCGTTTGCCGGACGTGAAGGAAAGTTCGTCACCGGACGACAGATTCGCGAACGTCTCGAACGCGAACTCGAAATCAACGTCGGGCTTAAAGTTGAATTCGGTGGAGACACGATGCAAGTCTACGGACGCGGAGAATTGCACATTGCTATCTTGTGCGAAAACATGCGCCGCGAAGGCTTCGAGCTTCAGGTTTCTCAACCTCACGTTATTATGAAAGAAGAAGACGGCAAGAAGTTTGAGCCGTTTGAAGAAGTGGTCATCGACGTCCCCGAAGACATGTCCGGCGCGATTATTTCTCGTCTCACCGAACGCCGCGCGCTGATGATGGATATGAAGACCGAAAACGACGGACAGACTCGCATCATCTTCGAAGCCCCGACGCGCGCGCTGCTCGGCTATCGCAATCAATTCGTCGTTGATACCAAGGGCCTCGGCATCTTTTCGTCTCGCTTTACCTCCTTCAAACCTTACGCGGGAGAAATTGTGCACAAGCACGTCGGCTCGATGATATCAATGGAAAACGGCAAGGTCCTCGCGTTTGCTCTCGACAACCTCCAGCAGCGCGGCACGCTCTACGTTGAACCGGGCAATGAGGTTTATGAGGGTCAGGTCATCGGCAACACCTCGAAGGGCGAAGACATGTATGTGAACCCGACCAAGGGCAAGCAGCTCACCAACATGCGTGCTTCCGGTTCCGACGACAGCGTCTATCTCGCTCCTGCCGACAAGCTCGATATCGAACGGGCTATGGAAACCATGAACGAAGATGAATACATCGAAATCACACCGACCTCTGTCCGCCTCCGCAAAAAACTCTTGAGCCAGCAAGAACGAAACAAAAGCGCACGAAGGGGTTAATCTTGAGAATTTGAAATAAAAGGTTTTCTGTTATAATTCTCTCATGTCAAAACTTTCGACCGACTCGTACAAGGGAGTCAGAGATTTTTATCCTGAAGACCAGTTCATACAAAATTACATTTTTGGTATCTGGAAGAAAACCCTTGAGACTTCCGGCTACGAAGAATACGGCGCCTCGATTCTCGAACCGTCTGAAATTTACAAAGAAAAGTCAGGTGACGAAATCGTCAACGAGCAGACCTTTACCTTCAAAGACCGCGGTGAACGTGAAGTAACCCTTCGGCCGGAGATGACCCCGACGGTGGCTCGCATGGTCGCCGCTAAGCGCCGTGAGCTCGGCTTCCCGCTCCGATGGTACTCAATCCCCAACCTCTTCCGCTACGAAGCTCCTCAGCGCGGCAGGCTTCGCGAACACTGGCAGCTCAACGCTGATATTTTCGGTGTGAAGACTATCGAAGCCGACATCGAAATGATTAGTCTCGCCAACATGATTATGTTTGCGTTCGGCGCAACCTCATCCGACTTTGAAATTCGCCTCAACACGAACTCGGGCAACATGGACGAGCTCGACATGGTCGTCAGAATCCTCAAGAGCATCAACATCACGAACGTAAAGATTGACCCAACGCTCAAACGCGGACAGACGTACTATACTGGCGTTGTCTTTGAATTTTTTGATACGAATTCTGCGAACTCGCGCTCGATCCTCGGTGGCGGACGCTACGATGATTTGATTTCCCTCTTCAGCGACGACAAGGTTCCGGCTGTCGGCTTCGCTGTCGGCGACGTGACCATGCGAGACTTTCTCGAAACGCACAATCTCTCGCCCGCCTATCGACCAGCAACCGATCTTTTCATGGTACTTCGAGACAATGCTCAAGCAACTGTCTTGCCGTTCTATAAGCTCGTCTACGATATTCAAAAGGTTGGAGTGAATGTTGCCACGTGTCAGTCAGACAAAGACGCTGGTGATTTGTACAAAACTGTCGAGAAACTTAAAATTCCGTTTATTGCGTTTGTTGATGCGGAAACAATTTCAAGCGGCGAACTGACAATCAAAAACATGCAAACGCGCGAAGAACACAAGATTTCGACGAAGCATCTTTCTGAAGTTAAAGACATCGTCAAATAATGCGCAAGATTACTTTCGACATCGAAACGAGAAATGTTTTTGCCGACGTTGGAAAGAATGATCCGAGCTTGCTTGATATTGCTCTCGTCGCCATTCATGATTCTGAAACAAATGAATATTCAACGTATCTCGTTGAAGATCTGCCGAAACTCTGGCCGATTATTGAACGCGCCGACATGCTCATCGGCTTCAACTCCGACCATTTTGATATTCCCCTCTTGAACAAATATTACCCGGGCGACCTGACGAAAATTAAATCGCTTGATATTCTCAAAGAAATTCAAAAGTCCTACGGCAGACGCATGAAGCTCGACCAGCTCGCCGAAGGCACCTTGGGTAAAAACAAATCTGGGCATGGACTTGATGCTATAAGGTGGTGGAAAGAGGGCAACATCGACAAGATTCGCGACTATTGCATCGACGATGTTAAGATTACCAAAGATATTTATGATTTTGCTCGCGCCAACAACAAACTCATTTTCAAAGAAGGCGGCAAGCTTCTTGATATCAAACTCGACACGAAAGCATGGGAAGATGTACAAGACAATAAGCTGACGTTTACTTTAGGATTTTAATTAATTAAATATATGAACACCATTATCATTCATTGCGCGAAATACCTTATCATCGTTCCGATTATTGCTGTGCTGGTATGGTTCGTTCGCTTGCCGAAACACGAACGAAAGCAAGCTTTCTTCCTTGCATTGATTACTCTGCCGCTTGCCTACATTCTCGCGAAGATTGCCGGACATTTTTATTATGACCCGCGGCCGTTCGTCGTTGGAAACTTCACTCCGCTCGTTGCTCACGCTGCCGACAACGGCTTTCCCTCGGATCACACCTTGCTTGCTGGAGCGCTCGCCGCTTCGGTCATGTGCTTCAATAAACGCTTCTCAATAGTTCTCTGGATAATTGCCATCATCGTCGGCGTTGCTCGCGTCTATGCAGGCATTCATCATCCAATCGACATCATCGGCAGCCTCGTTATTGCCACTCTGGCAGGCACTACGGCTCATCTCGTCCTTCGAAAGAAATAGGTGTATACTGGAGCGATAAAATTAGCCATACACATTCATGCAACCACAAGAAAATTCATCACCGATGCAAAATAATCGCCTTGTTCCGTTTGCTATCGTCGTCGCAGGGCTCCTTGTCGCCGGAGCGATCTTCTTCGGAGGCAAGCCTGCTGCAGACGGCTCACTCACGGGCAACGCTGCCGATCCTACAGCTCCGGCTGTCGGCGTGATTGCTCCGGTCACTTCGACGGATCACGTGCTCGGAGATCCGAGCACCGCGAAGCTCGTGATTGTTGAATACTCTGACCTCGAATGTCCGTTCTGCAAAGTCTTTCAAGGAACATTGCATCAGGTCATGACCGATTATCCTGGCGAGATTGCCTGGGTCTTCCGACAATTCCCTATCGCCCAGCTTCATCCGAAAGCTCCGAACGAAGCGGCCGCATCCGAATGTGCGTTTGACCAAGGCGGCAACACAGCCTTCTGGAAATTCATCGATCAGGTCTTTGCAACGACTAATTCCAACAATTCCCTCGACCCTGCAGAGCTTCCGATTATCGCTGGTCAAATCGGTCTCAACGTCGACACCTTCAACAACTGCCTTTCTTCCGGCACAAACACGGCTCTCATCAACGCCGATGTCACCGCTGCCGGCAAAGCCGGCGCACAGGGCACTCCGTTCTCTGTCATTCTTACCAAGGACGGCCAGAAGATTCCGATTGACGGCGCTCAGCCGCTCGACCAAGTTGAAGCAACGATTAACGGTTTGCTGAAGTAATGAATGTCGAAGCTTCTTTCGAAAACTGACTACATTCTGTACAGAGAGTGCCCGAATAACGTCTGGGTGAAATGGAACAAACCGGACGAATACAACAAGTACGAAATATCTGAATTCGAAAAAGCTCTCGGCGTTGCCGGCGACGAAGTTGAAAAGCTCGCTCGAGGTAAATTCCCTGACGGCATCCTCATTGAAGGACGAGACACCCGCGCACAAACACGTACGCGCGAACTAATTGAACAGAAAACGCCCGTTATCTTTCAGGCTGTGTTTGCAACGAGTAAATATCTAGCGGCAACGGATATTTTGAAATGGAATACCGAAGCTCAAGCCTACGATGTGTACGAAATCAAAATGTCCTCGACCGAAGAAGAAACCGAGGACGGAAAGATTGTCAAAAACAAAAAGAAAGAATTGCAATTCGAACACGATCTTGCCTTTCAGGTCAACGTCGTTGAAATGTGCGGAATCAAACTCAACAAAAAGTTCTTGGTGAGGTTAAACAAAAACTACGTTCGCCGAGGCGAGCTTGATTTTGACCAGCTGTTTGTCGAGGACGACAAAACAAAGATTATCGAGGAACTTCAGCCGCAAGCCTTGCTCATTATGGAGGAAGCTTTCAAGTATCTCTCAAGCACAACAATGCCCCCTGGGCCGTGTCCTTGCTACTACCGAGGCCGCTCGGCGCACTGCACAACCTTTTCGTTTATCAACCCCGATGTTCCGCCGTATAGCGTTCACGACCTCAACAGAATCGGCGCAAGCAAGAAATATCTCGAAGCGCTTCTTGATGAAGGCATTCTTTCGATTGACGACGTGCCGATTGATGAACGGCTGACGAACAAAAAACTCAACCAAGTCGTCGCGCATCGAAAGCAATCAGCGATTATTAATCTCGAAACCCTCAAAGAAGAACTCGAACAGCTCACCTTTCCGCTCTACTTCATCGACTACGAAACATATCCGACAGCGATTCCGCCGTTTAGCGGCTACAGACCGTATCAGCACATTGTCTTTCAGTATTCGCTGCATGTTCTCAAGAGCAAAGATGCCGAACTAGAGCACTATGAATGCCTCGTACTTGAAGGAGATCCTGCCGAAACAATTGCGAAGAGTTTGAAAGAACACATCGGCGACAGAGGCAATCTCATTTCATGGTTCAAAACATTTGAAAATGGCCGCAACAAAGAACTCGGGCAGATGATGCCGGAGCACAAAATGTTTTTTGACAGCATGATTAATCGCACATACGACCTCATGAACATTGTCGAAAATCAGCATTATGTGCATCCCGACTTCAAGGGCAAGTCCTCAATCAAGAAAGTTCTACCGGTTATTAAGAAGCTCATGAACTTGCCGGAGGACACGCTTTCGTACAGCACCCTGCAGGTCAAAAACGGTACTGACGCCATAGAAGCCTACAGGCAAATCAGCAAAGGCGAACTCACCGGCACAAAAGCTGAAGAAAAGAAACTTCAGATGCTTGAATACTGCAAGCTTGATACGTACGCGATGTATATACTCTGGAAATTTTTTGAAGATTTGATTTCTTAGAGGCGTATGATATTGTCGTAGAAGATTCGCACCCCACCACCTTCCGGAGCAGAGCAATGAGGAATCCGACCGACCCGCCGAGCCTTATCGAGACTCTTTTCGAGTTTCTCATCATGCTTGTTTTCGGACTCGCGGCCTGGGTAATCGTTCTTTTCGTCGTCCGACCGGCCTTCTGGGTTTTGGACAGATTCACTCCTCGAGCCTCGTAGAAATTACGAGGCTTTTTAATACCCTCTCAATCTATTGATCTTGTCGTGCTGGCGAATTTTTTCGTGCGCCTTGGCTTCAATCTGGCGGATGCGCTCGCGTGTGACGCCGAACACCTTCCCTACTTCTTCGAGCGTGTGCGTGTAGCCGTCGATAAGTCCGTGTCGCATCTCGAGAATCTTGCGCTCTTTGATAGGCAGGTCGCCGAGAATTTCTTTGACCTGATCTTGAATAATTCTGCGTGACGATTCTTGGTCTGGAGAAAGAATCTTGTCGTCGGCGAGGAAGTCGCCGAGCTTCGACTTGCCGTCGTCGCCGTCGTCGCCGACCGGGCTTTCGAGAGAGACTGTCGACTGATCAATCTTTTCAATCTGATAAATCTTTTCGACATCGAGGTTCATCTCAAGCGCAATTTCTTCAGGCAACGGCTCTCTGCCGAGGTCTTGCGTCAGGCGGCGAACAACTTGCTTATACTTCGCAATGGTTTCAACCATGTGCACCGGCACGCGAATCGTGCGGCTCTGGTCGGCGAGGGCGCGAGTAATAGCCTGTCGAATCCACCACGTTGCGTACGTTGAAAATTTATACCCCTTGGTCCAGTCGAACTTTTCAACCGCCTTGTAGAGACCGAGATTGCCTTCTTGAATAAGGTCGAGAAGCGTCAGGTCAGGGCTTCTGTTAGCGTATTTCTTCGCGATAGAAACGACGAGACGGAGGTTCGCCTGCGCGAGAAGATTGCGAGCATCGTTGTCCCCTGCTTCAATACGCTTCGCGAGCTCCTTTTCCATGTTGCCGGAAATGAGCGGGTAGCGGCCGATTTCCTTGAGATACATCTGGATAGAATCGTACGCCGAATCAGACTTCGAATAATATTTCTTGTCGGTGTCATCGCGAGGGATTTCGAGCAAACCGCCGCCTTCGAGAATATCGATGCCGGCACCGTGAAGTTTCTCGTACATTTCGTCGAGAAAGATGATGTTGGTCTCAATAGTGGGAAACTCCTTCAAAATTTCGTCGAAGGTCACGAAACCGCGCTCCTTGCCGCGAACGATGAGGCGATTAAGGCGTGCAAGCTCATCCTTAGCCTTCTTGCTCAAGACTTTCGGAGCAACTTTCTTCGCCTTCACCTTTTTGATTTTCTTCGCTTTCTTGGTCGGAGCTTTTTTGACTCGCTTTTTCGAGCTCGTCTTCTTGACCTTATTCTTTTGTTTTTTTATTTTTTTCATTAATTAAAAGTCTATAGTACACTATTGCGCAACTTTGCGCTTCTCCTCGTCAAGCTGGCGATTAATAGTTTCGATGCGGCTCATCACTTCATCGCTTACGTCTCCACGGCGCAACTGCGCCTGAAGCTCCGAGCGTTCGAGCTCAAGCATTGCTTGAGCCAGGCGTCCGCGAAGCTCCCTTTCTTCTTTCTTCAACGCCTCAAGCTCGAGCGAGCCTTCTGGTAATTCTTTTTGCCAGAGCACCACCTCGGTGAGACGTTCTTCGACCATGTCTCGAACAGGTCGGACTGCAGCAGTTTCTTTCTTATCGTCAGGCTTTTGTTCAACGCGAAGCGTGTCGAGAGCTTTTACCTTGCGAAGATCTTCCCAGATGATTTCTTCACGAATCCCCGATTGCTTGGCAATCACCGAAACGAAGTGCGCTCGCTCGATCGAGCTACCGAGAAGCATGACGAGCGGCAAAATCTTTTTCTCAATCTGCTTGCCGACCTTGCGAGAATCTGTTTCGCTTTTGATAATAGCTGACAGGAACACTTCAATCGCATGCTTTGATTCTCGCAAAACATCTTTCCATTTCTCCGGCGCTTCTCGGACAAGATCGGCAGGATCTTTGTCTTCCGGCAAAATCGCTACCTTCGGCTCCATCCCGAGAGCAAGCGCCAAGGTCGTACTTTTCTCCGCCGCCTTGAATCCGGCCGCGTCGCCGTCAAACGCGAAGATGATTCTGTTCGACAAACGTTTCAAACGCTCGAGATGCATCTGCGTAAACGCGGTGCCCGACGAAGCGACAGTATTCTTCACGCCCGCTTGATGCGAAAGCACCAAGTCCATCTGCCCCTCAACTAAGACGGCGTAGTCCTTTTTTCGTATCTCGTCCTTGGCCTTATCGAGACCGTACAGGACTTCACTCTTGGTGAAAAGCGGCGTATCGGGGCTGTTGAGATACTTCGGGACAGCGTCCTTCGCAAGTGCGCGTCCGGAGAACGCAATAACCTTGCCTGACGTATCAAAGAGCGGAAAGATAAGACGCCCGCGGAAAACGTCGTACGGCTCTTTGCCGGAAGCGTCATCCGGCCGCTTCACTAGTCCAGCCTTGAGAAGTATCGACTCGTCGTAGCCGAGAGTTTTGAGATGATTCTCGAGCAAGCGCCATTCTTCGGGAGCAAATCCCAAGCGCCAGTTTTTAATACTCTCTTCAGAAATTCCTCGGGAGGCAAGATAGTCTTGAGCTTCTTTGTGTTCTTTGAAGTTTGTTTCGAAGAACAAGGTCGCATCTTCGAGCACGCTGTAGAGCTTATCTTTTTCATCTTTGTTTTCGCTACGCTCGTAGACAAGCTCAACCCCAGCTTTTTCGGCGAGCGTTTTGAGAGCAGCCTTAAAGTCCACGCCTTCCATCTTTTCAACGAAGGTGAAGATATCGCCCTTCTCGCCGCATCCGAAGCAATAGTAGCTCTGACGAGCAGTCGAAATCAGAAACGAAGGAGTTTTTTCGTTGTGGAACGGACACTTCGCTTTGAAGTTGACGCCTGCCTTTTGAAGAGTGATGTAGGAGCCGACGACTTCTGCGATATCTAGGCGTTCTTTGATAGCTTCGACATTTCCTCGCATATGAGTTTTTCTTTATATCCGCCTACAAACCCGGTACCTGCAGGAATTAATCGACCAATAATAACATTTTCTTTGAGACCCAAGAGCTTGTCCTCGGAGCCGCGAATGGCTGCCTGAATAAGAACGCGCGGCGTGTGCTGGAAGGAAGCCGCTGAAAGGAACGAGGTGCGAGAGAGCGAGACTTCTGAAATACCCATGATGACGGCATCGCCCTTGGCATCGGTACCAGCGAGTTCGGAGATTTCGACAATGTCGCCGCGAGTAAATTCTGTCGTGCCTGCGTCTTTGACCTTTCGACGAGCAAACATCTGGCGAACGATGAGCTCGATGTGCTTGTGAGAAACTGCTGCACCCTGGAGCTCGTAGAGCTTCGAGACTTCGTGAATGATGTAGTTTTCGGTATTCTGGCGACCAGCGTAGCGGAAGAGCTCGTCGAGGTCTGCAGAACCGTCGGTGAGGAAGTCACCCTTCTTCACTTCGGCTCCGACCTTGACCAAGATGCTTCGGCTCGGAATCGCCAAGTATTCATTATCAAGTTTCTTGCCTTTGACTTCACCGAGCTGCGGCGTAATGACAATCAAACGATCGTTGCCGACCATCTTGATGTCGGAAACCATACCATCAAGGTGAGAAAGGAGGGCTGGGTTTTTTGGTTTGCGCTTTTCGAAGATTTC
>Ga0134125_10006429_pt1 | contig 13314 bp, 7 predicted proteins | sample KB31751_FD_96464 | JGI IMG/M metagenome (GOLD analysis project Ga0134125, IMG submission 96464) | Terrestrial soil microbial communities with excess Nitrogen fertilizer from Kellogg Biological Station, Michigan, USA - KB3-175-1 | ecosystem: Environmental > Terrestrial > Soil > Unclassified ... | reverse complement strand
GTCGATCCGCTCTGGACCGAGCCCGGGTGGAACCTGCACACGCCGCAGGAGATCGGCATCGACAGTTTCGAGGCCGACAGGGCGCCGGATGGAGATTACAAGACCATGAATCTGAACGGCCTCTTCGTCCGCGAGGAGGGACTGTTCATGCAGCCGGCCAACAAGGGCCGCTTCTATCACGACGGCCGCTTCGCGACGCTGATGGACGTAGTGAATCACTACGACACCCTGCTTCACCTGGGTCTCTCCGACCAGGAGAAGCATGACCTGATCGAATACCTGAAGTCGCTTCCAGAGGAGTAAGGGCCAGGAGAGTACGTCAATACATGATCTGTGGAGGGTGAAATGAAACGCCTGTCATTTCGACGATCACCGTTCAATCGAGTCCTATCCGGTCATCAATGCCTGGCCACCGGGATCTGCGCGGCGATGGGGTTGCTCGCAGGAAACGCCTGGGCGCAGCTCGCGCCCAATCAAACCGAGGGCTTCGGAAACGGCCGGCTGATCACCTTCACGTATCTGCAGAACTTCGACTGCGTCGATCAGCCGACGCTCGATCTGAACTTCAATGGAGTCATGGCCCAATCGGATCCCAACGAGATGCAGACCCCCATCTGCCAGGTCGTCACCGAGCCGACGCAGGATCCCGCCGGCGGAGACATCAAGCACACCGCGCATCTCTATGTCCTGGTGCCGATGTTCGGCACGGACAAGGACCCGTCTCACGCGATGGCCTGTCCAAGCGGGGGAAGGCCCGGTGAGCTGTGCGGCGTGGCGCTGGGGAAGGAATTGATAGCGCTCTTTGGCCATATCCCTGAAGCCTGGGAAACCAAGCCGGGCGTCGCGACACAATGCCCCGATCCGAACAACCCTGTGCCCGGAACCTGCACGATGCATGCCTCGTCAGTGGATCTCTCAGTGCTGCTGGCAGGGATGCCGGGGATTCCAAACCCGCCGAAGGGACCCATTTTCGTACCGACCCCGAACCATGATCACGTCGTCGACAACAGCCGGGTGAACGCCAAACCCATTTGGTGGGAGGTGAGACCGGTTCTCATCCTGGATCCGAGGGACTGGCCGATGCCCGACGGCAGCGCAGGGATCACGTCCTCGCGGCAGATGGATGCGGCGGAAGCGGCAGGAACAGCCGTGGAAGTCGGCTCCAACTTCTTCCTCTTCTTCAGCTCCCGTATGGGCAGCCCCATGCCGGGGATGTGAATCGCTGGCGCGGCAGGGCTCTGACGGTCGCGATGCCGGCGGGATGGGGGTCGTCCGTCGCGCGCTGCCGCGCCAATCCCAACGTGCAGGGATTCGTCAAGGCGCCTATCGGCGCCCGATTGCCGGTAGACAGCCACTTTATCCATGGCAGAATTTGATATGCGCATGCTGGACCGTTGCGGTCCCGATGCCAGGCCAGCCCCATGCTACGAGCTTGGAAATCGCCCAGCTGATTGGCCTGAACTATCCCGTATCTCAGATGCGTGAAAGTTAATCATGCACAGACGTATGTGCTCGCAAAGGACCTCGCCGTGCGCGGGTATTACAGTCTCGCGGCGGGTTCCGTGACCCACGACGAAGCGACGGAACGGGTCAAGAAAGGCCTCGCCCGCCACCCTGTTCCGATCATTCTTTTGGCGCGCCTCGCCGTGGACGTGTCCTTGCAGGGCAAGGGTATTGGCCCGGCGCTCCTGAAGGATGCGCTACTGCGTGCCGCGAGTGCTGCCGACACCATCGGCGCGCGCGGCGTTCTCGTCCATGCCAAGGACGACGACGCCAAAGGCTTTTACGAGCATTTCACGTTTGAGCCGAGTCCAAGCGATCCGTACCACTTGTTGCTCATTATGAAGGACTTGCTGCGGATTGTCGGATCGAATGGATAGACGATGACTCGCAGTTGGAGGCAGACCGCGCGACGCGCAGTTCATCGCTGGCGGCGCACAGGGCACGAACTGGCCCTCCGGGCATGCAGGCACGAGATCCGCTGCTGCACACGTCAAGACGCGCGCGCTCAGCGGGCGGGCGTCAGCTTGCCATCTCTTTCACAATGAGGGCATCCAAGCGGCGTATGGCGTGCGTAACCAGGCTTTCCCCCTCGCCCTTTATCACCACGCGACCCGGCGTCTCCCGCATGACGGCCCCCGCCGTCGCGCAATGATCGAAGCTGACGCGGAAAATCGACTGTAGGGGCAGGACCGCGCCACCGTGCTCTGCACGGCTTGGAATGGGTCCACCGAAAACGCTGGCGAGATAAAGCGTATCCATCACCGCGAGATTCACGTGATCGATACCGCTGACCCGGCATCGACGCATGCTCAACTCCGGCAGGTTCGCCACGAAATCCGCGGCAGCACCCTGCTCCACGCGCCCGAGATCGGATTCCTCCGCGAATCCTTCACCCCTGACCCCGTCGCCGCCGATGACATCGAACAGGCGCTCTCCTCCTTTGAGCCAGACCCCGGCGCGCAGATCGGTATTCATGTCGGTCACGCGTCCGCCGAAGGGCGCACGCAGCGTGAGCCGCTCCTACTGTGCGCGCAAACCCGCCACGGTCTCCAGCGCCGTCTGCCACTCTTTGCGGAGCGCGGGCCCGGCGCGGCGAAGCTGATCGTCGAACGGTTGCTGTTCGACTTGCCAGCGCAGCGTGGCTTCTTCGGCCTCCGCGGCGTGCAGCCGGTAGTCGAGCTCCGGCGAGGACAGATACGCGAGGATCGTGTCTGCCGCGACAGTCTGCCCGTCGTGAACGAGGACCTCGCGAACCATGGACGGATGCGACGCATACACTCCCTGTGCCTCGGCCCGCACGAGCACCGCCGGGATCGAGATTGAATGCCGAATGGGCACGCACACCATGAAGAGAATGCATAGGGCGGCAAGCAGCGTGCGTACGCACGGCCGGTTCCAGCTGAAGTCCGCCCGTCGCTGCCACCACACGTGGGCCTCACGCGCTATCGGCAGCACGATGAACCAGCTGATCTCGACCATCATGAGAACCAGGCCGAGCGCGCGAAAGAAGAAGTGATAAACCAGCAGCGCGATCGAGAAGAACAGCACGAACCGGTACAGCCACGCGAACCAGGAGAACCCGATCAGCACCCGCCGCCTCGCGGGCGCGAAGACCTCCGGAGGCTCGTCGCCGAAGCCGAAAAGCCGCTCACGCAGCCACCAGCGTGTCAACGCGAACGCGCGTTCGTGCAGATTGGCAACCTTGAGCCAGTCGGAGAGAAGGAAGTAGCCGTCGAAGCGCGTGAAGGGACTGGCGTTCAGTGTCAGCGTGACGATCCAGGTGCTCGTGGCAAGCATGAAAACGCCGGCGCGAAAGGGGCCGTCCGGCAGCGCGCTCCAGAGCAGCGTCGCATACGCTGCCAGCGCAAGCTCCGCCAGCATGCCTGCCGCCCCGATGTGCAGTCGCTCCCGCCGGGAGCGCAGTTTCCAGGCCTCGTTCGTGTCCGTGTAAAGCACGGGCCACATCACGAGCAGCGCTATGCCCATCGTTGGCACCTGGCATCCATACCGGTAGGCCGTCAATGCGTGTCCGAACTCATGCAGTACTTTGGCAAAACTGAGGGCAATGGCTATCCCGAGTAAGCCTTGCCAGCCCGCGTAGCCGCGAAAGGTGTGCGCGAACACGTCCCACTGCCGGGAGGCCAGATACACGCCCACCAGAGCGCTCGCAAGCGTGAGCCACCAAAAGCCCGGCCGGAACAGCCATTGCACCCGTGGCGAGAGCCACCGCAGGAACGGCATCGGCCGGATGAGCGGTACGCGAATGAAGAGGTAGTGCTTGAGCAGCCACATCGCGGGCGAGATGCGCCGCATCGCGTTCGCGCTGATGAGGCGCTGGGTGTCCATTGCGCTGCTCGCGCTGACGAGCTCGTGGGCAACCACGAAGTGGGCAAGCGCGAGCACGTCCTCGACATCCACCTCGAGTGTAGTGTCACGACGCACCGCGGCGGCGATCGCCTCGGCATTTCCCAGCGACCAGCGGGAAAAAATCTCGAAGGCGGCCCAACCCAGCTGATAGAAGCGATGCGCGGCTGGATCGTAGAGTGTCCACGCGGGGGATCCGTCCGCATTGGTAGGCGCTGCCGCGAGACTCAGCTCCTGACGCAGTGCCGGCAATGGATGCGTGTCGGCGCTCACCATCCGAACCACTGCCGTACCACGGCAAGCGGACGCCGCAAGATCATGTAAATCACCGGTACGCGGTTAGGGCCGTATACGCGCGCGCTGCCCATGAGCCCCAGACGCGGCACCGCAGTGCCAGCCTTGAAGTGCGCGCGGATGCGGTACGCGAGCACGTTCTCCGCGTTGGCCTCCGCTCGGTAGGCCACGCTGTCCACCGTCGCAACATAGGACGAGAAGGGCGAGTCCGCCGGGTAAAACACAATCCGCGCACCCGGCCGAACGGCGATCTGGTCATTCACCGGCATATGGGCCGTGAGCTCCACTTTCGCCGGATCCGCCAGCGTCATGACCTTCTCGCCGATCGACACGGCGCGCCCCATCCAGTCATGCACGTCAGAAAACACTGCAACGCCCGAGCGGCCGGCTTTCACTTGAACCCGTGCGAGCTCGCTCGCCGTGTAGGCCAGGTCCACGGCCTTCTCGTCGAGAGCGCCCTTTTGGAGGGCCATGTCGAGTTTCGCCTTGTCGTCCGTGACGGCCAACTGCGAGCTCTGCCGGTAGGCTTCGCGCGCCGTCTCGTAAGCCTCGAGCGCTGTCGCATGGCGCGACTGCAGTTCCGTGGGGTCGAGATTGAAGAGCGGCGCCCCGGCGGCTACCGTTTCGTTGGGCTGGACCTGGAAGCGGTCGATCACCCCATCGAGCGGCGCTCGAACCACGAACGCGTCTACCGGCGTCACCTCCGCCGGCATCAGCACACTTAGGCGAATGGGAATCCAGAGCGCGAGGAAGAGCAGCAGCGCTATGCGCAGCAGGTTTTTGCGCGAGCGCAGCATCCCGCCCAATCGCACGGACAACGCATCGCGCGGGCGCAGCGCGAAGAGTGCGTACCCCAGCAGCAGACCCAGCTCGCGCGCCAACGCGATCTCATCCTCGTACCACGCTTCCTCGCGTGCGAGCAACAACAGGCCGTTCACCCCTCCACGATTCGGGGCGACGAGTGGAATCACCACGGCATCTCGCGGCAGCCACTGTCCCCATTCTTCCCCGAGGACCGGCGCAAGATCACCCGCGCATAGCCGCCGCGGGCTGGAGTCATGCGCGAGGGCCTTGAAGAGGCGGCCGAGCCATTGGACGTACGGCGCGGATGAATCGAGCTGGCCCAAGCCGGAGACGGCCGTCACTCCTCGAGCCCCGTCTGCGAGCCAGAGGGCGGCCTGTCGGTAGCCCACCAGGCTTCGGGTCTCGTTCACCGCAACGAAGCTCAGCTCCTCGATAGTCGCGGCCTCGCGCGCTCGTCGACCGAGCTGCAGCAGCGCGAGGAGGCCTTCGCTCGCAGCGGACTCGCGCAGCTCGGCGTTCATTCGTGCCCCGGGAACCGCACCCAACCGCTCATGCCCGGCAGCAATTCAGCGTGATGCCCTTTGATGCGGGCACTCACCTCGACCGTCTGGCTCACCGGATCGACTCGCGCGCCCACGCGGACAATGCCTGCCGCGTAGTCCGTATCCAGGTCATCGATGTGAACCCGCAGCGGGGTACCCACGCGCAGCCACCTCAGCCAGCGCGAAGGCACGATCAATTTCACTTCCAGATCCTCGGTATCGACGATCTGCAGCAGGGGCTTGCCGACCTGCACGTACTCGTATTGAGAGACGACCCGCTTCGACACGCGGCCGGAAAACGGCGCCTTCACCTGACATCGGCTCACCATCAGGCTCATGTATGCGCCCTCGGCATCGGCTTCCTTCGCCTCGGCGTCCGCCCGCGCCACGTCGAGCTCGCCCACGGAGTGCAGGGCGCTCAGCTTCTCATTCACGGCATAGACCTTGGCGGCGGAATCGGCCGCGGCCTGCGCCTTGCGAAGCTGCGCGGCATATAGGTCGCAATCGAATCCGACGAGAAGCTGGCCGCGCTTGAACGCATCTCCTTCTTTCAGAGGAAGCTGCGCGATCTTTCCTTCCACCTCGCTGGAAATCATCACGTCATGCTGGGACATCAACTGCGCACGGATCCGGCCGTTATCGACAGTCGCGGCCGCACTGCTCGCCACCCCGGCGGCCGCCATCAGCTGGCCGCAATGACTGCACCATACGGCGGCGATCACCACCAGGGTCGCAAGCCGCCAGGCTTTCATGGATTCTTTTTTTGCGCCCGAATCGCGGCTTCCAGATCCGAGAGGTTCGCGCGCGCCGAGACATTCGGCGGCAGCGGGTCGATGCCGAGGCTGGTCAACATCTCTCCGTACGCATCCTGATACGCGCTGTAGCTCTCGTACAGGCGAAGCTGTGTCATCAATGCGCTCGTCGCGGCGCGAATCTCCGCGAGCTTGCCGTTCGCATCGGCCGCAGCCGCGTTGCGCGTCTGCTCGAGCATGCGCTGGTCGACACCATTGAGCTCCTGGACGAGCTGGAACTGATCCTTGCGGCTGTTGAAGTCGATCCAGGCCACGTGCACCTCCGCAAGCACCGCCACACAGGCGGCAAGCCGCTGCTCCCGAGCCAGATCGTACTGCGCCTTCGCGGAGGCGCGAATGTTGTGCTCGTCGACGAGGTTCAGCAGGTTCCAGGTCGCCTGCACGCCGATGTCGTTCCACGTGTTGTGAATCAGGAAGCTGTTGCTGTCGTAATGCTCTCCCAAAGACAGCTCCACGCCCGGCAGCAGCTCTGCCAGCGCCTTGTGTGTCTCATTGAGACCGATGCGCTCGTTGTAGCGGGCTTCGATCAATTCCGGGCGGTCGAGAAGGGCGGTCTCCTCCATCTGCCCCGGCGCGATCCGCACGGTCGGCTCCGCGAAACTGTCCGGGGCCGAAACCTCGAAGGACTTTCCGGGCGGCAAGTCCATCATCGCCGCCAGCTTCGGCTTTGCCTGCTCGAGGTGATCACGAATCCCTTCGAGCTGGAAGATGAGCTCGAGGAGCTCGCGCTGATAGGCGAGGGCTTCGAGCGGCGGCTGCAGATTGCCCTTCTCGATGCTGCGCGAGTCCTGGAGCGCCTGCCGGGCCTGCGCCAGCAATGGCTCGATCTGACCCTGCAGCCGCTGCGCGCCGACCGCCTCCCAGAACGCCTCACGGGTCTGCTCCATCAGCTGCTGTACGGCCTTGCGGCGCCGCTCCTGCAGGCCCAGGACCCGGTCCGCCTGCTCCTTGGTTCCGTAATAGCTGACACCGAAATCGAGAATGTTCCAGGAAAGGCTCAGGTCAGCCGTGCGCGCATCGCGGTCCGTCGAGGTCGACGGCACCAGGGACTGCTGACCGGTCAGCACGCTTTCCGAGGAGGACGCCAGCACGTTGTTCCGGTGGCTGTACCCGGCGTCAGCCGCGAGCTTCGGCAGCAGATCGAAATTCGCGAGGTCGAGCTGGTGCTGCGCGACGGCGGCTTCCATCAGCTTTACGCGACTGTCGAGGTTGTACTTCACCGCGCGCGCCATCGCATCGTCCAGCGTGATGCGCCCCTGCACCGGCTCTTGATTCCCGAACATCGCCCGCTGATCGCTCGCGAGCGTTGCCTCGCGGTCCGCCAGCGTCAGCACGCTGGGGTGGACTGCGCAACCGGCCACAACCGTGGTGGCCATGGACGTCAATAGGATCCTTACGCCCGTGCGAGGGCGACGTTGGTTCTTCAAGTTACTCTACCCCCGTGATGCGGCAACCGGTGTCGCCGTCTGCCGCGAAGCGGCTGAAACGTGACGAGCGCTGCGCGTGTGCAGCTGATGCAGCGCTCTTGCAGCTTCCGCACTGATGGGCGCTGCGCGCGCATGACGCGAGAACTGCGTCTCCAGATCTGGCTTGGCCCGCAGGGCACCTGCCTCGGGTTTTTGCACAGGGCTGGGCTGGGCGTGCTGACCGGCATCACCGAAATGCAACCGCACGATGCCCGCATGATGCACGCCCGCGCCGTCCGTGACAGTGACCTCGAGCCGCAGAGTGCCGTGGAACCCCTCCGGCGCATTCCCCTGAATCGTGCCCGAGACGGAATCGAGGTGCAGCCAGTCGGGAACGGGGTCGCCATTGAGACTGCGCAACTCCGCGACGGACCATTGCGAGACGTCCATTCCCCACCACACAGACACCGGAACTTCGAAGGAGCTTCCCTCGCTCAGCTGAATTTCACTGCCCATGGGCACAAGGACCGGCGCGTGATCAACCACCTGCTCTCCGTAACTCCCGAGCGACGTCGGCGCACGCACATGCTCGAGCGTGCTCGGCGAGCCGCCGGATGCCGCACCGATGCCACTCGCCGGCCGGCTTGCCGCTGCCTCGCTGATGCCGGTGCGTGCGCCGTCTGAAATTCCCGGCGGCGGCGCCAGAATGACCGGGGGCACGTCTTGCAGGGTAAACGCATCGCTGGTGATACCCGAAGTGAAGACGTTGCCCGCACGATCTACTATGCCTGTGCCTGTACCATCGAGACCGACCTTCAACGTGCCGGCGCCCTGCACGTCATTCACGGTCACCATGTATGTGCGGTCGTCGACCTGTGTCACGCCGGCCACCCGGCCCGAGGCGTTGCCTGTCGTTGCCAGGGTGAAATCCGATGCGTCGACCCCGGAAACGGGCTCGCTGAATGTCACGTTGTAATTCAAGGTGCCGGCGCTGGCGGGCCCGGCCGCGCGCACGATGCTGATCGCGTTCGGCGCCATCGTATCGATCGTGACGCTGGTGGCGCTCGACTGTGCGCTGACATTGCCGGCCGCATCCGTTGCATCCACCTGGATGCTGTGACTTCCCTCGCCCAGAGCACCGCTGAACGTATAGCTCCACTCACCGTTGCTATCCGCCGTCACCGCGCCGACACTCTTACCATCCACGTAAAGGGTCACTGCGCTATTGCCCTCGGCCGCACCCGTCACGGTAGGCATGGTGTCGCTCGTGACGCCGTCATTCGATGACGTGCCCGTATCCGTAGTGGACGTCAGACCAGCAATCACCGGTGCCGCTGGTGCGGTCGTGTCGATCGAGACGCTGAATCCGCTCGACAGAGCGCTCGCATCACCGCCGGCAGAGCCCGTTACCTCCGCCTGGACGCTGTGGTTGCCAGAGCTCAAGGCTGTACCCAGCGCGTACGTCCACGCCCCGCTGCCATTCGCTGTGGTTGTGCCAAAGGAAACGCCGTCGACATAGACGGTGACCGTGCCATTGGGCAGCGCGGTCCCAGTGATGGTGGGTGTCGTATCGTTCGTGATGCCGTCGCTCGAAGACGTGCCGGTATCCGTACTCGCGGTCAATCCTACGACAGCAGGCGCCGCGGGTTGGAGCGATATGGAACGAACGCTGGCAATGCTATTCTCGGTGCCATCGGTTACAACGATACTCACCGTGCGGCTGGCCGTATTGGCGGCCCCAAAGCTGTCCAGATACGTCACCGCCTGCAGCGCCGCCTGCCACTGAGAAACGGTCGCCGAGGCACCAGTCGATGAGAGGGTGAGCACGCCGGTGCTGCTATTGTAGCTGGCGCCGATATTGCCCATCGCGCTGCCGTCGTTCGTGAAGGCCAGCACGTCCTGTCCCGCCTGGAAGTTCCCGGTAATGGACACCGTCGCGCTCGCCAGTGTCGTGTTGTCACGATCACTGACAACGACTCCGGAATCGACCGCCACCGCGTTTCCACCAAGGACAAACAGCGCGCTTCCGCCGCTTCCCGTGACGATCGGCGTCTGATCGATATCGGCCACTGTCACCGTATGAGTCGCCGCGGCGCTGTTTGCACTTCCATCGTTGGCGACGAAGCTGATCGTACGCGCCGCTCCGCTTGGCGTCACTGCGGTGTCGGTGTACGTCACCGCGCGCAGTGCCGCCTGCCACTGCGAGAGCGTCGCCGTCGCGCCTGCCGAAGAGAGGGTCAGCACGCCGGCACTGCTGTCGTAGCTCGCGCCGATATTTCCCATCGTACTGCCGTCGTTCGCGAAAGCGAGCACGTCTTCGCCACCGTGGAAGTTGCCGGTGATCGACACCGTCGCGCTCGCCAGTGTTGTGTTGTCCACATCGCTGACGGTGATGCCACCATCAACCGCGATTGGTGTAGGCGCCACATTATCGCCGGCGACGAAGGAAGCGCTGCCACCGGATGCAGTGAGAACCGGCGGATCATTGACCGGCGCCACGGTGACATTGGCGGCGATAGACACGTTGCTTGTGTCGACCCCGCCGTTGCTGGTGCCGCCGCTGTCTTGGATACTGGTCAGCGTGACGACACGATCCGCTGTCGACGGGTTGCTGCTCGTATCCTGGTAGGTCATGCCATCGACGAGCGTCTGTGCGGCGGTAGTGGTGATGCCTGCGGCACGACTGATGGTCACGGTGGCCGTGCCGCCTGCGACTCTGACCGAAGCGTCCATGCCGTCGATGGCCGTCGTCACCGAGTTGCCGTTGGTGAGCGCCAGAGCGCTGCCGTCGATGTTGAGTATTTCGTTGCTGCCATCGGCGACGTTGCTCACCGTCAGCGTGATCGACTTCACCCCCTGGCCCGATTCGATCGTGCTTATGCTCGCGCCAGTGAACAGGCTTACCGCCGGCCCATTCTCGATGAATGTCGGCGTCCCGCCGGTCGCAGCGAGAGTGGGTGGATCATTGACGCCGATGACATTGACAGTGATATCGGCTGGAGTACTGGTCCCCCCGGCCCCGTCGTTGACGGTGAGCCCGATCGTCCGCGGTGCGACGGCAGGATCCGTCGCATTGGAATCGCTGTAGGCAATATCGCGGACCAGCGCCTGCGCTGCCGCGGGGGTCGCGCTACCGTTGAACGCAACCACCAGATTATTGGTCCCGGTGCCGCCGGTGAATGTCCCAATGACGGTCCCGCCATAGAGGACGTTCGATCCGGATACCCCGATCTGGCCCGAGCCGGATCCCTGGTTCACGATGGACAGCACGTCCTCGCCCGATACCCGGTTGCCGACGATAGAGGCGGTAAGGCTTCCGCCACCGAAGTCCGGTGAATCGCTGTCGGCAACGATCGCATTCCCGCCCGCATCGATCAGCGTTGCCGGGCCTTTTTCCGTGAAAGTGACGCTGTCGCCATTGAGATTGGAGACGACGGGGCTGGTATTGACGTTCAGGCTCGCTGCATCCGTGGCACTGGAAAATGCCGTGGAGCCACCATTGACCGAAGTATCCGCCTGGGTTCCCGCGACACCGCTGGTCTCATCCCAGGCGCGGAAGGTCATGGCGGAGCTGAGGGTTCCTGAGAAGCCGGTGGCGGTCAGCTGGAAGTAGAGCCGGCTATTGCCATCTGCGCTCAGCAGCAGAGCGCTGGTATTGGATACGGCAGGCGCGACGGCCCAATGGCTCCCGCCGTCGGTGCTATACCACCAGACTCCGTGGCTGGTATCCATCGCGGTGATGGCGAGACCGGTTTGAGTGCCAGCGTCCGGATCGGAAAAATTGCTGATTCCGGTGGTATTGATGACCTGTGAGACCAACACTCCGACGGTCCCGGAGGGCGCCGCTGTCTCGAAATCCGGTATGGTCCCAAACGTGGGGCTGTTGTGGAGCAGCGTCGGCGCGGTGTTGACGTTCCTGGCGGCGACCCCGTTGCCCGTGGTATCCGAGATCAAGACAGACGCATCCGCACCGGCGTCCCACCCCTGCGCCGCGGCAAGATTGTACGTAGTGCCGCCGATTGAGCTGGTACCGTCTTTGTTCAAAATCAGGTCGACACCCGCCCGGTCGGTCGCGCTCAACGTCAGAGTAAAGCTAGTACCAGAGCTGACATCCACGTTGGCCGTATTGGTCAGGGTATACGTCGCACCGCCATCACCCGTAAGCGTGAGTTTGGCGGCGACGATGTCGTTGTTCGACCCATTGAGCGACAGGAGATCGGTGCCGGTGACGACCAGTGTGCCGCTGACGGCGTCGTAGGTCGCGCTGATAATAGCCGGTACGGGGACGTTGCTCACCGTGATCCCGTTACCGGTGAGATCGGCGTCCGCGGCACCCCCATCGCCCGCATCCCAGCCTTGCGCAGCGGCCAGATTGTATGTCGTGCCGCCGGTCGAGCTGGCGCCGTTCTTGTTCACGATCGCGGCAAGGCCAGCCTTGTCGGTGGCGCTCAGTTCAATCGTGAAGGTCGTCGCCGATGTGATGTCGACATTCGCGGTGTCAGTCAGCGTGTAGGTCGCGCCACCGTCGCCGGTAAAGGTAAGCTTGCTCGCGACGATGTCATTGGTTGCGCCATTCAGTGACAGGAATTCCGTGCCCGTAACGACCAGCGCGCCGCTGCTGGCGTCGTAGGTCGAGCTGGTAATGGCCGGCACGGGTACATTACTGACCGTAATCCCGTTGCCGGTGAGATCAGCGTCCGAGACGCCTCCATCCCCCGCGTCCCAGCCTTGCGCGGCAGCCAGATTGTATGCAGCACCGCCGCTGGAGCTGGTGCCGTTCTTGTTCACGATCGCCGCAATGCCCGCCTCGTCGGTGGCGCTCAGGTCAATCGTGAAACTCGTCGCCGATGTGATATCGACGTTCGAGGTGTCGGTCAGCGTGTAGGTCGCGCCACCTTCACCGGTGAAGGTAAGCTTGCTCGCAACGATGTCATTCGTCGCCCCGCTCATGGATTGGAAGCCGGTCCCGGCGACGACGAGCGAGCCGGTGCTGGCATCGTACGTCGCGCTGGAAATGGCTGGCACAGGCACATTACTCACCGTGATCCCATTGCCGGTGAGATCGGCGTCCGACACACCTCCATCGCCGGCATCCCAGCCTTGCGCCGCGCCCAGGTTGTAGGTCGTCCCGCCGCTGGAGCTGGCGCCGTTCTTGTTCACGATCGCGGCAATGCCGTCCTTATCGGTGGCGCTCAGGTCGATCGTGAAGCTCGTCGCCGATGTGATATCGACGTTCGAGGTGTCGGTCAGCGTGTAAGTCGATCCACCCTCGCCGGTGAAGGTGAGCTTGTTCGCGACGATGTCGTTGGTTGCACCGTTCAGCGACAGGAAGCCGGTGCCCGTGACGACCAGCGCGCCGCTGCTGGCGTCGTAGGTCGCGCTAGTGATGGTCGGCACCGCAACATTGCTGGCCGTGATGCCGTTGCCGGTCGTATCGGCGATCACCACCGCCGCATCCGCGCCCGTGTTCCAATCCTCCGCGGCGGCCACATTGTACGTCGTACCGCCGGTGGAGCTGGTGCCGTTCTTGTTGACGATCTGGTCGACGGCCGCCCGATCGGTGGCACTCAGGTTGAGCGTGAAGCTCGT
>Ga0134125_10006428_pt1 | contig 13314 bp, 7 predicted proteins | sample KB31751_FD_96464 | JGI IMG/M metagenome (GOLD analysis project Ga0134125, IMG submission 96464) | Terrestrial soil microbial communities with excess Nitrogen fertilizer from Kellogg Biological Station, Michigan, USA - KB3-175-1 | ecosystem: Environmental > Terrestrial > Soil > Unclassified ... | reverse complement strand
TCCGCCCACGCCATGTGACCCTCAAAGCCGAGGTCTGCAGCCATCTTTCGGTATCGATCGCGAAGTTGCCGGTATGTTGCGTCGTCGCCCTTTGCCTGCGCGATCAGTGTGCGCAGTTTCAGCGTCCAGATGTCGTACAGCACGATCCCTGGTTCGATCTCCACCGTCCTCAACCGGTCGACCGCCGACTGGGCTTCCTGGATATCTCCGTCCGTACCGCGTTTCAGCAACGCCTCGACAAGGATGTCGGTCGCCAACGGGACGACTATCACACCGCCGCCGTCGATCTCTTCTCCCACCACTTGGCGCGCTAGCTCGATGGCCTCATCTAGGTCACCTCGCAACGCCCGATCCTGGGCGACGAAGGCATCGATCATCGGGATCGCGGTTCTGGAGTACCGCTGCCGCATCGCTAGGTCTCGAATTTGTCCCAGCACTTTCAACGGGTCTTCGCGCGACTCGCCGTCTCGATATAACAGGGCGAAGGCAACATTGGACTTCGCCAACCCGAAGGCGACGTCCTCGCTGGTCTGTTCGGCGCTCGAGACAGTTTCTGTCATCTCGTGCAGGACGGCGTCGTCGGGTCGCAACACGCCGTTCAGCATCGACATGGTGTGCGAGTAATACAAAACCCCGCCGCGCGTCACCGCCTCTGCGGTCTTGACCATCTGAACGGCTTGTTCGAAGTCGTCGCGCCAGCCGGTGATCCCGAGGCACCAGCGGGCCAGGCCCCGGAAGGACATGGCAAGTGCCAGTGGTGAACTCGTCGCGATCTTGCCGCCCTTGGTGGCATCGCCGCCGGAAAGATCGATCGCGTACTGCGCCAACCGCAGCACCTCATGCATCTCCGCAGTTTCATGCTTGACCGATATCGCGGCGGTGAGCAGTGCCAGCGTCAGTGTCGGATCGCCGATCGATTCGAGCAGCTGGACCTGCTCAGTGGCCAGTGCGGAGGCCTCGCGTCGCTGCGCGTTGAAGTATGTCTCCATGATCGGCCCTGACATCGCGATCGCCAGCGACCGCTGATCATCTGCGGCAAGGCAGAGATCGCGTAGCTCGTCGAAGCCGGCGGAAAATCCGCTGCCGCTCGTGCGGAATCCGGTTGCACACAGAAGAGTTCGAGGCGCGATGCGCATCGACAGTCGACTCGGGTCATCGTCGGGAAGCCGATCCGCGACCTGCTGTGCTCTTCGCCAGCTCTTCGCTGCCGCGAGATTGTCGCGGTAATTCACCCACGATGCTGACCGCATGTGCCAGTCGAATGCCGCATGTAGATCGCCGGCGACCTCGAAATGCTCTGCAATCAGGGCCGCATTCTGGTCAGCCGACCCAGGATCGCGATCCCGGATCACCGTGGCCAGCCGTCGGTGTAGTAGTGCGCGATCGGCTTTGAGTTGTGATTCGTTGGCAACTGCGCGTATCAGCGGATGCCGGAACGCGTACTGGGGCAGTGGGCTGAACCGCACCTGATCGACCAGCTCCGCCGCGATGAGCGGCGCCACGTCGGGCTCATCGACCAACAAGGCCAGCAGATCGGCGTCGAATCGCGAACCGATGACCGCCGCGGCGTTGAGTGTGCGTTTGGCGGCCGAGTCGAGTCGGTCGATGCGTGCGCCGATGGTGGCGTGGAGGGTGGCCGGGACATCAGCTTCGTTGACGTCACCGCGCAGCTTGTACGCCCCTGGCCGACCATCAAGCACGCCGCGCTCGGCAAGGTCGCGGACCATCTCCTCGGCGAAGAACGGGTTACCGCCCGCACGCTCGGCTACGCGTGCGGCCAGGTCGCTCAGTGGTGGATCCGCGCCGAGCAACTGGGCGGTCAGTGTCGTGGATTGTGCCTCGCTCAATGGTCGCAGCGCGATCGTCTGCGCGCCCGGTATCTGGCTGAGTCGACCTCGGTACTCGGGCCTGTATGTGATCAGCGTAAGCGCGGGGATCTGGGGCACCACCGCAAGGAAGTCGGCGAGCATCGACTCACTGACGTCGTCGATCCAGTGCACATCCTCGATGACGTACACCATGGGGTCGGGGCGGGCGAGCGATACGGAGTTGATCAGCGCGGTCAACCGTCGCCGCTGCGCATCTGGGGCGACATCGGGCAGTGGGGCAGCGGCGTCCCGAATGCCCACCAGGTCTTCGAGCAGGACGATGTCTTCGGGATCCGCGTCTTGGAACTGGTCGCGGACGTGGGACCGGGCGGTCACGGAGTCGAGTTCGTTGATCCCGATACCTGCGCGCAACAACCGGGCTACCACATGGAACGGGATGTCGCGAGTGTGCGACTCGCAGTATGTGGTGATGACTTCCACACCGCGGCCGGCGGCGATCGCGGCGGATTCACGGATCAGTCTGCTCTTGCCGATACCCGGCGGTCCGACGACGGTGACGACACAGCCGGCGCCGCCGATCGCCTCATCGAGGATCGCAGTGATCGTGTTGAGTTCCCAACTGCGTCCGACCAATTCTGATTCCGTGCGGCGTAAGGGCCTGCGTTCGCCGATGGCCAGAAGCTGCCGGGCACGCACGGGTTGGTCGGCACCCTTTATCTGAACGAGTTCGGGCTCGCCGAGGACGGCCGCGTTTTCAACCAGTCGGGCGGTAGATTCGCTGAGCATCACTCCACCTGGCGGGGCAACCGATTCCATGCGTTGAGCCATTCCCACTTGCTCGCCGATCGTCGTATACCCCATTGGGCTGGAACCGATTTCGCCCGCGATCACCTGACCCGAGTTGAGGCCTATCCGCAGCCGGAACTCGATTCCGTCGCGTCGCTTCACCTCGAACGCAACAGTCTCTGTCGCCTTTTGAATCTCAAGTGCCGCGAGGCCGGCGCGAAAGGCATGGTCCTCCAATGTGACCGGTGCGCCGAACACCGCCATGATGCCGTCGCCGGTGAACTGGTTGACGGTTCCGCCGTAGCGCTCGACCACAGCCGTCGAACAGTCGAGTAGTTCGGCCATGATCTCGCGAAGGCGCTCCGCGCCCACCGCTGCGGCGATGTCCATGGATCGCACCACATCGGCGAACAAGACGGTTACCTGCTTGTACTCGGCGGGAGTGCTTGGAGTCGCGATGGGTGTGCCGCACTGGAGACAGAACCGGGCATCGTCGGGAAGTTCCTTGGCGCACGACGTACATGTGGTCATGGCATCGCCTCAGCCCACGCCATGTGCCCCTCAAAGCCGAGGTCTGCCGCCATCTTTCGGTAGCGGCCTCTTTGGTCTCGGTAAGCAGTATCGTCGCCGCGCGCCTGTGCCAGGAGGGTGCGCAACCGCATCAGCCAGATGTCGTGCAGCACGAATCCGGGTTCGGTCGGGTAAACCGTCATACGGTCGATGGCCGCTTCCGCCTCGCGCAAGTCGCCGTCAGCGCCGCGTCGCAACAGCGACTCGACGAGCACGGCGGCTGCCCGTGCGATCCACTGCGCGTCATCTGCGGCGAGCAATTCGCCGAACGCCTTACGAGCCAGTTCTATCGAGCCATCGAGGTCGCCCATCCGGGCCTTCTCCCGGGCGAGATGGACCTCGATAACGCGTAAGTTGTTACTGAAGTGATGGACGCCCGATCCCATGAGCTGTGCGAGTAGCTCAGCACCGGCATCACGCTCTGCTCCGTCTTGATGAACCACGATGATTCCTCGCGCGGTCCTGGCCATATCCAGCACAAGGTTGTCGCCGAATTGCTCAGCCGCAGACAGTATCTCGGCTGTTTCGCGAAGGGCTATCGCGTCCGGCAACAATATGCCGTTCGAGATGGGAACGAGGCGAGCGATCCAGAGCGCGCCGGAGCGCATCGCGGGATCTATCGCATCGGCTGCTTCGAGGGCGCGCGCAAAATCATCCTTCCAGCCGGGTAAGCCCGTGAGGCAGCGGCTGAGGCCACGATAGGCAATAGCTGTCGTGAGCGGCGATACCGTCAGCATTCTGCCCTTGGTGAGGTCGCCGGCGGCCACGTCGATGACTCGCTGCGCCATTACCAGAGCCATCGAAAAGCGACCGGTTTCCAGGTTGACGGACATCAGTGGGACGCTGAGCGCAACCGTCAGCGTGGGATCGCCGACTGAATCGAGCAGCTGGGTGAGTTCTGACATGAGGCGCGACGATTCTTGTTCGTGGCCAAGTCCTGCCAGCTGCCTGGCCATCAGCAAGCCGCACGTCCCGATCGCCTGCGAGCGTTGGTCGCCGGCAGCGGTGCAGAGTTCCCGCAGCTGGTCGAATGCGATCTGGAGACCGTCCGCGCCGTAGCGATACGCGTTGGCACACAGGAGAGTGCGCGGGGCGATGCGCATCGGTACACGCCCCGGTGCGTCGTCGGGCAGTCGATCGGCCACTTGTTGCGCTCTGTACCAACTTGACCGCGCGGCGTGGATGTTGCGCCAGGTCGACCACGCCGCGGCTCGCATGTGCCAGTCGAAAGCGGCGCGAAGCTCACCGGCGGCCTCCAGGTGTTCGGCGATCAGCGCCGCATTTTCGTCGGCCGAAGCACGCGATTCGATCGCAGCCGCCAGGCGCTGATGGAGTTGAGCACGATCAGATTTCAGCTGAGCTTCGTACGCAACGGCGCGAATCAACGGGTGGCGGAAGCTGTATTCGACTGTCGGTGCGAACGTGACCTGGTCGACAAGCTGCGCATCGATCAGTGGCGCCACGTCCGCGTCGTCTACGAGGGCGGTCAGCAGTTCGGTGTCGAACCGCATCCCGACCACTGCGGCAGCGTTAAGCGTTTTCTTCGCAGGCAGATCGAGGCGGTCGATGCGAGCACCGATAGTGGCTTGGAGCGTGGCAGGCACATCGATGCCGGTTACGTCGCGCTGCAACACATAGGCCCCAGGCTGACCCGTCAGCACGCCTCGCTCGGCCAGGTCACGGATCGTCTCCTCGGCGAAGAACGGATTGCCTGCCGCTCTGTCGGCGACCAGCGACGTGAGTCCATCAAGTGAGGGATCTGCACCCAGCAACTCGGCGGACAGCGCGGACACCTGCTCATCGGTAAGTGGCCGCAGGGCGATTGTCTGCGTTCCGGGTACGCGGGTCAGCGCACCTACGTATTCGGGGCGGTAGGTGATCAGCATCAACGATGGAGTCTGCGGGACGACCGCCATGAACTCGGTCAGCATCGACTCGCTGGCTTGATCGATCCAATGCGCATCCTCGACGACGTAGACCGCAGGCTCGGTTCGAGCCGCCAACCCCGCGTTGATCAGCGCCGTCAATCGTCGACGACGCGCGTCAGGGGCGATGGCGGGCAGCGCCTCTGCGGTGTCCCGGATTCCCAGCAGATCCTCGAGTATGCGTACATCGTCGGAGTCGACGTGCGGCATGCGTTCTCGAAGACGTTCACGCGCCGACTCCCGGTCGAGCCCTTCGAGCCCCGATGTTGCGCGGATGAGGCGGGCGATGACGTGGAAGGGAACGTCACTGGTGTGCGATTCGCAGTACGTGCTGAACACCGGTATGTTGCGCGCCGACGCGATCGCGGTGACTTCGCGGACCAGCCTGCTCTTGCCGATCCCCGCCGGACCGACGATGTTGACGACACCGCCGAGGCCGCGGGTGGTTTCCTCCAAGATTGCGGTGGCGGTGTTGAGTTCCCACGTACGTCCCACCAGCTTCGACTCGCTGCGATGTCTGCGCTGGTGTTCGCCGACCGCCAGTAGCTGGCGGGCCCGCACCGGTGTGTCAATGTTCTTGATGCGCACCAGTTCCGCGTCCCCGAGTACGACGCTGTTCTCGACAAGTCGAGCCGTCGAATCGCTCAGCATCACCCCACCGGCCGGAGCGACGGACTCCATCCGCTGGGCCATACCGACCTGGTCCCCGATTGCGGTGTAACCCAAAGCCCCAGTGCCGATTTCGCCAGCTATAACGGCGCCAGAGTTCAGGCCGATGCGAAGCTGCAGGGCGAGCGCATTGCGGCGCTGTACGTCTGATGCGACCCGCTTGGCCTCCTCCTGTATTCCCAGTGCGGCCAGGCATGCGCGAAGGGCGTGATCCTCCAATGCCAGTGGAGCCCCGAAGACTGCCATCAGCCCATCGCCGGTGAACTGGTTGACCGTGCCGCCGTAGCGAGTGACGATGTCTGTCGCACACTCGACGAGCTCGGTCATGATCTCGCGCAGGCGCTCTGGTCCGACTGCCGTCGCGATGTCCATGGAATGCACCACATCGGCGAACAGGACCGTGACCTGCTTGTACTCAGCCGGTTTCGAGACCTTGCTGACCGCGGCACCGCACTCGTCGCAGAACTTCGCGGTGGGGCGAAGTTCGACGTTGCAAGCGCTGCAGGCCGTCATGGCATCGCCTCGGCCATCGCCTTGTGATCCTCGAAGCCGCGCTCCGTGGCCGGCCGGGTCGACGCGATCGGTTCGCCACAGGCAGCACAGAACCGGGCGCCCGCGCGCGGCTCGCCCCCACACGCCCGGCATGTCATTGCGGCCGTCATCTGTAAACCCCCGGTGTCCTGCTGCACTGAGGATAGGGGTCGAGAACGCCGTCCGGACGGTTATTGACGTGCGGTTATGGCTGCCCGCCATACCCCCAGCTTGTCGGCGTAACGCATGGTCTGAGCGGGGCTGGTCGACGGCAGCCGCCGGTAGGCGAGATCCGGTGAAACGCGGACCAATCGGCTGAAGTTCTTTTCTGCCGCCGCACCGTTGAAGAACACCCGCGTGATATGCGGCTGGCTTTCGAAGAACTGACCAAAGTCGTTGGCCACCATGCTGTCAGGCTCCACTGCGGAGTCCAGGCTGCCAACGCGACGGCATGACCGCAGCACATCCCACACCGCAATGCCGTTGGCCTTCAGCGCCGCAATACGCACGGCATACGGCGCCGATGCATCGAACCCGAAGATCTCAGCAGTGATTCTCCAGAACGAATTTCGCGGATTGGCGTAATACTGCTGCGCACCCAGTGATATCACGCTCGGCATGTTGCCCAGGATCAGAGCGTTCGCGCCGTCGTCGACGATCGGCGGCAGCCCGTGCAACAACTCGGAGGACATGCACCCGAATATCGCACCTTGCCGGCGGTATACGTTGAGGCCGTGGCGGAAGAGTTCGATCTCGAAGCGTCAGGTTTGCTCGACGGTCTCGAGGGCAAGGCCCGCGCCGAGCGGGCCGAGCTGATTCCGTGGCTTCTCGACCAGGGCGTTTCCGTCGAGCAGATCCGGGGCGCGTTCATGCCCGCTTTGCTCGCCTCACGCCGGCTGCTTGGCGATGACGGAACGTATGTGTCCGCCAGGGAAACCAGCGAGAAGATGGGTATCGATCTCGACCTGCTCGAGCGCATTCAGCGGGCCATGGGGTTGCCCCGCGTCGACGACCCGGACGCGGCAGTCTATCTGCGCGTCGACGCCGAGGCCGCCGCGTTTGCCCAGAAGACCCTCGAGCTGGGCATCGATCCCGACCAGCTCGTGCAGATCACCCGACTGCTTGCCGAGGGCTTGTCACGCGCCGCCGAAGTGATGCGATACGCCGCGTTGGCGACGATCCTGGACCCAACCGCGACGGAGCTCGAAGTCGCGAAGAATTCCGAGGCGTTGGTACGCGAGGTCGCTCCCATGCTCGGGCCGATGATCCAGGAGATGCTGCGTTTGCAGCTACGACACCTCCTGGAGACCGACGCCGTCACCGCGTCCGAGCGGGCCGAAGGACAGCGGCTTCCCGGCGCCCGCCTTGTGACGATCGCCTTCGCCGATCTCGTCGGTTTCACCGGCCTCGGCGAGGCGGTGCCACCGGAGGAACTGGAGCATTTGGCTCACCGGCTGGCCGATCTCGCTCACGAGGTCGCGGTCCCTCCGGTGCGCTTCATCAAGACCATCGGTGACGAGGTGATGTTCGTCAGTCCGGACCCGGTGGCGCTGCTTGACGCGGTGTTGGATCTGGTGGACGCCTCCGAGAGCGATGACGACCTTCCACGGCTGCGCACCGGCGTCGCCACCGGCATGGCGGTGAGCCGGGCAGGCGACTGGTTCGGTAGTCCGGTCAATCTCGCGAGCCGCGTCACCGGTGCGGCGCGGCCGGGTTCGATTTTGGTGTCCGAGTCCACGCGGGACGCGATCGGGGACGACGTCCGCTTCACGTGGTCATTCGCGGGAGCACGGCACCTGAAAGGGATCAAATCGGACGTCAAAGTGTTCCGCGCGCGACGGCCCGAGGCGAAGAATGAGAAGCCCTAACCCCCTCCCACTCTCAATCTATAGCGCATAGGGGGGCTTGCGGCAAGACCCGGGTGTTGCCGCAAAATCGCTGGCCGAAACCAAAACTCGCGGAAATGGGGGCAGCGAAAATGCGTGTGTTGTTGTCGACGTGGGGTTCGCGCGGGGACGTCGAACCCATGGTGGCGCTCGCGGTGCAGTTGCAAGCACTCGGTGCCGGGGTACGGGTATGCGCGCCGCCGGACTTCGAGGAACTGTTGGCGCGTGTGGGCGTGCCGATGGTGCCCCTCGGCAAGTCGGTGCGCGAACTGGTGCACGGGGAAAGGCCGTCCACGTCCGCGGACGCACCGCGGGTCGCGGCCGAGTTGGTCGCGGCGCATTTCGACACTGTCGCCCCGGCCGCGGAGGGATGCGATGCGCTGGTCGCGAGCGGCTTGATGCCCGCCGGCCAACGGACGATAGCCGAAATGCTCGGCATTCCCTACGTGCTCGTGACGCTCCATCCGTGCCCCCTGCCGTCGCCGCATCACTCCCCGCTGCCTCGGCCAGGTCGCCCATTCCCTCCGGGCGTCACCGACAACCGGGTGCTGTGGGAGGTGGACGCCGAACGGGTCCAAGCGCTCTACGGCGCTCCGCTCAACGCGCAACGCGCGTCGCTGGGACTGCCGCCGGTCCACAACGTCCGCGACCACGTGTTCACCGACCACCCGTGGCTGGCCGCCGACCCGATCCTTGCGCCATGGCCTGGTTCGCCGGACCTCGACGTCGTCCAGACCGGCGCGTTGATCCTGCCGGACGAACGCCCACTTCCGGCCGATCTGGAGACGTTCCTGGACGCGGGCGCACCGCCGGTGTACGTGAGCATGGGCAGCGTGCGCGTTCCGGGTGACATCGCCTGGGTGGCCATCGAGGCGATTCGCGCGCATGGTGGCCGCGTCGTCGTGGGCCGCGGCTGGGCCGACCTGGCGCTCGTCGACGACCGGGACGACTGCTTCGCTCTCGGTGAGGTCAATCACCAGGCATTGTTCGGCCGGGTGGCCGCGGTCGTCCATCACGGCGGCGCGGGTACCACCACGACTGCGACGATGGCCGGCGTACCCCAGGTGGTGGTCCCTCAGATCGCCGACCAGCCGTACTGGGCGCGCCGGGTGGCCGACCTGGGCATCGGTGCGGCACACGACGGGCCGACGCCGACGATCGAGTCCCTCTCGGCCGCGCTCGCCACCGCCCTGACCCCCGAGGTCCGCACCCGAGCGGCCGCGGTGGCAGGCATGATCCGCACCGACGGGGCGAGGGTGGCTGCCAGGCTATTGCTCGACGGCGAAACCTCTTCTGCCACTTCAGATTCAGTGGTTTCAAGTGAACCGAAATCTGTCAGACGTCCGCACTAGTGTTCGATATAGGGTGCGGATCGTGAGGAGATTTTGGCGACTGTTGATCCCTAGCTACCGGGATGGGCGGAATCGGCGCAGCCTGAGGCTGTTGCTGACGACAAAGACGGAGCTGAAAGCCATTGCGGCGCCTGCGATCATCGGGTTGAGCATGCCCGCAGCCGCGAGGGGGAGTGCGGCGACGTTGTAGGCGAATGCCCAGAACAGGTTGCCCTTGATCGTCGTCAATGTCTTGCGCGACAGCCGGATTGCGTCGGCGACGGCACGTAGGTCGTCACGCACCAAGGTGAGGTCACTCGCCTCGATCGCGACGTCGGTGCCACTGCCCATCGCGAGGCCGAGATCCGCTTGTGCGAGCGCGGCTGCGTCGTTGACGCCGTCCCCGACCATCGCGACGACCCGGCCGTCGGCCTGCAGACGCTTGATCGTCGCCACCTTGTCCTCGGGCAGTACCTCGGCGATCACCTCGTCGATGCCGACTTGCGTTGCGATCATGCGGGCGGCCGCCTCGTTGTCTCCGGTGAGCATGATCGGCGTCAACCCCAGCGCACGCAGTTCCGTTACGGCCTCGGCCGAGGTCGGCTTGACCGCGTCAGCCACGACGAGCACTCCGCGTGCCCTCCCGTCCCAGCCGACGGCAACAGGTGACTTGCCTTCAGATTCCGCCTCTTGCATCGCGACCGCGAGTTCGTGAGGCAGTTCGAGCAGCCGTCGCCGCCCGACCAACACCGTGTGACCGTCGACAACACCCTGCACGCCGAGGCCCTCGAGATTCTTGAATTGCGCCGCACCTGGAAGGTCGCCGATCTTGTCCCGCGCACCCCTCGCGATAGCCTTGGCGATCGGATGCTCGGACGAATCCTCGAGTGCCCCGGCCAATCGCAACACCTCGTCGGGTTGCTCACCGCCGGCCGCGATCACGTCCAGCAGCGTCATCGTCCCGGTGGTCACCGTGCCTGTCTTGTCCAAGACGATGGTGTCGATGCGACGTGTGGACTCGAGCACTTCCGGTCCATTGATCAGGATGCCCAACTGGGCGCCACGGCCGGTACCGACCATCAACGCCGTCGGCGTCGCCAGCCCCAGCGCGCACGGGCACGCGATGATCAGCACCGCGACCGCTGCGGTGAATGCCGCCGCCACAGATCCGCCAGTCCCAATCCAGAATCCCAACGTCGCCACCGACAGGGCAATGACGATGGGCACGAAGACGCCGGAGATCTTGTCCGCCAACCGCTGCGCCTGGGCCTTGCCGTTCTGCGCGTCCTCCACCAGACGCGCTATCTGGGCCAGCTGGGTGTCGGAACCAATCCGGTTGGTCCGCACCACAAGCCGGCCATCGACATTGACGGTCGCGCCGACCACGTGGTCGCCTGGCCGAACGTCCACCGGCACGGACTCGCCGGTGAGCATCGACGCATCCACCGCCGAACTGCCGTCGACCACTATGCCGTCGGTGGCGATCTTTTCACCCGGACGCACTACGAACTCATCGCCGACCGACAGCTTGTCGATCGGAACGCGTTGTTCGACACCATCTCTGAGCACCGAGACATCCTTGGCGCCGAGTTCCAGCAGCGCCTCCAGTGCTGCTCCCGCGCGACGTTTGGCCCGAGCCTCGAAGTAGCGGCCGGCAAGGATGAACGTGGTCACTCCCGCCGCGGCTTCGAGGTAGATATTGCCCGTTCCGTCGGTGCGCGCGATCGTCAATTCGAACGCATGCTTCATCCCCGGCATGCCGGCGGTGCCCCAGAACAGCGCGTAGACAGACCATCCCAGTGCCGCCAGCGTGCCCATCGAGATCAGCGTGTCCATCGTTGCGCTGCCGTGCCTGAGGTTCGCCAACGCCGCCCGGTGGAACGGCCATGCGCCCCAGATCACGACCGGCGCCGCGAGTGCCAGGGACAACCACTGCCAGTAGGTGAACTGCAGCGCCGGCACCATGGCCATGGCGATCACCGGAACGGTCAGTACGGCAGAGATCAACAATCGTTGCCGAAGCGACGCGATCGGATCCTCGTCGGCGGCCGCCTCGAGAGGCGCCGCGGGCAGATGGGCTTGGTAGCCGGCGTCCTCGACTGTCGCCACTAATTGTTCGGGCGTCACCTCGTTGCCGTATTGGACGTGCGCCTTCTCGGTCGCAAAGTTCACCGTCGCGGTGACGCCGTCAAGTTTGTTGAGTTTCTTCTCGATTCGATGTGCACACGACGCGCACGTCATGCCATCGATCGAGAGGTCGACGGCAGTCACGACGGTCCTCTGTGCAGCGTTCATCAGCCGGCCAGCTGATAGCCGGCTTCCTCGACGGCGTTCTTGATCGCGACGGTCTCCACCGGGTCCTCGCTCTCGATGATCACCTTCCCGCTGCCCAGATCCACGTCGACGGTGTGGACGCCCGGGATCTCGCCGATCTCTTCACGCACCGACGACGCGCATCCGCCGCAGCTCATGCCCGTGACGGTAACCGTGGTTGTGCTCATACGTCATTTGTACCATACCCCCCTAGGGTATAAAAAGTGTGTAGAAAGGAACGATGACCATGTGGAAGCGAAAGTCCCTGATCGGCGCCGGTGCTCTCATGGTGCTGGCCATCTCGACCGGCTGTAGCGCCTCCAACGAGCCCGAGCATCCGGCGGGACATACTTCGTCGTCGAGTGCGGCCGCCGCCAAGACCAGTACCGCTGCCGAGGCCCACAATGACGCGGACGTGATGTTCGCCCAGCACATGATTCCGCATCACCAGCAGGCCATCGAGATGAGCGACATGCTCCTTGGCAAGCAGGGCATCGATCCTCGAGTCGTGCAGCTGGCGAATCAGATCAAGGCCGCCCAGGGACCGGAGATCCAGCAGATGCAGGGCTGGCTGACCGAATGGGGCACTCCCGCGACGCCGCCGATGTCCGGCCACGACATGCCGAGCATGCAGGGCATGATGTCCGATGCAGATATGACGGCGCCCCAGAACGCACAGGCCGTTGAGGCCTCGAAGCTGTTCCTGACGCAGATGATCGCGCATCACGAAGGCGCCATCACCATGGCCCAGACGGAAATCAAGGACGGCCAGTATCCGCCTGCCGTCGAACTGGCGCACGCGATCGCGACGACGCAGCAGCAGGAGATCGACACGATGAAGAGCATTCTGGCGACGCTCTAACCCTTGCGGGCGGCGCCGACGAACAGCGCGCCGCCGAAATGCGGCTCGATCCGGCCGGTGCCGTGCAATCCGTGATGCGCCAATTCGGCGGCGAACTCGTCTGCCTCGAAACGGTTTTCACGCGGATGGACGGTGAATGTGCGGAAAACCCACGTGTCCAGCATGTGGCGGGGGATCTCCTCGAACAGCAGCAGGCCGCCGGGACGCAGCACGCGCACGATCTCGCCAATTGATGCCTGCCAGTCCGGTACGTGATGGATGATCCCGAAATCCACGACGGTGTCGACCGTGCCGGATGCCTGCTCGATCGCGCAGATGTCGCCCACGGACAACGACACCGGACGGCCGTGCAATCGTCGTCGCGCCAACTCGACCATCGAGTCGTCGAGATCGAAGGCCGTCACTCGCTCGGCACCGAGCCGATCGAGGATCACCTCGGAGCCGACGCCGCGGCCGCAACCGACTTCGAGCACGTGCTGGCCGGCCAGGTCGCCGCCCGCCGACCGCCGGAACCACGCCGACTCCCGCCGGTGCTGATGTGCGGCCCGCACGGGGTTGTTCACAAATGCACGTTCGATGGAGTTGAGCTTCATGTCGCGGACGGTACCCCTA
>Ga0134125_10006426_pt1 | contig 13317 bp, 16 predicted proteins | sample KB31751_FD_96464 | JGI IMG/M metagenome (GOLD analysis project Ga0134125, IMG submission 96464) | Terrestrial soil microbial communities with excess Nitrogen fertilizer from Kellogg Biological Station, Michigan, USA - KB3-175-1 | ecosystem: Environmental > Terrestrial > Soil > Unclassified ... | reverse complement strand
TGCGGCGGGTCATGATCGAATTTCCCGCCGGCAAGCTGGACCCCGGAGAAGGCGTGCTGGCCTGCGCGCGGCGCGAACTGTTGGAAGAAACCGGCTATTCGGCGCGGCAGTGGGCGCGCGCTGGCGTGCTGCACCCGGCCATTTCATACTCGACCGAGTTCATTGACATCTGGTTTGCCAAAGGGCTGAGCCTGGGCCAACGTCATCTCGATGCGGGTGAATTTCTGGACGTTTTCACTGCAACCCCGGCCGAGTTGTTGCAGTGGTGCCAGGGCGGTGCCGTGACCGATGCGAAGACGCTGGCGGGCGCTCTCTGGCTGCAGAACGTATTGTCGGGCGCATGGCCGCTGCAATGGCAGGACGATGCCGGGGCGCGTGCCGGTCGATAATGAAGCCATGAAAGTCCTGAATCTCCAGTGCGTGCCCCAGCAGCATTCGTTTGAAGGCTGGTTCGCGTCCGAAGACGATTTCGAGCGTCAGGTCGAGCGTGGCTTGGTCGAATGCCCGTTGTGCGGCGCCCACGAGATTCAGAAATTGCCCAGTGCGCCGCGGCTGAATCTGGGCGCGATACGCGAGCCCGTCGGGAAGCCGGCTGCCGCGCCGCAGGTGCCGGCGCATGCGCCACCGATGGAAATGTTTGCAGCGGCCGATCCGGCGCATCAGGCGTCGGCGCTGCGCGCCCTGCGCGAACTGGTGGCCGCCACCGACGATGTGGGCGAACGATTCGCCGAGGAGGCTCGGCGCATCCACTATGGTGACGCTGCGCACCGCAACATCCGAGGCCGGGCCAGCGCGCGCGAGGCCATGGAATTGCTGGAAGAAGGCATCGAGGTGATGCCGCTTCCCGCCGCCGTGAAAGACACGCTGCAGTAAACCTGCGTGCGGGGGCGGAACCGGACGGCGCCGATCAGGGGTAGAGCCCGCGCAGTTCGCGCGTGTGCAAGATCCGTTTGCAGGCGACGATAAAGGTCGCTGTGCGCAGGCTCACCTTGTTGTCCTGCGCGACCTGCCACACGCCCGCGAACGCCTCCCGCATGATGCGCACGAGCCGCGCATTGATTTCGGCCTCGTCCCAGAAAAAGCTGGAAAAGTCCTGCACCCATTCGAAGTAACTGACCGTGACACCGCCGGCATTCGCGATCACGTCGGGCAGCACCAGCACGTTGCGGTCGTGCAGGATGTCGTCGGCTTCGGGGGTGGTCGGACCGTTCGCGCCCTCGATGATCATGCGTGCCTTGATACGGCCGGCATTGCCGGCGTTGACTTGCTGCTCCAGCGCCGCGGGAATCAGGATGTCGCACTCGACCTCCCAGAACAGGTCGTTGTCGATGGCCTCGGCCTGCGCAAAGCCGGCCACGCTGCCCGTGCTCGCCACATGCCGCAGCAGGGATGGCACGTCCAGCCCGGCTTCGCGGAAGATCGTGCCGCCATGGTCCTGCACCGCGACAATGCGTGCGCCCGCCTCGGCAAACAGCTTGCCGGCCGTGCCACCGACGTTGCCGAAACCCTGCACCGCCACGCGTGCGGTGGAAATGTCCATGCCAATGTGCTTGGCGGCCTCGACACCGACGGTGAAGACGCCGCGCCCGGTCGCTTCGCGCCGCCCCAGCGAGCCGCCCAGATCCACCGGCTTGCCGGTGACGACGCCGGTCGCTGTGGAGCCCTGGTTCATGGAGTAGGTGTCCATCATCCACGCCATGATCTGCTCGTTGGTGTTCACGTCAGGCGCTGGAATATCCTTGTTGGGGCCGATGATGATGCCGATCTCGCTGGTGTAGCGGCGCGTGACGCGCTCCAGTTCGCTGCGCGAGAGCGTTTTCGGGTCCACGCGGATGCCGCCCTTGGCCCCGCCGTAGGGAACGTTCACCGCCGCGTTCTTGATCGACATCCAGGCCGACAACGCCATCACTTCCGACAGCGTCACGTCCTGGTGAAAGCGCACGCCGCCCTTTCCGGGGCCGCGCGAGACATTGTGCTGTACCCGGTAGCCTTCAAAGTGGGCCACCGCGCCGTTGTCCAGGTGGATGGGCACGTCCACGATCAAAGCGCGCTTGGGACGCTTGAGCGTCTCGACCCAGCGCGACAGGTTGCCCAGGTACGGTGTCACCCGATCGACCTGCTGCAGGTAAACCCCCCAGGGCCCGAGGTTGTCGGCCTGCAGGTAGGAGGGGAGGGGATGGGACGCGGGCGCCGGGGGCGTCGGCGTGCTAGATGCCTTGGACATGGAATACTCCTGTGGAACGATCAGGCCATCAAGCTTAAAAGCCTGCGGCCCAACTGTCCAAGGCATTGTGCAAACCACTTCATGCATGAATTGCATAAGTATGCCGAATTCCGTTGAATCCGCGAAATCTGAGCAAAAAACAGCGAAAGCCGTTACCCCTCATGCATACATTGCTACTATTTCGATAGTAAAATTGGAATTTCGAGGCCGCTGAAGTGGGCTTTTCCGGGACGTGCGGCCTGCGTTTCAGGGTCCCACCGCCGTGGACGGGCACCGGGCCGGTCGAGTCGCCAGGCCCCAGCGCGGGGGTCTTGTGCTGTAATGATTCCGATGTCAGCGCGACTCATGTGTTGAGATCCCGCAGACGACTCGCTCGGCGGGCCTTGCCGTTCCTGGAGGTTCTTCGCATGTTCCCATCCCCGTTGACTGCCGATCGGCGCATTCAGGTCAATGGTCCGCGCGAGGTTCTGGCGCAGCGGTTTTCCGAGGTCCGGGCCCGCAGTCTGGCGCTGGCGGCCCCTTTCTCGGCAGAAGACCAGTGTATCCAGTCCATGCCTGATACCAGTCCGATGAAGTGGCACCTCGCGCATGGCAGCTGGTTTTTCGAGGCTGTGGTGCTGCGCGCGCAGCTGCCAGGCTACCGGGCGTTCGACGAGCGTTTCTTCCACCTCTTCAATTCCTACTATGAGGCCCTCGGCACGCGCCATCCCAGGCCCTTGCGCGGGTTGCTGACCCGGCCCACCCTGGCGCGGGTGCATGCCTACCGCGCGCATGTCGATGCCGCCGTGCAAAACCTTGTCGCGACCTGTGACGACGGCGTATGGCAGCAGGCCATGCCTTTGCTCACGCTGGGCCTGCACCACGAGCAGCAGCACCAGGAGCTGATGTTGACCGACATATTGCATGCGCTGTCGTGCAATCCGCTGCTGCCTGCCGGCCTGCCTGCTGCGGGGTCGTCCCATCGTGCGGCGCTGCGGGTGGCACCCACCAGCGTGCCGCTGCGCTGGCTCGCCGGGCCCACCGGCGCCGTCATGGTCGGCCATGATGGCAATGGGTTCGCCTTCGACAACGAGACGCCTCGACACGAAGTCTTGCTGGCGCCGTACCGGATCGCGGACCGGGTGGTGAATTGCGCCGAGTATCTGCAATTCGTCGAAGACGGGGGTTACCGCCGCCCCGAGTTGTGGCTGTCGGACGGCTGGGCTGCGGTGCAGGCAAATGGCTGGAGCTGCCCGCCCTACTGGCTTGCTCCGGGCGATGACAGGGCGCCCGCGGGGCATTGGCAGGTGTTTGGCCTGCACGGCGTGCGTGCGCTCGATCCGCTGGCGCCGGTCAGCCAGGTCAGCTTCTACGAAGCCGTGGCCTATGCCGAGTGGGCGCAAGCGCGCCTGCCCACCGAGTTCGAATGGGAAGCGGCTTGCGCCATGCCGGGCATCACCCAGATGACGGAACAGGTCTGGCAGTGGACCCGCTCGTCCTACGATCCGTACCCCGGGTTTCGCCCCTTGAGCGGCGCCGTCGGTGAATACAACGGCAAATTCATGGTGGGCCAACTGGTGCTGCGCGGGGGCAGCAGCGCGACGTCAGCAGGGCATACACGGCCGAGCTATCGCAACTTTTTCCCGCCCGGAGCGCGCTGGCAGTTCTCGGGCATTCGTCTGGCGAGGGACGCCTGATGCATGCCGGAACACTGGGCAAGCTGCAGACGCCGCTGGCAGGCGACGAGACGCCAGGCGCATCGCTCGCTGCATTCGGCCGCGACTTCGTGGCGGCGCTCTCGGGCACGCCGCGAAGCATTTCCCCCAAGTACTTCTACGACGCGCAGGGCTCCGTCCTGTTCGACCGCATCTGCGAACTGCCCGAGTACTATCCGACGCGCGTCGAACTGGCGCTGCTGTCGACCCACGCGCGCGCGATGGCGCGGCAGATGGGGCCGGGCGCCGAGATGGTCGAGTTCGGTGCAGGATCTTTGCGCAAGGTACGCTTGCTGCTCGATGCCATGGAGCGGCCGGCGCGTTACCTGCCGATCGACATTTCGGGTGAGCACCTCGGCGCCGCGGCGCGGGCGCTGCGGCGCGACTACCCCGGCCTGCATGTGCAGCCCCTAGTGGCCGACTACACCCGCCACCTGCTGCTGCCGGCGCCGGGGGAAGGCGCGGGGCGGCGCATCGGATTCTTTCCGGGCTCCACCATCGGCAACTTCACGCGCGCCGAGGCGCTGCACTTCCTGCAGATGGCGGCGCAGGTGCTGCGCGGAGGTGCGCTGTTGCTGGGTGCCGACCTGGTGAAGGATCCCGATGTGCTGCATGCCGCCTACAACGATGCGCAGGGTGTGACGGCCGACTTCAACCTCAACCTGCTGGCGCGCGCGAACCGCGAGCTGGAGGGCAATTTCGATCTGGCCCAGTTTGCGCACAGCGCTTTTTACAACGCGCCGCTGCAGCGCATCGAGATGCATCTGGTGAGCCGGCGTCGGCAGCGGGTGCGGGTGTGCGGGCAGGAATTCGAGTTCGCCGAAGGGGAAACGCTGCATACCGAGAACTCGTGTAAATTCACGATTGACGGCCTGCAAGCGCTGGCGCGGCAGGCCGGGTTCAGCGCCGGCCCGGTGTGGACCGATCCGCAAAAATACTTCAGCCTGCATTGGCTGAGCGCACCCACCTGAAAGGAATTCCGATGCAAGCAACCTGGAACGGCGCCGTGATAGCGCAAAGCGACGATACGGTCGTGGTGGAAGGCAACCATTATTTCCCCGCGGACTCGCTGAATCGCGATTACGTAACCTTCAGCAATCACAAGACAACCTGCCCCTGGAAGGGCCAGGCAAGCTACTACTCGCTCATGGTGGATGGAGAACTCAACTCCGATGCCGTCTGGTACTACGCCGACCCCAACCCCGAAGCCGAGATGGTGCGTGGCCGCGTAGCGTTCTGGAAAGGCGTCAAGGTCAGCGCCTGAGGCGTACCGCAGGCCAGATCGATTCCATGTCCACCGCTACGCTGCCGCCGCTGTTTTCATCGGTCGGCGAACTGGTTTCCAACCTGCGCCAGCAAGGCTATGCCGTGCTCAGTCCCGCCGGGGTTCGCGAACTCACCCGATGCAGTGAAACCTCTCTCGGCTCCCTGAGTGCGAGTTGGGAGAATCTGTGCCCTGACACCTATCTGAAGGACGGTGGCCACTATCGGCGTCGTCGCCATTCCTGCTTTGTCGTGGCGGGCCAGCAATTGACCCAGGTGCCGCATCGAGCGCACTGGCAGCCGCTGGCCTACAACGCACTGCATGGCGGCATGCGGCGCTGGTTCGAGCCGGTGGAGCCGCAGGTGGTCGCGCAGGCATCCTGGGGGCAGATGTTGCGCACATTGACACAGGTGTTCGCGCACCTGGGGCCGACCTCGGCAGACGGGGCGCCGGCGGGCGACCATCCCTGGTATTTGGAGGCGCACCAATTCCGCATCGACACCGCCGATGGTATTGGCCGGCCAACACCCGAAGGGGCGCACCGCGATGGGGTGGACTTCGTTGCGGTGTTTCTGGTGAACCGCACCGGTATCAAGGGCGGCGAGACGAGGGTATTCGAGGCGGCGGGGCCGCACGGCCAGCGCTTCACGCTGACCGAGCCGTGGTCCTTGCTGTTGCTCGATGACGCGCGCGTGATTCACGAGTCAACGCCGATTCAGCCATTGACCCCCGGGCAGGGACACAGGGACACGCTGGTTTTGACCTGGCGATCGGGGGGGTTCCTCGGCGATGGCGTATAACTTGATCCAGAGCAACGGACCAGCGGGTTGCTGATGCCACAATGGCATACCCGTTGCCACACAAGGAGTTCGTGACATGTTCAAACACATTCTGGTTCCGGTGGATGGCTCCCCCACGTCCGATCTGGCGATCGACAAGGCGGTTGTCATGGCCAAGGCGTTTGGCAGCGTGGTGACGGTCATCTGCGTAATCGACCCTTACCCGTTCACGAGTGTCGGCACCGACTATGTCTATGGAGAGACACAGTACCTGTCCGCCGCCACCGCCGAGGCAAACGAAGCGATCAAGGGCGCCAAGGAGACTTTCGAGGCCGCGGGTATCACCGTGAAGGCGCAAGTGGTGGAGGGGCATGCGGTGTACAAGGGCATCCTGACAACAGCGGAATCCGTGGGCGCGGACCTCATCGTGATTGGCTCGCATGGCCGGCGCGGCATTGAAAAATGGGTGCTCGGCAGTGTCGCGCAGCGGGTTCTGTCGCACGCGCATGTGCCGGTGCTCGTGGTACGCCGCTGAACCGGCGCCAGTTAAAAAGGCCCCCACGCTCCCTCACTTCGTGTGGTCGCTGCCCCCCGAGGGGGTGTTTTTGCCTTGGGGCGGCCCGGCGTCAAAAAATCAGTCGCGCACGTCGGCCACCGGATTCGCGCCGAACTGCGGCCGGTCAAGGTAGCTGAGCACGCGCGCCGCGGCGTCGGCCGGCGTCGACAATTGGCCGCTCTGTTTCAACCTGGCAAAATTGCCCTGATCGGGAAACGCGGCGGCGTCGGCGCCACGCAATTGAACCTGCATGTCGGTATCGATCACGCCGGGCGCCAGCGAGCACACGGCTGCGCCGTTGGGTTTGAGCGCTTCGTCCAGTGCCAGACAGCGCGTGAAGTGATCCATGCCCGCCTTGGCGGCGCAATAAGCCGCCTGGGATGCCATGGCCCGGCGCCCCAGGCCGGACGAAATATTCAGCACCTTGCGAGCAGCGGTCCAATGCTGCGTGGCATGCAGGAAGGCTGCGGTGAGCAGCATGGGCGCCTCCAGGCCAATGCGCAGGGCGTTCGCCAGATCGGCGGGCTCCGCTTCGCTCAGCGGACCGATACGGGAGATTACCCCGGCGTTGTTGATCAGCGTCGCGCTGTCGAAGACCCTCGCGTCCTGCTGGTCGAGCCACTGCTCCAGCCGCTCGCTGGCCTGTTCGCCGAAGGCCAGGTCTTGCGACCATTGGAGCAGGGTGGCGCCCGCGGCCCTGGTTTCGTGCGCCAGCGTTTCACTGGTGCTGCGGGAAATGCACAGCACGGTGTGGCCTGGCGCGAGCAGTTGCCTCGCGATGGCCAGGCCCATGCCACGCGAAGCCCCGGTAATGACGTACAGGTGTTGGTTCATGCCCCGCACTTTAGCGCTAGAACGGCGCGGGGCTTTCGAATGCCAGATGCGCGCCCGTGACGGGGTGTGTCAATTGCAGCGCGCAGGCGTGCAGCAGCAGCCGGCTGGACTGGCTTCGCGCCGCAGCCCCCGCGTAGAGCGTATCGCCGAGAATGGGATGCCCGAGCGCCTGCAAATGGACACGAAGCTGGTGTGAGCGGCCCGTAACGGGCGCCAGCAGCACACGCGTGGCATGACGGACGGCGTCGTACGACAGAACCTGCCAGCGCGTGACGCTGGGCTGGCCGCGCGCGGCTTCGATGATGCGCAGCGGTCGCCTCGGCCAGTCCACGCTGATCGGCAGGTCGATCACGCTCCAACCGTCGCAGGCATCGGCTGGCAGCTCCAAGTGCCCACTCACCACGGCCTCGTAGCGCTTGCTGACTTTCCGATCGGCAAAGCATTTGTTCAACGCGCGCTGCGTTTGAGGTCCGCGCGCCATCAGCATGAGGCCCGACGTCGCCATGTCCAGCCGATGCACGACCAGCGCGTCCGGGTACAGGCGCTGCACGCGGATACTCAGTGCGTCCTGCTTATCGGCGCCGCGCCCGGGCACCGCGAGCAGGCCGCTGGGCTTGTCCAGCACCAGCAGGGCGTCGTCCGCGAACAGCGGTGCCATCAGGTTTTATCGATAGGTGAAATGGGGAGACAGATGTTCCGCACCCAACCACACTGCGAATGGCGCGGCTGACCGGCCATCGCCGCTGATTATTTTTTCGGCTTGCCGCGCACCGGCACCACGGTGGTGATGGTGGGCCGTACCGCGTCGGGCGAGACGGGTTTGGGAGGCGAGAGATTCTTCTTGGGTTTCTTGGCTTCCTTGTTGCTCTTTTGTTCGCCTTTGGGCATGGTGCTTCTCCGGTAGTGATGCGGCTATTGTGCCGCCGATCCGCGGTATTTTTCAGTGCAGCTTGATGCGTGGCCGGTGCGCGTGGTCGATCAGCTCGGACAGGGTAATCAGCAGGGTTTTCCGCAAACCGCCGAGCGCAAACTGATGCTGCTTGTGCAGGCCCCAGTACATGAGTTTGGCCAGGCGGCCTTCGATGAAAAAGCTGCCCTTGGTGAGGCTGCCCATCAGGCTGCCCACCGACGAATACTCCGCCAGCGATACCAGCGAGCCCTGGTCTGTATACACGAAGGCAGGGACTGGGTCGCCATTCATCAGCTGGGGCAACCGGCGCGCCAGGTACATGGCCTGCTGATAGGCGGCCTGCGCGCGGGGCGGCACCCAGGTGCCATCGGGTTGCTGGCAGGCCGCGCAATCACCGAACGCGTAGATGTTGGGGTCGAGGGTGCTTTGCAGGTTCTGCCTCACCATCAGTTGATTGAGCCGGTTGGTTTGAAGCGGCCGCTCGCCACCGAGGGTCTTCAGGAAATCCGCTGCCTTGACGCCGGCGGCCCACACCGTGATGTTGGACGCAATCACCTTGCCGCTGGCCATTCTCAGGCCGTCCGCCGTCACCTCCACGACTTTCTCGTCGGTGTGAACCTCCACCGACAATTTGCGCAACTCGCGCTGTGCCGCTTCGCCCAGCCGGGGCGGCAGTTGGGACAACAGGCGCGGCGCAGCCTCCACCAGCACCAGTCGCAGATCCTTTTCGGGATGGATATTGTCGAAACCGAAACTGGCCAGCATGCGCGCCGAGGCATGCAGTTCCGCTGCCAGCTCGACGCCGGTCGCGCCCCCGCCCACGATGGCGACGGTCAAACCGCTACTGTTCGCGTTGCGCGCAACGGTCTGGGCGCGCATGCAGGCGTTGATGAGCCGGTCGTTGAAGCGCCTGGCCGCCTGTGGCGTGTCAAGCTTGATGGTGTGCTGGGCCGCGCCGGGGGTGCCGAAGTCGTTCGTCTGGCTGCCGACCGCAATCACCAGTGTGTCGTAGGGCAGTTGCTGCGCGGGCGTGATCTCGGCGCCGGTCTCGTCATGGCTGGCGCCAAGTTGCACGGTCTTGCTGGCTCGGTCCAGCCCGTCCAGTGTGCCGAGCCGGAATTTGAAGTGGTTCCAGCTCGCCTGCGCCAGGTATTCGATTTCTTCCGCATGCGCGTCGTAACTGCCGGCCGCCAGTTGATGCAGCAGCGGCTTCCAGACATGCGTGCGCGCGGCATCCACCAGGGTGATCTCCGCCAGGCCCTTGCGGCCCAGACGCTTGCCCAGTTGGGTCGCGAGCGCCAACCCGCCTGCGCCTCCACCCACAATCACGATGCGTTGCACGGCTGGCATTGGGTTGATGTCGCAGGCTGTTCGCTATCTCGTCGCCGGCTCTGGCCGCATCACCGCAATCGCGGCGCTGAATGGATCCACCAGCACGCACAAGCGCGCGATGGCGGGAATGCCGCGCGACAGGTGCTCGAACCAGACGAATTTGCCGTGATGGAAGTCCATGGTGTTTCCGGGTTGGGTTTGGCCTGAACCGTCGATCTATCTGACAACACGCGCCCCGAAATGTCAAACGGTAGTCAAACGGTCAATGGGCGCTCCACATCGGCCGGCGCCCGATCTGCGTTCGGACACCCGGGCTGGATTCAAGGCGTCGCAGTGTTGCGCAAGCGTTTGACCTGGAACTCGCTGACCGGCCCCGCGTCGTTCCCCCAGGACATGCGAATGTGGGTCAGCACAGCGGCAATTTCGCTGTCGCTCAGCACCAGCACATAGGGCGGCATGCCGAAGGGCCGCGAGTTGCCGGCAGTGGCCGGCGCGAAGCCGCCATACATCACCATTTGCACCAGATTGGCAGGCCGGTCCATCGTGACGACGCGGTTCCCGGCCAACGCCGGATAAGCGTTCGGGACGCCCTGGCCCGTGGCGCCATGGCACTGCGCGCAGCGGTCCTGGTACAGCTTGGCGCCTGCCATCGCGACCATGGGGCTCACGGGCGGATACGCGCGCGCCGCGGGTGCCGCATCCGCATGCGCGCCGGGCAAGGCCTTCAGGTATTGGGCGACGGAAGCGAGATCCTGCTGCGACAGATACTGGGTGCCGCGCAGCACCACCTCGGCCATCGGGCCGGTGACCCAGCCGTGGCGGGTGGCGCCGGTCTGGAATAGTTTGACGATGTCCGCCGTGCTCCAGTCGGCCACGCCGGCTTCTTGCGGCGATTGCAGCGACGGTGCGTACCAGTTCTGCAATGGAATCAGTCCGCCGGCCAGGTCCATCGAATCAGACGTGGCGCCCAGCGCGTTGCGCGCGGCGTGGCAGGCGCTGCAGTGTCCCAGACCCTGCACCAGATAGGCGCCCCGGTTCCACTGCGCCGATCGGGCAGTGTCGGGCGTGTAAGTTCCGGGGGTGAAATACAGGGCGCGCCATACCGCCAGCGCAACTTGCGTGTTGTAAGGCCAGCGCAGCGCATTCGGCCGGTTTGGCTGGCGTACCGGCGCGAGCGTGCGCAGCCAGGCGTAGAGCGCGTCGGAGTCCTCGCGCGTGATCTTGGTGTAGTTGGTGTAGGGGAACGCGGGGTACAGCAGGCGCCCATTCTTCGCGCGGCCGTTGTGCAGGGCGCGCCAGAAATCCGCGGACGACCAGGTGCCGATCCCGGTTGCGTCATCGGGTGTGAGGTTGGACGTGTACACCGTGCCGAACGGCGTGGCCAGGGCCAGCCCGCCGGCGAAAGCGGCGCCGCCGCGCGCGGTGTGGCAGGCCATGCAGTCGCCGGCCCGCGCCAGATATTCACCTCGCGCCAGGATGGCGGGCGTCGGTACGCTGGCCGGCTCCGATGCCGACACGTCGGGTTCGTCCCGCACATTCAGGTGCCACACCAGCCCGGCCACGCCGGCCAGCACGGCGACGACGGCAAGCCGCGCGATCCAAAGCTTTTTCATCGGCGGACCTCGTTGGCGCCCGACACGCTGCCGCAAGGCAGGGGCAAGGGCGCCGGCACGGAGCTTGCTGGGTGGGTGTCGGCCGGCAGCGGCCGCGTTGCGAGCCAGCTTGAAACGGCATTGACGTCGGCCAGGCTGAGCCGCTGTGCGACGGTGGCCATGCAGTCGGGCGCCTGGGCACGGCGCTGTCCGGTGCGAAACGAGCCCATCTGGGCATTCAGGTAGTCGCGAGGCAGCCCAAGCAGGCCTGGAATATCAGGCGCCACGCCCGTGAGTGATTGGCCGTGGCACTGCACGCAGGCAGGAATGCCACGCGTTGGGTCGCCCTGGGCGACGAGCCGTTGGCCCTGCCGCAACACCTCGGGCGTCGCCCCGATCTGCGCCGCCGTGGCGGGCGGCGGGTAGGGTGCCTCGACGGAGGAAAAGTACTGTGCAATTTCCATCAAGTAGGCGTCCGACAGCAGGTCGACCATGCCGGTCATCAAGGCATAGTGGCGCCGTCCATCTCGAAAGCTCATCAACTGGTGATACAGGTAGCCCGCCGGCTTGCCCGCGATGCGCGGGTAGTAACCATCGGGCCCGGCCCGGCCCTGCAGGCCATGGCAGGCCATGCACGCCTGCATGCGCTGGGCAATGGTGTTTTCGAAAGGCGCCGCCAGCACCGCCGTGGTACTGCCCAACGCCAGCGCCGCCAGCACAGCCAGCCTGCGCAGGAACGGGGCGAGTGGCGGTACGGATGAGAACGAAAGCTTGAAACGCATGGTGGCACGTGGGATTGTAAAAGACACACCGAAACTCCACACTCGGTATTGTTATGTTGCTATTCAAAGCGGAGCGCCCCACGGGTTGACCGGCTCGATCACCACGTTCGACACGGGGTAGGCAACACAGGGCAGGATCAAGCCTTCGCGCTTTTCCTCGGCGCTCAGGCCCGGCCATTCGATGCGATAGCTGATTTGCCCATCGAGCAGCCGGCACATGCAGGTGCGGCAGGTGCCGTTGCGGCACGAACTGGGCAGATCGATGCCGGCAAGCAGTGCGGCTTGCAACAGCGGCAGGTCCGCCGGCGCGTCGAAGCGCAGGCCCGCGGGCGCCAGGCGCGCTTCGAAGATTGCCAGTGGCTCGTCGTCGTGCGCACTCATGTCGGCGCGTCGGGCATCTGCTGGCGGACCGGCCCTGTGCATTCGAATACCAGCAGCAGGTTGTTGGCCGGCATCGCGATCTGCTCGCGCAGCCGCAGACCCACCTTGGACGCCTCGTGCGCCACGTCGGCCGTGCGCCGGATTCCCCAGGCCGGGTTGCGCGCGCGCAGGCTCTGGTCAAAGGCCAGGTTGCCGGGCGCCGTGGCGACACCATCCACCAGGTACGGGCCGTAGGTCAGCAGCACGCCATGCGGGGCCAGGTGCCGCGCGGCGCCACGCATCAGCGCCGCGCAGGCCGGCCACGGCGCAATGTGCAGCATGTTGGCGCAGAAGACGGCGTCCACCAGAGCGGGAACGGGCCAGCTCGGCGTCATCACGTCCAGGCACAGCGGCGGGCGCACGTTGGGCAGTGGGGCGTCGGAGTCACCCTGCGTGCACCAGGCGGCAATCGACGCCAGCGCATCCGCTTGCGGGTCGCTCGGCTGCCACGTCCAGCCCGGCAGGCCCGCCGCAAAGTGCGCCACGTGCTGCCCCGTGCCGCTGGCAATCTCCAGCGCCACGCCGCGCTTGGGCAGCAGGCGCTGCAGGGCTTCGAGAATGGGTTGCCGGTTGCGCTCGGCGGCGGGGCTGTGCTGGCGCAAATCATTCATGACCAGGGCGTCTTGGAGGTCAGCAGTTTCCCGAACTCGGTGCCGAACCGGTGCGCGTCGCCGGGCCAGCGCGCCGACAGATAGTGGCCGTCCAGCACCGTGAAGCCGGGCTGCAGATTCTCGGGGCTGTCGCGCTTGAGCGCCGGCGGCCCCCGGACGAAGTCGGACGGACGCGCCAGCGCGCGCTTGACCTCGTCTTCAACGCTCTCGTCGTAGGTGCGGTAGTAGCGCCCGAGCCAGGTGCAGGTGGCCGCCCAGGCGCTCATCTCCAGCAGCTTGGTCAGTGCGGTCGTCGTTTTACCCGACAGCACCGACTGGC
>Ga0134125_10006424_pt1 | contig 13320 bp, 13 predicted proteins | sample KB31751_FD_96464 | JGI IMG/M metagenome (GOLD analysis project Ga0134125, IMG submission 96464) | Terrestrial soil microbial communities with excess Nitrogen fertilizer from Kellogg Biological Station, Michigan, USA - KB3-175-1 | ecosystem: Environmental > Terrestrial > Soil > Unclassified ... | reverse complement strand
GCGGCGATGGGGAGCGTGCCGTCCGGCTTCGAGGCGGTCGACGACGCGATCCGGGCCGGTGCCGACGGCGCCTTCTCGTTCCTGGAGCGGCTGGTCGGCGCGCCGAGCACGGTGGGCGAGGAGGCCCCGGCCCAGCGCATCGTCGCGGACGAGCTGGCCCGGCTCGGGTTCGACGTAACCGCGGTGCCGGTACCGCCCGGCACGGTTGCGCAGCCCGGCGCGGGCGTGGCGCAGGCCCCCTATCCGGGCCGGGCCAACGTCTGGGGCCGCCTGGGCGAGGGCGGATCGCCGTCACTCCTGCTGAACGGCCACGTGGACGTGGTGCCGGCCGAGCCCGCGGTCTGGCGGGACGACCCGTTCACGGCGGTCACCTCCGGCGGCTGGATGACGGGCCGCGGCGCGGGCGACATGAAGGGCGGCTTCGCGATGGGCCTGCTCGCCGTCGCGGCGCTGCGCCGGGCCATGCCGGGCGCGATCTCGGGTGAGCTCGGCTTCCTGTCGGTCATCGAGGAGGAGTGCACCGGCAACGGGACGCTGGCCGCGTGCCATGCGGGCGTGCTCGGCGACGCGGCCGTCCTGCTCGAGCCGACCGGTCTCGGCCTGCTGCTCGGCGGCGTGGGCGTGCTGTGGGCCGAGATAGAGATCGAGGGGGTCCCCGCGCACGCCGAGGCGGCCGACCGCGCCGTCAACCCGGTGCGGTACCTGCCGGTGATCCTCCAGGCCCTGGCCCGCCTCGAGGAGGAGATCAACACCGGCGCCGCCGACCCGGCCTTCCGTGAGATCGCCCGGCCCTACAACATCAACGTCGGCGTGGTCACCGCCGGGGACTGGGCGTCGAGCGTGCCCGCCCGGGCGCGCCTGCGGATACGCGTCGGCTTCCCCCGCGGCTGGACGGCGGACGAGGCCTTCGGCCGCGTCGAGGCCGCGGTCCAGCGGGCCGCGGCCGGCGACGCCTGGCTGGCCGGGCATCCCCCGACGCTCCGCCCGACGGGCTTCCGCGCCGAGGGCTACCTGCTCGCCGGCGACCACCCGCTGGCGAACGCGATGGCCGGCGCGCACGCCGGCGCCCATGGCGGGCCGCCGGAGCGGAAGGTGATCGGCGGCACCACCGACGCGAGGTACTACCTCAACCGGTTCGGCGTGCCCGCCCTGGCCTACGGCCCCGCGGCGCGCAACATTCACGCCAGCGACGAGGCGGTCGAGCTGGCCAGCATCGTGCGCGGGGCGCAGACCCTGGCCAGGTTCATCGCCGGTTTCTTCGCCGCCGGCGGCCTGCCGGGCGAGCCGCTGGGACAGGAGGCAGCCCGATGACGGCCGCCGATGAGCCGTTCGGCGCGCTGCTGGCCCCGATCACGCTGCGGACCGCGGGGGAGCGTATCGCCGAACGCCTCGTCACGGCCATCGCGCTCGGCGAGTTCGTCCCCGGCCAGCGGCTGCCCGCTGAGCGGGACCTGGCGGCCATGCTGGAGGTCAGCCGGACGACCGTGCGAGAGGCGCTGCAGCGCCTGCAGGCGGCCGGTTACGTCACCGCCCGGCGCGGGCGCGGCGGGGGAACGTTTGTCCAGACCGGGCAGGGCGCCGACTCCGACGAGATGATCCGCCGCACGCTCCTGCCCGCCTGGGAGGAGCTCACCGAGATCCTCGACTTCCGCCAGCTCGTCGAGCAGCTGATCGCGCGGACCGCGGCCGCGCGGCGGGACGCCGGCGACATCGCCGCGATCAACGCGGCCGTGGCGGCGTACGCCAGCGCCGCCGACCGGGATGCCTCGCGGCTGGCCGACGCGGCGCTGCATCAGGCGATCGCGCGGTCGGCGCACAACACCCGGCTGGCCGAGCTGAGCGCGCGCATCCGGCGCGAGGTGAGCCTCGGCTTCGACGCCGAACCGTACAGTCCCGAGGTCCGCCGGCGCGCGCTGCACCAGCATCCCGAGCTGGCCCACGCGATCGTCGCCGGCGATCCCGCCCTGGCGGCCAGCCTCGCCGCCAGGCACTTCTCGCTGACCGAGGACCTGCTCAGGGAGCTGCACGCGAGAATCCGGGTCCGATCAGGAAGGGAAGCCGATGCCGGTAGCCAGGATCAATGACATCGAAGTGAACTACAAGCTGGAGGGCGACGGCGCGGAGACGATCGTCCTCATCAACGGCCTGGCCGATGACCTGGAGACGTGGGTGTTCCAGGTCGAGGACCTCCTGGCCGCCGGGTACCGGGTGCTGCGCTTCGACAACCGGGGCATCGGCGCGAGCTCCAAGCCCGCCGGGCCCTACTCCAGCCGGATGCTCGCCGACGACGCGAAGGCGCTCGTCGATTCGCTCGGCATCACGGATTTCCACCTGATGGGGGTCTCCATGGGCGGGATGATCGCCCAGGAATACGCCTTGGCGTACGGCCCCGACCTCCGGTCGGCCACGTTCGGGTGCACCTACGCCGCGCCGGGGCCGTTCTGCTCCCGGATGTTCGACATGTGGGCCGGCATGGCGCCGGTCCTCGGCATCCCGTACGTCATGCGGGACGTCACCCTGTGGGCCTTCACCGTTCCGTTCTTCGAGCAGCGCGGTGAGGAACTGGCCGAGTTCGAGACCGCGATGCGGTACATGGACCAGCCGGTCCACGCCTACCTCGCCCAGCTCGCCGTGATCCAGCAGCACGACACCACGTCGCGGTTGAGCCAGATCGCCGTCCCCACCCTCGTGCTCGCCGGTGAACAGGACATCCTCATCCCGGTCTCGCTGTCGCGGCGGCTGCACGAGCAGGTACCCGGAGCGCAATGGGCCACCACCCTGGGCGGCCACGCCTGCCTGTGGGAGTACCCAGCCGAGTTCAACCAGGCCTTCCTGGAATTCACCAAGCAGCACGGAAAGGGCTAGCGATGGCCGTCACCGACCAATCCACAGACAAACTGCAACGCGGCCAGCTCGGGCTGTTTGGCGTGATCATGCCGGGCCTGGCCCAGGTCGCGCCGGCGTTCAACCTGTTCTTCACGACCGGCGTCATGGTCGCCCTGGCCGGCGCGTCCGCGCCGCTGATCTTCCTGATCAGCATGGTCGGCATGGGCGCGACGGCCAGCAGCCTGGCCCAGTTCGCGGGCGTCTACCCGAGCGCCGGGTCGTTCATCACCTACATCACCCGCTCGATCGGGACCAAGGTCGCGGTCGCCGTCGGGGTGATCACCATCCTGGGCTACATCATCGCGTTCGGCGGCATCTACATCTTCGTCGGCAGCTACATCGTGCAGAACGTGCTCGGCAACCCGCACATCTGGGGGATCACCCAGATCGTCACGATCCTCTACGGCGCGCTGGTGGTGGCGCCCGTGATCGTCGGCCTCAAGTTCGGCGTCCGGGTGACCGTCGTGCTGTACGTGTTCGAGGTCGTCCTGCTGCTCGCGCTCAGCCTCACCATCCTGGCCCGCGGCGGGAACAGCGGCCTGTCCTCCACCCCGTTCACCTGGCCCGGCGGCTCCAAGGACGTGCTGCTCGCGTTCAGCCTGGCCGTGCTGGCCTTCGGCGGGTTCGAGGCGGCCGCCCCGCTGGCCGAGGAGACGCGCAACCCCCGGCGCAACGTGCCGGTCGCCGTGCTCGGCGCGGTGGTGGTCAGCGGGATCATCTACGTCGTCGGCTCGTACGCGCTGGTGACCGCGTTCGGGGTCGGTCACGTAGCGGCGCTATCCGCCGACCCCAACCCGTTCCACACCGCGGCCAAGGCGTTCGCCGCGTTCGTGGCGCCGCTCATCACCTGGGTCTTCCTGTCCAGCGTGACGAGCTCCTACGTGGCGGCCAACACCCAGACCTCCCGGGTGATCTTCGCCGGCGCCCGCGGCGGGCTGTGGAGCCACGCGCTGGCCGGAGTGAGCCACCGGTTCCGCACGCCCGCCATGGCCGCGATCGCGTTCGTGGCGCCGAGCATCCTGATCGGCGTCGTCTCCACCGCCTTCACCGATCCCGCGACCGCCTCCGGGTTCCTCGGCACGTTCGGCATCCTCGGGCTGATCATCATGTACCTGGTCGCGAACGTCGCGCTGGTCGTGGAGTGGGTGAAGTTCCGCCGCCGCGGCATCCACAAGAACGTCTGGCTGTGGGTCGTCACCCCGGTCATCGGCGCCATCGTGCTGGCCATCCCCATCTGGGGTGACCTGCGGCCCGGCCAGCCCAGCCCGTACAACGTGCTGCCGTGGCTCACGATCGGCCTGATCGCCGTCGGGGTGATCTACGCCCTCGTGCTGGCCGCGGTCCGGCCGCAGGCGCTCGAACGGGCGCCCGCGCTGCTGGAGGGCGACGAGAGCCTCGCCACCGACCCCCTGCTTACCGGCGGCTGAGCCGGCGGTCAGCAGGGCAAGCCCCGGGTGGCCCCCCGCCTACCCCCGCTACCGGCGGGGGGCTGCCCGGCCCGGCCGGGATAGGCTGCAGAAATGCCTCCCGCCGGTCACTTGCTCGCCTTTGCGCTGATCTCCTTCGTGCTGATCGTCGTGCCCGGGCCGAACGTCCTGTTCGTGATCAGCCGGTCCCTGATGCTGGGCCGGTCGGCCGGGGTGAGCTCCGCCGTGGGCGGCCAGATCGGGGTCTACGCGCAGGTGATGGCGGTGGCGCTGGGCGTCGGCGCGGTGGTCGAGCGCTCGGTGGCGCTGTTCACGGCCATCAAGCTGGCCGGCGCCGCCTACCTGGTCTTCCTCGGCGTGCAGGCGGTGCGGCACCGCCGCTCGCTGGGGGCTGCCCTGCACGCGGAGGTGGAGCGCAAGACCACCGGCGTGCTGCTGCGGGACGGCTTTGTCGTCGGCGTGAGCAACCCGAAGGCGATCGTCTTCTTCGCTGCCGTGCTGCCGCAGTTCGTGGACGCCCCGGCGGGCCATGTCCCGCTCCAGATGCTGCTGCTCGGGACGGTGTTCGCCGCCATCGCGGTGGTGTGCGACAGCACGTGGGCGGTGGCCGCCGGGACGGCCCGGGCGTGGATCGCCCGCTCGCCGCGGCGGCTGGAACTGGTCGGCGGGGCCGGCGGCCTGGTCATGATCGGCATCGGCGCCAGCCTGGCCCTCACCGGCGGCCGGGACTGACGCCGCGCTCAGACCACGGGCGGCGGGTTTCCCTCGGCGCTGGCGGCCAGGGCCGGGTCCCACTCGCACACCGAGCACGAGTGGCGGAACGCCGAGCGGGCGAACTCCAGCGCCGTCGCGTGCGGATCCGGGGACGCGATGACGTCGTCCCAGTCCAGCACGAACAGCCCCTGCGCGCCGTCCCACCGGGCGGCCGGGGGTGACAGGGCCGCCTTCCCGAAACCTTCCGGCGCCGGGTGCGCGTAGGCGTAGAACGCGGCCTTGCCGTAGCGGGCGTCGCCCGGCCACCAGCCGACGGCGACGTCCTGCGCGTCCATCGAGTTGCGCATGATGAAGTCGTTCGAGGGCGGGTCGGCCGGCTCGCCAGAAAACAGGCTCACCGCCAGGTCGAACGAGCCCCACCACGCGTTGACCGGGGTCTTCCGCCCGCGATACGACGCGCGGAACTCCGCCAGCACCAGCGCGGCCTGGGTCGCCGCGGCGAAGTAGCCGGCGACCTCGGCGGGGTCGTAACGGGCGTGCTCGGTGTCGGTGTCGAGCGGGGCGTCCCACGGCACCTCCTGCGGCGTGGGGTCGATCGTCACGTCGCCACCGAGGCCGCGCACCGCCGCCAGCACCTCACGCGTCACCTCGCCGACCGCCCGGTCGGGGGTGAGCGCGATGCGCTCGACCCCGCCGCCGCTGTGCTCCACCACCGCCTCGTGGACATGGAGGTCGAGGGCGACGACCAGCGCTCCGCTGCCGTCGGGCGCAGGCAGCGGGGCGGTCTCCCACCCGCGCGCGGTCAGCCGCAGCGCCGCATGCTGAAGCTGCGGCTCGGGCGGCGCCAGCTTGACCGCCAGCTTGCCGAGCACCTGGGTATGGGCGTGCAGCGTGTCGCAGGTCGCTCGCCAGTCCTCGTACGAGCGCACCGGCCATCTAGAGGGCATGACCGCACATTATGGGGTCCCGCCGCGGCGCTCAACGCCGGGCCGCCGATCTGGCCGGCCCGCCGCCGGCCCCCGCCTGCCACCGGGCCCGCTCAGGTAGCGTTGGGTCACCTCATGTCAGCTTCTTCTCCGTTCCCGTCCGGCCATGACCGGGCGGCCGCCGTCACCAGGCTCCGGGCCGCGGGCTGCGTCTTCGCCGAGGACGAGGCGCGGCTGCTCATCTCCGCGGCGCAGACGCCGGCCGGCCTGGCCGCCATGGTGGACCGGCGGGCCGCCGGCCAGCCGCTCGAACACGTCCTCGGCTGGGCCGAGTTCTGTGGCCTGCGGATAGCCGTGGATCCCGGCGTCTTCATCCCGCGCCGCCGCACCGAGTTCCTGGTCCGCCGGGCCGCCGCCCTCGCCCGCCGGGCCACCGGGCCCGCCCGGCAGGACCCAGCCCGCCGGGACCCCACACCGCCGTGGGCGGTTGTCGTCGTCGACCTGTGCTGCGGCTCGGGCGCGGTGGGCGCCGCGCTGGTCGCGTCCCTGGGCCCGGCCGAGCTGCATGCCGCCGACATCGACCCCGCCGCGGTGCGGTGCGCCCGCAGGAACGTCGCCGCCGCCGGCGGCCGGGTGTACCAGGGTGACCTCTACGGGCCGCTCCCGGCGCGGCTGCGGGGTCGCGTCGACATCCTGGCCGCGAACGTCCCGTACGTGCCCAGCGGGGACGTCGGGCTGCTGCCCTCCGAGGCGCGCGCCCACGAGCCGCGGGTGGCGCTCGACGGGGGCGCCGACGGGCTTGACGTCCTGCGCCGCGTTGCCGCCGGGGCGCCGCTCTGGCTGGCGCCCGGCGGTCACTTGCTGGTCGAGACGAGCGAGCGCCAGGCGCGGCGGGCCGCCGAGGCCTTCGGCCGCGCCGGGCTCATCCCGCGGATGGCCCATTCAAGCAGGCTGAACGCAACCGTCATCATCGGTACCAGACCACCCGGCTAACTGGCCTGCGACGCTTCGGCGAGCCGAGCGTGCAGCCGCTCCCGGATCTCGTCCGGCGTGTAAGCGCGACGGCGCCGTTCGGCGCGGGCGATCACCACGCCGGTGGCGGCGACACCGGCCAAGCCTGCCAGTCCCAGCATTTTCCACCAGCGCATCTGCTTAGGCTAGACCATGCCCGCCGCGAGCATTGATCTCAAGCAGGCCCTTGACCTCGCCCGCACCGGTGACGTGTGGCTGTTCCGCGGATACTCGGTGGCCGACCGGGCGATCCGGGTGGCGACCAACAGCCCGGTCAACCACGTCGGCATGGCGGTGGTCATCGACGACCTGCCGCCGCTGATGTGGCACGCCGAGCTCGGCCGGTCCCTGCCCGACCTGTGGTCCGGCTCCCGCCAGCGCGGGGTACAGCTGCACGACCTGCGCGACGCGGTCACCGTCTGGGCCACCAGGTACGGCCAGCAGGCGTGGCTGCGTCAGCTCGAGCCGGCGGCCACCCGCGAGATGGAGGACGCCGTCCTGCGCACGATCGCGCGGCTCGACGGCACCCCCTTCCCCTCCACCACCCGGCTCGCGTCGCGGTGGCTGCTCGGCCGCGCGCCGGCCATCCGGCGCCAGACCCGCGACACCAAGCTGGAGACCGCCTACTGCGCCGAGGTGCTGGCGGTCACCTACCAGGCCATGGGGCTGCTGCCGGGCAAGCACAATCCGAACTGGTTTGACGCCGGCCGGTTCTGGAGCGGTGACAACCTCGGCCTGTCGGGCGGCTTCCGGCTGGGCGGCGAGATCGCCGTCCGCACCCCGGACAGCTTAGAAACGGCGGTGTGAGCATGCGGCCGCTGGCCTCCGCGGCGGCCGGAGCCATGCTCGCCGGGCTGCTGGCCGCCGGATGCGCTCAGGGGCCCGCGGGCCCGCCGCGGCCGTCGGTCGAGTCCTGCGCCGAGTTCGGCATCACCGCCATCAAGCATCGCGTCACCGTCACCTCGCTGCCGGCCGCCTGCCGGGGCCTGACCAGAGCCCAGGTCAACCTGGCGGTAGGCCAGGCGCTGTACGCGATGACCAGCAACGTGCACGGAAAGGCGGAGCGGCGGGCCCGTGTGCGGGAGCTGAGCCCGCTGCTGGGCCGGCTGGTCACGACGGTCCCGGCACAGCGCAGCCTGCCGTCGGCGCCCGCCCCGGCGGCCGGCCACGCCCGCGGCCCCTCTCTCGGCCTCGCCGCCCTCATCTCATGGCTGATCACGGTGGGCCTCGGATCCTGGATGATGGCCAGGTGGATCACCCGCGGCGGGTTCCGCCGTGCCCGCCTCAGCAAGGCCGGCCTCCCGCCGTCGCTGATCTTCACGCACTTCGGGCTGGCCGTCGCCGGGCTGCTGGCCTGGGGCGCCTATCTGGCGACCGGCCTGGCCGCCGCCGCCTGGACCGGCTGCGCGCTCCTGCTGCCGGTGGCCGGCCTCGGGATGGCGCTGGTGAGCCTCTGGGTGCCCGAGCGCTCCCTCGCGACGGCAACGGTCGCGGCCACTCAGGCCGTTCCCGCTAGCGCGGGCGCGGCACCTGGCGTGGTCGCGCCAACCGGTGTGGGAACGGCACCCGGTATGGGAACCCCGCCCGGCGCGGGAACGGCACCCGGCCCGGTCAGCCCCGACCCGCCGCCCGCCCGGCATCCGCCCGCCTTGATCGTGGCGGCGCATGGCGTGTTCGCCGTGGCGACCATCCTGTTCGCGCTGCTGGCCGCGGTCGGCTCCCCCTAGCTCCACCGTTGGACGGTCGCGCGTTGCGCCCGAATATCGTCGCCTCCTGGTTGTATCAGGCGGGCCGCGGCGCCCCTCTTCCTGACTGAGGTGCTGTAGCACCCGCGACTGGGCAGGAGAATACGTATGGGTAGTCAGTGTGGCCACGGCCCGCACCGGCCCCGGGCGCCCGCCCGCGTGCCAGATGCAGGCGGAGCCGCTCGGCCGCGGTCCGGGTCAGCCCGGGTCACGGCGTCCGGCCCGCCATATTGACCCGCTAACCGATGCTCGCAGGGACACCTCATGCGTGACGATCCATCAGTCATCAGGCTGGTCGAACGGGCCCGCGACGGCGACCAGCACGCCTGGAACGAACTCGTGGAGCGCTATGCGCCGCTGGTGTGGTCCGTCTGCCACCGCTACCAGCTGAACCGCACCGATATCGACGACGTCGGCCAGACGGTGTGGCTGCTCCTGGTGGAACAGCTCGGAAACCTGCGCGTGTCCGCCGCGCTGCCCGGGTGGCTGGCCACCACCACCCAGCGGGAATGCCTCCGCGTCCTGCGGGCCGCACGCCGCTACGACCTGACCAGCTCGCCGGAGGATAGCCCGGTGTCCCCAGACCAAACCGACGCCATGATCGAGGAAGAGATCCTCGCCGCGGAACTCAATGCCGCGCTGCGCGCGGCATTCGCCGACCTTCCGGCCCGGTGCCGCCAGCTGCTGTCGATGCTGCTCAGCGACCCACCGCTGGCGTACACCGAGATAAGCGCCACCCTGTCCGTACCGATCGGAAGCATCGGCCCCCAGCGTGGACGCTGCCTGGAACGGCTGCGCCGCTCGCCCCAACTCGCCGCGTTCGGCGATCACGCGATCGCCGGCGGCGGGGCCCAAGACACGAGGACCAGCGATGCCGGAGGTGGGCAGCGTGCCTGAGAACTGGGCTGACGACGATCAGCTATTCGCGGTGCTGAAGGAAGCATTGCGGGCCGGACAAGCGGTCCCGCCCGAATTCATCGAGGCGGGCAAGAGCGCCTACGCCTGGCGCAACATCGACGCCGAGCTCGCGAGCCTGACCTACGACTCCACCCGCGACCTCGTGACGAGTGTGCGGGCCGAGACGGCGTCCATCCGCGCCCTCACCTTCACATCCGCCCATCTGATCATCGAGCTGGAGGTCGGCGGGGAATCGCTGCACGGCCAGGTCGTCCCGGCGGGTGAAGGGACGATCGAGATCCAGACGCGGGACGGGGTGGCCGCCGCCGTCGGCGTGGACTCGCTCGGCTGGTTCGCCATCCATCCCATCCCGGCCAGCCCGTTCCGCCTGCGGTACCGCACCACCGACGGCACCGACGTGCTGACCGGATGGATCACCCTGTGACGCCGCGGGCGGCCACGGCCTGGAACTCGATCTTCGCGCCGAACGGCAGCGCTCCCGCCTGGTAGGTCAGCCGCGCCGGTGCCCGGGCCGGGTCGGGAAACCGCTTGCGCCACCAGTCGTTGATGTCGCCGTAGTTCCCGATGTCGCCCAGCACTACCTGCACATACAGGAGATCGTCGGCCGAATAGCCGCCCGCTGCGGCAATGGCGGCGATGTTGGCCCAGGCGCGGTCGGCTTCCTCCTCGAACGTTCCCGGCACGAACGTGCCCGCCGCGTCCAGCGCCGGCATCCCGCTGATGAACAGCATGCCGTTCGCCTCGCTGGCCAGGCTGAACGGGAAACCCGCCGGGAGCCCGGGACCGGAACTGACTCGCTTGATCGTCACGGCTAGCCTCGCAGGAGCGTCGCTGGTGATCGGTCAGGTGACAGACATCGCCATCCGCGCTGTCGCCTGGTCCAGGATGTCACCACTGGTGGCGAAGTTGAGGCGTGCGTAGCCGCTGCCGACGGCGCCGAACCGCAGGCCGGGCTCGAGCGCGACGCGGCCGCGCTCGAGGAACGCCTCGCGCGCTTCGTCGCCGGGGCCAAGGGCCGAGCAGTTGAGCCAGGCCAGGAAGGTCGCCTCGGGCGGGTTCCAGGTCAGCATGGGCAGGCGCTGGCGCAGCAGCCCGGCGAGCCGGGCCCGGCGGTGGCCGAGGGTGGTGAGGAGCTGGTCGAGCCAGGGCTCCCCGGCGGTGAACGCGGCGACCGCGGCGATAACGCCGAGATGCCCGATGCGCCACCGGGTGTCGGCCGGGAACCGGTCAGCCAGCGCGGCCATGCGTGGTGCGGCGGCGACCACGGCTGCACATTTCAGGCCGGCCAGGTTCCAGGCCTTGCTGGCCGACAGCACACTGACGGCGACCTCGGCGGCACCGGGCACGGTCAGCAGCGGGGTGAACGTGGCGCCGGGCAGCACCAGCGGCCCGTGGATCTCGTCGCTGACGATGGTGACCTGATAGGCCCGCGCGAGCCGGACCAGGGCGGCCAGCTCGCCGGGCGTGTGCACCCGCCCGACCGGGTTGTGCGGGTTGCACAGGACGTAGGCCGCCGGGCGGGTCGCGAAGGCCGTCTCCAGCGCGGCGAGGTCGAGGCGCCACCCGGCGTCGTCGTGGGCCAGGGGGACCTCCAGCCGCCGGGCGCCGGCCTCGGTGACCCAGTCGAAGAACGGCGGGTACACCGGCGGGCTGATGACCACGGCGTCACCCGGGCGGGCCAGCAGCCGGAGCAGCTCGACGACCCCCACCCCCACGTCGATCACCGCCACCACCGACGCCGGATCAAGATCCCAGTTCCACCGGCTGGCGGCAAACCCGGCCAGCGCCCGGCCCAGCCCCGGCGTGGCCATCGCATACCCCGTGTCGGACCGCTCGACCGCCTCGCGCAGCGCTTCGGCCACCGGCGCGGCGAGGGCGAAGTCCATCTCGGCCACCGTCAGCGGCAGCACGTCGGGCGGGTAGGTCTGCCACTTCGCGCTGCGCCGTTTCCTCAGCACGTCGAGCGGATCCACCGGCAGGTCGGTCGTGGCAATGTCCATAGGCACAGCCTTCCCCACCACGGGCCCGGTCAGCCGGTGTCCTGGTCGTCGGCGGCCCCCGGCGTGGCCGCCCGCGGCAGCAGCCGCTGGGCTGCGCCCGGGAACAGGATGGCGGACAGCAGCCCCGCGGTGAGCAGGGAGGCGGCGGTGGTCGGGGTGATCTTCCCGTCGGCCAGCCCGATCTGCGCGGCGACGATGACGAACGTGAGCGTGGTCGCCTGCAGCAGGCCGGCGGCCACCGCCCGGCGCCGGCCGGCGAAACGCGTATACAGCAGCGCGGGCAGTCCCCGCACCACCAGCAGGGCGGCGAGGAACAGCGGCACCGTGGCCAGCGCGGCCGGGTTGGCGAACAGGGCCTTCAGCGGGAAGGCGACGCCGGTGGAGATGAAGAAGATGGGGACCAGGAAGCCGAAGCCGATTCCCTCCAGCTTGACCCGGAACTGCGGGTGCGGTGAGCCCCGGGCGAGATCAACGATCCGCACCAGCAGCCCGGCGGCGAACGCGCCGAGGATCGACGCGAAACCGAACCGGTAGGCCAGCACCCCGAACGCGAGAGCAAGGGTGAGCGAGGCGCGCACGCGCAGCTGGGCGCTGCTGTCGGACAGGCGGTTGAGCAGCCGCCCCGCGGGCTCCAGCCGGCGCACCCAGACGAGGGCGGTCCCGGACAGCACGACCAGGGCGATGAAGATCGCGAGCGAGATCGCCTGCGCCCCCGGCGTCGCGGACGTCACCGAGAAGAACAGCGACAGCAGTATGATCGGCACGATCTCGGCCAGGGCCGCCGCGGTCATGACCAGCTGGCCGAAACCGGTTGACCCCTCGCCCGCGTCTTTCAGCAGCGGCAGCAGGAGTCCCGTCGACGTCGACATGAGGATGATCGCCAGCAGCAGCGGCTGCCTGGCCTGGCCGGCCAGCCGGAACGCGTAGGCGCAGAGCAGCGCGAGCACGGCCGAGACGGCGAACGCCGACACCGCCAGCCGCGCCAGCGGCCCGCGCAGCCGCTCGATGTCGATCTCCAGCCCGGCCAGGAACAGCAGCATGCCAAGGCCAAGCTCGCTCAGGACCTGGACCGGCGCGTCGATCCGCACCCAGCCGAGCACCGCGGGGCCGATCAGGATGCCGGCGATCACCTCGAGCGCCGCCTCGGGTACCGGCAGCCGCGGCACCAGGCCGAGCACCAGCGGGACCAGGACCGCGACCGCCGCGATGATCAGGACGCTGTTGAACGAGATGCTGAGCAAGGCTGGCTGAGGCTTCCTTCATGACGGACGGCTAAGGATCATCAGCCTCATCATGGCAGCCGCGCTGACGCGCTCCCCGGGCGCCGCCGCCGCGGCGGGTCTCACCGGCCCCGGTGCGGGAAGCACGGCGCCGGGGACGCGGGCGTCACCGGGTGCAGCCGCCCGTGTAGAAGCCGGGCCCGGCCAGCCCGGGACCGGTGATACCGGGCCGGTTGGCGCCACCGCCTGCGGGGTAGGCGGTGTCGAACCACTGCCGGAAGAACTCGTCGAGCCTGCTGCTGCACGCCGCGCTGCGGGTCGGCAGCCACCGGTGGAAGCCCGCTTCGAGCTGGGCCTCGGTGATGGCGCCGTCGCCGTAGCGCCGCTGGATGCCCATCAGCGCCCGGGTGAAGCTCGCATGGCCCAGGATCTGGCGCAGGGCGACGTAGGCGATGCCCGGGCGGTCATAGGTC
>Ga0134125_10006423_pt1 | contig 13321 bp, 6 predicted proteins | sample KB31751_FD_96464 | JGI IMG/M metagenome (GOLD analysis project Ga0134125, IMG submission 96464) | Terrestrial soil microbial communities with excess Nitrogen fertilizer from Kellogg Biological Station, Michigan, USA - KB3-175-1 | ecosystem: Environmental > Terrestrial > Soil > Unclassified ... | reverse complement strand
CGTAGGGGAAAGCATTATCGAAATGCTGGTAGCCGGCGGTGACAAATTGCGCGGTGATTGTGGTGGGATTGCCTAGTTTCCATTTCAGGAAACTGTACATTTCTTCTTCCGCGCGCGCCACATCCGCCGGCGTTTCGACCGATTCGAGATGGAAGCGCTGCATCGCATACTTCACCACATGTGCCGACACGCTCTTCGCCATGTGCGAATCGCCTTTGGTGAACGCATCGCGCGTTCGCTCGCTCTCGCCAGGGTGGCTTTGGTCGCACTTCACGGGCGGGAAGCTATTGACGGTGATATGCGGACCGGACTGCGCTTGTGCCACAGGCGCCGACACGGAATTGAGTGGTTTTACTGTTCCTTTCGGTACAGCCTTTGTGATTTGCGCAACGGCAAAGCTCGTACAGAGCATAGCCATTGCAAAAGTCATCATGCGGGTCATGCCAATTGTCCTCATGGTCTTCCTCTCCTCTTCTTGACGTGCAAGAAATCACTTGCGGAATCATTACTTTCCAGCGCTCGCGCTGGAAACTGCAGCAATCACGATTGGCTCCATGTCCTGACGACTTCTGGATTGCGAGCTGTGCGAATTGCGTTTCTCTCGTCATCCCTTGGGCGATACGGATCACTCTTTCCCTTTGTTGCCGGCAGCCACACAGTCCCGAAATTACTTGTGCTGCAGGGCTGCGCTAACTGGACTAACCGGAGTCTGTGTCGGCGTTTGCGCATGCGGGCTGGCCTGACCGCCGACGTGAACCGCCAATTGAGAAGCGCGCGCAGGAAAATTGCGACCATGCTTATCTATCATCGGTGTGATCGAGAGCGTGTAATCACCGGGCTGGGCCCAGGTGTGGTTCACGACGAGATCTTTTTGCGGCATTCCCCACACTGCTGCGGTAATTGCTTGTCCCGTCGAAGCAGTCGAGGTCGTCTTGTCGTTCGCCGCGGTCCACTGCACCCGGTACTGAATCTGGTCGTCGTATGGATAACAGGGCCGCATCCGGACGTTATAGGCGGCAGGCTGCGCGACCACCGGCGACCCAGACGGCGAAATGAGTGGCATCAGCGCGGTTGAGCCGATCAGATCGGCAAAGTACAGATGTTTCGCCAGTAGAGCGGTTTTCCCTTTTGACACTTCCTTGCCATCTTTAATGCCTTTTATGCCTTTGAAATAGTCGCCAGTGGATGGGTCGGTGAGTCCCAATGCCCATACCTGCCATGCGGCGGAGATGTTCGCGTCTATGTCGGCGGTGAGCGCGCTGGCGTTGTCGGATCCGCTGGCGCCTGCTGCGGCGCCACAGCCTGATCCCTCATGGGCCCAGACGTCACCCGAGAGCGCGATTTCTGGTCCCGCGCGGCCCATCAACATACCCTCGTAAACACCAACCTGGACTGCCGTCCAGAGGTAGGGTTCCAAGTTGACTCTTCCAGCCACTTTCGCGCGGACGGTGGGGTTGTTGGAAATCTGGGATGAGGCTTGGAGCTTGCTGAAGTCGTGCGTGCAGCCGTGGCCGTTGCATGTGAAGGAGAACGGCCCCTCCTTCTTGGTCGATGCAGTGAAACTCGATTCCACGTCCGCGGAGCCGGTGTATCGAATGCCGCCACGCAGGTACAAATAGGCTTCGAGCGTGACTGGAATAGGCCCGACGGTAATCAGCGTTTCGGGTAGAAGTTTGATCGCCGGAGGTGTGAAGAATTCCCTGCTGCCGTTGAACGCGATCTTCTGCACATTCGCGGTTATGCTCGCTGCAGCAGAGAGATGTCCGTTCTGAACGGAAACATCGCGCGGTCGAATGAAAAATGGCAGTGGCACGCTGCCGGAAACCACAGCCATGCAAGGGATGTAAAACACCGAGGCCTCAGCTTCCATATCGAGCGCGATCGGCATATCGAACCTGACCGTGCCTTGTCCTAGATTTAATGAGGCAAGATCGGCCGTGTAACCGATTGTCGGAATGCCTGGATTCACATGTCGGCGAACCGACAGCCTGTGATCGACCCAGCAGTCCTCGACTTTTTCGAAATCCTTGGTCGCCTCGCTTTGCCAGTGCCTCCACCATTTGGTGGTCTGACCTGTAGCGTGCTTGTAAGCGTCTGAAACCTGACCGCCGGCATGTTCCGCGTCTTTTGAGGCTTCTTTTTCCGCGTGCTTCGCGTCTTTAGAGATCTCGCCGCCGGCGTGCTTAAGAGCATGGCCCAGATTCTGCGGCTCGGGATCGGGCACAAAGGATGCGTACACCAATCTTCCGACCCGCTTTGCGCCGCGAGGACTTCCCTGAGTTGCTGGTGCGGTCGTGGTCTTTGGCAGAGGTGTGTGCGTTTTTGCCCACGCCTCTGCAATCTGCTTGTTGACGATGTAGATGGGTGGCTCACTGGGGTCGAGGTTCTTGGCGTGCTCAAGGAGAGCGTCCTTGGCGGATTCCGGGAGAAGTCCTTGATCGTAAGCACTCTGAATGGCTTCCGGGCCGGTCAGACGCATGATGTCAGATTCAACCTGCTGTCCATCGACGTTCGCGCTCAGGTGACGCAATTCGAGATTGTCTTGTTTTTTCAGCAGCGTAATTTTGGGTTGGCCCACTACGGATCCGACGGTTGGTTCAGCAAGGATTGAGGGACCGCCCGGTGACGGCTGGGTGCCGGCTTCGCCGGTCGTTCTGGGAGCAATCGCGGGCTGCAGAGTCGCAGGGCGAAGCGGCATCGATGGCGGTGAGGCGGTTCTTGGAGCGGTCGATCCCGCTGGGGACGATGCCACGGCTGCCGACGTCTCGATGATCTGCCCGGCTACAGTGCGACCGTCGAGCGACACTTGCTTTCTCGCGAAGTTCGCATAGACTCCCTGGCCCGCTCGCAGCGTTCTTAGTAGCGCGGCATTTTGCAATCTGAACTCAAAGGTGCGTCCACTCGCCAGATCACGTGCCGTGACTACCTGAGTTGTGGCGTTGATGGCGGTGATCTGCGCTGCGGGCTTCGCCGCGACTTGTGCGGTTACAGCCGGGATGCCGAGCAGAGAAGCGAAAAGCATCACGAGTGTCACCTTCGATAAGCATTTGTAAACGCGTGAAAGCATGTTGTCCCCTTTTGGTCCATGGTTTCTTTCCGCTGATGCCTGGTGTCTGAAGCGCTGATCTAGTGTGGAATCCACCCACCCAGGCTTTTCTTGACCTTGTCTTTGGCTTTCTGAACTGCCTTGTCGGCGGTTTGGGTTACTGCTCCAGGGCTGCTCGAAGAGTCGCTGGAAGGCGTTGTTGGTGCGGGAGGCGTTGCAGAACCCGCATCCACTGCTGGAACGCCGCCTGCATCAGCGCCGGTACTTGCCACTTGTGTTGCAACTACCGCGCTTCCTGTGGCTGCAGGTGTGCCGGAGTCGGTCTCCGGAATTGGCGGCGGGTTCTGGAAACCGCCAGCCACTTCCTGTCGCACTCCATCGTATTTCGCGATGAAATCCTGGAGCACACTTGCCGCGGACTGAAGGTTAGGAGCCTTCTTGAATGCCAGCAAGGTGGTCCTGAATGCGTCAGCTTTGCCAATCAAGTCCTGTGCCATACGCACGCCGGCGATGATCAGGTTGAGGGTTCGGTATTTTGAAGTCACCGCGGGAACCTGCTGCTGGAAACTTGAGACGTCCGTCTGAAGCTGGTTGACCTCAGAGGCGCAGCAGTTCTGAACTGCCGGACTGGCCGGCTGCGCCAGCTCCGCTGATGAGCTCACAGAACCGGTAGCTCCTGCATCAGCGGTCGCACCAGAGTCCACAGCGGCGTCTGTACTGAAGACCGCAGAGCTGTCGGCAGAAGTTTGAGGAGCTGAACCGGCGACCGTGTTTGCCGAGGCCGAGGTGCCAGACTCAACATCAGACGTACCGGAACTCGATGCGGATGTGGATGCTGATGTCGCAACGTCAGACGCGGCTGATCCCGCCGCGCTGTCGCCCGGCAGTGCAGCAGTAGAGTTGGCTCTTGTGTCGTCTGAAGCAGGCGCGATCGGAGAGGTGGTCACCGGCGGAAGACCAGCCGCCACCAGCGCTGGGTTCAGCTTGGCCTGCAGGGCCACAATATCGCGGCGGATGCGCTGAACGCCGACGTTGATCTGCGCGTTGTAACCGGGCATGACGGGTGCCTGTACGCCATTCGGCACCTCATAGTCGTAGGGCACGACGTGGTAGCGATAGATCATGCCGTGCTCGCCGATCACATAGGCGATGTCGCGGCGCGGCAGGCTGTAGTCGCGCACTGCCGCCGGGAAGCGCACATCACGAGCAGTCCAAGTACGGCCGCCATCAGTTGTGTAGCTCAGGTGTTGGCCATCGAAGGACCACCCAAGTTCAGGGTCAGCAAAACGAATGCCGCCGGCAAGGGTGGTTCCGGCAATTCCGCGCCAAGTACCTCCCCCGTCTGACGTGGTCCATAATTTTCCGTCGCTAATTCGGATGTAGCCAGTGTTCTCGTTGAGGAAAAACACTCCACCAACGCCGCTCCATGGAGAGACATTCGGTACCGCCGAAGTAGTCCATGTATACCCGCCATCTGTAGTCTTGAGAATGATCAAGGCGCCAAGCTCGCCGCCCGACATTCCGGCGATATAGCCGATGCGCTGGGTCACGAAGAATACCGAATCCGGATGCCAGCCGATCGTCTGCACCAAACCGTTCACCTGCATCTTGGCGCTGCACTGCGCGACCAGCCGCCACGTACGTCCGCCGTCACGAGTGAGCCGTATGCCATCCCAGTTGATCTGAACCCCGGTTCGCTCCGAGGTGAAGAGGAACGAGCCGCCGTTGGGCAGAGCGCCGGTTTGTATCCAGTGCTGACCATCTCGCGTGTGCAGCAGACGATTGGATTGGGCTGCCCACCCGTGCGTCCGGTCAAGAAACCAGAGACCGCTGATTCCGTTCTCTGTACTATTCGCGTCGCCGCCGATTTGCGGTTGCCAGCTTCTTCCGCCATCACGCGTATGTACCAGGATGCCGTGGTCAGCGCCAATCCAGCCTTCGTTCTCGTTGACGAAAAAGACTGAGTTGAGCCTCAGGTCGTCCGGATAATTCATAGGCTCAAAAATTCCCTTATAGGCCGAGGCGGACTGAACCGCCGGTTTGGCGATTCCCGGAGTCTTGGCGCGACGAGCAGGACGTTGCGCAGAGACAGTAATAGATGAGAGCAAAATCAAAACAAAAGCTGGAACCGACCACCGGCGCAAATGCATAGTTTTCCCCATTTCCGCTCTTCAATGCCGAAGCCTTGCATATCGGCAGTCTGTCGGCACTTCTGCTCTGCTGCCGCCGATCTGATCGGAGACAAGGTTGAGCAGTTCATCAAGATTGCGAGCAGGCGAACAAAGTGGGCGTAAAGGGTTTTTCAGGCAAGGTTCAAGAGGTGAGTTCTTGATGAGTTGTGCATGAGAACCGGAATGTACTCAGTCGAGAGACGAGTTGCATTTCGGGGTATAATGCCCGCCGCACGAATCCCCTGTTGGCTCGGGATGAACGGCACCCACACAACTTCGCTAATCCGCTTCGGTCCTTTCGAGTTGAACCTGGAGAACGGCGACTTGCGTAAGGACGGCGAGGTTGTGAAACTGTCTCGCCAGCCTTCGACCGTCCTCACTCTATTGGCCAGCCGGCCCGGAGAACTCGTTAGCCGCGACGAGATTAAGCAAAAGCTGTGGGACGGCGAGACCTTCGTCGATTTTGAGCATGGTCTGAACTTTTGCGTGCGCCAGATTCGCACCGTTCTAGGCGACAGCGCAGATTCCCCGCAGTACATTGAAACCCTGCCGAGGCGTGGGTACCGCTTTATTGCTCCTATTAATTACGCTCCCAGCGAAGCGAACATCGCAGCGCAAGATTCCACCCAAAGGCCATTCGCGGAAGAGTCTCGCGGCCATCGTTCTCAATGGATCATTGCAGGCCTGGCAGCCGTACTCGCCTGCGGAGCAATCATTGTCTTCGTGACGCGCGGACGGCATAGTGAGGTTGCGCCGGTGCGCTCAATTGCCGTGCTTCCGTTTGTCACCGTCGGTGGGGAAGCCAGAGACCAGACACTGGAACTCGGCATAGCCGACTCACTGATTACGCAGCTTGCGCAGATGCGCATTCCCGTGCGTCCGGTCGCCGCGGTGGCGGCATTCAACTCGCCTGAACGCGACGCTTTGGCTGCCGGAATCTCCATGGGCGTGGACGCCGTGCTGGATGGCAGCGTGGAGAAAAACAAGGATCATCTGCGAATCTCCGCCCGGTTGTTTCGTGTGAGCAATGGAGAGGCATTGTGGGTCGGGCGCTTCGATGGATCCGCCGCCAATGTGCTCTCTTTGCAGGATCAGATTTCGGAAGGGATCGCCAGTGTACTCGACTCCAGCCAGACGCGCGAGAGAATTCACCTCGCCCACACGCAAACCATTAACGCCAGCGCTTATCGCGAGTACATCGAGGGCAGATACCTGTGGAACACGCGCGCATTGGACGCGTTTCCCAAAGCCATTTCCCATTTTGAGAATGCAATTCGACTGGACCCTGATTATGCGGCAGCCTATGCCGGCCTGGCCGATGCTTATGCTTTGCTAGGATGCGGCCCCGGATTCGGTGTTCCTCGCGCGGTAGCAATGGCGAAAGCGAAAAATGCGGCTTTGCAGGCGATGCAAATCGACGACAGTCTGGCCGAGCCCCATGCTTCCCTCGCTTTCGAGCTCATGCATTACGAATGGAAGTGGACGGAAGCAGAAAAGGAGTTTCGCCGCGCCATCGAGCTTGATCCCAATTACGCTACTGCGCACCAATGGTACGCCTATGATCTATTGGCTTTGGATCATCCGCAGGAAGCGCTGGCCGAAAGCCGTCGCGCGCAGGAACTGGATCCGACGTCGGTGATTATGAATAGCGATGTTGCCGAATTCCTCTTCTTCTCCGGCCAATTCGATGCAGCCGAGCAACAGGCGCGCACGGTTCTGGACATGGATGCCAATTTCGCCAATGCGCACGCGGTGCTTTCCCTTATAGCCTTGCAGGAAGGCCGCTATGCGGATGCGATCGTACAAATGCAGCCAAAGCCCACGGATAATCCTGTCGTGGTCGATTACTACCGGGGAGGTATGGCCGCCACCTACGCTGAAGCCGGACGCATTGGGGAAGCGCAAGGATTAATCAACCGAATGCTAGCGCAGAAAATCGGACCACTTAGCTATCAGCAATTAGCTATGGCCTATGCGGGAATGGGTAACGTTGACGAAACCGCGAAGTGGCTGGACAAAGCCTATTCCGAACATTCGGACTGGCCGCTACTGATTTATCCACAATGGCGGAATGTCCGCAATAATCCTAAGATAGTGGCAATCGAACAGCGTTATGGTGTTCCGCTGCTCAATGACGTGCCATGAGACTTTGCCACGCCGGATGGGCCGACCGGGTGAAAAGGCCTGCACAAGCGATCAAAGTACACTGCCTTCTCGCCAACTTACTGAAGTATCAGTGAATTATGCGTGGTGCCGGGAGGGGGGGTCGAACCCCCACGAGGGGTAAACCTCGGCGGATTTTGAGTCCGCTGCGTCTGCCAGTTCCGCCATCCCGGCTCTTGGGAGGGCACAAACAGGTTAGCACGAGGGGACATCGATCCCATTCGTGCGAGACTTCTGGCCAGCCACGCAGGCAACACACGACACGGATCCCACGGACGCTCCGCGCACGGATTACACAGATGAATCTGGTCAGACTCAGATGCATGATGGTTTCGGTTTCATCCGTGAAATCCGTCTCCGTTCGTGAGATTCGTGTCGTGTTTTGATTTTCAGGTTGGCAGCTGCCGATAAATCTTCCTGAACTCGTAGAACCCAGTCTTCCCAACCAGCCATTCGGCGGCGCGGACAGCGCCATCCGCGAAGCCGCGCCGATTCTTCGCGTCGTGCACCAGCATCATGGTGTCATTGGGAGAATCGAGCAGGATGACGTGGGTGCCCACGGTTTCGCCCTCACGCACAGAGGTGATTTCCGGCTCAATGTGGGCTACATCGGAGAAGATTCGCTGGATCGAGACCGCTGTGCCCGAAGGCGCATCTTTTTTATGGACGTGATGGCGTTCGACGATGGTAGGCACATATCCCTGCGAACACGACGCAGCCACACCAGCGGCAATCTCGAAAAACACGTTCACTCCGATGGAGAAGTTCGAGCCGTAGAGGACCGCCGCTTGTTCTTTGCGGGTCTGTTCTTCCAAGCGCGGAATGTGCTTATACCAGCCCGTGGTGCCGACGACGATCGGCTTGCGAGCGTGAATGCAGGCTTCGATGTTTTCGACGACTGCTTCCGGCGTGGTGAAATCGATCAGAGCGTCGACTCCATGCAGATGATCCGCGCCCAAACCGCTTGCGTGCGGGTTCTCCTTGGACGTGAGCACGCGAACGGAGTGCCCACGCTGTCGCGCAACTTCCTCGACCAATGCTCCGGTTTTTCCATGGCCCAGCAGCAGGAGATTCATTGGGCACTCGTCATCTATTCAGAAGGGCGAAAGAACAAAACCGATTGAACACGGAGGACACGAAGGAAGCGAAGGTTGATTTTCCCTAACCCGGGAATTTTTCTTTTATTAACCATACTGTGGTGTCGGCTCGATCTTGATTTGTTCCTCTGTAGCCTCCGTGTCCTCCGTGTTCAATTGTTTTTTCTTATGAGGTGTTATGCAAAGACCGCAGGATCGGGATCGGCAAAGAATACCTTGTGTAGGGTGCGCACGGTTTCTTCCACATCGTCTTCTTCGATCACGAAGCTGATATTAATCTCCGACGCGCCTTGAGAGATCATACGCACGTTTGTCTCCGGCAGCGCGCCGAAGACTTTGGCTGCAATGCCGCGCGTGCCACGAATGTTTTCGCCTACCAGGCAGACGATCGCCTTGCGTCCTTCGTACTTTACGTCGGCGAGCTTCTCCAGGTCGGCAGCAATGGCGGGAATGGCTTCGGTGGAATCGACCGTCAGTGAGACGCTCACCTCCGAAGTCGAAACCATGTCCACCGGACAGCGATGATGATCGAATACTTCGAAGATGCTCTTGAGAAAGCCGTGGGCCATGAGCATGCGCGTGGCGACGACGTCGACGATGGTGATCCGCCGCTTGGCCGCGATGGCTTTGAAGTAATTGCGGCATTGTGGAGCGCGGGCCGAGATTCGCGTTCCTTCGCAGGTTGAATTACGCGAGTTCAGTACAAAAACGGGAATATCTTTCTGCACGGCAGGAAGCAGCGTGGCGGGATGAAGAACTTTCGCGCCGAAGTAGGCGAGCTCCGCCGCTTCCTCGAAGCTGATGGTGCGGATGCGGTGCGCGTCGGGACAGATGCGCGGGTCGGTGGTCATCATGCCGTCAACGTCAGTCCAAATCTCGATCGACTGAGCATCGAGTCCGGCGCCTATGATGGCAGCGGTGAAATCGGAGCCTCCGCGCCCCAGAGTCGTCGTAACACCTTCGCGAGTACTGCCGATGAAACCTCCCATTACGGGAATCTGTTTACGATCGAGCAAGGGGCGGACATGATGCGCCAGGCGCAAATCAATTTCGGGAAACAATGGAACAGCCTTGGTGTGATTGGCATCGGTAATCACGCATTGACGCGAATCCACGTACGCAGCCGGCAGATCGCGGCGGAGAAATGCCGCAGTCACCATGCGGCTGGAGATGCGCTCACCGAACGAAGCGATCAAATCCGTAGTGCGAGGCGTGAGCTCTCCAACGGCGGAAATGCCGCGCAGCAGTTCGTCGAGGGCATCGAAGTCGCTTTCGAGTTCAGAATGGAACTGAGTAAAAACGGCAGTGCCGAGCAGCTCTCCGGCTGTCGAGTAATGCCGCTCGCGCAGCCCGCGCGAAAGCTGTAGCGCTCTTTCGCGATCACCTTCGCCGGCCGCGCGTCCTGCTGCGAGAAGCTGGTCGGTGACCTTCGACATCGCGCTGACCACGACGGCGGGAGCACGCTCGCGTCGTTCGGCGACGATCTTCGCAGCACGATCAATGGCGGCGGAGTCCTCAACCGAGGTCCCGCCAAATTTCATGACGATCATTTGGGAGCCCAGGTTTGAACACGGAGGTCACGGAGGACACTGAGGTGATCCGTGGACGATAGCCAGCTTCGTTTAGTATGAAACTGCGGGACGATGCTCAATAAGGCTCCGGGATGACAACGAGTCTGCTCTTGAATCCTAGACCACTTTGCTTTCGAGCTTTTGTCTTCTTCCTCCTTCGTGTCCTCCGTGCCCTCCGTGTTCAGATCCGACTAGTCGAGGTATCCATCATGCTTGAGCAGTTCAGCGTTGAGCAGGGCTGCGCCGGCAGCGCCGCGGATGGTGTTGTGCGATAGCACCGTGAACTTCCAGTCGAGCAGGCTGCATGGACGCAGGCGCCCGACCACGGCGCTCATGCCGTTTCCACGATTCACGTCGAGCCGGGGCTGCGGACGATCTGTGCCTGGGTTGTAAATCACCGGCTGCTCCGGCGCAGTGGGCAGCGAAATTTCTTGCGGACGGGCACGGAACTCCGACCACGCTCCGAGGATCTCCTGCTCCTTCGCAGCTTTCTTCAGCTTGACGGAAACCGATTCCGTGTGTCCATCTTCCACAGCCACTCGATTACACTGTGCGCTGATCTTGAATCCCGCGGCCTTGACAGATCCATTGTGGAGATCGCCGAGCAACTTCTTGGCTTCGGCTTCGAGCTTCTCTTCTTCTTTGGAGATGAACGGAATCACATTGCCAAGAATATCCAGCGAGGCCACGCCCGGATATCCCGCGCCGCTGACAGCCTGCATGGTGGCGACGAACACAGCGTCAACACCGAATTTGCGGTGCAGAGGAGCGAGCGCCATCACCAAGCCAATCGCCGAGCAGTTGGGATTCGTAGCGATGAATCCGCCATTGCGCTTGCGCGTAGGCTGCTTCTCGATCAGCTTGAGGTGATCGCCATTCACTTCGGGAATGACCAGTGGAACGTCCTCATGCATGCGGAAGGCACTGGAATTCGTGATAACCGCATGGCCAGCTTCGGCAAACTTGGGCTCAAGTTCTTTCGCGATGCCGGCATCCAGGGCGGCAAAGATCACCTTGGGTGCTCCGTCCGGCGCGGCGTCGGACACCCTCATTTTGGCTACCTTTTCCGGAATAGGCGTATTCAGCTTCCACCGTGCGGCCTCGGCATAAGGTAGGCCAGACGAGCGCTCGGAGGCCGCCAGCCACGCGACCTCAAACCACGGATGGTGCTCAAGCAACTGCACAAAGCGCTGACCGACCATGCCGGTCGCGCCCAGGACTCCTATAGGGATCTTCTTCGGCATTTCTGGTTAATTTTCTACAGTAGCAGAACAGGTGGCGATTTCACCACGGAGGCAGGGAGAGTGCTGCAAGCAGGCATTCTGGACTGGTGCTTCAGCCTCTCGAAGGCTGAACACATTTGACGTGTCAGAGCAAGCATGGCTAAGGTGAGTCGCGGAATCTGAGCTTGGAAAACGTTGGGAACTAGGTCGGCGCCTCCAAAAGGTTAGTAGTTAACCGACCCTATTCTTTCCCATTTCATATGCCAAATCTCATTTGGCAATTCGTCCCTGCTACACCCATTTTGTCCCTGACAATTCATCCCACGTTGTGTTAAGCTGCGCGGCCTAATAGAAGTAGCGTCCCAGCTTGACATGAAATTATCGCGCTTCGCGAAGTGCTCATTTTCATAAGCCGTCTGGACTCGTAATCAGCGCGATTTGCGCTGAAATTCTGGAGGGACGAATGATAGGGCAAACTATGCCGTGTCACACATCCTCTGTGGCACGGAAGTGCTGTAAATCCATCCCAAGGCCTCTCAACAAAACCCACAACTTAAAATCATCTAAAGCTCTTGCGAATGGTCTCGCGTTCATGCTTCTCCTGCTGACCGGCACAATGGTCTCCAGTCAAGCGGTTTCGACTGGAACAGTGATCGGCACCGTCACCGACCAGCAGGGCGCAGTCGTTCCGGACGCTACAGTCTCGTTAGTCGACAAATCAACGAATGCAGAGATCAAAACTACGAGCAACAGCGCTGGTCATTACGCGTTCCCGCACGTAAATTCGGGAACATACGACATCAGAGTGACAAAGCAGGGCTTTCAGACTGCCATAATTCCAAACCAGACAGTTCAGATAGCAAGCGCCTTAACCGAAGATATAAAGCTCACAGTGGGTTCAGTAACGCAGGAAATCACTGTCGAGACCACTGGGACCGAGCTGCAAACTCTGAATGCAACCGTCGGTAACACAGTGTCGACAATCGCGCTGTCGTCGCTGCCCAGTCTAGGACGAGACGTCAGCACGTTCGCTACGCTCCAGCCAGCGGTAAGCCCCGATGGTTCCGTCGCCGGAACCGCCGTTGACAACAGCAGCTTCCAACTCGACGGCGGCAACAACACGAACGATATGGACGGCAGTATGAGCGTCTATACGCCAACATTTGCCGGTGATCCTACCGGTGGAATTGGCGATGGGCTACAGCCAACGGGCGTGATGCCGACGCCGGCGGACAGCGTCGAAGAATTCAAAGTCAACACTGCCAATCAGACTGCTGATTTCAACAGCTCGTCTGGTGCTCAAGTCGCCGTCGTAACCAAGCGCGGAACCAATAGGTTCCATGGAACCGCGTACGAATACTACCTCGACAACAACTTCAACGCGAACACCTGGCAAAACAATTTCACGCACACTCCTATTCCTGACTATCACTACAGCCGTTTTGGAGTAGCTGCAGGTGGTCCGGTGCTTCCGGATTTTCTGGGGGGCAAAACTTACCTCTTTGGCAACTATCAAGGCTTCCGCTGGCCGAACTCGCAGACCTACGAGCGAGCCGTTCCGAGCGCCAATATGCGGAATGGAATTTTGACGTTCAACGGCACCAACTACAACCTAAAGGACCCCACTCTCGATCCTCGCGGTATCGGTATTAATCCGCTGGTTTCGCAAATGTGGAGCAAGTATGTTCCGATGCCTAATGATCCTGGCTGTACTCTGAGCCGGTGCGACGGAACTAACGTCCAGGGATTTATCGGCAACGTCGCCCTTCCGCAGAAAGACAACTTCTTTGTCGCCCGCTTGGATCATGATTTCGGCTCCAAGTGGCACTTCATGAGCAGCTATCGTTATTACAAGCTCACTCGTGCCAGTACGTCGCAGATCGATATCGGCGGTTTCTTTCAAGGCGATAAACTCGGAGTTCCAGCGTCGGTTTCCAGCAGACCACAGCAGCCGTGGTACTACGTAGCCGCATTAACGACGAACATCAGCTCGAACATCACGAACGACTTCCACTACAGCTTCCTCCGCAACTACTGGTCGTGGTCGGAT
>Ga0134125_10006422_pt1 | contig 13321 bp, 6 predicted proteins | sample KB31751_FD_96464 | JGI IMG/M metagenome (GOLD analysis project Ga0134125, IMG submission 96464) | Terrestrial soil microbial communities with excess Nitrogen fertilizer from Kellogg Biological Station, Michigan, USA - KB3-175-1 | ecosystem: Environmental > Terrestrial > Soil > Unclassified ... | reverse complement strand
TCGAGGCGGAGTTGGCTATAAATCCGCGCCACGCGGGGGCGCTTCACGATCTCGGTAATACCTATCTCCTCGAACACCAACCCGAACGAGCGTTGCCTTACTTGACGCAGGCAGCTGCGATCGATCCGGGAGATCCGGATATTCATCGCGATTTGGGCACTGGCTACGCTGAATTGCATGACTACAAGAACGCGGAAACCGAATTGAAAGCGGCAATACCCGGAGACCACGATGGATCGGTCCACTACAAACTGGCGCGGGTCTATCAGGCACAGGGACAGAAGGAAAATGCGACCCGGGAATTCGCAATTTCCAGTTCACTGAACCGCGATTCACACATTAAGCTTGAGAAACAAACTGAACGACTGAATGCGATTGAAGGGGCGTCCCCGCATCCGTAGTGCCCGCTTTTGAAATCGTGGTGAGCTCGAATTGTAGATTTGCAGAACTGGGTCAGGAGCTGCGGCCTTTGACGGAGAATTTATTGTGGTTGTGAGGAATCGCCGGACAAACTCCAGACCTCATTCATTCGTTTTGCCAGCTCTCACGGGCCTGTGGCTTTTTGCCAACGTGCTTTGTTTTGCGACGTCGAGCGTCGGCCAAGACCCTAACCTTCAAAAGGCGCTTACTGCGCTGCAAAACCATCACCTCAACCAAGCGCTCGATATTCTGACTGCAGCAGAACGGGAGCACTCGTCAGACGCGCGTATTCGGAACTTTCGAGGAATCGTTCTTGTGCAGTTAGGACGAGATGCCGAGGCAGAACGCGAGTATCGCGAAGCAATCCGAATCGATCCCGGTTTGGAGGAGCCCCACAAAAATCTTGGCTATCTTGAGTGGACCGAACACAATCTGGAAGATGCCCGTGTGCAGCTGAAGCAAGCTTTGGATCTTGCTCCAGATGACAACTTTGCGCACTACTATCTCGGACGAGTGCAGCTCGACGCGAAGCTATACGAGAGCGCTTTTCAGGAACTGGATCGCTCCGGCGTGTCCTGGCCCTCGGATCCGGGATTTCTGATTCAGACGGCGAACGGTTATCGCGCTCTGCATCGGCAGGAAGAAGCCCGCAAGATCGCGAATCGGCTTTCAACTATGCCCCTCAGTGATGGGGAGGTGGTAGATGTTGCATGGTTGCTGCTCTCTGTAAATGAGAATGACACCGCAATAAATCTTCTGCGCGAATTGAGCAAGCGTGAAAATCCAGCGCGCCCCAGCTGGGCTCGATTTGATTTGGCCTTGACATACCTCATGAATGGAAACTATGAGAACAGCGCGGAGCAAGCCAATATTTTCTTGAAACTTCTACCCAGCGAAGCTTCAGCAGAAGCTGCATCCGCGTGGTCATTAGTTGGAATTGCCAGCGCGCATCTCGATCAGGGAGAAGTTGCGGTGCATGCTTTTCGCCAGGCGGCGAAATTTGATACTGAAAGGGAAGAGCATTGGCTGAATCTCACGCGTGAACTGATGGAGTTAAATCACAATGCGGATGCAATTTCCGCCGCTCAGGAAGGGCTCGGTGCAAATCCGAAATCCTACGCTCTGCACCTGCGTCTGGGAGCAGCATATTTATCTGTCGATCGTTATCATGAGGCCGAAAATATATTTCGCCAGCTCGCGGACGCAGGTGATCCACTTCCCACGAGTTACGTAGGGTTGGCACAGGTACTGCTGCGGACCGGACGTGCAGAAGAAGCCGTTTCAGAGCTAACTGCCGCGCGCCAGAAGCTTGGGCCAAACTTTCTCATCAGCTATTTTCAAGGATTGGCGCTGGTCCGTGCCGCTAAACCGGCAGAAGCCGTAGCTGCGTTTCAGGAAGCTATTCGACTCAGTCCAAACAGTCCCGAGGCCCACTTAGGTTTGGGAAAAACTGAGTTGGCACTCGGCCGAATCAGTGACGCAACTGCGGAACTCCAGGAAACGCTGCGGCTCAGCCCCGGTAATATGCAGGCACAGCGATTACTTAGTCAGGCGTATCGCAGGTCAGGGGACGCGCAAACTGCATCACGTTACGCGGAGCAAATCACAGAAGCGCCGCCCTCAACAGAAAGAGACCTGCTCGGGGATTTCTTGCTGCCGGAATGGAAAACTCCGCGACCGAACCGGCAATAACCACCGGACTTCCGTAACAATCGAGCAATCTACTTTGAAAGTTGACTCGGGTTATCAGGCGGTGGCTGTTTTTTATTGGAATCCAATCTGGAAAGATTTTCATACTCGGCTAGCTCGCGGTTACTGGCTTCAGCATTGTTCTGTGCTCGATAAATCTGGGCCAGTAAATAATGAGCAGAGGGCTCTGCAGGGTCATCTTTGATGGCAGCAACAAATTCACTTTTTGCCGCTTCGAGATCGTTCTGCGCTCGATAGCACTTTCCGAGTAACAGATGGATCTGCGGCAATTCGAGCTGCCCCTTCTGCGCGACGCGTAAATACGCGAGCGCCTCTCCAAAATGCCCCTTACGCACCGCAATGTCCCCAAGATACAAATTAGTCATCGGATCATCGGAATTTTCTTTTAACGCGAGCGCGAACTCCGGTTCAGCGTTATCGATCTGATGCTGGGCCCAATAAGCAACGCCGATTGAAAAATGAATCCCCGCGGCATCGGGACGTTTCTCAAGCGCAGAACGGTATTCCTTCACGGCCTCCGCGTAATGTTCCTCCTCAGAGTAGATCTCGCCCATCAGGGCGTGTAACTGAAAAGAATCCGGGTCGAGATTCCTCAGGCGGTCGATAGCTTGCAAAGATGCACTCTTGTGGATCCGTGCCAGCTGGTACAGTGCGTCGGCATCGTTGGGTTTTTCAGCCAGCGATTGATTCAATTCTGAAATGGCGTCGTCAACACGCCCGGACGATTGCAGCGCCAGCGCAAGATAGTAGCGGCAGCGTGGATGCGGGTTTGGATTGACTAATTCCCGCTCAAAGCTCTGAATGGCATCCGAAAAATCATTTTGTCCAAAGTAAGATACGCCGACAAAAAAATTCACTTCAGGATACTGAGGCTCCCGCGCCAGAACTCGCTGGAAGTGCGCGATGGAATCATCAAACTTCAGTTCAGTCTGTTCTAAAACTCCGAAGCGTTTCAGGACTTCGAGATTCCCCGGAGCCACGGTCAACGCCTGTTCATAAAAACCGGCCGCGCCCGAGTAATCCCCCGCTTCTTCTGCGACGCGAGCTTGGCCGAGCAGCGTATCAACATCGCTCTGCGCTGCAACGTAAGGCGCTGAGACCAACATCACGCTGACCAGAACGCCGCAGAGAAACCCGGCCTCGACGCCAGGACGAAACCAACAAAAAACATATCGCAGCGAGCACACGTTTTTCAGAAATCTATTCAAGGGAATAAACTTGTGACAGTTTACTATGTGGTCTGGCTGTGAGGTTGGAACGAGAGGAAATTCTATCCCACGTCAGCGAATTCGGCGCACAGCAACCAATGAGGTCGAATTAGGCGCCCCGGAAACGGTTCGTGACCGAACCAGGGCTTCAAACCAGACATTTTCCGTCCAGTTGTCTGAAACGGCAATCCCGAGCAATCGCTGTAATTGATGGCGGTTATCAGCTTCAGCTAAAAACCGGCCGGCGGCTTCAGTTCCTTCTTGTTGAAGCCCCTGCAATATTAAAACGCTTCCATCCTTGGTGAGGTTAGGAAGAAGAGAAATGGTGGCGTAGTCATCGCCTTCCGTTCCCGTCCAGCGCAAGCCTTCGTATCGCTCCTGTTCGCCCGGCAAAGGCTTTGTATTCACAAAGGCCTTCGCGCTATTGCCGACGGCAGCCTCGCTCTCACGGAAATTAAGCTTGTCCTGGAAGAGTGACACCCAGGGATTGGACGCTGGGCTTCCAATGAAAACATAATTCTCGTGGTCCAAGTCGCGGATTCTCAAATCTCTTGCCGATCGCACTAGAACTTGCTTCTGTAGCGGCCCGGCTATTTTGACGAGAGAAACGGCATTGGCGACGTCTGCAAACGAAGTGAGCGTTGAATTGGAAATGTAATCCCCAAAACGAGATCCTGCGGTGCCGAGTTTTGAGTGGAGAAGAGCTCTCTGAGCAAAGTCTCGCTGTGAGTATTGCTCAAGTGAACCACGTTCACCGGTCAGAATACGGAACATGCCATAGTTGCCATCTGCAACCACAATAACGGTTTGGTGACGTGTGTCGAAAATCTGAGGGAATGGCCATGGTGGAGAGGCAGCATGGGCAGGCGTCGCCCGAAAGTTACTCAGCTGGAGAAAGACGAATAAACCAACGCAAACCAGAGTCAGCACCCCGCACAAGACCCAGGGCACGATATTGCGATTGAATTGAGGCGTGACGGGCTCTATGACGGTCGCCGCTGGTGCAGTCTCAACCACTTTCGCCGCCCTGAAAGTGGGAGCATACGACCCCTTAGGGATTTCAATGATGAGAGCTTCATCCCGGCCAACTCCATCGAAATACTCATGGAGCTTCAGCCGCAGTTGCCGGGCGTGCACACGGACCGAACTGTCTTCAAGCGGACTGTACCCGTGAGGTTTGTGAAAAATCGCCTCACCGATGTGTTGCTCAGTTAATTCATGGGCATAGCCACGGATCGTTTGCTCGGTAATGTACTGAAGCAGGTCCCGCAACCGGCCACTCTTTTGAAAAGGCGGACTCGACACTATCCGATGGACGAGCTGCCACCGCTCGTCATGGAGCGAACTATCGATTTCTGCGGGCTGGGAAGCTGTGGTACTCATGGGAAAGAGATGCGGCTAGCGCCAGCAACAAACGGGTGCACGAATCCTACCACACCGCAGTGTCAAATAAAATCCTGTGAGAAATGGCTGCTTGGCGTGGAGTTGTCATGTGAATCACCATGAATTCACAAGCTACTTCCTTTTCTCGTTCGGGGATAGTTGTTTTATATTACGTCCACCAACGTGGGTTCTCGCTCCTCGGTTTATGGATTTCCGTATATAGGCTATGGAAGCGCGGAGGGATTCTCGCACCAGGAGGCCGAAATGAAAAACTTCATACATCTGCTTTTGCTAGCTTGCCTGTTCAGTATGGTTCTTGTGGTCTCGGTTGCGGGACAGACAACGAACGGAGCCATTCAAGGAACCGTCGTCGATCCTCAAGGCGCCGCAGTTGTGGGCGCCAGTGTCACGGGTCGAAACATGGACACTGGGCTTACGGTAGCCGCGTCCACGAGCAGCGCAGGTCTTTTTTCTTTACAGAATCTGCCGCCGGGCCGGTATGTGGTCACCGTGGAATTCGCAGGTATGAAGAAATTTGCGCAAGAGGGGATCACCGTCGGCACCAACAGCACGGTTGGACTCGACGTCAAATTACAGGTAGGCGCGACGACAGAGAACATTACAGTTTCGGCGGATGCTTCTCAACTGGAAACTGAAACCTCAGATATTGGCGCCAGCGTGCCGAGCAGCCTGGTTGCGAACCTCCCACTTGAAGTTTCCGGGACGATTCGCAACCCCGTACAGTTCATTACTCTCATCCCCGGTTTCGTGGGTAACGTTGGCAACGATCCAGGTAGCAACGCAAGCGACGATTTCAAAGTGAACGGCGGCCAGGAGGGTGGAACCGACATTCTAGTCGATGGAGTTTCTATTTCGCTGGTGTCTCCTAACACCCAATGGAACAAGGGTGTCTCTACGGAAGCTGTGCAGGAATTCAAAGTGCTTCAAAGCAACTTCTCGCCAGAGTTCGGCGAATCTGGAGACGGCATCGTCAATCTGACCATGAAGTCCGGAACCAACGCCCTTCATGGCTCGGCTTACGACTTCCTGCGTAACCGCGTTCTGGACGCAAACAGCTGGACAAATAATATTCTGCAGCTGAAGAAACCTATCAACACCCAGAACGATTTTGGATTCACGATTGGCGGACCGGTGGTTCTGCCCCATCTTTATGATGGCCGAAACAAAACATTCTTTTTCTTCGATTACGAGGGCTTCCGATTCCAGACAGGTGGCACTAACATCGATAGCCTGCCGCCTGCCGCCTTCCGGAGTGGCGACTTTTCGGCTGATTGCACAGAAGGGTTTACAGCCGGAATCTGCAATAACCTGGGCCACCAGCTCTATGACCCTGTAACGCACAATGCAATTCCGGGAAATTTGCTCTCAAACGATCCAAACTACGCTGAAAGTACGGTCATGAAGAATGTCTTCGGTTTGATTCCAACTCCGACGTTCTCCAACCTAACCAACAACACGGTTGACCGCTCGCTTTCGCAAACCAGGGCAAACCTCTGGGATCTGAAAATCGACCAAGTCATTTCCGACAAACAAAGAATTTCCTTCGGCTTTGATTACGACAATACAAATACCGGCGGCACTTCCAGTTTAGGTCCAATTTTTGGATCGCATACCCCGCAGAACACCCGGTATGCGCGGCTCGGCCACAATTACATCGTCAGCCCGACGGTAGTGAATCAGTTCCTTTTCGGATTTAGCCGACGCTGGAGGGGAGAGATATCAGACAGTGTGGGTCAGGGGTACCCTGACAAAATTGGCCTCGTCGGCGTTCGAAATAACACGTTCCCCTGTCTGAAATGGAACGGGTCTCCGTACCAGGTAAACAATTGCGGTGATTCCGAATTTGCTGACAACGTCTTTCAGATCAATGATTCTGTCAGTTGGGTGAAGGGCAAGCACGCTTTTAAGTTTGGCGGTGGTACGCGACTGCTGCAGTTCAACGTCAGGCGATTGACGCAGGCGTCGGGCGAATTCGACTTCAGCTCCGCTCAGACCAGTAATGGGGGCACCGGAGGAGATCCAGTCGCCAGTTCGCTTTTTGGCCTCTCCGACACATCGACCCTGAACTACGGCGGATTTAGTGGGGTTCGCTACAAGGATTTCTATTTCTTTGGCCAGGATACATACCGCGTAACGAATCGACTGAATGTAAATTATGGGCTTCGGTACGACGTTGATATACCAGCCACAGAAGCGCAGGATCGATTCTCTGTGGTTGACCCTAACCTGCCCAACCCGGGCGCGGGAGGCATTCTCGGAGCGTACACCTACTTTGGGACCGGGACGGGTCGCAACGGTCGAAAGCGTCCGCAGGACATATACACCAAGGCCCTCGGCCCCCGCGTAGGTTTCGCTTATAGCATCAATGATAAAACGGTGCTTCGCGGCGGCTACGGCATCTTCTATGAGCCGCTGAAAGAAGGATCGTTTGCTGACCAGGACAGCCTGGGATTCTTCAATCGGCAAACTATTACTCCCACCAATGGTGGTCCGCTTCAGCTCGATAATCCGATACCGCACCTCTTTCCTAATCTGGGGCCATTTACACCTGAAGGGCAGAATGGCAGCAATGGAGTGATTATCGTTCCAGCTAACAGCGGCCGCCCCGCCGATATTCAATCCTGGAACCTTGACGTACAACGACAGATCCTCAAAAACCTTTCCGTCAGTGTCGCCTACGTAGGATCGAAGGGAAGTCACCTCCCAGCGCTGAACTGGCTGCCCAATCAGGTGAACCCGAAATTTCTGTCGCTCGGTCCCGAATTACTCATGAATGTTAGCTGTCTAACAGGTGGGACTTGCCCCAATGCTGTAGCGGCAGGCGTTACTGTGCCCTATGCCGGCTTCAATGGGAACATTAATCAGGCGCTACGTCCGTTTCCGCAGTACGGCAATTTCAACCTGGAAGACAATTCCTTTACCCCTGATCGCAGTGGAAGCTCGACTTATCATGCCATGCAGTTGCAAGTGAATAAGCGCATGGCGGAGGGCCTTAGTTTTCTTGTTTCCTACACGGTTTCAAAGAACATTACCGATGCCGACTCGGCAGGCCCGGGCGTCTCCGGGTTCATCGGTACCAACAGCTTTGCTGGCCAAAATTCATACAATCGCGCAGCAGAAAAATCTGTGAGCGAACTCGACACTCCTCAAAGTCTGGTAGCAAGTTTCTTTTATGAGCTGCCCGTCGGACGTGGAAAAGCCGTGCTCAACAAGGGCGGCGTTGTAGATCGAGTGGTTGGCGGCTGGTACTTTTCTGGTGTTGGCCGTTACCAATCAGGCCTGCCAACAGAGGTCTACCAGGGTTGCAGTGGGACTGCTGGAGATGTCTTATTCGCCGGATGCCAAAATTACGGCACCAACGCTCGCGTAAATGTGATACCAGGCGTTCCACAAACCAACAAGGCACACTTCAACTTCGCAACTACTCCATTCTTCAATCCTGCTGCCTTCAGCTTGGTGAATACAGCTGGCTCGGGCCCGCTCGCCTTTGGAAACGAGCGCCGCTCGCTGGATGGCGCACGTGCCTGGGGCGGACGAAACGAGGATTTCACCATAGGCAAGAGGACTCGATTATTCGGAGAGAAGGCCAGCATCGATTTCCGAGCTGAATTCTTTAATATTTTCAACCGACATATTTTTCAGCAACCGGGTGGGACTGGCGGATTCGCAACCACCCTGAATACTCCATTTCAGGCTGCTGGTTCTGACCCGAAAAACTGTCCTGGCCCTCTGGCGTGTGGATTCGGTGCAGTGACGAGTACCACTGGACCTCGAACCATTCAATTTGGGCTGAAAATCGAATATTAATGCTGACGATTCCTGCCGGGCATCTGCCCGGCAGGAATCGATCAGATCGGACTCGTCTAATAGCCACATGAAAATTTTCAATCGACGTGGCTTTATGAAGAGCTGTCTGGCTACGGCCGCGAGCGCTTCCCCACTCTACGGCAGGAGTTACAGGGCTCTTGGCTTATTACCGAAGGTCGCCGAACCATCATCGTTTACGAGTCTTGAAAATGGTGATCAGCAACTGCGAGCGTCAACCGACGGGGCGACCTTCGGCTTCCAGAACTTTCTACGAGTGAATAACGAATGGCGCCCGGCCACGTTGCCAGCGCTTCCCCTAATCACCGGTCCTTCATTTCCCTTGAAAGCCTCGCGGCTTTCAAAAAAAGATTCCGCGCTGCTGTGCGAAGGCTCAGCATCAGCTGAAGATCTTGACGGGAAACCGTTCTCATACAACTGGAACGCCGAGATCTCAGCTCACAGCCAAGAGAAAGAACTCGCGTGGTTTCGCTTCCGCACCGCACTGAATTTGCCACGCTCGATCAGGCTTCGACAAGGGAGCCAGGTTGAGCCTCAGATCATTCTTTGGCTGAATTCCAACTCAACCCTGATGGAGGGGCAGTCAGGAAGCTGGAGGCGCGTGCTGCTCCAGCAGCCGACGCGAAACTCGCTGGGCGCATGGGGAAATGATATGCCGGCGCTTTACCTGCTCGATCAAAACGTCGGTGTTGAGACCATGATGTATTTCGATATTAGCGATATGGGGTGGATGGGAATAGAAAACATTCCCCGTTTCCTGGTGTATCGCTGCTCGAGCATTTCGCGAATTGAACGCGATGGAACTCAACGTCTCGGTGTCGGCCTCATCGCGGACCAGGCGACGGGAAATGTGCTTCCCGCCGGGGAAATTAAAGTCACCTATTGGTTGCGACAGACTCCGCTCAGCACTTTGTTGACCGAGCAACAAGCAGTCACTCGCTGGATGGAGGCATTACTTCCCCTATTCGAAGAAAGGTTGACCTGGCCGCCATGTGCCAGTAGTTGGAAGGATTTTGCGGGCGGGACAGTCTCCGACTTGCAAAATAAAGCCGAAACCCAGGTTGAAGCTGATGGGCACATTGGCCTTTCCGCATATGTCAAGGACAGTTCCAGGCTCTGGAAACAACCAGCCAACAATTTCGAGTTGATGACAGCAACAGATGTTTTGTGGCCCTCCCTGCTATACCTTCGCCTGCACCCCTCATCCGCGTTTGAGGCCGAATGCGAACAGCTAGTAGATGACTTGCCGGGTTTTTACCACGCGGACACACACGCCATCAGCAACGACTTTGTACGCCCCCGCGACGAACGCGCTGATTCTTGGTATCCCTTCGAAAACGGTCTGATTAAGTACCCGATGATCGGAAGCCTGGCGGGATCGCAGGAAGTCAAAGATCATTTCCTCGACGCGTTCGGAACTGCAGAAAGAATGGCGCACGAGTATGACTACCTTTTTCCGATTTATTACAAGGTATCGGACTTAAAAGCCCAAGGCGCCGGCACGAACTATGCAGTCAGCGGCCTTTACGCATGGGCGGCATTGATAGCCAGCAGTTTGACGAAAGAAGAGCGCTATCGTGACGAGGCGAGACAGGCGGTACAGGCAATGTGTACCGTACCCGCGGATCGGCTGTTTCATGAGCCGCAGGAGCTTGCTTACGGCGCTCTGGCCGCTGCCGAACTCGGGTTGCACGAGCAGGCGAATTATCTGCTGTACGAGCAGTTGCGAATGTTTTACTGGTACTCCGATCCGAGTCAACGCACTCACGACATTCGCGGCATGGTGCAGGCCGCAGCTTCGATCCTTTATCCCGCATTCAAAGAAAACGTTGAGGCCATTCTGCCCTGGACCGGAATCATGAAAAGAGGGATGGTGAGCGAAGGCCTGCTGCGCTTTATGGACCAGCAGCGACGCAATAATTTCAGTTTCTTCGAGAAATGTTCAGGCGACCGCCGCGACGTACGTATGGGATTTATTCCCTTCGAAAACCTCGGAACATTGGAATTGGGCGGACAGACAGGAAATGTTGGAAAGGAAATCTACGGCGCCGGTGAGTGCATTTGGATGTATCTGATGTTCGAAGCCCTCGGTCGGGTTAGTGACCGCGAGTTGATGATGGTCAATCTCGATCTGCTCGACACCTATGATGCGAAACAGTTTCCCGCGCGCCAGCTCAATTTTGTGCTTTATAACCCAACGGCAGAGAGCCGCTCCGCAGTGATTAAAGTTCCATTTGCAGAAGGCGCAAAGGTTCGTTGGAGCGAGAACGGCAAGCCCATACCAGAGACATTGAACGTGCCTGGGCGAGCAATCCTGCGCATAGTCGCGGATGTTGACATGCAGTGATCTTCAAAGAAGCGGTGCGTCCAGAAATCGAAATTCAAAAACATGTACGCAGAAGGAAGGAATAAATTTCATGCCAAATCTTTTGACCGGGGCACGGGGCCGTATCTTCTGCTTCGTGCTGGTTGCGGTAATCGCGACCGCAACGACCACCCAAATCCGCGTGCCCTTCGGTACCTGGACGCGAGCTTCCAAGACTCCCATCATTTCTTCCCAAGGCGATGGTTTCGAATCTGCAGGGACCTTCAATCCTACGGTCGTAAAAAATGACGGTAAGTTCGTGATGCTGTATCGCGCTCAGGACCATCAGGGCAAATCGTCGCTGGGTTATGCAACCAGTGAAGACGGCATTCATTTCGCCCGACGACCAGAGCCGGCGATGGTCGGCGAGGCGCCTTATGAAACCGGCGGCGGTGTCGAAGATCCCAGACTCGTAAAAATTGGAGATACGTTCTACCTCACCTATACGGGTTACAACAATCAGGGTGGCAGTGGGATGCATGCATCCGGCGCCATTCACGGCGATGCACAGTTGTGTATGGCGACGTCCACTGATCTGATCCATTGGAAACGGGTTGGCATTATTCTCCCCGCGTACAAAGGGAAGTGGAATGTTGGGTGGACCAAGTCTGGAGCTATCGTTCCGGAAAAAATAAACGGTAAATATTGGATGTACTACCTCGGCGATGGCGCCCATCAGCTGACCCAGATGGGAATTGCGTATTCCTCCGACTTAGTTCATTGGACGGACGCGATTGATCATCCAGTACTCTCTAGTCGTCCGAAATCATTTGATTCGCAGGTGGTAGAACCTGGCCCGGCGCCGGTGATCACTCAAGACGGCATTTTTCTGATCTACAACGGCGCGGATGATAACAACGTTTATCGAACCGGATGGGTCCTGTTTGATAAAAATGATCCGACTAAAGTCCTGGCTCGCGCTCAGCAACCAATTTTTGAGCCGGTGGAAACCTGGGAAAAGAAAGGACAAGTGCCAAACGTCGTCTTCGTTGAGGGATCGGTCCGTGATGGCAATCGGTGGCTCTTCTATTATGGTGGCGCTGATAAATATGTGGGGGTAGCATCCGCACCAGTGGTTGAATAGCCGAATCCTTCAAGTTTTTTCGACGCGGCACCCAGCAAGCAACAAGTGCCGGTGTTTTTAGGCAACTCCAACAGAAGCTCATATCACGTCAACTATGCGGATCTCCCGCCGTCAATTCATCGCCAATTCAGCCGCGACCGGCCTCGCTGGAACAGTGCTTGGCCGGTACGGATCAGCTGGAACAGCCGCAGCCAAGCTAGGTAAAAAGGTCAGCCTGCAAGCCTCTGGAGATGCCCGACAAGGTTATCGAGCGGTGATTCTCTTCGACGGCAAACCGTGCGCGCAAAGCGGCGAGGGCGAATTTTCTGCCGTCTTTCAAAACAGCGATCGCAGCCTCGAGCAGAGGGTGGAAAACTGGCGCGCTTCTTCGTGCACAGGCGCGGACGATCATCTGCTTCTCGAAGGCGAGTGCAAGCTCGCGAATCTGAATGCCACGGTGTTTGCACAGGTGGAGTACCGTGTAGTGACTCCTCAGGTCATACGAAAGCAGATTCGATTCCACCAAGTGGATATGTACGACTTGTTCTATCAGGTAAGTAACCGCCTGGAGCCACTGGAACCACCAGCAAGCTTTTGGAGTTTCGATCAAGTCAACTGTCGCGGCGGAGCTTTGCGGGAATACTTTCCGGCTGCCGGATTTCGGAATAGCGCCGACCTCACAGTGGGACTCCTTACCGACTCGGGCTGTCGGAATGGATGGACTCGATTAATACGACGTGATGGAAAGCCGATAAAGCCAGCGCCGCACGAGATTCCGGATGTCAATCTTTATTATGTCTCCGGAAAAGCCGAACGTGAAAAACGCCAGTCTTTCGTAAAACAGACTTTCGGCGAAGCGCTGGTACGCGATGAAAATCAAAGTTCGAGCGCAGTTATCCCTCTGCCGGGAGCGTCCGAATGGCGCAAGCAGGGCGACTTAAATCTGCAAGAACACGATGGCACGACGCTTTTATCTCTACAGAGTTCGCGGTCCGGTGTCGTCATTCCATTCCCCGTCGCAGCAACTGAGGTATACTCGCTGCGCTTTGAGTACCGGTCACCTCAGCCGTTTTCGGTGCAGATGTGGGATGTAGATGAACAGCTAAATCGGCTCCAAAACATTACGCTCTATAACGATCGCGTCGCAGAATCTGCTGATGAATGGTCAGAATTCCAAACCGAAGTATTTTTTCCGTCTCTGCTCGGAGATGGAGGTGCCTTATATATCTCGATGGCGCAATCCGATCAGGACATCTCCGTGCAACCCGCGGCAGGCGCACTAAGAATCGAGATTCGAGAACTGCAACTCCGTAGGCTTTCCACGAG
>Ga0134125_10006421_pt1 | contig 13322 bp, 10 predicted proteins | sample KB31751_FD_96464 | JGI IMG/M metagenome (GOLD analysis project Ga0134125, IMG submission 96464) | Terrestrial soil microbial communities with excess Nitrogen fertilizer from Kellogg Biological Station, Michigan, USA - KB3-175-1 | ecosystem: Environmental > Terrestrial > Soil > Unclassified ... | reverse complement strand
TTGCGCTTGTCGGTAACGCGGGTGAGCCCGCCGGTCCCCGGCAGCACGGCGAGCAGCGGCGTTTCCGGCAGCGCCACCGCCGAGCGGCGGTCGTCCACCAGCATGATGCGGTCGGCGGCGAGCGCCAACTCGTAGCCGCCGCCGGCGGCGTTGCCGTTGATGGCGCAGATATAGATCTGCTTCGAATTCTCGCTTGCGTCTTCGATGGCGAGCCGCGTCTCGTTGGTGAATTTGCAGAAGTTGACCTTCTGCTGGTGCGTCGACTTGCCGAGCATGCGGATGTTGGCGCCGGCGCAGAACACGTTGTCCTTGCCGGACTTGATGACGACGGCGCGGACTTCGGGATGCTCGAAGCGCAGGCGCTGCACCGCGTCGTTTAGTTCGATGTCGACGCCGAGATCGTACGAGTTGAGCTTGAGCTCGTAACCGTCCGACAGGCCGCCGGCCGGATCGACGTCCATGATGAGATAGGCAACCTCGCCCTCGCGCTCGATGCGCCAGTGCCGGTAGCGCGACGGATCGGTTTGAAAATCGATGACCTGCATTGTCTGCCCGGGCGATCGGCGTGAGCGTTTTGACGATATGAATTATTATGCATCATCTAGCATCGTTTGTATCGATGGCACAATATCGCATATAAGTCACAACGCGTTTCTTCGGGTTGTTTTGAATTATAATGCATGATAGCCATAAGCCCATGAATACACGTCAGCCCAAGGCATCGGTTGTGAGGCTCGCCCCGGCAAGGCCGCCGCTGAGCGGCGACGGCGATGCCTATCTGCGCCGCCTCGGCGAGCGCGTGCGCATGTTGCGTCATCAGCGCGGCATGTCGCGCAAGGCGCTCGCCCAGCACGCGCGGGTGTCCGAGCGTTACCTGGCGCAGATGGAGGCCGGAAAGGGCAACTGCTCGATCGTGCTGCTGCGGCGCATCGCCCGCGCCATCGGCCTGCCGGTCATCCAACTGGTGCAGGAAGGCGCCGAGCCGCCGCTCGAACTGGTGCTGCTCACGCAATTTCTCGAGCGCCTGGCGCCGCCGGCGCTCGGCGAGGCCCGCGAACTGCTGCACAGGCATTTCGGCAAGGCCTCCGGCGACCTGCGGCAGGGACGTATCGCGCTCATCGGCTTGCGTGGCGGAGGCAAGTCCACGCTCGGCCGGCTGCTGGCGGAGCGGCTCGACGTGCCCTTCATTGAGCTCGACCGCGAGGTCGAGCGGCTCAAAGGCGCGAGCCTGAACGAAATTTTCGAGATGTTCGGCCAGGAGACGTTCCGCCGTGCCGAGCGCGAGGCGCTGGAAACGGTGCTGGCGCAGCACCCGCAGTTCGTCATGGCGACGTCGGGCTCCATCGTCACGGAGCCAGGGACGCTTGAACTGCTGCTCGCCTCATGCTTCACCGTCTGGATTCGCGCCGAACCTGACGAGCATATGCACAGGGTGATGGCGCAAGGAGACATGCGGCCGATGGCCAACAGCGCGCGCGCCATGGATGATCTTGTTTCCATCCTGCGGAGCCGCGAGCCGCTTTACGCCAAGGCCGCGGCAAACCTCATCACCAGCGGCAAGACACCGGAACAGAATGTGACGGAGCTGTTGCGGCTTATTCGCGCGCCCGGATCCACCGCACTTCGCAGCGCCTGAGACAAAGAGACGAGCAAAGAGACGAGTATGAGTGAAACGATCAAGACCGACGTTCTCATTATCGGTGCCGGCCCCGTCGGCTTGTTTGCGGTCTTCGAGCTGGGTCTCCTCGATATCAAGGCCCATCTCGTCGACATTCTCGACAAGGTCGGCGGCCAATGCGCCGAGCTTTATCCGGAAAAGCCGATCTACGACATTCCGGGAATTCCTCTCGTCACCGGGCAAGGCCTCACCGACGCTTTGATGCAGCAGATCAAGCCGTTCAACCCCACGCTCCATCTCGGCGAGATGGTGACAACGATCAAGAACGTCGGCGACCCGCTCTTCCACGTCGGCACCACCGGCGGCAAGACGTTCGAGACCAAGGCCGTCGTGATTGCCGCGGGCGGCGGCTCGTTCCAGCCCAAGCGCCCGCCGATTGCCGGCATCGAGCCTTACGAGGCCAAATCGGTCTTCTACGCCGTGCGCAAAATCGACGACTTCCGCGGCAAGCGGCTGCTTGTCGTCGGCGGCGGTGACAGCGCGCTCGACTGGACGCTCAACCTTCAGCCGGTCGCCAAGCGGCTCACGCTGCTGCACCGGCGCGACGAATTTCGCGGCGCCCCCGACAGCGTCAACAAGATGCGGGCCCTCGTCGCAGAAGGCAAAATGGACCTCAAGACCGGACAAATCTCCGCGCTTGAAGGCGACGACGGCAAGCTCTCCGCCGTGACCGTCAAGAGCAACGACGGGACGACGGCGCGCGTCGAACTCGACGCCATGCTGCCGTTCTTCGGCCTGACCATGAAGCTCGGGCCCGTGGCGGACTGGAACATCAAGCTCGAAGACGACCTGATCCCGGTCGATACCGGCACGTTCGAAAGCAACGTGCCGGGCATCTTCGCCATCGGCGACATCAATACCTACCCGGGCAAGCTCAAGCTCATCCTTTCCGGCTTCCACGAAGCGGCGCTGATGGCGCAGAAGGCCCACCACTACGTCCACCCCGAGAAGCGGCTGGTCTTCCAATACACGACATCGTCCACCAGCCTGCAGAAGAAGCTGGGAGTGGCCTGACGGCGTGCCGAAAATCACCTACATCGAGCACGACGGCGCCGTGCACACCGTCGAAGCGGAAATCGACTCGACGGTGATGGAGACCGCGTTGCGCAACGGCATTTCCAGCATCGTCGCCGAATGTGGCGGCGGCTGCACCTGCGCGACCTGCCTGGTGCATGTCGACGAAGCCTGGAGCGCAATCGTCGGCCCGCCTTCGGCGCAGGAAGAAGACATGCTCGACGGCGCCTTCGAGGTGAAGCCGACCTCGCGGCTCTCCTGCCAGATCAGGGTTACCGAAAAGCTCGACGGGCTGATCGTGCGCACGCCGGCCTATCAGGGCCGCTGAAACGCGCCCTGCGCGTGGCTAACGCATCGTAAATCGCAGAATCGGATTTTATGTATTTACCGCAACGGGATTGTACGGATTTTATGAAACACTGCGCGCAACTCAGGGATTGCCGCAGGAGTTGCCCTCATGCAATTACGCCGCAAGCTGACCCCGTTGCTGACCGCCATCGTCGGCGCCGTCGCCTTGACGCTGCCGACGCCGGTGCCCGGCCAGACCGCCGATGAGCTTGCGCCGCTGGCGCCGATCGTCGTCGCAGCGAGCGCCGATCTCGACGACACCGGCGACCCGGCCACAGTGGAATTGCACAAACTGGCGAGCGAGGCGCTGGCCGAACTTCAGGCCAGGCAGCCGTAGGTGACGGTCAGCTACCGTCGCCGATAATGGTGTAAGGCGCCCAGAACAGCGGGTGGCCGTACGAAAACAGCAGTTTGCCGCTGCCGTCGTTAAACCCGTCGCCATCGAGCAGCGCCATCATGGCCTGACGCAGCGCCTCGGCGCGGGTGAGCGTCGGGTCGGCCGCCTGGCGGCGGAAAAGATCGCTGACCAGGATACGCGCCGACGCCGAATGCACCGACCAGTTGGTGACCAGGATAGTGCGCGTTCCGGCGTAGAAGAATGCCTGCCCGAGGCCGGAAGCAGCCTCGGCGCCGGCGCCCGCTCCCGCCGCCGTGTTACAGGCCGAGAGCACGACCCAGTCGGCATCGAGCTTGAGCGCGAGGATTTTCTCCATCGTCAGCAACCCGTCGCCGGGCACGCCCGCCACCGCCGGCGCCGTCAGGGCAAGCGCGGGCTGCGTCAGCCCGTTGAGCTCACCCGGCACGAGGCCATGCGTTGCGAAATCGATGATGCGGTAATGCGAAAGATCGGCCGTCTCGACCGCCTGCTCGTTCGCTTCCTTGCCGAGATGCAGGACCTTGTCCGGATCGATCCGCAGCGCCTTGGCAATCGAGGTCAGTTCGGCGGCGGTGTCGGGCAGGCGCGGCAGTTGCGCGAGGTCGGCGCTGCTCACGCCTTCAATGCGCGGGCTTGAGCGTCGCTTGAGCGGCATGCCGCGCGTCGTCGCGGCGGTTTCGGCGGAGGCAACCTGCACCGGCTTCGCATTATCCTCAGCGGCCGCTTCGGCCGCCTGCTCGGTGCTGAACAGAGGGTCGCCGAAGCCGATGAAAGGCTCGCGGTTTGCTGGGCCGGGCGGCAACTGCCGCAGCGTCCGCAGCGCCGCCGCCGACGGCACCATGGTGACCGCGTGCGTGCGGGCAAGCCACGGCACGTTGCGATAGCCGGAAAACATCAGCCCGCTTTCGGCCTCTTCCTTGACCGGCGCGGTCGGCAAGAGCGACAGCGGCAGAAGACCGAGCGCGCCGTTGGTGACGACGACCAGGCTTTTTGCCTCCTTCCAGCCTGCCTCAACCGGCTTGAGCAGCAGGCTATAGAGATCGTAGGCGAGATTGAGATCGAACGGCGGAATGTCGGAGATCAGCGCCGCATCCGGTTCCAGCGCCTTGCGCAGGTTCTGGATTTTGGTCGCGATATCTCCGGCGGTGGCGGGAATCGTGGCAAACGCGACCTTGCCGTCCTTCGGCACCGCCCAGACAAAACTGACCTCACGGCCGAAATAGAACGACAGCATCGCCTCGCCCGGCTTCAGCGCGGATTTGATTTCGGCGACGGACGGCGATTTCGGATGAATGAGGTTGTCGTAGCTCGGGAAGCGCTTGGCGATGTCGGCGCGCAACTTGTCGCGCTCGCCGCGCAGATTGTTGATCGACACGTTGAGCGCCTTGACGCCGGTGTCGTCGCGCTGGCCGGCCGGCAGCGCCAGCACGTTATTCAGCGTGCCGAGTTGTGCGTTGACCTGCTTGGTCAGGTCCTGCTCCTGACGGACCAGTTCGGCGAGCGCCGCGTCCTTGATTTGCGCGCGCGCGCTGGAAGCCGCAAGCGCTTCCTGCACGGAGTGGCCGCGGATCGCGTCCACGAGCGCGAAAGTCTCTTCCGCCGCGCCATCGTCGGCGCCGCTCTGGGCCCGATCGCGCAGCGTGATGTAAGATTCTACGAAATTCTGCAGCCGGTCGCTGCGCATCGCCACCGATGCCGAGTTTTCGTCATCGGCGTTTTCGCTGGCGCCCGCCATCAGGATCGGAATGGCGGCCTGATACTCGCGGATGGCGTCGGCGTCGCGGTGGGCCCGCATATAGCCGGAGGCCAGCGTGGCGCGGGCGTTTGCCGTGTCGTAATTCTTCTCGCCGACCTGGGCGATCTCGCGCTTGAGCAGCGCCTGCGCCGCGGCGATGCCGCGATCGATTTGCCCGGCGGCATAAAGCGAATTGATGCGGGAGCCGCTCAGATCGAACATCTGGCGGCGTTGCGGGTCCCAGTTGGCCATCGCCTTGTCGATTTCGGCATAGACGGCGATGGCTTCCTTGCGCTTGTGCTGAAGGTTGAGAATCGTGGCAAGCCCCGACAACTCGTGGACAATCGTCTGCGAATCTTCGGCAACGCCGAGCGTGCGGTTGATGTCGAGCGATGCGCGCGTGAGCGTCTCGGCCTCGGGGTAGCGGCCTTCATCGACCAGGATACTTGCCAACGCGCCGACAAAGTTCGCCGTCGACGGGTTGTATTTTCCCTGGTCTTTCAAGCGCGCGAGCAAGGCGCGGCGCGCGTTGGCTTCCGCTTCGGCGAGGCGGCCCTGTTTTGCCTGCATGCGCGCCTGACCGATGACCATAAAGTCAGCGGACTGACGTATCTGCGATTCCGGCGGCGGGTCCGGGGCAGCCAGGATGCCTTTGATGGACGCAATTTTGCGTTGCTCCGCCAGCCGATAAGACTTCTCGGCTTCGCGATATTGACCGCGCGCCTCAAAAATGACCGCGCGGTGCTGCTCGTAAGTGCCTTCAAACGATTGGCCTTTGGTGGCGTATGCCGTGCGCCAACCGGGCAAGCCGCTCGTTCTCGCTTCATGGATGAGCGCGGTGCTGCGCTGCAAATATGCTTCCGCCTGCGCCAGGTCGCCGGTCTGAATCAGAAACTGTGAAATCTGGTGATAGGCGCCGAACAGGTAGCCTTTGGCCCCAGCCGTATTGCTGTCACGGGTCTGCTGCTGGAAGATTTGCAGGGCCCGCTTGGGGTCGCCGGCGGTCGAATATTGCAACCCAGCGAACTGTTCGATGCGGCCCAGCAAATGCGAGTCGCCGGCGGCGCGGCCGTTTTGCAGAGCGCTCTCGGCGTCCTCGGTCGCTCCCTTGATATCGCCCAGCTTCGAGCGTGCTCCGCCTCGCTTGTAATAGAACCGCGCCAGCTCAAGGTGCGACGCTTTCGCCGGCACCGGAGCGTCCGCCTCGGCGCGCAGTTGGGACACTTTCGCCGGATCGGGCTTTTCGCTGTCGAGGATCGCGGTGATGTCGGTAATGGTGCGCGGCGGCGCAACGAAGGCCGTCGGCAATTCAGCGGCCTGCTTGGCGACATCAGCGCTCGGGCCCTGTTCCTTCGGCGCTTCGACCGCGATGTTGGCGCGGCCGTTTGCCTTGTTAAGCGCGTCGATGACGCACTTGTACATGACCGGGTGGGCCTTGGCGCGGCACTGTTCCAGCAATCCTTTGTTGCCGGCCATGCAGGCCTGAACAAAAGCATGGCCCGCGGTAGCCCTGCATTGCTCCACCGCCTGTTCCTTGCTCATGGCGGCAAAGGCCGGCTGAGCGGCGGCCAGCGCCAGTCCTGTCGCCAACCCGGCCAGGCAGATTTTTCGCGTGCGATTCATGGAATTGCCCTCTGCGCGATTCATACCAAATCGGCCGATTTGGATAAATGGCGCCGGCACGGGGGCACGCTCCACACGTGCCATAAACACGCATAAAATGTGGGGTTTCCACCGGTGGATTATGGTTATTACTCGAAATTGACCATGGACTCAGCTTGTCGCCGGTCCCTAGCCTGCGCGCGAAAGCAGGCGGTGGGCAGGGGACGGTTATGCGGCGGCGGGGCGCGGCATGCGCGATTTACGTCGCGTTGATCTCATTTTCGGTTGCGAGTTGTACGTTCCCTTCCGACTACTTCGGGTCGCGGGCGATCGAATATAACCGCGAGGCCGAAGACGCGACGCTGTCGATGATGTTGCTGAACATCGTCCGCGCCAGCCAGCGCCGGCCGATGCAATTTACCGGCCTGCAATCGGTCACCGGCACATCGAGCACCAGCGGAAGCCTCAACGGCAGCGACAGCGTCGCGCGCACCATGCCCCTGATCGACCGGTACGGCCTCATTCCGCCGTCGAGCAGCACGGTCGTTTCCCGCCTGACCACCGGCGTCGGCGGCGCAACCGCGAGTGTCAGCGGCGGACCGACATTTACGGTTCCCGTGCTCGACACGCAGGAGTTCTATCAAGGCATTCTCACGCCGATCCCGCTGTCGGTCATCGATTTCTATCTTCAGCAGGGATTTCCGCCCGAACTGCTGGCCGACCTGTTCGTCCTCAACATCGTGGTCACGCGCGTGGACGACGGCGGCAACTGCCAGAAATTCACCTTCACCAATTCGGTGTCCAACGATCTCCAGTTCGGCCAGTTTCAGGCCATGGTCGACTACCTCGTCGCCTCCGGGTTCATCGCCGAACGCGTGAACCGGTCGTCAGCCTTCGGCCCGGAGATTCCCACGCCGCGCGCAACGGATGCCGCGCGCGCGGTCGACGCCTATGCCCATGCCGCGCAAGCAGGCCTCGACATCAAAAAAGGCAAAGGCGGCCGCTTCGTCCTGGAAAAGAAATCGAGCGAATTGCGCACCTGCTTCATCTACAAAGGCGGCCCCTACCCGGCCTGGCTCGCCGCCAAGGACAAGTCGATTTTTTGCGGGAATTTCTCGCAACATCAGGCGAGCGCCAAGGCAGAAGGGCCGCAGTGCAAGCCGAAGAAGAATCCCGCCGGCCGCGCGGCCGGATCGGCCGAGGGCACGGCGAAATACGGTTCCGACGAGCAAGGCGTCACCGCGCACGGTCAATCGGAATTCAGCGGCATCGCGCTGGCGCCCGTCGTCCTCGATCGCATCGAGGCGCTGCAGAAAGAACAGATGGAATTGAGCAATCACACAATTCCGTACGACCAGATGTTTCCGGTCAACGAATTCCGCGGCGCCCATATCAGCATGACATTCCACACCCGTTCGACCGAAGGCATTCTGTATTATCTCGGCGAAATTACACGGCGCCGGCTCGCGCCCGAACGGGCGCACCCGCGTGTGATCCAATCGAAAGCGGGACTGAATTACGGCACCTATCCCTTGCGGGACTGCTCCAGTCAGGAGCCGATCACCGAAGTCGTGCCGCTCAGCAACCTGCCGCGTTACCGGTTCGACGCCGCTATCCCCGTTCGTTGCGAAAACATCTTCGTCGTCAACGAAGGCCCGTCGTTGGGAAATAGCGTCGTTTCGGTCGCCTATAACGGCCAAGTCTATTCGGTGCCGCACGACCGCGAAACCGGCGGCCGCAGTTCGCAGGTCGTCGAACTGGTCAAACAGGTGCTCAACCTGAACACCTCGGCCAAGCAACTGCCGTCGACGACGGTGATCTCGGTCGTCGGCGCACAATGATCGCCTGGCCGGTGTCAGCCTTATATCCACCGCCGTCCGATATGCGATAACATCGCTTCATCAGGTCGGAATAAACCGCGTCAAAAGGCCGCCATGCTCTGCCCCTACTGCGCCGAAGAGATCAAAGACGAGGCGGTCGTTTGCAAACACTGCCAGCGCGACTTCTTCATTATCCTTCCCTTGCTCAAAACCTTGAACGAGATGGGCAAGCGCATCGAGGCGCTGGAGACCGAAGTCACGAATGCGCCGCTGGGGCTTCGTTCAGCGGCGGCCGCCGGGACAGAGCCGAACGTGCCAGCATTCCCTGCTGCGTCGCGAGCTCAGGCCGACGCCTGGCAGAAGATTCCCGGCCTCTCGCCGGGGACTGCGGTCGTCATGTGCATCATGGCGCTAGTCGTCGCGCATTTCTTCATCATCGTGCAGTACGACCTGCGCCTTGCCTTTCTGCGCATCGCCCTGTTCGGCCTGCCGCTGCTGTTCGGCTTGTTGTTTCGCGAGAACAGAGAACGTCACTTGCTTTGGGATATCGGCGCCGGCCTGACCGTCGCTTTCCTGTCGACGTTTGCGATGCTCGTTATCGTGTCCAAGATCGACCAGGTTTCGATCATGCCGGATGGCGCCGCGGAATGGCGCGAACTTGGCTATTATGTCGCCAGCATCGCCTTCGGATTTTTCACCGGCGCCCTGTTGCGGCAGATTGTCGCAGCGACCCAATCGCAGGTCCCGCCGCGCAACAAGCTCGTAGCCCGCACGTCGCAGTTTATCGCGGCGCGCGTCGCCGGCGGCGAGCCGACGCAGCTCGAAAAAAGCCTTAAACGCGTTCAAACGTCGGTTTCGGCAATCATGGCGCTGGGATCGGCCGCCGTTTCGGTGGCCAGCGGCCTTGGCATTACCGGTGGCGGTCATTAACGCCAATCGCGTCTAAATCGCGCCGAACGAGCGATTCGGTTGAATTGGATCACCCGCCCGGATAAATTCTGCGCCAACGAATCTGGGAAAAGACGCGCCATGCGCCACGCGTTCGCTGCGACGATCATTGCTGCAATCGGCCTGGCTGTAAGCTGCGCGACGGGCGCGAGCGCCGGCGAAGTCCTGATCACAAAAGCCGAGGCGGCTCTCCCCGCGCCGCCCGACCTCGGCGTCCTCGGCACACGCGGCCTTACGCGCGGTCCCCGCGTCGAACAGGTTTTGCCCGACCCTCACGGTCAGGGCGCGAAATCTCCGTTCCCGCTCGAAATCAAGTTTATCGCCCACAACGACACGACCGTGGACCCCGCCAGCGTGAAAGTCACTTACCTGCGAACGCCGTCGGTCGACCTCACGCCGCGGCTCAAGGGCCACATCACGCCGGCCGGGATCGATCTGGGCGATGCCGACGTGCCGCCGGGCACGCACATGCTGCGCGTCGAGGTGCACGACAGCCAAGGGCGCAGCGGAACCAGCATTATCAAATTGTCCGTGCTGCCTTAAGCCCGCACCCGCGGCAAAAAGGCATTCTCATCGGCCTCTTGCGCTGATCGCGCTATCCGTCGCATGCTTGCTGCGACCGAAAAAGGCCCCACGGAGCGGATAATGGTGAAGAAGGCGATGCCCTCATCGCAAGCCCGCAAGCTGCGTTCGCAACTCTGGTTCGACAATCCCGACAATCCCAGCATGACGGCGCTCTATCTCGAGCGCTATCTCAATTTCGGATTGACCAGCAAGGAGCTGCGCTCGGGCAAACCGATCATCGGCATTGCGCAGACGGGCTCGGATTTGTCGCCGTGCAACCGCCACCATCTTCAGCTTGCCGAGCGCGTGCGCGAGGGCATTCGCTCGGCTGGCGGCATCGCCTTCGAATTTCCCTGTCACCCGATCCAGGAAACCGGCAAACGCCCGACGGCAGCGCTGGATCGCAACCTCGCCTATCTCAGCCTGGTCGAAGTGCTGTTCGGCTATCCGCTCGATGGTGTCGTGCTGATGACCGGCTGCGACAAGACCACTCCGGCCTGCCTGATGGCTGCGGCGACGGTCAACACGCCGGCGATCGTTCTGTCCGGCGGGCCGATGCTCAACGGCTGGTGGAATGGCGAGCGTTGCGGCTCGGGCATGGCGATCTGGAAGGCGCGCGAAGAGCTCGCCGCCGGCCGCATCGACGACAACGAGTTCCTGAACATCGCGGCGGCGAGCGCGCCCTCGGTTGGACATTGCAACACGATGGGCACGGCCTCGACCATGAACGCGCTGGCCGAAGCGCTGGGCATGTCGCTGCCCGGCTGCGCGGCGATCCCTGCGCCCTACCGCGAGCGCGGCCAGATCGCGTACGAAACCGGCGTGCGCGCGGTCGAGATCGTGCATGAGGATCTCAAGCCGTCCGACATTCTCACCCGCGAAGCCTTCGAGAACGCCATCGTCGCCAATTCGGCCATCGGCGGCTCGACCAATGCGCCGATCCATCTCATCGGACTTGCCCGCCACGTCGGCGTGAAGCTTTCAATCGAAGACTGGGAGACCGTCGGCTACGACGTGCCGCTGCTCGTCAACATGCAGCCGGCCGGCAAATACCTCGGCGAGGAATACTTCCGCGCCGGCGGCCTGCCCGCGGTGATGAACGAATTGCGCAAGGCCCGCCGCCTGCATGCCGACGCCATGACGATCAACGGCAAGACCATGGGCGAAAACGTCAAGAACGCCGAAATCAAGGACGCCGACGTCATCTATTCCTACAAAAAGCCGATGAAGAAAAAGGCCGGATTCAAGGTGCTCAAGGGCAACCTGTTCGATTCCGCCATCATGAAGACGAGCGTGATCTCGGAGGAATTCCGTGAGCGCTTCCTCGCCAACCGCAAGGATCCGAACGCCTTCGAAGGCCGCGCGGTGGTGTTCGACGGACCGGAAGACTATCACCACCGCATCGACGATCCCAAGCTCAAGATCGACGAATACACGCTGCTGTTCATCCGCGGCGCCGGCCCGATCGGCTATCCCGGCTCCTGCGAGGTGGTGAATATGCAGCCGCCGGCGGAACTCATCAAACGCGGCATCACCGCGCTGCCCTGCATCGGCGACGGACGGCAATCGGGAACGTCGGGCTCGCCGTCGATTCTCAATGCCTCGCCCGAAGCGGCGGCCGGCGGCGGCCTCGCGTTGCTCAAAACCGACGATCGCGTGCGCATCGACCTCAACAAAGGCACCGCGAACATTCTGGTGTCCAAGGCCGAGATCGCGCGGCGGAAAGCTGCGCTGCAAAAGCGCGGCGGCTACAAATATCCGGCCAGCCAGACGCCTTGGCAGGAAATCCAGCGATCGATGGTCGATCAACTCGCCGACGGCATGGTGCTCAAGCCAGCAGTCAAATTCCAGCGTGTCGCGCAAAAATTCATTCCGCGCGACAATCACTAAGAGGGCACCACTATGGCTGGCCGTTTAAAGGGCAAACGCGCGTTCCTGACCGCAGCAGGGCAAGGCATCGGCCGCGCGATTGCGGAAGCATTCATTGCCGAAGGCGCGCAGGTGGTCGCGACCGACCTCGACGCCGGCAAACTCAAGAGCCTGAAAAAGGCGAAGACTTTTGCGCTCGACGTACGCTCGACCGCTGCGGTCGACACGCTGGCGAAAAAAGTCATCAAGGAATTCGGCGCGCCGGATATTCTCGCCAACTGCGCCGGCTACGTGCACCAGGGCAGCCTGCTCGAATGCTCGGAACAGGATTGGGACTTTTCCTTCGACGTCAACGTCAAATCGATGCATCGCGTGTTGCGGGCGTTTCTGCCGGCGATGCTCAAGAACGGCGGCGGATCGATCATCAATATTTCGTCGGTCGCCTCGTCGGTTCACGGCCTGCCGAAACGCTACGTCTACGGCGCCAGCAAGGCGGCGATCATCGGCCTCACCAAGGCCGTTGCCGCCGATTTCATCCGTGACGGCATCCGCTGCAACGCGATTTGCCCCGGAACCATCCAGTCGCCCTCGCTGAACGATCGTATTGAAACCAATGCGAAGAAAACCGGGGCCTCGCTCAAGGCGGTACGCCAGGCCTTCATCGACCGCCAGCCCATCGGCCGCCTGGGAACAGCGGAAGAAATCGCGGCGGGCGCCGTGTTCCTCGCCTCCGATGACTCGACCTATTACACCGGGCAAACCTTCCAAATCGACGGCGGCATGACAATTTAGGCCGCGCAAGGGCTGCGGAAGCCATGTCTTTTGCCGCAGCCTTGAGTCATATGATGATATGACCGACAATAGTGGCATTGAGCCAAGCGGCAGGAACATGCTGTAAAGGCTCCGCGGGGAGACAAGTAATGGCGTCGGTAGGAATTCGTGACGTTCGCAAGTCCTTCGGTACGACCGAGGTTCTGCACGGCGTCAATATTTCGATCATTGATGGCGAATTCGTCGTGCTGGTCGGCCCCTCCGGCTGCGGCAAGTCGACGCTGCTCCGCATGATCGCCGGGCTGGAGAATATCACCGCGGGCGAAATCTCGATCGGCGGGCGCGTCGTCAACAACGTGCAGCCGAAAGAGCGCGACATCGCGATGGTGTTCCAGAACTACGCGCTTTATCCGCACATGACGGTTGCCGCCAACATGGCGTTTTCGCTGCAACTGCGCGGCGCGCCCAAGACCGAGATCGAAACGCGCGTACGGCGGGCGGCCGATATTCTAGGGCTACAGCCTTATCTCGACCGGTTCCCGCGCCAGCTCTCCGGCGGCCAGCGCCAGCGCGTCGCCATGGGCCGCGCCATCGTGC
>Ga0134125_10006420_pt1 | contig 13323 bp, 14 predicted proteins | sample KB31751_FD_96464 | JGI IMG/M metagenome (GOLD analysis project Ga0134125, IMG submission 96464) | Terrestrial soil microbial communities with excess Nitrogen fertilizer from Kellogg Biological Station, Michigan, USA - KB3-175-1 | ecosystem: Environmental > Terrestrial > Soil > Unclassified ... | reverse complement strand
GCTTGGTTCGCCATGGCGTCGAGGTACTGGCGGATGTCGACGAACTCCGGCAACGGCAGGTAGCGCCCGTCGTTCATCCGGAACAGATACGTCGCCGTGTAGCAGCTCGGATGCGAGCAGGGGACGGGATGAAAGTGACTCTTCTTCAGCCATTTCGTGCCGGCCTCAATCAGATCGTGGACCTCCGGCATCGTGAGGCGATGGCCGGCCGGAGTCGCGTGATAGCCGTCGCCGCCGTCGCCGGTGTGCGCCATCGGCTGGATGACGATGCTGGAGCACTGTTCGAGCTCGACGCCGAAGTTCACCAGGTCGCCCAGCTCGTCCGAATTGTCGCCCTTCGACACGGTCGGGACCAGCACCGTGGGGATGTCGAGCTCGCGAATCACGTCGATCGCCTTCATCTTCATGTCGATGAGCTCGACGCCGCGGAGCTTGGGGTAGACGTTCGGACGGAGGGTGTCGAACTGCAGCGAAGCGTAGGCGCCGCTCGCCTTGAAGCGCTCGGCGAAGGCCGGATCGTTGGCGATCCGGCGCCCGTGCGTCGAGACCAGGACGCGGCGCACCCTGCCGGCGTGGGGGCCGCGCAGGATGTAGTCGACGAAGTCGAAAAACTGCGGGTGCAGGGTGGGCTCGCCACCCGACAGGAAGATGGTCGCCAGCTCGCCTTCCTTCTCGAGGAGAAGATCGACGCCACGTTTGAAATGCTCGAACGAGATCGAATAGCGCTGCTGGTTCCGGACGATGCAGATCGGGCAGGTCAGGTCGCACTTGTCGTTGATCTCGAAGATCGGCGAACAGGTGTGCTGAAGGTGGTCCTCACAGAGCCCGCAATCGAGCGGGCAGCCGTGCTCGACCTTGGTGGCAAAGCCGAGAGGCAGCGTTCCCGGCTTGGTGTAGGTCAGCGACTTGACGTAGTAGTCGGCGTCCGAGGAGATGAGGACCTCGAAGTACCCGTGCGCGGAGCACTTCTTCTGCATGAACACCTGGCCGCCCCGCAGGACGATGTGCGCGTCGATCACCTTCCGGCACGACGGACATATCGACCGGGTGAATCCGAAGAAGGCGCTGTCGCGATCCCTTTTGCTAGGTACAGGGTCCATCGGCAGACGTTGAAGCAACTCCTGCGCCGTGTCTACTGCCCGCTCCGGATGCACTGCGGCCGCCCAGGATCGCCCAGGCTCGGACAGAGATCGGACAGAGATCGGACGCTCCTGTCAGCAATTCACCGGCCCGTCGTCCCCATCAGCCGATTCAGCCTGGGAGCAGCGAAAATGGCCACCCAAGCCAGGACGACCCCGGCAACGACGTCGGTCACATAGTGCATGCGCAGATAGATCGTCGACGCGTAGAGGCCAAGTCCGACAGGAAGCATCACCAGGAAAAGCGCCCGCCGAAACCGGTGGGCGAAGACGAGCGCCACGGTCATGTGCGCCGCGTGCAGCGAAGGGAAGCAATCGCGCGCGATCCCGCGGAAGTCGTCGACAGCCTTGATGAACACCGGGGAGTATCCACCGCCCGGAAGGCGCGCCGGGAAGAGGTCGGCTTGGAAGACGTAGGGGCCGACGGCAGGCACCAGCAGATATCCGACGAAACCGAGGACCGCCGTGAGAGAGCCCGCGACGATGTAGTCGCGGAACAGCGGACGGGCGCCGGGCCCCGCAGCGTAGAGGAACGCAGCCAGCGCGCCCGGGACGATGAAATAGGCGCCGTAGCAGATCGCCATGACCCATGACAGCACCGGCGACGCGAACCGGCCGATCCACACGGCCGCGTCCAGGCCCAGAACGGCGCGATCGATACGAACCAGGACGGCGTCCCTCGTCCCGGGGCAGAGCAGGGGGGTCAACTGCGCCAGCGCTTCGTAGAGAACGAGAACCGCGTAAAAGGGCGCAAAATCGCGGGCCATTGCCGTCAGCCGCCGCAGCCTCTTGAGGTCCGCGCCGGGCCGAGCCTCTCGCGCGACCACCAAGCCGAGGATGCCGACGCAGGCCACGAAATAGAGGTGAAATCTCCAGGCGATGTGCCAGCGCGGAGGCCCAAACGTCGGAGGCCACGTTCCCGTGGCGGCCACGATCGCGACCAGCGTCATCGCGAACAGGGCCAAAGCGATCTCCTCCGGCCGAAGGCTCAGGCGCCGGCGAGAGACGACGTGCCCGTCAGGCGAGGGTTCCGCCATCGAGGACCACGACCGCGCCGTTGAGGTAGGTGTTCCGTGCCGAGGACATCCAGGCGACGAGCTCCCCGCACTCCTGCGGCTGACCGATTCGACCGAGCGCGCACGACTCGAGGTAGCGTTTCTGATGGTGCTCCGGGATCGTGGAGCGCAGTCCGCCCTCGAAGATGCCGGCCGCGATGCAGTTGACGAGGATGCCGTACGGCCCGAGCTCGTGGGCCAGGCTGCGGGTCATCCCCTCGAGCGCCCCCTTGCTCGTCGCGTAGTGGACAGGGCTCGCGATCGCGCGGGCGCCCGCGATCGATCCGATGTTCACGATGCGCCCGTACTTTCGTCGCAGCATCCCTCGCGCGGCCGCGCGACTCAGGCGAAAGACAGCGTTGACGTTCAACTCCATCAGCTCGTCCCAGTCGGCGTCTTCGAGCAAGGGGAAGGGCACGACCTCGCTGACCGCCGCGTTGTTGACGAGCACGTCGATGCCTCCCCAGGCCTCCTCCACCTGGGCGACGACGCGCGCGGGTGCCGCGCGATCACGCAGATCGGCGCTGATGGCCAGGCCCGTTCCGTGCTGCCGAACGATCGCCAGCGTCGCCTCGGCCCCTTCGGCGTTGGTGGCGTAGGTGAAGGCGACCTGGGCGCCTTCACGGGCGCAGACGGTGGCGATGCCTCTCCCGATTCCGCTCGACCCGCCTGTCACGAGCACGTTGCGGCCCCCGAGGAGCCCGGCGCGGCCTTCAGCAGTTCCAGTCGACATGACGGTTCTCTCCTTGTCCCCTGACATCGAGGCGAAAGACGACGTCTCCGGCCGCCTCGCAGGCGCGAACGATCTCGGCGACGTCCGGCTCCGTGCGCTCGCTCCCGACGAGACAGACGGCTGCACCCGCAAAGCCCCAAGTCTGAGCCACGAGCTGGGCCACGAAGCCTGGTGTCATCTCCAAGATGCTGCTCGGAAGCAGCCTATCAGCGAGTCGCGCGTCGTGCGGGGGAACCAGCGGCGCTTCCAGGCGAACCAGCAGCAGATCGGGCGGTCGCGCCGGCCGATGCTCCATCGCCTGCTGGGCCATGCCCCGCAGGTTCAAATCGCGCAGCGGCGGCGGAGGCGCAGCTCGTCGCCAGTGCGGCGGTGAACGACGCACCGGCCGCTCGGGGCCGACGACGCAGGCGACACAAGCGCCGCCGAGCGCACGGCAAACGACGACAGTCTCGCGCGACGACACCGTACCCGTGACGAGCGGGCGTCCATCCGAGGCGGACCGGCCAGGCATGGCGAGGGCGGCCGGGATCGAGCCGCTGCAGGCGAGGGCCGCGAGCCCGACGGACAACAGCCCCGATGCTCCCAGTGTGTGGCCGAAGTGGTGAAGGGCCGTCGAGAGCGGCACCTCGAGGGAAATCCCCGCGGCGAGGGCCGCCAGCTCCGAGCGATCGACGGCGCTCGGGCCTGTCCCTTGGCCGAGCACGAGGGTAGGCGCCACCGGCTCGAGCAGCGCCAGCAAGCGCCCGAGCCCTTCGTCGTCGGGCAGGTCGTATCCCAGCGCCAGCTCTGACAGCAGCGGTGCCTGCTGATCGTTGGAGTCCGCGCGGCCAATCCGGAGCGCCACCCCTGCTTCGCCGAGAATGAAGCCGGTGCGTCCGGGATGCCAGGGCGGAATCTCGACCTCGGGGTCGCCCAAAATCCGGAGGGTCTCGAAGTTGGCGTGCGCCGGAGCAGAGGTGAGATCGACCGCGAGAACGACCACCTCGTCTGCGCCCGCCTGGACGAGACGAGTCCCCAGGAACAGCGCGTGAAGACCCGAGGCGCACGCCGCAGAGGCGACGGGCAAGTCGCGTCCGATGAGCGCAGCGCCCATCTCGAATCCCGAGCGCCAGAGGTCGGGATCGGAGGTCCCGGCGCTCCCGTTGCATGACGCGAGCAAGAGGGGAACGTCGGGGCGAAGGGGCTCGCCGCCCAGGCAGTCCGCCAGCGCCCGTCGCGCGAGCTCTGTCATTCGAGCCGGGCCCGTCAGGTCGCCCTCGATTCCCCGCGCCGGCCGATGTCGCGAGCCGGCAGTTCGCGGGTCGCGCGGCCAAGGGATCGGGACAGGCGGAGACAGGGCGGCGCCGGCGCGCAGCTCGCGTGCGCATCCCTGCGCGGTCGCAAGGCCAACAGAGCGGATGGCGATCTGGGGAGGCTCTGCGGGCGGTTTGTTGGCCATGCTCGGCTCGATGAGAGGGACAAATATGCAAGTGCACGGCCAGCGACCGTCGAACCATCGACAGCCGAGGCCCGGACTTCAGGACCCGTTTGGCTCGCGCTGGGCTGCCGGGATCAAGATACCCGACAAGGCGATCAACACGACCGCGACGCCGATGCCAGTCAGGGCGTGCGCTCGCCGAAAAGAGTAAGAGGCAGAAAGATTCGGCGGCGGCCGAGCGTCAGAAACGGCCCGCCAGGGAGACGAGGCCGAACTGTGACGTCACGACGAGGCTCGGCGTCAGCGCGGCGAGTGCGGGCGCTGATGCCGCCGGGCCGCGCGCCAGCCAGAGGTCGTCCAATATCGCCGCGCCAAGCATCACCGCTCCTCCCGCGACGAGACCGACGACCGGCGCGCCGCAAGGGGGCCCGGCGTCGGGATCGCATCCACGATTCAGGTAGAAATCGGCGAACACGGCGCTCGCCGCGAGCCCCGCCGCGACCATGCGGAGCCCGAAGCTGCCGGCCGCGCGCTCTCCCCGGCCGTGCGCCAGGTGGCTGATCGGAGCGCCCAGCAGGTACCCGGCGCCACCGAGAAAGAGGAGCGCCTCCTGCTTGGTTCCCCAAGCGCTCCCCATCAGGACCATCGACAAACCATCTGCGACGGCAGCCGGCGAGCCGTACCATGCGTCGTCAGATCGTTGGGGTGCTGGTTCGGGAACCGGCGCCGGAGCGGCGGAGGGTTCCAGCGCTAGGGACGCGGTGAGCAAGACCAGGCCGAAGAACACGGTCCGACCAGGAGCAAGCGCGATGCCGCACCGGCGTTCGGAGCAAACAAGCCCGAACCCGTCAAATCTTCAACGGACGCCATCTGGAACCCGTCACCCAGCCCCGACCGAACGCCTTTCCACGACTCGTCCAGCTTCAAGACCCGGCGCAGGTGACGGTGACGCCACCGCCCGTTTCGCTGCAGAGGCAGTAGTTTCCGGCGCCCATGCCGACCGGCACGCAGCCGAACGCCGCATTGGACGACGGGGGACAGAGGCACGCGCAAGACGCCGGCGTCGATGCACACGCCGCCGGCGTGAGCTGGCAGGATCGGCCGGTCTGGCCTGCGGTACCGGGCGTGTACGCGTAGCAGAAGGACTCCCCGACCGTGCAGGTGTCCGAGCCGCAGCTGTACGTCTGGTTCCCGCCCGCGCCTCCCGATCCGCTGCAGCTCCCGGGGACGCAGGAGGCCTGCCCGTTGCTGCCGTAGCAACACATGAGCCCGCCACAGCACGTGGGGCCGGTCGTCCCGCAGCTTTGCCCCTCGGAAAGGCAAAGGTTGTCGATGCCCCCTTGCCCGCCGTTGCCTCCGGTCGACCCGCCTCCGCCGTCCGTGCCGCCGCTGCCTCCGTTGCAGGAGGCAACCACGGAAAGCGAAACGAAGAGAATCACCAGCGTCGTCGGGCGATTCATTTCGCCCGCCCGCGTTTCAGGCGGGCGACCTCCGCGCGAAGCGCCGCGATCTCCTGGCTTTGGATCTGGATGGCAGCCACCGCCATGCTCACGTACCCGTAGAGGTTGACGGAGTCGCCGTCGGCGTTGATCGGATACGAGGACTTGGTGTCGTCGATGATGAACCCGAGCCTCCGCGGCGACGCGGCGGGATCGGTTTTGTACTGATACGTCGTCAGCTTGATCTTTCGCAGCTCCTCGGAGACCCGCTTGAGCGCATCGTCGTCGAGGGTTTCGATATCGCGCTTGTACATCCGGCGCGAGATCGGACAGGTGCCGGCGTCGCCACCGCAGCAGCGCAAGCCGCAGATCGGACCTCCACCGACTGGCGAGGAGCAGAACTCGCCGGTGCCGCAGGCCGCACCGGCGTTGCAACGACAGGTCGGGGTCGACCCGGTGGTGTCGCACCACTCGCCCGAGGCGCAGCATCCGCTCCCACAGCACGCGCCGGTCGTGCAGGTGGTGCAAGTCGTGTCTGGGCCGCACAGATGGCCAGCGCTGGCGCCGCCCCCCCCAGCACCACCCGACCCACCGCCTGCCCCCGCGCTGCCGCCGGTGCCAGAGGCGCCCGCGTGGCCACCAGAGCCCGCGGTCCCGCCACCGTGACCGCCTCCCCCGACTCCTCCGCTGGCGATGCCGCCCGTGCCGGTGCCCCCCGAACCACCTTGCCCACCCGTGCCGCTGCCCCCACTGCCCACGGCACCTCCACCCCCGCTCCCGCCGTGCCCACCCGATGCGGTTCCACCAGCCCCAGCCTCTCCCCCAGCGCCGCCGCCCGACCCGCCTCCGTGCCCGCCGGCGCTACTTCCGCCGGTTCCCCCGTCACTGGTTCCACTTCCCGAACCGCAGGCGTTCGTAAGTCCGACTGCCAATCCGACCAGAGCTGTGACCCAGTATCGCCGCATGACTCCGCCGAGGCAGCAACCCGCGGGCCACCGGCCTTTGCACGCTAGATCACAGGGGTTTCAGGCGGCGGAATTGAGCGAGCCACGACAAGCCGATCAGATGATCCGACCAAGTATCGAAAATCTGAGGCCAACGCGGCCCGGAACGAACCGGCTCGGGGGCGGCCAGTCCTCATGCCAGATCTGCACCGGTGGAGCGTGTTGCGCCTTCGGCGAATGGCGCGACACGAGCGGAGCCAGACCCATCTGCCGATGCGGAGATGGAAGCGGTTTCACCGGCAGCGACATGTGCGGCGCACCCACGTCAACGCCGCGAACCGCACCAGCTGGACCGCCACGAGATACATCGCATCTACGCACGCCCCCTCCGGCCTCGCGCTACACGCCGGAGGACGATGCACGCATGAGTCGTAAGTACGAGAGACACGTTCCACGACTATGTTTGCGGCCGCGATCAAACAGCAGGTTCGTCTTTCACAACAGTGCGCCTCGGAGACGCGGCAACATGATTCCGCAACGAACATCCTGGATGTAGAGAGCGCGATTGCGCCTCGGGTGTGCACCAAAGGAGGTCACGATGAAAATGGCAAGAGAATACGTTGGTCGTGGTTTGTGGAGCTGTTCGGCGCTACTTGCGTTGTTGACTGCGGGGTGCGGACAGGAGGGCACGACAGACACGGTCGAGGAGAGGACCTCCGCTCTGATCAGCGCTACGTGGACGCAACAAGGTCCGGGGCCGCTCCTGGGCGGACAGGAGAACGTGTTGCCGATAAGTGCCAACAATCCGGCCGCCGGCGCCATCGAGGCGGTGGTCACGCAGCCGGGTAACGCCAACATCATCTATATCGCTACCATCAACGGCGGTATCTGGAAGACCACGAACGCGCTGGCTTCGACGCCGACCTGGACGCCGCTCACCGATTTCCAGCCGTCGTTGTCAATGGGCGCGATCGCGCTCGATCCCGGCAACGCGAACAGCGTCGTGGCGGGGACGGGGCGCTGGAGCTCGTTCGGCAACGACGGGAACACACAGGGCCTGATCTACGTCTCGCACAACGCGGGTGCGAGCTTCGCTGAGACGACCTCCTCGCCCTTCGGAGATCAGAAGATCGGCGGCATCGCCATTCGCGGCAACGTCATCGTGGTGACCACACCCGATCCCGCGGGCATGGCGCGCACCACCGACGGCGGCGCGACCTGGACGCAGATCTCGGGCGGCGCTGGAACCGGGCTGCCCGCTGGCGGCATCTTCGACCTCGCCGAGGACGGCAGCAACGCCAACCGGTTCTACGTGACCGTCGACGGCGTGGGTGTGTTCGAGAGCAACAACCAGGGCGCGACCTGGGTGAACGTCTCGCAGAACAACGCCAGCGTCGACAGCGCCATGCGGGGCGGCAACACGTTCGCGCGGGTCAGTGTCAGCCACAACGACGGCAGGCTCTTCGTCGCGGTGATGGATGAAAACGCCAACGGCATCGTGAGCTTCGTCGCGTGGTCGGGCAATCAGGGGGCGACCTGGACGGTCATGAACCCGCCGAACGTCACCGGCAACGCCATTCCGTTCGGAATGTTCGCGATGGCCGCCGACCCGGTAAACTCGAGCTTTGTCTACGTCGCGGTGGTCAACGACTGGGTGCGCGGTGACGTTGGAACGGGGCTCTGGTCCACCATCGCGGGAAGCGGGACGCCCAACTTCACGACGCCGCACTCGGACAGCCGCGACATCGCCTTCGACGCCAACCTCGACATGATCCTCACCGAGGACGGCGGCATCTTCAAGCGGCCAAGGCCGCGCGAGGCGACGGGCGACTGGTTCAGCCTGGCCGGCAACCTGGGCGACGTGGAGGTGCACAGCGTCGCCTACGACGGCAACTCGCAGGCGGTGCTGGCCGGTACCCAGGACAACGGCTCCGTCTTCCAGATCACGTCCGGCCGGCTGCCGGGCCTGAACGTCACCGGTGGCGACGGCGGCGACGTCGACGTGGACACCATCTCCACGCCTGGGTTCTCGTTCCGCTACACCAGCAGTCAGGACCTGTTCGGCTTCCGGCGCCTCGAGTATGACGCCAACAACACCCTCATCTCCGAGGTGTTTCCGCCCCTCGAGACCCCGAACGGCACCTCTTTGGGCTCCATGCTCTTCGTGACGCCGATCGTGGTCAACAGCTCGAATGGTCAGCGGCTCGTGATCGCCGACAACGACACCGTCTGGGAGTCGTTCGACCAAGGCGACCACGTGACGCCGGTTGGCGGTGCTCCCGCCGCCAATGACGTGGCTTACGGGCACCCAAACGACGCCGACCTCATCTGGGCGGTCAGCAACGGAACCGCCTGGGTGCGACTGACGGCGGGCAACCCGCTGGTCCAGACCTCGGCTCAGCCCCCGGATGGCGTGATCAGAGTGGTCGTCAACCCCGCGAACCTCCACGAGGCATTCCTGATGTCACCCGCGACGGTGTTCCACACGACCGACACCGGCGCAAGCTGGACGAGCGTCACCGGCAATCTGCAGTCGCTCAACCCGGGGTTCTTACGCACGATGACGTTCATCCCCGGCAACACCCGCAATCTGGTCCTGATTGGAGCGAGCAACGGCGTGTTCTCCACCACGACGTCCCAACTCGGCAACTGGCAGGCGGTCGGCACCAACCTGCCGCACGTGCCGGTGATGGATACCCAGTTCAATGCCAGACGGAACCAGCTCGCGATCGGCACCCTCGGTCGTGGCGTCTGGACCGCTGCCGGCCTGGCTCAGTGACGCGCGATGAGGCCCGGATAAGCAGGAGGTAGAGGTGCGGCAAACATAACGAGAGACACGACGGCGGCCGCAGGGACCGCGCCGCCGTCGCCCTCACCGCCCTGACCGACCGCCTGGCCGCCTCCGCGCTCCCCGAGCGCAGACCTACCGGCGCACCTTCATGCGCTGGCGCCGCGCTGTTCGGCCCTGCCGTCAGGCCTCTCGGAGCGAGAAATACCGGCTGAGCCCGTCGAGGCAGCCCCTCCAGCCCTCGTCATGCGAGTCACGCGTGAGCGGGCTCGTGATCCGCTCGTGGATCACCACGATCTCGGTGAGGGATGGGCCCTTGGCGTCAAACTGGACGGTGACCAGCTCGGATTCCTGACCGCCCGGATGGGTAGTCCAAGTGTAGGCCAGCTTCGACGGGCGCTCGACGAGAGTAAAAACGCCCTCGATGGCCAAACGGCGTCCGTCTGGCAACTCGTTCTCGATCCTGTAGTGGCCGCCGACGCGGAGGTCGATGGCCGCTCCAGCGCAACGAACGGGGCGTGGCCCCCACCACACCATGAGCTGTTCGGGCTGAGTCCATGCTTCGAAGAGCCGCTCGGCGCTCGCTTTTATCGTCCGGCGCACGACCAAAGCGGCGGCTCCAGACGCCGACGGTCGGTCGCGGTCCTCGGTCATCGCAGTCGCCGTCCGGCTTTGACCCGTCCGCGGCGGTCGACGGCGCCCGGACGCTCGACGTGTCGGGCGAGAGCTGCGAGCGTCTCTTCCCAGAACGGTCGGTAACCCTCGAGGAATTGGCTCGCCATCTCGAGAGGCGCCCCCACCAGATGGCAGTGGTGATACCAGCCCGAGCGCTCCCGTCGCAGCAAGCGGGCGCGCTCCAGGATCTTGAGATGCTTCGAGACCGCCGGCAGCGTGATCGCAAACGGCTCCGCGAGCTCGCCTACCGAAGCGGGCCCGAACGCGAGGCGCGCCACGATCCGCCGGCGCGTGGGATCGGAGAGCGCCGAGAAGACTGCGTCCAGCGCGGCGTCCTCTTTCCCCGCGACAGCTCGAATTGACATGTCGGGGGAAACTATATACCGTTCGGTTAACTGATTTCAAACATTCAACGCGGGAGAATCCATGTCCAACATCCATCAGGAAATCGTGCTCGCCGCCGCACCAGCGAGGATCTACCGAGCAATCGTCGATGCGGCCGAGTTCGCAAAGGTGACAGGCGCGCCGACCGAAGGAGCGCCGACCGAGGGCGCGGCGTTCTCCGCTTTCGGGGGCCACGTGACCGGCCGCCACGTCGAGCTCGTACCGGACAAGCTGATCGTGCAGGCTTGGCGCGCGAAGACCTGGCCGGACGGGACCTATTCGATCTCCCGATTCGAGCTGCGTCCGGAGGGCCCAAAAACCCGCCTCGTCTTCGACCACGACGGATTCCCCGAGGAGCAGAAGGAGCACCTCGCTGCCGGCTGGCAGGCCAACTACTGGGAACCGATCCGGAAGTACCTCGGTTGAGACGTGGCACCTGTTCGAACGGCGGTCGACGAACGGCTCGCGCAGGCGAGCGCGCGTGACAGACGTTCCCGTCCGATTGGCGGCGTCGTGATCGCCGGGTTCACGCCCCAGGAGCTGTCGGCGCTGGTCCTGCGGAGCCTCAAGGCCGACGCCGAGGCGGCGCTTGAGCATGGCGCCTCTGCGCATGTCGTCGCTTCGTCCTCAGGGCACGAGTCGTTCTCCACCACCGTGGAGAGCTACGCTAAGCCCGAGGCACTCGCCGGAGCCCGGCAGCGGCGGGTGATCACTGTCCTCGAGGGGGGCCGCCTCGCCTCCTAAGTTTCAAACGCTTTGGGCCGCCAATCGTTTCAAGAGCCCTCTCGGAAAAACAACCTCGTGATGTCGTGGAGCTGAACGGGATCGAACCGTCGGCCTCCTCAATGCCATTTCTTAGATTACCGTGTGGTGTCAGGTATTTACGGGACACAATCGTTTCAGGGGCAGGCGAAAACGTCAGCGATTTTATCGGCTTGGATTTGAAACGATTGGAGGATCATGGGGGGCGACCGGTATCGGCTGACCGGCTACTGACAAGAGCTCCCCATAGGGGCCGAATCGAGATGACCTGCCTCCTCAGCACCAATTTCCCGGACTGGGAGGGGAGCCACCTCACCATTGGCGCGATCGAGGACGGTTCCAGAAGCCGACGTCCGAGGCTATCAGCCACTCGTCGATGCCATGCCGAACGACCCCCAGGATCGGCATGTGGCCGCCGCGGCGGTGAAAGCTGGCGCGCAGGTGATCGTCACGGCGAACATGGAAGGATTTTCCGTCCTGCCCGACGGGGTGGAGGCCAGCTCCCCGACGAATTCCTGTGCAACCTATTCGATCTCGACCCGCTGGCGTTTGTTGAGATGCTACGAGAGCAGGCGGGCGACCTCATCAAGCCGCCCGTTACTTTCGAGGAGTTGCTCGAGCGCCTCGCGCGAGTGGTCCCGGACTTTGTGGTGGCGGTGCGACACCTGTCGCCGCGTCCTTGACCGAGGGGTAGGCGCCGGGAATTGAAGCCCTCTCACGCAGCTCGGAATCCCTTCTCACGGCATCGGAAGCCGAGCCGTCTGGCAACCGGCTGACAGCGGCTTCTCGTCGTGCGACGGACTCTACTGCGCGACGCAGTAGGTCTGCATGGTGGCCCAGATTGCGTCGGCCATGGCCGTGGCTCCGGCGCTCGTCGGAACCGGCGGAGCCGTCGCGGTGCTGTAATCGGAGTGGCCCGACCAGATGGGTTGGAGATCGATGAAGTAGCAGGGCACCGTACTTTTCGTACAGGCTTGCTGGAGAAGAGGATGGAGCGTCGCTACGCCTGGGACGTTGGAGAGCTCGGGCACGAGAAAGTAGATGACCGCCGTGACCGTCCCGTCAGTCGCCACCGTCGAGAGGAGTTGGGTGAAGGTGCTGGCGACGCCGTCGATCGTGGCCGTGGCGGTCCCGTTCGTGATGGTGTCCCATGTGCCGCCGTCCATGATCAGGACCTTGACCTTCGTCGCGGTCGCCTCCTGCAATGTGTATTGAGTCGGCACTGGAGTCGGACCACCGCCCGTGGCCGGCGGGATCATCGGAGCGGCGGCCGTCGCCGCGATCGTATAGTCGTCGTTGGGTCCGATCGCACCGGCGGCTCGAGCGAGATTGCGCACGTCAGTGTGAGCCTCCCCGCCGGATGGGACCAGCTGCCAGGAATCGCCGATCCAGAGGACCTCGTTCGCGGGCACCTGGGCGTGCGCACAGGGAGCCCCACTGTCGGCGGAGCCGCCGAGGCGGATCACCTGGCCATTGCAGCCGGCAATCGCCAGCACTGCCGCCAGGCCGCCGATGATCTGGATGACGGGTCCCGGCCGCGTCATCGGGCAATGCTACCATCGGCGCGATGACGCCGGGCGCTGCCCTGCTGGTCGCGCTCCTCTCGCAAGGCCCGACCGTCACGCCGAACGCTCCGTCCGAGGCGGCGCCAACCCGAGTTCGGCTGGAAGTGAGGGCTGCGTCCGAGTGCACCTCGCGCGGCGACCTGGCGGCCCGGATCGCGGCGCGCTCGTCCCGCATCGAGGTCGCCGACGAGGCTCCGCTCACGGCACAGGTGGTCGTGACTTCGCCGCGTCCGGGAAGAGTCGTCGGCGATCTCGTTCTCGGGCCCGTCGGTTCTGCCGAGCCTCCGCGACGGGTCGTTGCGCGTACTTGTGCCGAAGCGGCGGACGGCGTGGCGCTTATCATCGCCGTGACCCTGGATCCCAAGCTGCGCAGACCCGGACTGGCCAATGCCGATCGGACCCGCGCAGCTGGTGCCGGGGAG
>Ga0134125_10006418_pt1 | contig 13324 bp, 15 predicted proteins | sample KB31751_FD_96464 | JGI IMG/M metagenome (GOLD analysis project Ga0134125, IMG submission 96464) | Terrestrial soil microbial communities with excess Nitrogen fertilizer from Kellogg Biological Station, Michigan, USA - KB3-175-1 | ecosystem: Environmental > Terrestrial > Soil > Unclassified ... | reverse complement strand
TGCCGCCGAGGACGAGATTCCCGATGTCGAGGGGGTCGAGGACGTCGAAGATATCGGCGAGGACGACACCGACGTGTTCCTCGAGGAAGAAGACGACGAGGAAGGCGACCTCGATTTCGACGTCGGCGGCGGCGACGAACGCTGACCGGCGGCGGGTGCTGCCACGCCGGCCGAAAATTGGCCTTGCGTGCGACGCCTTGCCCGACTAGAAGTCGCAACCGCTCACTGGCGCCCGCGTTGATCTGACGGGACGGCAATGAGCATCCCAAGACTTTCGGGGCTATAGCTCAGTTGGGAGAGCGCTTGAATGGCATTCAAGAGGTCGTCGGTTCGATCCCGATTGGCTCCACCAAAACAAGGCATCTGATGCCAGCACGGCCGCTCCCCAGGGGGCGGCCGTGTTCGTTTCCGGGGGAAGCGGCAATGGCGCCGCGATGGATCCCCCCACGGCTTCATCGCTCCCTCCCCCTCGCGGGGAGGGATCGGGTGGGGGTCCTGCCCATGGCACTGAGTTAGCCCCCCTTCACCCAACCAGCACGGCATGGCCGCAGGTGACGCCGTAGACCCGGACGTCGGCGACGCCGAGCTTTATGCCGAGCGTTGCGAGAATCGTCGCAATGGTCGAATCGAGCACCGGGCCCAGCGGCGCCACGAGGTTGGCGACGGTCGACTTGATCACCGCCGTCGAGGGCAGCCCGAGCCCCAGTGCGCTGACCTGCAGCGTCAGGCTCGACAGCAGCGACCGGGTCAGCGACTGGCTGAAATCGGTGGTCGCGGCCGACATCACCCTGTCGGCCACGATGTCGGCGCTCGAAAAACGCAGCGGCACCGGTTGCAACTGCGCGATCTCCGCTTCGCCGCTGCCGCTGACCTTGAGCAGCGCCAGGTTGATCAGCATGGCGGGCGCGACAACCGGGGCGGTGGTAAAATCGCCGAGCGCCGCGTCCCCCACCTCGCCCAGCGTCAGGCGTGCCACGCCGGGGCGAGCGGCGATGACGGCCGTGCCGGTCTTTGCCCCGTTGACCGGGCAAGTCGCCGACTGGACGGCGGCCTCGGCGTTGGCAACCTCGAGATAGAGCGGCACCCGGATGCCGGCATTCAGCAACGCCGCGCCGCCGGCCAGCGTGGCGACGAGGCCGAGCCGCACCTGCGAGGTCGAAACGATGGTGCCGCTCGGGCCCAGCGCGAACCAGGCGGTGGCCTGCGGCGGCTCGCCGACCGCGAGGCGCATGGTGAGGCTGGCGAGGCCGGGAACGTTGGCGCCAAGGTTGAGCGTCACCTGATGCGTGCCATCGCTCACCGCCCCGCTCGCTGCCAGCAGTTCGAGCGCCGATATCGTGGCATAGGTGCCGGACGTGCTGCCGGTGCCGATGGCGAGCGTTCCCGCCGGGCCGAGATCGAACAGCTTGCCGAGCGGCACGTCGGCGCCCCGGCCGATGCCCTCGGCCAGCACCGTCGCCGCGGCGGCGTCGGCGCCGCTGAGGCTGTCGGCCAGCGCCGCGGCGATGCTGCCGGTGCTGGCGGTAGCCTTGAGCACGTCGGCGTAGCTGCCCGCCCGGATGTCGAGCCGCTGCGCCAGCGCGTCGATGAAGCCGAACAGGCTGACGCGCGCGTTGAGCAGGCCATTGTAGCTAACCGCCGTGAGCTGCACCTGGCTGCCGAGCAGCCCGTTCAGCACGGCATTGGGAACGCCGTCATCGAGGGTCGCCAGGGTCGAACCGACGGAGAACATCACCGACGGGGTGGCCGCGGCGATGGCCACTGCCCCGAGGCGTGGCGCCCTGGCCCAGGACTGCGCGAAATAGAGCGTGCCCGGCACATGCACCGCGACCCGGACCGCATTGGGCGAACTGCCGCCGGCGACGAACCGGGCGGCCGGATCGCGGCTCGGGTCGGGCGTATAGGTGCCGGCCTCGACGCCGAGCCCGACGCCGGTGGTGCCGTGGGCGAGAGCACTGTCGCCGAGGTTCGCGTCGACCAGTCCCGCGTCGACCAGCATCTGCCGCGCCCGGGCAAACCCGGCGCCGGGATCGGGAGCCGCTGCGAGCGCCGCGAGGTCGACCGCCGACTGCACCTGCCGCCGCTGCAGATAGAGCGCCCCCTCGTCGACCGCCAGCGCCCCCAGCACCGTGCCGAGCGACAGCAGCACCGCGAACAGGATGGCGACATTGCCGCGCTCGTCGGCGCCCAGCCGCCGCGCTGCATCGCCCTGTCGCTTCTGGCGCACGGCTCAGATCCCGCCCAGCCGGACGACCGAGACGTAGGTGATGATCGGGCTCGGCAGCGGCAGCGGCGGATAGAGGTTCCAGATCGGCAGCTTCGCCGCGTTGTAGTGCAGGGTGACACGGTATTCGTCCGGATCGTTGGGCTTCGGTCCGATTTCGTAGCTGAGCCCGGCCCGCCCGATCAGCATGTAGTCGTCGGCATTGCGGTCGAGAAAGCCGGCCACCAGACTCTGCCGTTCGGCCGGATCGAGGCCGGCGACTGAGGTGCGGGCGGCATCGGCGGCCAGTTGCTGCAGCGAATGGGCGGCGCCGAAATAGATGCCGTAGGCCAGCATGCCGACCATGAACAACAGGCACACCGGGGCGAGGATGGCGAATTCAAGCGCCGCGGCGCCGCGATTGTCCGCCAGCGGCGGCAGCCTCGGCAGCGCCGGAAAAACCTGCACCTCAACTCCTCCGTTTGCCCCGCGGCACGGGCGCCGCGACTGTCGTGCGAAAAGCATGGCGCGGCCCCGCTTCAGCGAGTCTGAAGGGGCCGCTCCGTGAAACTACGGGGTCGGAGCGCACCCGCCGCCCTCTTGCCAAGCCGGCGCCGGGCTGCGACATCTCGCGCCAGGAGGCCGATTTGCGCGAAAATCTCAGGATCGAAATCTGCGTCGAGGGCATCGACGGCCTCGTTGCCGCCCAGCAGGCGGGCGCCGACCGGGTCGAGCTCTGCGCCAGTCTGGTCGAGGGCGGGCTGACCCCGAGCCTCGGCACGGTGCGGCGGGCGCTCGGCGTCGCCAGCATCCCGTTCCACGTCATCATCCGGCCGCGCGGCGGGGATTTCCTCTATTCGGCGCTCGAGTTCGACACCATGCTCGATGACGTGCGCGCCATGCGCCAGCTCGGCGTCGCCGGCGTTGTGTTTGGCTGCCTCACCGCCGATGGCCGCATCGATGAGGCGCGCATGCGGGCTTTGGTCGAGGCGGCGCGACCGATGGCGACCACCTGCCACCGCGCCTTCGACATGACCGTTGATTATCGCGAGGCGGTCGAGGCGCTGGTCCGCGCCGGCGTCGACCGGGTGCTGACCAGCGGCCAGCGCGATACCGCCCGCGACGGCATCGACATCCTCAAGGGCACCGTCGCGGCGGCGGCCGGCCGGCTGAAGATCATGGCCTGCGGCGCGCTCGATGCCGAAAATATCGCCGGCGTGCTGCGTGATTCGGGCGCCGACGAGCTGCATTTCGCGGCGCTCCACACCATTGCCAGCCCGATGCAGTTTCGCAACCCGCATGTCGGCATGGGCGGCCCCGCCATCGAGCGCGAATTCGAGCTCACCCTCACCGACGAAGCCGCAGTGCGCGCCACCATCGCTGCCGCGCGGGCCGCCTGAGTGGCCGGGGTGACAACGCTTCATGCCACCATAGTGTCGCCGCGTCGGCGGCGCATGGGTGGGAGCGCGATCGGGGAAGGCGGCAGCCGCCTTTCCGGCCCGATCGCGCGACAGAACAGGGATTTGGAGCGTCCATGCCGACCAGCTCGGCACGGACCCTCCAGCCGAACCTGATCCTCGGGGCCGGAGCCATGAGCGAAGACGTCAAACTCAGCGCCTATCTCGACCGCATCGGCTATTCCGGCTCCATCGCCCCGACGCTGCAGACCCTCGAGGCCCTGCACCTGCTGCACCCGGCGGCGATTCCCTTCGAGAACCTCAACTCGCTGCTCGGCCTGCCGGTGCTGCTCGATCAGGCGAGTCTCAACCAGAAGCTGCTCGTCGAGCACCGCGGCGGCTATTGCTTCGAGCACAACATGCTGCTGCTCCGGGTGCTGGTCGATCTCGGCTACGAGGTGCGCGGCCACGCGGCGCGGGTGCTGTGGGGACGGGCCCAGGCCGGCGCTGCCGAGCCCACGCATATGGTGCTCACCGTCGACATCGGCGGGGCGAGCTATCTTGCCGATGTGGGGTTCGGCGGGCTGACGCTGACCGCCCCCCTGAAGCTCAGGACCGGCGTCGAGCAGGAAACGCCGGGCGGCCGCTTCCGGCTCGGCGGGGAGGGTGAGGATCTGCTGCTCGAGGTCGAGCGCGGCCCCGACGACTGGCGCCCCGTCTACAGCTTCGCCCGGGCTGAAACCGACGAGGCCGGGTTCGTCGCCCTCAATGAGCGTCTCGGCGCCGATCCCGACTGGTTCTTCCATCATCATCTGCTGGTCGAGCTGAGTCCCCGGTCCGGCCGCCGCATGCTCGTCGACAACCGCCTGACGCGCGACGGCGAGGCCGGGCGCGAGGTGCGGACCCTTGGCACCATCGCCGAGCTGCGCGAGGCGCTGCTCGGCGAGTTCGGCATCGATCTCGCCGGCCTTGCGGGGCTCGACGCGGTGCTGGCGCGCCTCATCGCCCAGGCGGTGGCGATTCCCTGATGGCGCTGGTCATTCCTAACCCCGGCGCGATCCGCGAGTTTGCCGATGCCGCGGGCTTCGAGCGCTGGCTGGCCGAAAACCACGCCACCAGCACCGAGCTATGGCTCAAGCTGCACAAGCGGGACTCGGGTCGCCCGACCGTGACCTACGCCGAAGCGCTCGATATCGCCCTTTGCTGGGGCTGGATCGACGGCCAGAAGAAAAGCTTCGACGCCGCCTCGTTCCTGCAGCGCTTCACGCCGCGCGGACCGAGGAGCATCTGGTCGCAGCGCAACATCGCCAACGTCGAACGGCTCGGCGCGGCGGGACGCCTGCAGCCGCGCGGACAGGCCGAGATCGATGCCGCCCGGGCCGATGGCCGCTGGCAGCGCGCCTATGCCGCGGGCCGCGACATGCAGATGCCGCCCGACCTGCTGGCCGCCATCGCCGCCAATCCCGCGGCGCAGGCGACCTTTGCCACGCTGAACCGGCAGAACCAGTTCGCCCTCGCCTTCCGCATCGGTAATATTAAGACCCCGGCCGGGCGGGCGAAAAAGATCGCCGGCTTCGTCGACATGCTGGCACGGGGCGAGACCATCCACCCCAACGGCAAGGCGAAACCGGCAAAATGACCCGCTTCGTCGCCTTCCTGCGCGGCGTCAATCTTGGCCGGCGCACCGTCCATGGCGCCGATTTGCAGCGCGTCTTCGCCGGGCTGGGGTTCGCCGAGGTAAGAACCCTGCTGGCCAGCGGCAATGTGGCGTTCACCGCCGCCGTCGGAGATGACGCCGGCCTTGCCGCCGGCATCGAGGCCGGGTTGCAGCAGGCCTTCGGCTTTCCCATCGGCACGGTGCTGCGCAGCCGCGAACAATTGCAGGCACTGGTGGCCTCCCGGCCGTTCGGCGAGCAGCGCGAGCACCACGATTTGAAGCTCTATGTCACCCTGCTGGCCGAGCCCAAGGCGCATCTGCTGGCCCTGCCATGCGGCATTGCCGGCGATTTCGAGGTGGTGAAGGTGACCGACCGCGAGATTTTCCACGAAGCCTACCGACAGGCGAATGGCCGCTACGGCGCGGGCGCAACCCTGATCGGCAAGCCCTTCGGCAAGACGGTCCTGTGGACCAACCGCAACTGGAACACCATCGTCAAGGCGGCCGCTGCCTGAGACGTCGCAACCCCTTGTCACGCTGCGGCAATTGCTCGAATGTCGAGTCGGAACGCTCAATTGTCCGGGGGAACATATGATCACGGTATTCGGCTCGATCGGGCTCGATCTCACCGGCACGGTGCCGCGCCTGCCGGGGCCCGGCGAAACCGTGCTCGGGGGCACTTTCGCCTCGGCGCCGGGCGCCAAGGGGGCGAACCAGGCACTTGCCGCCCGGCGTGCCGGCTCCGACGTGCGCCTCGTCTGTGCCATCGGCAACGACGCCTTCGGGGCGCAGGCCATGGCGCTGCTCGCCGATGGCGGCGTCGACCTCACGCACATGCGGCGCGTCGACCAGCCGACCGCCATCGCCATGATCTATGTCGACGCGCAAGGCGAGAACGCCATCGCGGTGCTGCCCGGCGCCAACGCCACCCATACCGCCCAGGATGCCGATCGGGCCATCGGACTGATGCAGCGCGGCGAAATCCTGCTGTTGCAGCAGGAGATTACCCAGGCGGCGACGGATCGCGCCCTCGACCTGGCGCGCGAACGCGGCATGATTTCCGTGCTCAACACCGCGCCCTTCCTCGAGTCCACGCCGGCGCTCGCCGGCAAGGCCTCGATCCTCGTCGCCAACGAGACCGAATTCGCCCTGCTCTGCAACGGCGAGACCGAGCCGCTCGAGGGGCTGATGCGCGACTGGGCCCGCGGGCACGCGCAGACCCTGATCGTTACCCTCGGCAAGGCGGGGGCGCGCGCCGCGACCGCCGACGGGGGCTTCATCAGCGTGCCGGCCCTGCCGGTTACCCCGATCGATACGGTCGGCGCCGGCGATACATTTTGCGGCTATCTCGCGGCCGGGCTCGATGCCGGGCTGGACCTCGAGGCCGCCATGCGCCGCGCCGCCGTGGCGGCCAGCCTCGCCTGCACCCGGCCGGGCGCCCAGCCGGCGATTCCGACCGCCGCCGAAGTGGCTGTTGCGCTGGGGTAGGGCCATCGGGGGCCCGGACCTCGTCCTTCGACAAGCTCAGGATGAGGTCCTCCGGGGGGAAGCGCTGGACCCTGCTATGAGCGAATTGCTGTCGGAGCCCTCATGGTGAGCCCGTCGAACCACGAGGGCAGGCCCGAGCGGTGCGCTATGCCGGCAATGCCGACCCCTCAGCCCGGCCGCGCCGCCTTGAGCAGCGGCTCGATATGGTCTTCGAACAGCAGCCCCGGCCGCGCCTGGAGTGCCGCCGGATAGCGCCGCTCCGCCTCGAGCGATATCGCGAGGAAGGCATCGAAGCCGGCCGTGGCGCCGGGATCGGCGAACGGGTAGTAGCCCGCGGCAAGGCGCTGGCGGATCACCGTCTTGGCGGCAATCATCCGCTCCGTCATGCCGGCGCCGTTGCTGAGCGAACTCGGCTGCTTGACGTAAAGATGCAGCGGCGCCCCCAGATGCAGCGAGGTGGCGCTGCCGGCATAGAGCCGCATCAAGAAATCGAGATCGTTCATGTTGGGCAGGGTGGGATCGAAGCGCGCATCGGTCTTTTGCCGGTCCCAGCCGATCATCGAATCCATCGACAGGTTCACCCATTTGTGCTGCCCGGCGGTCAGCACCCGGTCTGCCCCGGCGCCGACCTGCCGCAGCGGCCGCAGCGCGGCGTCGGTGACCTGGATGGCGGTCGATACGATGGCGTGCTCGCCGAATGCCGTGTTGAAGCGGTCGAGCTTGTCCGACGCCATCCGGTCGTCGGCATCGAGCAGCGCCGCAAAGCGCGTCTCGCAGGCCGCGAGCCCCGCATTGCGGGTCGCCGAGGCGCCGGTGCCGACGCCGCCGGAACTGAGATAGCGGATGCGCCGGTCGGCGAGCCCCAGCGCTCCGAGCACGCTCTCGTAGTCCGCTCCGTCGTCGGCGATGAGCAGCAATTGCCAGTTGGAAAAGCTTTGCATCATAAGGCTTTGCACGGCCCCTGCGAGGGTCGCCTCGGCCTTGTAGGCCGGCATGATGATGGAGATGGTTCGGTTCAACTCGGGTCTCTTTCGTGCCTTGCCCTGTCGATCTTGAAGCAGGGCGCGCGCTGTCCCATATTTCGGAGCGAAGATGGTGCCGCGATCTTTGGGCCGTCTTCGGACGTTGCTTGTGACAAGGACGGATCGATGTCTCGTGTTTCGCTGTTCTCAGCGCCTTTTCTGCTCGGCTTCGACGCCTTCGAAGAGCGGGTGGATCGGTTGGCCAAGGCCTCCGACGGCTATCCTCCGTACAATATCGAGCGCACTCTTGATGCCGACGGTACGGAAAAGTTCCTGATTTCCATAGCTGTCGCCGGTTTCTCGGTCAGTGAGCTTGACGTTGTGGCCGAGGATAACCAGTTGCTGGTCCGCGGTCGGCAGAAGGATGACGCCGAGCGCCAATACTTGCACCGCGGCATTGCGGCGCGCCAGTTCCAGCGAAACTTCCTTCTGGCCGATGGCGTTGTTGTGAGTGACGCGGAGTTGAGGAACGGCATGCTGATCGTGTCGCTCCTCCGTCCCAGGGCCGAAAAGATCGCGCGCATCATCGAAATCCGTTCCGCGTAAGGAGACCAAGATGCAAAACAGAGGCAATGATACCCCCGCCGCGACGTTCAACGCCGCCAATCCGCTGAAGCACCTGACGGCCGCGCAGTTCATGGCCTTGGGTGGCAATGCGGTGGTTTACGTCCGCCCGATCCGCGGCGACAAGCTGTCCGAGATGATGGTCGAAAGCGACGATCTGGCCGCCGAAGCCGAGTTCCAGCTGGTGGTCTCCGCCGATGGCTCGCCCCTGATGGTGGGCGACAGCGAAGAGGCCGTCGCCGACTGGCTGTCCGAGCGCAATTATGGCGTGGTGTCCCTGCACTGAGGCAGGCCATCAGGGCTGCAAGGAAAAAGGGCCCGTTCGGGCCCTTTTTGTTTTGCGATGTTGACCCTCCCCGTACGGGGAGGGAGGCGATGTAGCTTTCGCTCAGGCGGCGTGTTGCGAGGCGATCGGGGCGGTGAGCAGAGCGTAGAGCCGGGCGGGATCGTCGGTGGCCCGGAGACTGTCGACCAGCGAGTCGGTGCGCAACAGCCGCGCCACCCGGGCCAGCGCCTTGAGGTGGTCGGCGCCCGCCCCGTTGGGGGCGAGCAGCGCCATGGCGAGATCGACCGGTTGGTCGTCGACGGCGTCGAACTCGACCGGCCGCGCCAGCCGCACGAACACCGCCACAACGCCCTGCAGACCGATCAGCTTGCCATGCGGGATGGCGATGCCGTTGCCGAGCCCCGTGGAACCAAGGGCTTCGCGGGCCTCGAGCGTTTCACGGATGGTGGCGGCCTCGCTGCCGGTGACGCGGGCGGCATGTCGGCTGAGCAGGTCGAGAAGTTCGGTCTTGTCTTTAACCTTGTCGCAAGCAAGGACAGAGTCCTCCGAGAGGATGTCTGCGAGTTCCATTAAAGCGCCCTGTGGAATTGAAGTGTTCGGGGGTCGGCATCGCCCTAATTGGCGGTCAAGGAGGGATCGATCCAGCCGATATTGCCGTCAGCGCGGCGATAGACCACATTCAGCCCGCCGTGTCCAGCATGGCGAAATACCACCACGTCGCCCTGCAGCAGGTCGAGTTCCATCACTGCTTCCCCGACGCTCATGCGCCTGAGGCTGGAAGTGGTCTCCGCGATCACCGGCGGCGAGTAATCCTCGGCCAGTTCCTCGTCATCGTCGCTGGCGGCCAGCACATAGGCGGTGGCGGCGCCGTCCTCGTCCAGCGGGCGCCGGCGGCTCTTCAGCTTGCGGTTGTAGCGGCGAAGCTGCTTTTCGATGGTCACGGCCATCAGTTCATAGGCAGACACGGCGTCTCCGCCATAGGCGCCCGACTGCAGGGTCGCCCCCGAATCGAGATGCAGCATGCACACCGCCTGGAAACCCGAACCTTCATGTTCGAGGGTGAGGTGTCCTTCATAGCCGCCGTCGAAATACTTGCCGACAACGGTCTCGAAATGCTGCACCGCCTTCTGGCGCAGCGCCTCTCCCACATCCATGTTCTTGCCCGATACGCGTAAGGTCATGGCATCCTCTTCATCTGTTTCGGCGGTGCGGGAAATTTCCTCCTGTTCACGGCGGCAGTTCCCCGCACAATGGAGTCTAACGCGCCCTCTTTCATTGAGGCAATGCGCTAAGCCTTCCACCAGACTCAATTCCCCAATGACAGGGGGGTTGCAGCAGGATAGATTCCCCCGTCCGCCAATATTCGGAATGGATGGGTAAGCCGCCATCGCGTCAGCCCGTTGGCGCCAGTTCCCGTTTCTGCCGGCGACGGATGACCGAGGAGGGGATGTTCATCCCTTCGCGGTATTTGGCGACGGTGCGGCGCGCCACCTCGATGCCCTGTTCCCGCTGCAGCAATTCGGCGATGGTGTCGTCCGACAGGATATCGCCCGGCGCTTCCTGCTCGACCAGTTGGCGGATGCGGTGCCGGACGGTTTCGGCCGAAAAATCCTCCCCGCCAGTGCTCGAGGCGAGCCCGGTGGTGAAGAAATACTTCATCTCGAACAGCCCGCGCGGTGTCGCCAGATATTTGTTGGCGGTGACGCGGGAGACCGTCGATTCGTGCATCTCGATGGCGTCGGCCACCAGTTTCAGCGTCATCGGCTTGAGCGCGGTGACGCCGCGGACGAGAAAGCCGTCCTGCTGGCGCACGATTTCCGTGGCCACTTTGAGGATGGTCTGCGCCCGCTGGTCGAGGCTGCGGGTCAGCCAGTTGGCGGTAGCGAGCGCATCGGTGAGGAAGCTCTTTTCCGCCGCGTTGCGGGCTCGCCTCGTGACCGCCGCATAATAGGTGCGGTTGACCAGCACGCGCGGCAGGATGTCGGCGTTGAGCTCGATCTCCCAGCCGTCGCGCCCCGGCCGCACGAAGACGTCCGGCACCACCGCGTCGACCGGTCCGGCGTCGAACGACAGCCCCGGCCGGGGATCGAGCGCGCGGAGCTCGGCGATCATCTCCAGCAATTCTTCGCGATCGCAGCCGATGCAGCGGCCGAGCGCCGCCAGATCGTGCCCGGCGAGCAGGTCGAGATGGGCGACGAGGTTCGCCATCAGCGGATCGAACCGGTCGCGCTCGCGCAATTGCAGCGCCAGGCACTCGGCTACGTCGCGGGCAAATACCCCGACCGGATCGCAGCCCTGGATGCGGGCCAGCACGCTCTCGACCATTTTCGGCGGCGCGCCGAGTTCGGTCGCGACGTCGTCGAGGGAGACCGTGAGGTAGCCCGCCTCGTTCAGGCCGTCGATCAAATAGCGGGCGACCAGCCGCTCGGCGGGGTCGGCAATGAGGTGCCCGACCTGTTCGGCCAGGTGGTCGGCGAGCGTCGGGCGTGCCGCCACGAACTGTTCGTAATCAACCGCCTCGCCGCTGCCGTCGCCGCCGCTGCCTGTGGCAAAGCTGCTGCCGCCGGCGTCCGGGCCGGTCTGTTCGGGGAAGACGTTGTCGACGGCCGTATCGAGGCCACCAGCGATGCTTTCGGCGCTGCCGATGGTATCGCCGCGGAGCACGATATCGGCATCGGCGCGGATTTCGGCCTCAGGAAGCGGGGGCGCCTCGTCACCCGCCGCGGGTTCGCCATCGTCGCGCTCGAGCAGTGGGTTGCGCAGCAATTCCTCGTCGACGAAGGCATTGAGATCGAGATGGCTGAGCTGCAGCAGCCGGATCGACTGCATCAATTGCGGCGTAAGGGTCAGGCTCTGCGACTGCCGCACCTCGAGCCTGGGCGACAAGGCCATCGTCAATTCTCTCCTTCGGCGCTGCGTTCTCCTCGCGATTCATGCCGCAATTCGCGCCGCCATACAAGTTTTGTGCCAATCGGCCAAATAACCGCGCCCACCGGAACGCGGGGCCCAAAGTCACGGGTGTCGACCGACCCCTCGGCCGACGCCTACATGGAGAAGCTGTCGCCGAGATAAACGCGGCGGGCGTCGGGGTCGGCCATGATCACCTCGGGCTTGCCCTGGATCATCACGGTGCCGCCATAGATCAGGTAGGCGCGGTCGACGAGGCTCAGCGTCTCGCGCACCGAATGGTCGGTGACCAGGACGCCGATGCCGCGCTCGGTCAGCTTGCGGACCAATTGCTTCACTTCCGCCACGGCGATCGGATCGACCCCGGCGAACGGCTCGTCGAGCAGCATGAAGGCCGGATCGGCGGCCAGCGCCCGGGCGATCTCGACGCGTCGCCGCTCGCCGCCGGAAAGCGCCAGCGCCTTGGTATCGCGCAGATGAGCGATGGAGAATTCCTCGAGCAGCGCCTCGAGCCGCGCCTCGCGCTCGCGCCGGGTGCGGACGTGCCCCTCGAGCACCGCGAGGATATTGCCTCTCACGGTCAGGCCGCGAAAGATCGAGGGCTCCTGCGGCAGATAGCCGATGCCGAGGCGCCCGCGCTGGAACATCGGCAGGCGGGTGATCGGCCGCCCGTCGAGGCGGATCTCGCCCTGGTCGGGCTTCACCAGCCCCATGATCATGGTGAACACGGTGGTCTTGCCGGCCCCGTTCGGCCCGAGCAGACCCACCACTTCGCCGCGCTTGACCGCGAGGCTGACATTGCGCACCACCACGGCGCGCCCAAAGCTCTTGGCGAGGCTGTGGGCGACCAGCCAGCCAGTCTGATCGACCCGTCCCTGGGCCGGCGTGGCGTTCATTCCGATGTGAACACCCCGGTAACGCGGCCCCCGCCGCCGGCGGAGAACGTCGATTTCTTGGTCCTGAGGTCGACCACGAGGCGCGTGCTCTGGACTTGCCCGGACTTGCTGGTCACCACCACATTGCCGGTGAGGGTGAGCAGGCGCGTCTTGGGGTCGAACACCGCCTTATCGCCGGTGGCCTGCTGGTCGGGGGTGATAAGGACGACATTGCCGGTGGCTTCGAAGCTGCTGATGCTGCTTGGGCCGCTGGCGCCGTAAAGGCCGACGACCTGGTTGGCCTTGAGGGTGATACCCGTCTCCTCCACCACCACATTGCCGGAAAAGGTCGCCTGGTGCCGGGCATCGTCGACGACGAAATGATCGCCGGTGACGACCACCTTTTCGGTCGCGGCGGGGGGCGTCCCGGCGGACTTGGCGGTCGCCGCCCCGGCCGCTTGCGCGGCAACCGGGGTTAGCGCCAGCAGCAAGGCGAGGATGATCACGCGGGCGCGGCTCATGGGGTTGGCTCCGGGCTGTCCTCGCCGGCCGGCTGCGTCGCCGTCAGCCGCACCGGGCCGTGAAAATCCCAACGGTCGGTCGTCGCGTCATAGTCGAGCCCGGCCGCCTCGATGGTGCTGCCATCGGCCATGGTGATGGAGACGGGACCGTCGGTCGTGAGCGTCCGGGCGGCGAGGTTGACCGAAACATTCTGCAGCATACCGGCATTGCCGGCCGAATCGCCGACGCTGGCGCTGCCCGGCACCGCCAGCACCTGCTTCAGGGTGGCGAAGGTCCCGTGCGACACCCTGGCGGTCATCTGGTTGCCGGTGGTCTTGGTGAGCTGCAGCGTCGCGTCGGTCAATTCGATCAGGTCGGGGTTGCTGATCGCCGTCTGGGCGCTTGCCGCCGCCACCTTGTAGAC
>Ga0134125_10006417_pt1 | contig 13325 bp, 14 predicted proteins | sample KB31751_FD_96464 | JGI IMG/M metagenome (GOLD analysis project Ga0134125, IMG submission 96464) | Terrestrial soil microbial communities with excess Nitrogen fertilizer from Kellogg Biological Station, Michigan, USA - KB3-175-1 | ecosystem: Environmental > Terrestrial > Soil > Unclassified ... | reverse complement strand
TAGATAAAGACACCGGTGCCGACGATCAACAGCGTCGACAGCGATCCGGCCACCAGCATGACCAGGTTGTTGATGTGCCCCATCAGCGCCAATGCCAGCACGCCGAACAGGATGATCACCTCGAACGCAAGTAGATAGAGGGCGATCTTCACGACGTGGATGAAAGTGGCCTTGCCGCTGCTGAGCTTGTCCCCTTGTCTGAGTCGGAGCGTGAAATAAGACAGACCGGTCACGCCGCCGCTCGGGAAGACGTGGTTCACGAAGTTGAGCTCCAGTGACGTCCGGAACAGATACTTATAAGACAGCTTGTTGCCGACCATGGCGAACAGCCGTTGGTAGAGTCGAGCCTGAGCATGGTAGTTCAGCGCTTCAACCGGGATGATGAGCAGCAGCGCCCAGGCGTGCACATGTTCGAGATTACGGAAGGAATTGACGAGATCATCGCGCACCAGATAGATAAGGATGGCCAGTGCCGCGAGTGTAAAGAGATTGACGAGCAGTTTCCAGTGCCGTCGCAGCCAGTGAATATCGGACATACCGCTCATTATATAGCACGTGCTTTATACTTATGGGATGGTACAAAGTGTAATGATACTGGGGCGGCAGCCAGAGCTCGGACTGGCGGAGCTTGAGAGCCTGTACGGCCCGGATAAGGTCCGGCCGGCGGGAGATAAGGCCGCCATCATTGAGGCAGACCCTTCCCTGGTCGACTTCAGACGGCTCGGCGGCAGCGTCAAATGTTGTGAACTGCTGACGACGTTCGACACGACCGGCTGGAAAGCGATCGAGAAGTTTCTGATCGGTCTCTTGCCAGGGGATGCCGAACACCTCCCTGAGGGCAAGATGCGTCTGGGCTTAAGCGTCATCGGGCTTGATGTGGGTCTGCGGCAGCTCGAAGCCACCGGTCTGTCACTCAAGAAAGCCATTCGCAAGACCGGTCGCAACGTGCGCCTGGTGCCAAACAAGAGCCACGAGTTGAACACCGCTCAGATATTACACAACCAGCTGACAGGTCGCACCGGCCGGGAGTTCGTGCTGATCCGTGACGGCCGGCGGACGATCGTTGCCCGGACCGTGGACGTGCAGGATATCGAATCATATACACGGCGCGACCGTGGCCGACCGAAGCGCGATGCTAAGGTTGGCATGTTGCCGCCGAAACTGGCGCAGATCATCATCAATCTGGCCGCCGGCACGCTTCTTAAATCGGCTGAGCCTCGGCTCGATAAAACGTTGCTTGACCCGTTTTGCGGAACTGGCGTGGTGCTACAAGAAGCCGCGCTGATGGGCTATGACGTATATGGCACTGATGTAGATGAACGCATGATCGAGTATTCACGCGCTAACCTGGAGTGGCTGGGCACGCACGAACCGCTACCAGCCGTCTGCAGCCGACTGGAAACCGCCGATGCCACCCGCTACACCTGGAAGCCGCCAGTCGATCTAGTGGCTGGGGAGACCTACCTGGGCCGCCCCTTCACGTCCCGACCGGATTCTGAAATTCTGGCCCGGACCATCAGCGATTGCAATCAGATCATCAGCAAATTCCTGAAGAATCTGCATGGCCAGCTGGCGCCCGACACGCGGCTGTGCCTGGCCCTGCCCGCTTGGCACATAAGCCAAAGTGGTTTCAAACAGCTACCCCTTATTGACCAGATAGAGAATATCGGCTATAATTGGGTCAGTTTCGAGCACGTGGGGAGCCAGGATCTCATCTACCACCGTGAAGATCAGATCGTCGCCCGGCGGCTCGCAGTAATAATAAGGAAATAGCTTCGTATGTCACATGTCAAAGCCGGCGGTACCGCCAAGAACGTCCATGATAGCCCCGGGCAACGCCTGGGTGTGAAGTTGTTCGGCGGCGAAAAGGTCAAGGTCGGCCAGGTCATCGTCCGCCAGGTCGGCATGACCAAGCGTCCCGGCAAAGGCACCAAGGCGAGCCGGAACTACACCATCCATGCCACCCGTGACGGCGTCGTGAAGTTCACCAAGCGCAAAGTCCGCCTCTTCAGCGGCAAATCGGTAATGCGCACCGAAGTCACCGTCGAATAAAGCCCCTTGCACGTAGGCTATGGCCGAAAGACCCCCTAAGCCAGAGAAAGACGTCGGCATAACGCAGTGGCGAATAGCCGGAGCCCATGTCATCACGACGGATCAGATAGAAACGTCGTCTGGTTTGGTCCAACCGATAGACGCGAGGGGGCAAGTACTAATAGGGCCGCATGAACTGGGAGCCCAAGCAGTAGCTCCGCCAGGAGTTTGGACGAATACCCCGCCGAACGCCGCAGAGCGTATGACTAACTCCGGGTGGCGGCATGGAGTATGGAGGAATCTTACACGCGAGCAAATACTCGAGGCTAAGGATAAGTATGATATCCCTCACCTTACGGGAGATGAAAAAGGCCTGGTCTGGATACGGGGCGAGGAGAGACCTATCTGGCTGAAGCCCCTTTTGTTATCAGAGGTTGCGGGTCTTTTGGAGAGTGAAGCTCCAGAGCATCTCGAATTCATCAAGCAAGTGGTAGCCAGAAACCTGAGAGTCCTCATCGGTATGACACGTCCAGACAGCTGCGGCAATTATAGTCCGCGGCGTGAGGCGGCCGAGCAGGAATTGCCTGAACTTCGACAAGAAGCGGCCGCGGTATGGGGCGAGCAATGGGCCGATGGGAGCATCGTCTATGAGGCTGACGGTGTCTTTCGCAGTGTGGATGCTACTTCAGACCCGCAATTTTAATCAGTCTTGGGCGATACCCAGATGGTGGCGAATGCGGTCAACGACATCCGAGATGACCACTTGTGATTTAACCAGGTAATCATCAGCACCCAGTTCTTTGGCGCGCTGCTGGTCGGTCTCCTGGCTCAGAGCCGTCAGCATGATAACCTTGAGATTGGCCGTCTCGGGAGTATTACGCAGGATATCGAGTACATCGAAACCGCTGACCTTGGGCATCATAACGTCCAGCACAACCAGGTCGGGCTTGTAGGTCCGGGCATTGGCCAAGGCCTCTTCCCCGTCGGCCACACGACGTACGTCGAAACCTTCCGCCTGCAGGCGGGTGACATAGACGCTAGCCAGTGAATCGTCGTCTTCGACGAGAAGGATACGCTTGGGGTGTTTGCCGGGCTGATCGGTGGCCGGGGGTTTGGGCGCGGCGGTCGGTTCTTCCATATAGGTTATGGTAACTTAACGGGCGACTGTTGGCAACTTCAGGCGGGGTTACAGCAGGGCCTGGATGAAGCCATTGAACATCGGATGCGGCCGGCCGGGACGACTTTTGAACTCGGGATGGAACTGGCTAGCCAGCAGGAACGGATGGTCAATGCCTTCAATAATCTCGACCAGGTTATTATCGGGGTTGATGCCGGTGGCGCGGATGCCCCATTGTTCGAACCGGTCGCGGTAATCATTGTTGCACTCGCCACGGTGGCGATGGCGTTCGACGATCTTGGCCTCACCATAGACCTTGGCCGCAAGGCTACCCTTTTCAAGCTCACAGTTGTAATTGCCGAGACGCATGGTGCCGCCGGTCATCTGCTTACCTTCCTGGCCATCCATGGTAGTGATAACCTGGTGTTCGGCATTCGGATCGAGCTCGAAAGTGGTGGCGTCTTCAATACCAGCATTGCGGGCAGCGGCGATGACTGCCATCTGCAGTCCCAGGCACAGTCCCAGGTACGGCAGCTTGTTTTTCAGCGCATACTGCGCGGCTTTGATCTTGCCCTCTAGGCTGCGCTGGCCGAAGCCGCCAGGTACGACGATGCCGTCATAACCCTTTAAAGCCGCGGCGATATCAGCATCAGGCTTATCGAACTGTTCGGCGTCGATCCAGTTGATATCGACACTGCACTCGTTATGCCAGGCGGCACTTTTCAGCGCTTCAAAGACTGACATGTAAGTATCGGTGTTGTCCATATACTTGGCGACGAAGCCGATTTTGAGCGTCTTCTTATAATCGGCGGTCGCCAGGTCGACGGTGGCGCGCCACTGCTTCAGATCCGGTTTAGAGACCTTGAGTCCGAGATGATCGGTGATGACGTCGGCGATACCGGCATCCTCGAGCGTCAGCGGTACCTGGTAGATGCTGCGGGCATTCGGCAGTAGCGCGATGGCCTCTTCGGGCACGCCGCTGAACAGCGCCAGCTTGCGCTTAGCGGCGGCGGGTGCCGGTTTCTCGCTGCGGCCGACCAGGATGTCCGGTGCGATGCCGAGTCCGCGAAGCTCGCGCACCGAATTCTGCGCCGGTTTGGTCTTGATTTCGTTGGATGCACCGAGGTAAGGCAGATAGACCACATGGACATAAGTGCAGTTTTCCAGGCCGACCTTCACGCCGAGTTCGCGGATGGCCTCGATAAACGCCAGCGACTCGTAGTCGCCGACAGTGCCGCCAATCTCCACGATGTGCACATCGTAGCCTTCTCCCGCCTTGACGATCCAGTCCTGGATAGCACCGGTCAGATGCGGGATAATCTGGACATCATCACCCTCGAACTTGCCCGCCCGTTCGTCCTTGATTAGCTTGAGCAGTACGCGACCAGCCATCAGCGAACTGGAGCTGGTCATCTCATTATCAGTGAAGCGTTCATAGTGGCCAAGGTCGAGGTCGGTCTCGGCACCGTCCCGGGTCACGAAACATTCGCCGTGTTCGCGCGGGTTCAGCAGGCCGGCGTCGACGTTGAGGTACGGGTCACATTTCTGGAGATTGACGCGTAGGCCACGAGCTTTTAGGAGGTTGCCGATCGAGGCGGCCGTGATACCCTTCCCGAGTCCGGAAAGCACTCCTCCTGTTACAAATACGTACTTGGTCGCCTTTTGCGCCACGCGTCTAACCTCTCTTTCCGGTCTATGCTACCGTATTTCGTATCTGGTGGCAAGGAAAAGCTTAAAGATTTTGACAATAAGCTAACGCAAACTCCTAATATCTTGTATAATTGCCAGTGAATGGAGGATTCATGCGCTACGCCTTTGTCTGTCTGACGATTCTGGTGATCTGGCTAGCCATCATACTGATGGCGTTCAGCATCAGGCACAGCAACGGCGTGCTGGCTCTTTATTACTCTGCCCTGATCATGACCGTCGGTTTGTTTTGGATCGGGTTCAGGGCGAAATAGATGAAGGGATCGCGGCTGAGACTACTGGTCAAACTCAGCTGGCAGCTCCTCAAACTCAGGCTCGCCGGCAACTCTCGTAAGCACGAAACCAACCGTCTGCTCTTCCACACGTTCCAAAGACTGGGCGGGATTTATATCAAATTCCTGCAGATCCTGGTGCTGGATGCCGACTTCCTGAAAGGTTGGGCGGGGCCGAACGAATACGACGTATTCGAGACGGTGGAGTTTGAGGACATCGACCTGCCGGAACTGCTGGACGAGGAGTTGCCGGATTATGAGAAGCACTTTCTGACCATCAATCTGCATCCGTTCGCGTCAGGGTCATTCGCCCAAGTGTACAGCGGGCGCCTTCGCGACGGCACCGAGGTCGTACTCAAGGTGCTCAGACCCAGCCTAGTCAAGAATCTGAAGTCTGATCTGCGGACACTCAGCTGGATCGTCCGAATGAGCGGGCTGGCCGGCAAACGCGGCCCGCTCAATCTGCGCGAGCTCTACAAGCAGTTCATCGCCACGGTCCGCGAAGAGACCAACTACCCACGGGAGATCAAGAATGCCGCCTGGTTCCATAACTACTTCCTCAGTAATGAGAGCGTAGTCGTGCCGCAGACCTATGCCGAGCTATCGGGCAACCGCATCATCGTGCAGGAGCGGGTCGGCGGCATCTCGCTGGCCGAAGTCTTTCAGGCGCAGGCTATGGGCGAGGAGCCATCGTTGTTCGTCTATGAGAAGGTCGGCTCCAACATCTGGACGCAGTTGGAAATCTTCGGTACCGAACTGTTGATTGGCATCCTCACCGCCGATTTCGTCATCGGCGACCCCCATCCCGGCAACGTCAAACTCCTGTCCGATAACAAGATCGGCCTGATCGACTTCGGCATCGCCGCCGCGGCACCGGTCAACCGGCACGCCTTCTTGAACCTGCTACGGGAATATGAGAAGCTCTACGCCGGCAGTTTCGATCCCGGTACCTTCACTATCGCGGCTCTGCAGTTCTTCGACCGTGAGCTGAGCCAGGCGCTGAGCGTGGCCGGCCGTGTGCTGACTCCTTGGGAGCCGCAAACTCTGATACGTAAGATCGGCGAAGCCGCCCGCAAGGCACTCGACGAGGTCAAGCTGAACCCGCAGGTCACCAACCTGCTTGATCAGAAATTACTGCTGCGCCTGTTCAACCAGTCCATCAACGACAAGAACCGCTTCGGTATCACCATCAACCTCGATGCCGCGGACATGCTGAAATCAGCCGGTACCTGCATCAAGGTGATCCGGGCCGTCGGCACGCACGAACAGACTACGCCGGTCGTCTACCATAGCTTGCATCGGGCAATCGCCACGGCCGAAAGTGGTCGGCTACCCGAGAGCGATACCGATCCCGAGCCACGACCGGAATACGCGCTGGAGTTCCTTAGTTCCTGGCTGGCGGGCATTGCCGACAGCGATCCCTTCCTCTACCGTCAGATAACTGGTACCATGGGCTCATGAGCGATTTCTCGAACCTGGTCTTCCACGTACGTTACCCCTACACCGCAGGGGTTATCGCCATCGTCTGGCTGGGCACTGCCACATTGCTGGCAATCACACCAAGCCTGCCGGTGCAGCAACTGGTTATCATCAATAGTTTCGCCACCCTGGCCATCGCCGCCATGGGCTTCACGACGCAGCGACGCTAAACCTTCAGGAGGCGCCGCGGGCGCACCCGCTTATTTATTCAAGTAGCTTTCGGCCGCTTGCAACTGTGTGTCGTTGCCTGCCTTAGTGTCAGTGTCGGAAATCTTCACCGTCTTATCGGGAGTGATGCCTTTGTGGTTGATGTTCTGGCCATCCGGCCGGTACCAGCTGGCGACCGTCACCTTGAGCTGTGAACCGTCCTTGAAATTGATGAGCTGCTGGACCACGCCCTTGCCGTAGCTCTTCTCGCCGATAAGGTAGGCGGCGTTATTATCATGCAGGGCGCCAGCGGTGATCTCTGAGGCCGAGGCACTGCCGTCGTTTATCAGTACCACTGTCGGGATCCCATGCAGCGTGTCGCCACCAAGAGCGCTATAACTGTTCACGACTTCGTTGCCACGCTTCTCCTGTAGAATGTTGGTCCCCTGGGGTAGCCAGAGGCTGGAAACCTTAACGGCCGCATCCAGCAGGCCGCCTGGATCGTCGCGCAGATCAAGGACGATACCTTTGACATGCTGGTTCTGGAAACTAGTAGCCGCCTTCTGTGCCAGCGAAGCGGTGTCATCGGCGAAACTCGTGATCTGGATATACCCGATATTGCCATCGAGCGTCTTGGTGTTGACGCTCGGCAGTGTGATGTCATTGCGCGTGATGGTGAAACTCAGTGTCTGGGACTTATCACGCACGACCTGCAGCGTCACCTTGCTGCCTTTGGGACCACGGATACGGTTCACGGCGTCATCAACCGACATGCCGCTGGTTGACGTACCGTTGATGCTGGTGATCAGGTCGCCGGCCTTGATTCCAGCCTTGTCGGCCGGCAGGCCGCTAATGGGCGCGATGACCTCAAGGTTCTTATCGCTGTCCTGCCCCAGTTGTGCGCCGATACCACTGAAAGAGTTGTTTAACTCGTTATTGAAGTCCTTGGCCTCTTTCGGCGTGAAATAGACCGTGTAGGGATCGTTGGTCGAGGCGGCCAGACCATGCTTCAACCCGTCTTCGAGCTGCGTCTCAGTCAGTTTGCCATCGTAGTTCGCCTTGAGAGACTTATAGACCTCATTGACGCTTGAATAGTCGAGCTTGTTCGGCAGATTGCCAGATACGGCGTTATGCTGATGCCAGCTGATGGTGCCGTCGCCGAAGCCATAGCCGACACCGAATATCACTGCCAGCACGAGCACGGCCGTACCACGCTTGAGCCATTTCTGACGCCGCGGCGGGGCCGCTTGTTCCCTATTGTTTCCCGGTTGCATTAGCAACCATTATAGCAGCCCGGAGCGTAAGCGCTATACGTGCGAAGCGATCTAGAAGTGGATGAAGTAGAGGCCGGATTCGCTGACGGTGTTAGTCGAATAGAGGCCGTTCAGGGCAGCGTTGTACTGGCTGACGAAGACGGTGCCGTTACCATTTACACCTTCGACATACATGGCGTGACCGAAGGCGCCGGCAGTGCTGATGGCTACGTCGCCGACACGGGCACCACCGCCGTAATCCATTGGGATACCGGCAGAACGGGCATCACCCGGCCACTGGTTGGCGTTGCCGCGACCGCCCCAATACGGCATGTAGCGGCCGGAGGCAGCGACACGAAAGGCGGTGTAACTGATGCACTCACGGTTATACATGCCCCAACTGTCGATGATGGAATCCTGCGGAGCATTGCACCAGGCCGAGGGGTAACCGCCGCCACAAGGCGTACCGCCACCCGGGATGCTGCCGATGAAGCGGGCATTGGCGGCCAGCTGCTGCTGGCGTAAGCTGGCGATCTTGCTGCTGTTCGCAGAAATCTGCTGATTATAGGCATCCTGCTGACCCTGGTTATAGGACAGAAGCTGTTGTTGCTGGCCCTGGGCACTGGCAAGCTGGGCATTCTGAGCCTTTTCGGAGTCGACTAATTGATCAAGCTGGGTCTTTTGCTTCTGCAGCTGTTCCTGCAACGCCGCGATCTGTTTGATGGTGGCATCAATTTTGTTCTGGACAGAGGTACGGTACTCTTCTTTGTCGACATAATCGCTGAGGTTCTTGCTGGTAGCCAGCTCCTCGATGGTGCTGAGCTGCCCGTCGACGTACATATTACGGATGTCCTCGCTCAGATATCCCTTCTGTTGCGTGACCTCGTTCTGCTTTTCAACGATCTGTTGCTGCAGACTGGCCTGCTGGGCCTGGTTGGCGTTGATTTGGGTCTGGAGGGCGTCGATCTGGGTCTGATACTGGCCGATGGCAGCCTGATAGCTGCCAGCTTGATTTTCCAGGCCGTTTAGGACACCGGCCTTGGCGGCGCTGTCGGCACTGAGAGCCTTAATCTGCTCATCGTATTTGTCGGCGTGAGTGATAGCAGCACCACCGACCAGTGCCGTCAGCGCCACGACCGCCAGCACAGTGCGCACGCTTATGATGCGACGCCCGATGGTAAAGAGACTTTTTTGATATTTTTGTTTTGGCATAGTTTTGATCTTGGTTATGCTCATTTGAATTCTATCATGTACGCTGAAGCTAATCAAGTAGGGTTCCCCTCCCGGCCCGTCGGCCGTCTAGTGATGACGAAACCCCGGACCGTTGTCTGAACGGCCGGGGTGAACGTCGCTTAAAACTGTTATTTGCTTTTAAATTTCAGATAACGGCGGGTCGCTATTACTGAAGATACCGTTCCAATGATTATACCAATAGCGATTTGCATGGTCAAAAGTTCCCAGAAATGATCGCCAAAGTATTCGTTGGCATAATGGATATCGAGCAGCCCCAAGGAGCTGGCCTGGAGCGCGTTGCTGGATGCTAGGAATACCGAGTTCACGATCAGCACCGAGAAGACAGCCGATAGCAAACCATAGATGGCGCTCTCTACCACGAACGGGCCCCGGATGTATGAGGTACTGGCGCCGAGCAGACGCATGATCTGGATCTCGCTGCGTCGGTTGAAGATGGCCATCTGGATGGTGTTGAAGATGATCAGGGCGCAGATGACTGCGAACACAGCAACTGTGACGATGCCGATCTTACGTAGCACATTCGTGGCGTGGGTGATATTGTCGATGGCCTCTTTGCGATCGCCATTATAAGATGGGGATTCAGGCGTTTGCAGCTTCTTGTTGTCCGGCTTGACCAGATAATCCTTGATCTCCTGGACCTCGTTCAGATTGCGCGGATAGACGTTGATAGTCGCCGGAATCGGGTTGCCGGCCTCGGTTGCCGCCACTTGGAGATTGGTATTACTACCATTACTATCGACGAATGCCTGTAACGCCTGCTGTTTATCCAGATAGACGACCCTGCTGACTTCGGGCTGTTGCTTAAGACGCGCCACCAACTGCTTGGCCTGGGCGTCAGTGGTGCTATCGCTTAAATAGACCGAGACGCTGATCTTATTGGTGATTTGCTTGATGGTGTTCTCGAACGTGGCGTTGGTGATGACCGAGAACAGCACGATGGTCAGCGTGACCACCATGACGGCGATGGCCGCCACCGCTAATGTGGCGTTCCGGATAAAGTTGACGGTGCCCGTGTGGACGATGCGTGAGAGTGTGATCAGTCGTTGCTTCATGCTTTGCCGTTGTATGTCGCGTTAGCCCTATCGCTAGTGATCCTACCATCTTTTATGGTGATGACCCGGCGTCGCAGTTTGTTGACGATTTCCTGATTATGGGTAGTCAGCAGTACCGTGGTGCCATAGCGATTGATTTTCTCCAGCACTTTGATAACTTCCCAAGCGTGCTTGGGATCGAGGTTGCCGGTCGGCTCGTCGGCCACCAGGATACGCGGCTGACGTACCACTGCCCGGGCGATGGCCACACGCTGACGTTCGCCGCCAGATAGCTCCATCGGCATGTGTTTTTCCTTGCCCTTCAGATTGACGATGTCGAGCACCTTTGGAACGGTGTGGCGGATCTCGCGATTGCTGATGCCGACGATCTCGAGCGCGAAGGCCACATTCTCGAAGACGTTCTTGTTCGGAAGCAGTTTGAAGTCCTGGAAGACGACGCCGATCTTGCGGCGCAGCATCGGGATGTCCTTGTCTTTCAGTTTGTCATAATCGATGCCCCCGACGATGATCTTGCCGGAGGTGGGGCGTTCCTCGCGCGTCAGCAGGCGCAGCAAGGTCGTCTTACCGGCGCCGCTTTGCCCGATGACAATCACGAACTCCTTTGGATCGATGTGCAGCGTGATGCGCTCCAACGCAGCATGGTTCTCGGCGCGCGGATACTTCTTACTTACCCTGTCGAGCAATATCATTAGCTTTATTATAGCATCTGCCCGGTATCAGTCGCTGCACCGCCGGTCGGCATATGCTCGGGCTGTATGGCGTTTTCCGGTTCTATACGATGGGCTAATTGGTTCACCAGGTACTGCAGACCGGCGCCGATTGGGTTGTAGCGTGAAGCGGCGGCCATATCCTCGGCGATCCCATCCAACTCCGCAGGCGTATGTTCCGCCATATCCACCATGAACATCCTGCCTTCGACACCCGGGGCGCGCGGCCGGCATGGCGCGACGGCTACCTCACCGTCAGGACTGGCCACCGCCAGCATGTTGCGGGCCGCTATCACTCCGGCGTTACGTCCAGCCATACTTATGTGGGGCATCATCCAGTTTGAAAACACCCTGTCGAATTCGCCTTCTTCAAAAGCATCGAGCAGCCTTAGCGCGTCGGCCGGTACGTATCTAACGTTAGGCGGAGCATGGCGGCCTACCGACTCCCGCATGCCCGGCATGTTGTAACGTATGTCGGCGTTCGTCCACTCCACATCATCGCGCCACCTGGCTACGTTGAGACCGAACGCAGACTTGCCTGCCCCAACGTCGAGCACTCGCGCGCCTTCGGGCAGATCATCCGCGAAATCTTCGACCGTCTCGTAGCCGCCATATTCATGCACGAATAACGCACCGGTCCGCCTCGTCATCGGAGCCTTCGCGTAGATTGGTATTTTATGTTGTGGCATTGCTTCTCCGTCGTGAGGAATATAAAGAACGATTATACCATTTTTTAGCTGTTTGTATATCGAATGGGTTGCTCTACTATACGAGTATGGGAGTTGAGACTTCGCAAATAACTGAGCTGGCTGGTGGTGTGATTGAAGGCAATCATCGGTCGATCGGCCGCGGTGAGACCTAGGAACCTGTCAGCGTGTGTTCCAGATAGGCGTCGATGAGCGGGTCGAGGCCCCCATCAAGCACTTTGTCCGGATCAGATGTTTCATATCTGGTGCGTAGATCTTTGACCTGTTTATAGGGGTGGAGAACATAACTGCGGATCTGGTTGCCCCACTCTGCCGATTGATTGGGACCTTTTAGCTTTTCTAGTTTCTCAGCGTGCTGCTCAAGTTGCAGTTGGGCCAGCCGCGAACGCAGGATTGTCATCGCTGTCTCCTTGTTCTGTAGTTGGGAGCGTTCGTTCTGGATGGCGACGGTCAGACCGGTCGGCAGATGCGTCACCCGTACCGCTGAATCGGTGGTATTGACCGATTGGCCGCCGTGGCCGCCGCTGCGGTAGACGTCGATCTTCAGATCCTTATCGTCGATTTCCAGTTCGCCCGGCTTATCGACCATCGGCATGACCTCGACTTTGGCGAAACTGGTCTGACGCAGATTGTCGGCATTGAACGGACTGAGTCGCACCAGGCGGTGGACGCCATGCTCACCTTTTAACTTGCCATATGCGAAGCTGCCTTGGACCTCGAGCGTGACACTCTTGAGACCGGCCTCATCGCCGGGCGATTCGTCTACGACCTTCACGTCCCATCTGTTATTTTCGAAATACCGGCTGTACATTCTGAGTAACATTTGTGTCCAATCCTGGGCATCGGTACCGCCGGCGCCGGCATAGATGCTGAGAATGGCGTCATGATCATCATAAGGGCCGCTGAAGCGTAGTTCCGCCTTCAGCCCGTCGAATTTCTTCTCCAGCCCGCTTAGCTGGTCCTTCAATTCGGCCTGCAGGCTGGAGTCTTTGAGTGCCAGCATCTCGGTGGCCTCGTCGATTCCCTGCTTGAGCTCCAACCAGGGGTTGGTGCGGGCTTCCAGACGGGAGATCTCTTTCATCGTCACCTGGGCCGCGCTGGAATCATTCCAGAAATCAGGCTGCCGCGAAGCCTCCTGCAGCTTAATGAGCTCTTGCCCCTGTCGGTCGATGTCTAGCCGGCGCATGGCCTGCCCGACTTCCTGCTTCAAATCTGCCGCTCGCTTCTGTTCGTCCATCTGTTCTTCAAGTATACCAGCCCTGCTGCCAGCTAGAGGTTAAAGATGTCTGCCTGCTGTGCAGACAAACGGCAGACATCTGGCAGAGGATTGATGAAAGCAATTTGCGTAATCCAGGAGGCTCAGGCGCTCCAGAGTGTGCCAATATCCTTGCGGAGTTGTTCCGCAAAGGCTTCACCACAGTTACCGAGGACGCCGAAGCCCCACAGTTCTTCGGCGAACATGGCCCTCGCCACATCGACGATGTCGCGCTTAGTGACAGCCCGGATGCGGGCCGGTATGCGGTAGTAGCTTTCGATCTCGCCATCGAAGAAGTAGCGTCCAGCGTAGCCGGCTGCAGTGGCACCAACCGTCTGGGCACT
>Ga0134125_10006416_pt1 | contig 13325 bp, 9 predicted proteins | sample KB31751_FD_96464 | JGI IMG/M metagenome (GOLD analysis project Ga0134125, IMG submission 96464) | Terrestrial soil microbial communities with excess Nitrogen fertilizer from Kellogg Biological Station, Michigan, USA - KB3-175-1 | ecosystem: Environmental > Terrestrial > Soil > Unclassified ... | reverse complement strand
CCCCATGTCCGCAGCTTCGGATTCCATCGGCGCAGCCGCGCGAGCGCGAGCTCCGTCTGCACGCCGCGCTTGCTGCCGAGCAGCTCGTGCCACTCGTCCACGACCACGAGGCGCAGCTCCGAGAGCTTCTCGCGCGCATCGGCCTGGGAGAGCATCAGCGAGAGGCTCTCGGGCGTGGTGACGAGCGCCGACGGCAGGCGGCGCGCCTGCTTCGCGCGCTCCGCGCTCGTGGTGTCGCCCGTGCGCAGCCCGATCGTCCATGGCAGCTCGAGCCCCTTCACCGCGCGCTCGAGGGAGTGCGCCGTGTCGGCGGCGAGCGCCCGCATCGGCGTGATCCAGAGCACACGCAGCGCGGGCGCGCCCTCACGCTCGCCTTCCTGCATCCACTCCGTCAGCGGGCCGAGGAACGCCGCGAGCGTCTTGCCGCTCCCGGTGGCCGAATGCACGAGCCCCGATTCGCCCGCGAGGTACGCATTCCAGACCTCGCGCTGGAAATCGAACGCGCGCCAGCCGTTCGCGCCGAACCATGCCTCGAGGCGCGCGCAACCGTCGCTCCCGCGCGGGCGGGAATCCATGGATCCCCGGCGACTCGGGGATGACGTGAGGCTCAGCTCTCCCAGACGCGCCTCGCCGTGCGGAGCGTGTTGGCGTGGATCGCGACGCTCTCCTCGATGTCGTGCGCGTAGCCGCCGGCCATCGCGAGCACCACCGGGACGCCGCGCGCATGAAGCGTCGCGAGCACGTGCTCGTCGCGCCGTGCCAGGCCGCGCTTCGTGAGCTTCAATCGCCCGAGCCGGTCGCCCTCGTAGGGATCGGCGCCGGCGAGATAGAACACGAGCTGCGGGCGCGACCGCTCGAGCGTCTCGTCGAGGCCGCGCTCGAGGTGCCAGAGGTACTCGTCGTCGACCGTGCCGTCGGCGAGCTCGATGTCGAGGTCGCTCGCCTCCTTCACGAACGGAAAATTGCGCGCGCCGTGCATCGAGAACGTGAACACCGCGTCGTCGGCCGCGAAGATCGCCGCGGTGCCGTTGCCCTGGTGCACGTCGCAGTCGACGATCGCAAGGCGCGCGAGGCCGGCCTCCGCCTGCAGCGCGCGGATCGCCACCGCGGCGTCGTTGTAGACGCAGAAGCCCTCGCCGCGATCGCGGAACGCGTGATGCGTGCCGCCCGCGAGGTTGGCGGACCAGCCGCAGGCGAGCGCCTGGCGCGCGGCCGCGAGCGTCGCTCCCGCCGAGCGGCGCGAGCGTTCGACGAGCGCTTCCGACCAGGGAAAGCCGATCGCCCGCTGCTCGGCCGCGCTCAGCGCGCCGCTGCGCACACGTGAGAGATACTCCGGGCCATGCGCTCGGGCGAGCTCCGCGTCGCTCGCCGCCGGCGCGACCGCGAGCTCGTGCGCCTCGAACTGGCCGCTCGCGAGCAGCCGCTCGCGCAGGCGCGCGGACTTGCCGTGGGGAAACCGATGGCCCGGCGCGAGCGGGAGATGGAAGGGGGCGGCGTGGTACAGGGGCACATCGCCAAGCTTACGTGAAGCCGGGGCTCGCGGGCGGCGCCTCGAAACGACGCTATGCTAGCGGCTCGCCATCCGACTCCCGCGCTGCGCTTCCGAATGCGGTTCTCGTACTACGACCGGCTGTCCGCGACCAGCAAGCGCACGTACCGCAGGAGCGACGAGATCCGCCGCGTCGAGCTTGCCGACGCCGCCGCGCTCATGCCGCTCGCGCGCGCGATCGAGCCCGCGCTCGGCGCCGAGTCGCGCGCCGCGGTCGAGCGCTCGTGCCAGGCGCTGGTCGACGCGATCAACGCGCAGCTCGCCACACCGCCCGTGCAGGTGCGCGTGCTCGAGCGCCGGCCGGCCAATTCGTACGGCGAGCTCCACGGCCTCTACGATCCCGACGAGGTGACCGGCGGCGTCGCACGCATCACGCTGTGGATGCGCACGGCGCAGCGCGTGCAGGTCGTGAAGTTCCGCACGTTCCTGCGCACGCTCGTGCACGAGGTCTGCCATCACCTCGACTACGAGCACTACAGGCTCGCCGAGACCTTCCACACCGAGGGCTTCTACGCGCGCGAATCGGCGATGATGCGGGAGCTGCTCGGCGAGCCCGTGGCGACCCGGGAATGACGCCTGAGGCCTGGATTCCGGGCGACCCGGGAATGACGCCCGAGGCGCTCACGGCTCGAGCGTGAGCGTGTGCACGGCCTTGATCGCCGCGGGCTGCGTCGGGATGGTGATGTAGCGCACCTTCGCCCAGCGCTCGGCGAAGTTCGCGTACCACGGCGAGAGGAAATTCCCCGACTCGCCCGTCGACTGGATGAAGAGCGAGCGGTCGAGGTCCGAGAGATCGTAGACCGCGCGCAGGCTCGGCGCGTGGACGTTCGCGAACGGCCGCGCCTCGTTGCGGATCACGTAATGGCCGACGTCCACCGAGTAGGTGTCGCCGGGCGTCTCGGGCGTGATGTTGAAGAGGCGCTTCACGTACGGAACGAAGCCGAACGGCCGCTGGTCGCCCGCCGCGCGGTGCACCTCGCCCCAGCGCTCGACGCCGCCGAAGCGCCGCTGCAATTCCCGCGCCGCGCGGTCGAAGGCGCGCGCCGCCATGTCGCCGCACGTCTCGTGCTGCGGCGTCGCGACGTCGTCGCACCAGCGGCCCTCGCCGTTCTCGTCCTTCATCACCGCGATCATGAACGTCGCGCGCAAATCCCACGATTCCTCGAACAGGCTGCCGAGCTCGTCGGAGTAGACGAGCCGGGTAAGCTCCCGGTACCACGCCGCGAAGGCGAGCGGCGCCTTCTCGTCGGCGCGCATGTCGGCGTTCCATCCCGCGAGCAGCGCCTGGAGCGCGCGGCCCTCGTCGGTCGCGGGCTTCGCCGCGAGCGCGACCGGCAGCATGTCGCGCGCGAGGCGCGAGACGGTGTCGGCCTGGATCGCCTCGAAGGAGGCCATCGAATGCCTGGGCTTCCTCGCGAGCAGCTCGCGAATCCGATCCGAGCGGTAGGGCGGAAACCAGTCGAACGAGAGGAACGGCTTGTAGCCCGGCGGCGTGATCTTGTCGTTCGCGGTCACGATCTCGCCCGAGGCCGGATCGAGCACGCGCGGCATCTCCTCGAACGGCAGGAATCCCTGCCAGTCGTACTTCGCGTCCCAGCCCGGCACCGGCACGCGGCCCATCGCCTCGTTGTCGGCGCGGCGCACCGGCACGCGCGCCGCGGCGACGAAGCCGATGTGCCCGTCGCGGTCGGCGAACACCACGTTCATGTGCGGCGCGGTGAAATCGCGCAGCGCATCGACGAGCTCGGCCTCGTTCCTCGCGCGGTTCATCCGCAAGCCGGCGCGCGCCACCGCGTTCTCCTCGGTGAGCGCGGCCCACGAGAGCGCGATGACGTGTCCGGCGGGCGCGGCGTCCGCGGCGGCGGCGACCGCATCCGAGATCACCGGGCCGTGGCGCGTCGAGCGGATGCGCACGTGCCGCTCCTCGCTTCCGACGCGGATCACCTCGTCGCGCACCTGGAATTTCGCGGTTCCGCCGGGCGTCACGTAGCGCGACGGATCGCCCGGCACGACGCGCTCGACGAAAAGGTCCTGCGTGTCGCTGTTGGTCGTGGTCATGGTCCACGCGAGGTGGTCGTTGCGGCCGAGCACGACGAACGGCACGCCGGGAAGCGTTCCGCCGACGACGTTGCCCGCCGGCGTCGAGATGTGCGCGAGGTACCAGATCGAGGGCGCTTGCAGGTCGAGATGCGGGTCGTTCGCGAGGAGCGGCTTCCCGGTCTGCGAATGGTCGCCGGAGACGACCCAGCTGTTGGATCCGATCGATTGGCTCGGCTCCGGCCAGCGGGCGAGGAGCGCGTTCGCCTGCGGCGCGATCGAGGCGTAGAGGCTCTTCAGGTCGGGCAGCGGCGGCGGATGGTCGCCGGGATAGGGCGGCAGGAACTCGGCGGCGCGTTCGGGGCCGAGCTTCGCCGCGAAACGCAGGCGCGCGAGCTCGAGACGCCAGTTGCCGGAGAGGTCCCACGCCATCACGAGGAGCCAGCCCATGGTGTCGGCGGGCTTCCAGCGCTCGGGCGTGATGCGGAACACCTGGAATCCGATCGGCAGCACCGGCTTCGCCGCGAGGAATGCGTTCACTCCGTCGGCGTACGCCTGCAGGTTCGCGCGCGTGTCCACGTCGAGGTGCTCGACGATTTGCCCGGCCATGCGCTCGATGCCGAGCGTGCGCATGAGGAGGTCGACCGGATAGGCGCGCTCGCCGAGGAATTCCGCGAGCCGGCCCTCGGCGACGCGGCGCTGGAATTCCATCTGCCAGAGCCGGTCCTGGGCGTGCGCGTAGCCCATCGCGAACCAGCCGTCGCGCTCGCTCCGCGCGAAGATGTGCGGCACGCCCTCGTCGTCGCGTACGATGCGCGCCGGCGCGGAGAGCCCGTGCGCGGCGACGGTGCCGTCGAGCTTCGGCAGCGAGCGCTCGAGCCACGCCCATGCGCCCGCCCCGGCGAGCAGCACGAGGAGAACCACCGCGAGGAGGATGCGCAGGGCGAGCTTCAACTCAGGGAAGCGGTGCGGTCTTGAGCACTTCCTCGATCGTGGTGAGGCCCTGCGCGATCTTCGCCGCGCCCGAGACGCGCAGCGGGCGCATTCCCGCCTTGTACGCGGCTTGGGTCAACGCGATGATGTCCGTGCGCTCGGTGACGAGCTGCCGGATGTCGCGGGTGATCTGCATGATCTCGTAGAGGCCGACGCGGCCGACGTATCCGGTATTGCGGCACTCGAGGCATCCCACCGGGCGGTAGATCGTCTCCGGCGGATTCGCCTTGAACGGCGAGCAGACCGCGTTCCACACGCGGTGCTCTTCCTCGCGATGGAACGGCACCTTCTCCTTGCAATGCGGGCAGAGCGTGCGCACCAGGCGCTGCGCCATCACGCCGAGCAGCGTCGAGTTGAGCAGGTAGCCCGGGACGCCCAGGTCGAGCAGCCGCGTGATCGAGGTCGGCGCGTCGTTGGTGTGCAGCGTCGAGAGCACGAGGTGGCCGGTCAACGCCGCCTGCACCGCCATGTCGGCGGTCTCGTGGTCGCGGATCTCGCCCACCATGATGATGTCCGGGTCCTGGCGCATCAGCGCGCGCACGCCGGCGGCGAAGGTGACGTCGAGGTCCGGCAGCACCTGCATCTGGTTCAGGCGCGGATCGATCATCTCGATCGGATCCTCGATGGTGCAGACGTTCACCTCCGAGGTCGCGAGCTGCTTGAGCGTGGTGTAGAGCGTGGTGGTCTTGCCCGAGCCGGTGGGGCCGGTCACGAGGAGGATCCCGCCCGGCTCGCGGATGAGCTTCTGCCAGATCTCGTGCTCCTCCTGGCTGAAGCCGAGGTCCTTGAAGTCGCGCATCAGCACGTCGGGATCGAAGATGCGCATCACGAGCTTCTCGCCGTGCGCCGTGGGAAGCGAGGAGAGGCGCAGCTCGATCTCCTCGCCGTCCGGCATGCGCGTCTTGATCCGCCCGTCCTGCGGCCGGCGCTTCTCCACCACGTCCATGCGCGCGAGGATCTTGATGCGCGCCACCATCGCGACCATCACCGGGTACGGCACCTGGTAGATCTCGTGCAGCACGCCATCGATGCGGAAGCGCAGCACGCCGACGTCGCGGCGCGGCTCGAGGTGGATGTCGCTCGCGCGCTGGTCGAACGCGTACTGCCACAGCCAGTCGACCAGGTGCACGATGTGGTGGTCGTTCGCGTCGAGCGGGCGCCCCGCCTTGCCGAGCTCCACCAGCTGCTCGAAGTTGCTGAGGTTCGCGCCCGGCGCGACACCCGAGGCTTCGGCGCGCTTCATGCTCTTCGCGAGGTTGAAGAACTCGCCGTGGTAGCGCTCGATGTCGATCGGGTTCGCGAACACGCGGTGGATCTTCAGCCGCAGCATCTCCGAGAGCTCCGGCTCCCAGCTCGCCATGAGCGGCTCGCTCGTGGCGATCGTCACCTCGCGCCCGTTGACCTCGACCGGCAGGATGCCGCGCCGCTGCGCATACTCCGAGGACATCACCGCGGTCACGGCCTTGAGGTCGATCTTGAGCGGATCGATGTGATAGAACGGGATCTTCAGCTTGCCCGCCAGCCACTCGGTGAGCAGGTCGGCCGTGAGCGGAGGGTTCGGCGGCTGGAGCGAGCGCCAGCGCGCCTCCGAGACCACGATCACCGGGTGCCGGCTTCCCCCGCGCTTGAGGCGTGATTCCTGCAGCAGTTTCGCCGCCGCTTCCTGCGCCGCAAGCCCGTCCTCGACCATCCAGTCGAGCACTTCCTTGAGCTGCAGCTTGCGATCGACGCGCGTGCTGCTGGGGGTGAGGGCGGCCATGGAGCAATTATAGGGGTCAGACCCCGTTTTCTCTTAGGCGGAACGCACATCCTACCTAAGAGTCGTTCCGTCCAAGAGAAACGGGGTCTGACCCCACCCGGCCAGCTCACGGGCATCGTCGACCGTATTCGCCTGCGCGGGCGCCTTGTCCTTGCGCATGCGCAGCATGCGGGGGAAGCGCACGGCGATGCCCGACTTGTGGCGCCGGGATTGCTGGATCGCCTCGAAACCGAGCTCGAACACGAGCTCCGGCTTCACCACGCGCACCGGGCCGAAGCGCTCGACCGTATTGCGGCGGACGAAAGCGTCGACTTCGCGGATCTCGGCGTCGTCCAGGCCGGAATACGCCTTCGCGAAGGGCACCAGCTCGCCGTCCTTCCACAGCCCGAACGTGTAGTCGGTGTAGAGGCTCGCGCGCTTGCCGTGGCCCTTCTGCGCGTACATGAGCACCGCGTCGAGCGTGTAGGGCTCGATCTTCCACTTCCACCAATCGCCGCGGGGTCGGCCGACCCCGTAGGCGGACGAGGCGCGCTTGAGCATGAGCCCTTCGGTGCCCTGCTCGCGGCTCCTCGAGCGCGCGACCGCGAGCGCTTCCCACGTCGGCGCACGCACCAGCGAGGACACGTGGAAGCGGGTAGCGCCCGGTGTCGCGAGCAGCGCGTCTTCCAGTCGTCGCCGGCGCTCGACGAGCGGGCGCGCGCGCCAGTCCTCGCCCTCCCACTCCAGCAGATCGAAGGCGAGGAAGATCACCGGCGACTCCGCGAGGATCTTCGCCCCGGGGTTCTTGCGGTTGAGGCGCTTCTGCAGCGCCGCGAACGGCATCACGCGGCGATCCTTCCACGCGAGGACCTCGCCGTCGATCACGCAGCGCGGCAGGCGCGGCGCATCGGCCATGAGCTCGGGAAACTGTCCGGCGATGGGCTCGTCGCCGCGCGACCAGAGCGCCGTCACCTCGCCGCGGCGGATGAGCTGCGCGCGGATGCCGTCCCATTTCCATTCGGCGAGCCATTCGCCGCGCTCCCCCAGCGCCTGCGGATCGCCTTCCAGCGGATGCGCGAGGAAGAAGGGATACGGGCTCGAGCGATCGGTCTCGACGTGCGCCTCGTGCACGATCGCGCCCCAGGTCTCGGCGCTCGGCGACCATTCGCCCGCGAGGCGGTGCGCGACCACCTTCGCATCGACGCCGAACGCCTGCGCGATCGCACGCATCACGAGGAGCGCCGAGACGCCGACGCGGAAGTTGCCGGTGATGAGCTTGTTGAAGAGGAAGCGCCCGGTGCCGCCGAGCTCCTGCCAGCAGGCGAGGAGCCGCTCCTTCCGCCCGGCCTCCGCGAGATCGCGCAACGGCAACAGCCGATCCTCGATCCACTCGTGGAGCGGCAGGTCGGTCGCGCGCGCGGGCGGCGGCAGCACGAGGGCGATCGTCTCGGCGAGGTCGCCCACGTTGTCGAAGCACTCCTCGAAAAGCCATGGTGGAATGCCGGCGGCTTCCGCCGCCCACGCGTGCAGGCGCCGGCTGGGCACCGCCTGGCGCGGCCGATGCCCGGTGAGGAACCACGCCGCCCACGCGGCATCGCGCGCGTCGGCGGTCGAGAAATACGCGGCGAGCGCGTCGGTCTTCGCGCGCGTGCTGGTGCTCGCGTCGAGGGCGTCGAAGAGCGTGGCGAAGCGCTTCATGCCTCGGCGGCCGGCTCGCCTTCGTAGCGCGTTTCGAGGACCGCCGCCTCGAGCCCGCGCTCGCGCAGCCACTGCACGAGCGGCAGCGTGTAGCCGTGCGTCACGTACACGCGCGCCGCGCCGGTCGACTCGATCGCGCGGTTGAGAGCGCTCCAGTCGGCGTGGTCGGAGAGCACGAAGCCCTGGTCGATCGCGAGGCGCCGGCGCTGGCCGCGGATCGCCATCCAGCCCGAGGCGTACGCGTCGGAATAGTCGCCGAATCGCTTGAGCCACGGCGTCGCCTGCGCGGAGGGCGGCGCGAGCACGAGCGCGCGCGAGACGTCGAATCCCTTCTCGAGCTCGATCGCCACCTGGGTCGCCGGCAACGCGACGCCCGCCTCGGCATACGCACGATCGAGCGTCCCGACGGCGCCGTGCACGAGGATCGGCCCGGTCGAGGCGTCGATCGAGGCGAGGATGCGCTGCGCCTTGCCGAAGGCATACGCGAAGAGCACGCTCGCCCGGCCGGCCTCCGCGTTCGCGCGCCACCAGGCGTTCATCGCATCGAAGACGCGCGCGGGCTCGCTCCAGCGGAAGATCGGCAGGCCGAACGTGGACTCGGTGACGAACGTGGCGCAGCGCAGCGCCTCGAACGGCGCGCACGTGGGATCCGGATCGAGCTTGTAGTCGCCGGAGACGACCCACACCTCGCCGCGCGACTCGATGCGCACCTGCGCGCTTCCCAGCACGTGGCCCGCGGGATGGAGCGAGACCTTCACGCCGTTCCTTACGACGGCCTCGCCGTACGCGAGAGGCTCGATCACCGCCTGCTCGCCGAGGCGCGCGCGCAGCACCGCGAGCCCGGGCGCGGCGCCCACATACGCGCCGCTCCCCGGACGCGCATGGTCCGAGTGCGCGTGCGTGATCACCGCGCGCTCCACCGGCTCCCACGGATCGATGTAGAAATCGCCCGCGGCGCAATAGAGCCCGCGCGCGGTGGATTCGATCAAACCGGGGCCAGGCCGCATTTTCCCTTGGACGCAGCTGCCTATCCGGAATTCACTTTATGCAAGACGGAAACACGGAGGCCACGGTTGAATGGGAGCGCAGGGCAGGGTCAAGTGCCGGCGAGGGGATTGTGCGGATCGTCCCAGCTCTTCGGATCTTCGAGCGGTTCGAGGTGGGTGAGCACCTCGACGTGCGGGAGCCGCGCGCGGATGTCGTTCTCCAGGCGCTCGGCGAGGTCGTGCCCTTCCTGGATCGTCATGCGGCCCGGGAGGAGCACGTGCACGTCGACGAAGCTCTTCGCGCCGGCGACGCGCGTGCGCAGCGCATGGTAGTCCGCGCCCTGGTGGCGCAGCTCCTCGAGCACTTGCACGATCACCGCGCGATCCTCCTCCGGCACCGCCCGATCCATCAGTCCTTCGAACGAGCGCGCCATGAGGTGCCATCCGGTCCACAGGATCTGCACCGCGACCGCGAGGGCGATGAGCGGGTCGAGCCGCAGCCACCCGGTCCATTGCACGAGGACCACGCCGACGAAGACGCCGCTCGTGGTCCACACGTCGGTGAGGAGGTGCCTCGCGTCCGCCTCGAGCGTGATGGAGCGGTGCGCGCGCGCGGCACGCAGCATCACCCACGCGCACCACACGTTGGCGAGCGTGGCGACCACCGCGAGCGCGAGCCCCGCGCTCACCTGCTCGAGCGGCTGCGGATGGAGCAGCCGCGGGATCGCCGTCCACATGATGCCGGCCGCGGCGACGAAGATGAGCGCGCCCTCGATTCCGCTCGAGAAGTATTGCGCCTTCTCGTGGCCGAAGTTGTGCTCGCGGTCGGGGCCGGCGGCGGAGTAGGTGAGCACCCCGAGCGCGACCAGCGCGGCGACGATGTTCACCACCGCCTCCACCGCGTCCGAGAGCAATCCCACCGAGCCGGTGAGGAAGTACGCGAGGAACTTGAGGACGATCGTGACGATCGAGGTCCCGAGCGAGACCCACGCGTAGAAAGTGGGCGCGCGCAGTCTCATCGCCGCTTTCCCGGCGAGGGCTTCAGCCCGCGGATGAGGCGCGCGCCCTCTTCCACCACGAAGCGCTCGAACGCCTCGGCGATGCGCGGCAGCGTGCGCTCGCGGCGGTGCACGACGTACCACTGGCGCATGAAGGGAAACCCTTTCACCGGGACGATCGCGAGCCGCCCGAGGGCGAGCTCCTGCCGGACCGCGTGGCCGGAGAGGAATCCTAACCCGAAGCCGGCCGCCACCGCCTGCTTGATCGTCTCGTTGCTCGCGATCTCCATCTCGATGCGCGGCACCACGCCCGATTCCGAGAACGCCTGGTCCATCGCGAGTCGCGTGGCCGATCCGGGCTCGCGCGAGATGATCGGCTCCTGCGCCACCGTCTCGAGCATGACGCTGCGGCGGCGTGCGAGCGCGTGGCCGGGTGCGGCGATCACGACGTGCGGGTGCGGCGCGAACGGGCGCGCGGCGAAGGCGGGCTGCGTAGGCGCGTGGCTCATCACCGCGAGGTCGATCTCGTGCTCGGCGAGGCGCTCGAGCAGGAGGTCGCGGTTGCCCACCGTGATGCGCGTACGGATGCGCGGATGGCGCGCACGGAAGGCGGCGATGAGCCACGGCAGGAAATAGTCGCCGGCGTTGATCACCGCGACGTCGAGGAGGCCCTGCTCGAGCGAGCCCAGGCCCGCGATCGCCTCCTCCGAGGCGCGGATGTGGCCGAGGATGCCGCGTACGTGCGCGAGGACCTCCTCGCCCGCCTGCGTGAGCTTGAGCCGCCGGCCGGCGCGCTCGAAGAGCGCCGCGTTGGCATGGCCCTCGAGCTGGCGGATCTGGATCGAGACCGCGGGCGGCGTGAGGTGCAGCTCCTCGGCGGCGCGGGTGAGGGAGAGGTGGCGGGCGGCGCTCTCGAAGACGCGCAGCTGCCGGAGCGTGGCGTTCTTCATTAAACGATCGCTTAAGAAATCGGTAATTCCATTTTACTTTTCTTTAACCGGTTGCGGGCATAGGCTGGATCCATGATCGCCGACCGCCACTCCATCAACCGCGCCTTCCGCGAGCTGGGCCTGCGCTTCCAGTGGGACGAGCGCGACTGGGCCGTGCTCTGCGCGATGCCGGACGTGCGTGCCCAGCTCGAATACTGGCTGCCCCGCAACCAGCCGCACCTCCTGCAGGTCTACGACGTCGACTTCCTCGGCCGCCTCGTCGAGGAGCACATCGCCACGCCGGTCCATCGCTTCGCCATGGAAGCCCACGGCCACGATTGAAAATCGGGGACGTACCCCGTTTTCTCTTAGGCGGAACAGCCGTTCCGCCTAAGAGAAAACGGGGTACGTCCCCTAAATCAGTTCCTTGCGGCCCTTGAAGTGCTCGAGGGCGTCGGGGTTGGCGAGCGCCTCGAGGTTCTTCACCGGCTGGCCGTGCACGATGGCGCGCACGGCGAGCTCCACGATCTTGTTGCTCTTGGTGCGCGGGATGTCGGGCACCTGGAGGATCACGGCCGGCACGTGGCGCGGGGTGGTGTTCTCGCGGATCGTGTCCCTGATCCTCTTCGCGAGCGCGTCGTCCAGCGTGACGCCCTCGCGCAGCCGCACGAAGAGCACCACGCGCACGTCCTTCTGCCAGTCCTGGCCGATCACGATCGACTCGACCACCTCGTCGAGCTTCTCCACCTGGCGGTAGATCTCCGCCGTGCCGATGCGCACGCCGCCCGGATTGAGCACCGCGTCCGAGCGGCCGTAGATGACCATGCCGCCGTGCTTCGTGAGCTCGCACCAGTCGCCGTGGCGCCACACGCCCGGATACTTCTCGTAGTACGCGGCGCGGTACTTCGCGCCGTCGGGATCGTTCCAGAACCCGAGCGGCATCGTCGGGAAGGGTCGCGTGCAGACGAGCTCGCCCTTCTCGCCGGGCGGCAGCGCGCGTCCCGCGTCGTCGAACACCTCCACCGCCATCGCGAGCATCCGGCACTGCAGCTCGCCGCGCCACACGGGAAGGATCGGGCAGCCGCCGGCGAAGCAGGCGACGAGGTCCGTGCCGCCGCTGATGGACGAGAGGCAGAGGTCCTTCTTCACGTGGCCGTAGACGTAGTCGAAGCCTTCCGGCGCGAGCGGCGAGCCGGTGGAGAACATCGTGCGCAGCTCCGGCAGCTCGTGCGTGCGGATCGGATCGAGCCCGACCTTCGCCGCCGAGTCGAGGAACTTCGCCGAGGTGCCGAAGTGCGTCATGCCTTCGGCCGCCGCGTAGTCGAACAGGATGTTGCCGCGAGCGGCGAAAGGCGACCCGTCGTAGAGGAGCAGCGTCGCGCCCGCCGCGAGCCCGGACACCAGCCAGTTCCACATCATCCAGCCGCAGGTGGTGAAGTAGAACAGCCGATCGCCCTCCTTCAGATCGCCGTGCAGCAGGTGTTCCTTGAGGTGCACGAGCAGGACGCCCCCCGCGCCGTGCACGATGCACTTCGGCACGCCTGTGGTCCCGCTCGAGTAGAGGATGTAGAGCGGATGGTTGAACGGCATGCGGCGGAACGCGATCGGGGCGGGAGCGTGCGGCGCGAGGAACGCCTCGAGCGAGACGGCGCGCGGCACCGACTCGGCGCGCGGCTTCTCCGAGACGTACGGCACGACCACCACGCGCTTCACGGTCGGAAGCTCCCGCACGATCTGCGCGAGGCGCGGCAGCGTGTCGATCGACTTGCCGTTGTAGTAGTAGCCGTCGCAGCACACGAGCACCTTCGGCTCGACCTGCCCGAAGCGGTCGAGCACGCCCTGCACGCCGAAATCCGGCGAGCACGACGTGAACGTCGCGCCCAGGCTTGCCGCGCCGAGCATCGCGACGAGCGTCTCGGGCATATTCGGCATGAAGGCCGCCACGCGGTCGCCCGCCTCGACGCCCGCGGCCGCGAACGCCTGCTGCATGCGGGAAACCTCGCCGTGCAAATCGCCCCAGGCCATGCGCCGGCGAACCTTGTCCTCGCCCCAGAAGACCAGCGCATCGGCCTCGCGCCGATGGCGCAGCAGGTTCTCGGCGAAGTTGAGCGTGGCGTCGGGAAGGAAGCGCGCGCCCGGCATCTTGTCGCCGTCGGCCAGGACGCGCGTGCCGCGCTCGCCGATCACGCCGCCGAAGTCCCACAGGTCGCTCCAGAAGTCCTCGAGGTTCGCGACCGACCAGGCATGCAACGACGCGTAGTCCTCGATCCGCAGGCGGTGGCGCTCGTTCACGAGCTTCATGAACGCCGTGATCCGGGCCTGGGCGATGCGTTCGGGGGAAGGACTCCAGAGGGGCTTGTCGGTCGTTGCCATGCTCGAAGGGGTTGGCGGCCGGTG
>Ga0134125_10006415_pt1 | contig 13326 bp, 14 predicted proteins | sample KB31751_FD_96464 | JGI IMG/M metagenome (GOLD analysis project Ga0134125, IMG submission 96464) | Terrestrial soil microbial communities with excess Nitrogen fertilizer from Kellogg Biological Station, Michigan, USA - KB3-175-1 | ecosystem: Environmental > Terrestrial > Soil > Unclassified ... | reverse complement strand
GGTCGCGTCCTTGTCGATCCAGTCGACGATGTAGTCGGCCCACTTGGCATTCATGTTGAGCATGACCAGCAGCCGCTGGAACGCCGCGATCGCCGCCGTGTTGGGCGTCTCCCCATCCGTCCCGACGAGGTCGTTGATGTTGAATCGTCCCTGCAGGTCTTCCAGGTGCGCTTCCAGCATCACGCCGGGTATGGCTTCCACGGGACCCAAAGGCTGGTTCCACACCTGCGTGGGGTCGATGTCCGAGGGGTTCTGCTTGAACGTCTGCTGCAATCCATAGGCTGCGATCGCCTCCGCGCCCTCGGAGACGAGGAGCGCCTGATCGAAGCTGAACGTCGCCGCGGCGCGGCGTGCGGTCATCGCGTTGTTGTAGGCCATCGCCGCGGCAATGATGGTGCCCAGGGCGACGAGCAGAATGGCGACGAGCAGTGCCACCCCCCTCTGCTGTCGGCGCGACGGTGCAGCGCCGGCCAGGCGGCGACGCCGCGGAATCCTCGGTCGTGAGCAGGGCGCGCTCAATTGGCTATCTCGAAGATGCGCACGATCTTGCCCCACCGCTTCGTATCGAAAGTGACCTCCACCGCCTCGGGACGCGTGCGGTAGGAAGGGTCGTCCCCGGCTGGCGGGGACGTCGGCCAGGTATTGACCCAGGAACGCGTCTGCGGCACGAAGTAGCGAAACGTCACGCCGCGGAGATGTTTCAGGAGATTTCGCTTGACCGGCAAACTGGAGAGCGTCGCATCCAGCACGTTCCAGTGCTCCCGCACCAGGGTGCCATTGTCGAGAACATATGCGACCCGCTCGAGCTCCGTGCGCGGCACCCCGGTGGGGTTGCTCCAGCCGCCGCGCATCAGAGCGACCAACGGGGTACCTGTATCCGAGGCATCCGAAGCGTCGGAACTGGAAGTGTCGGAACTATTGGAATCGTCGGAGCTGGAGGAACTGTCGGAGGTGTCCGAGGTGTCGGAGGTTTGGGACATCGAGCCTCCTTGCAGGCACGGCAAATAGCCGTTGCCGTCCGGCGAACGGACTGGCCGCGGCGCGAGCTGTACGAAATCCTGCTCGATCACGCGCATGGCGGTCTCGAGCTCCAAGAGGCTCTGCTGGTGCTGGCGGATGGAGCCGCGGCTCTGCAGGGCCTGATTGATGGCGCCGTAGCCCATGGCGAACATCACGGCAGCGATGAAGAGCGCCACCAGAAGCTCGATGAGCGTGAATCCGCGCGGGGTCCGGCGCGAGGCTGCTGGCGGCGGGCTCATGGCAATCATTGCGTGCCCGGGCTGCCGGGGATGCCCGGTTGCTGACCGGGTTGCAGGCCGGGTGTGTTGGGCGCAGGCACAGTGTTGATCGGTTGCGACGACCACGCCGGTGCCGGGTCCGTCGGCGGCGCCATGGCGTTGCTCATGAAACCGATCGCGCTCGCATACCAGCCGCGATCCTCGTTCGCCTTGCTGTCGCTCGGCCGCACGTCGATCTCGATCTTCACCAGCCCCGGGATTTTAGTGCCGGTGACCTGCTGCTGCCATTCCCAGCTGCGCCCCGCGTAGTCGAGATTGTCATTGCTGGTACCGGTGGTCGGGACGGTGCCGGACAGCCTGACGGTCTCGATGCGATTCAAGGCCACCCATTCCGCGAAGGTCTTGTCCTGCAGGTACATGGCGGTGTTGGCCGAGGAGGTCAGCGCCTCGAGCACCGCCGACATTCCGATGGCCACGATGGCGAGCGCCACCAGCACCTCGATCAGGGTGAACCCTCTGGAAGTGCTCACGTGCCACCCTCGACGACCACCATCGGCTTCTCGACGATGTTGCCGTCCCGATTCTCGCCGAGGGTGATGCTGCGGCCGGCCGCCGCACGATCGAGCGTAATGCTGAAGGAGGAGAGATCGCCGCTCGAGAAGATCATCACCTGCGGGGCAAAGGATTTTCCGCTGTCGGAATCCGAGTCGGAATCCGAGTCGGAATCGGAGGAATCCGAATCCGAGCCCGTTCCCTTCTGCGCGCCGGGCAGCGGATGCGGCTGAAAGCCCGATGCAGAGTCGGGTTTCTTGCCCGACGGGACATTCATGTCATCGGTCAGTACGATCGGCCGCGCATCGACCACCAGTTTGAACTCGAGGCCGCTCGGCAGGTCACGCCTGCGCAGGGCGTCGTCCTCGAATACCGGTCGCCATGCGCCAGTGCGTACATCGTACGCGACGAACTCATAGCCGTGCTGGCCGAAGAAGATGCCGTAATCGCGCGTCTGCAGCTCCGCCTGCTCCCGGGCGTAGTCCATCAGGCTCAGCAGCCGCTTGCTCTCGGTCTCCAACTCCGTGTCCTTGCCGGCGAAGCTCATCGACAACAGCATCCCTGCGGTCACGATGCCGATGATCAGGACGACGATGAGGATCTCGAGCAGCGTGAAGCCGCCGGATCGCGTGGCACGCCGTCCAGCCGGTACAACTGCGGCGCCTGGCGCCAGCATGGGGTCAGTCAGCGAGATTCCAGTTGCCGATGTCGGCGTTTGCACCGTCGCCACCCGGTTGGCCGTCGGCGCCGAGAGTGAAGAGATCATAGGGCTGCCCGTGCGTCCCGGGATAGGCGTACTGGTATGCGCGGCCCCAGGGGTCCTTGGAGAGCCGCTGAATGTACGGCCCGTGCCAGTGAGTGACCGCGGGGTCGTTCGGCTGCTTGGTGAGCGCGTCGAGGCCGTCGTCGCTCGACGGGTACTCCGAGTTGTCGAGCCGGTATTCGGTGAGCGCGGTCTCGAGGGCCTGGATGTCCTCCTTCGCCTTGGAGACGCGGGCCTCGTCCACTTTGCTGACGACCTGCGGCACGATCACCGCCGCAAGCAGGCCGATGATGATCACCACCACCATGATCTCGATCAGCGTGAAGCCGCGTGCCTTGCGGAGATGGCCGGCGTGAAGGTGTTCTGCATGCGCGGGAGCGGATCCCGCTGGGGATGTGCGATGGTTCATCATGAGCTGAGGTATTCCTGCGGCGGCAATTGCGCCCCCGGGGCGCGACGCGGAATCATAACCGCGGGCGCGGTGATTGCGTTTGCGGCGTTCGACAGTCCCCGCACCCGGCGGGTTCCTCGCCCACGTGGCTATAATCGCCGGAATTTTTTGACCCCGTGAGGACCTGATGACATTCGGCTTCGTATTTCCCGGGCAGGGCTCGCAGTCGGTCGGCATGCTGGGGGCGCTCGCGGCCGCGGCGGACGCCGGGTCGGCGGTCCGCGACACCTTTGCCGAGGCTTCGGCGGTGCTCGGATACGATCTCTGGCAGCTCGTGGCGCAGGGACCCGCGGAGCGCCTCAACAGCACCGAGTGTACGCAACCCGCGATGCTCGCTGCCGGGATCGCCACCTGGCGGCTCTGGTGCGCCCGTGGCGGCGGCGAGCCACAGGTGGTCAGCGGCCACAGCCTCGGGGAGTTCTCGGCGCTCGTCGCGGCGGACGCTCTCGACTTCGGCGCCGCCGTGGACCTCGTGCGCTTCCGGGGCCGCGTCATGCAGGAGGCCGTCCCGGCGGGGACCGGTGCGATGGCGGCCATCCTGGGCCTGGACGATTCGCAGGTGATGGAGGCCTGCCGTGAGGCCGGGCAGGGCGGGGTCGTCGAGGCCGTCAATTTCAACTCTCCCGGGCAGGTGGTCATTGCCGGGTCACGCGAGCCCGTGGAGCGCGCCATCGAGGCGGCGAAGCGCCTGGGCGCCAAGCGCGCCGTGGCCCTCCCGGTCAGCGTTCCCTCCCACAGCAGCCTGATGCATTCTGCCGCCCAACGACTCGGCGAGCGGCTCGGCACGGTGGCTTTCCGGGCACCCCGCATACGATTCGTCAGCGCCGTCGACGCTTCGGTCCATGAGGATCCGGCGGACCTGCGCCAGCTCCTGGTCCGTCAGCTGTCGAGCCCGGTGCGCTGGACGGATACCGTGCGGGCGCTTGCGGCGAGGGGTATCGGCGCCCTGATCGAGTGCGGCCCTGGCAAGGTACTGACGGCGCTCAACCGCCGCATCGAGCGGGGCCTCGAAGCGAAGGCGCTCGAGGATCCGGAATCCCTGCAGGCTGCATTGGCCGCGGTACAGGCTTGAATCGAGGTAGGCACAGATGCTGGAAAATGACGTCGCGCTGGTAACGGGGGCTTCCCGCGGGATCGGGCGCGAAATCGCGCTGGCGCTGGCGCAGGCCGGAGCCAGAGTGATCGGTACGGCGACCACGGCTGAGGGCGCGGCGGCACTGACCGCGGCCCTGGCGTCGCATGGATACAACGGTCGGGGCGCGACGCTGAACGTCGCCGAGGCGGCCTCGATCGGCGCCCTTCTGAGCGAGCTGGATGCTGTGGGAGAGATGCCCACTATCCTCGTGAACAACGCGGCGATCACGCGCGACATGCTCCTCCTGCGGATGAAGCCGGAAGACTGGGACAGCGTGATCGCGACCGACCTGACGTCGGTGTTCCGCCTGTCGAAGGGGTGCCTGCGCCGGATGATGAAGGAGCGCCGCGGCCGCATCATCAACCTGACCTCGGTGGTCGGCGTGACCGGCAACCCCGGCCAGACCAACTACGCCGCCGCCAAAGCAGGCATTCTCGGGTTTACGAAGTCTCTGGCGCGTGAAGTCGCCTCGCGCGGGATCACCGTCAACGCGGTCGCGCCGGGGTTCGTCGACACCGACATGACTCGCTCGCTGACCGACGAGCAGCGCACGGGACTTCTCGCGCAGATCCCCGCGGGACGGCTGGGTGCGGCCGCGGACGTGGCCGCTGCAGTGCTCTTCCTCGCTTCGCCGCAGGCGAGCTACATCACGGGCGAGACTCTGCACGTCAACGGCGGCATGTACATGCCGTGAGTTTCGGGGCTCGGCTTACCGGCAGCCGGACCCCCGGGCCGAGGCCTCCGCGGGGCGCAATCGTTGGAGCCGCGCAACACCAGGGGCGGGGACCCCCGGGCTCGCACCCCTTGCGCCGGCGCGGCCCCTGGGGACGATTCTCCAGCAAAAACAATCACTCAGCACGACCGCACGGCGACTGGCAGCCCCTGGGGTGTTCCCCTACAATACCGCGCCCGCGCCGCCGGCCCCGGCCTGGCGGCATGGGAACGTATTTCCGCAAATCCAATTTCTAAAACATAAGGACCATCCGCTAATGAGCACAGTTGAGCAGCAGGTCAAAGCCATTGTGGCCGAGCAGCTTGGCGTCAAGCAGGAGCAGGTGACGAATGACGCCTCCTTCGTGGACGATCTGGGAGCCGACTCGCTCGACACGGTCGAGCTCGTGATGGCTTTGGAGGAGGAGTTCGAGATCGAGATTCCGGATGAGGATGCCGAGAAAATCACCACGGTCCATCAGGCGATCGAGTACATCAACGAGCGCCGCAACAAGGCCTGAGTGCGCTCAGGCGCCGAGCCCAGGAAGAGGCCGTGAGCAAATCGCCGGGAGCGATTTGCGACGCCAGGCGCGCGAGCGCTTGGCGGCCCCCGAAGGGGCGAAGCCCAGGATGGGGCCGAGTACCCGGCGCCGCGGGCGCCGCGAGATTTCCCAGGAACTTTTAGAGACGGGTAGCGTGTGAGCAAGCGTCGCGTGGTCGTTACGGGCATGGGACTGATCTCGCCCGTGGGCAGCAATGTCGAGACGGGTTGGAAGGCCATTCTCGCCGGCGAGAGCGGCATCGGACCGATTACCCGGTTCGATGTCAGCAACTTTCCCGTTCGTTTCGGCGGACAGGTGAAGGGCTTCGAGTCCAGCCGCTACTTCAACACCAAGGAGCTGCGGCGCATGGACGAGTTCATGCACTACGGCGTAGCGGCGGGCATCCAGGCGTTCGAGGACTCCGGGATCGATATGTCCAAGACGGACGCGACGCGTTGCGGCGCGGTCTGCGGCGCCGGCATCGGCGGCCTCGGCACGATCGAGAGCGAGTATGACGCTTACGTGAAGACCGGCAATCCGCGCAAGATTTCCCCTTTCTTCGTGCCCGCGACGATCATCAACATGATTTCCGGACACCTCTCCATAAAGTACGGCCTGAAGGGACCGAACCTGGGCGTCGTGACCGCCTGCACGACCTCCACGCACGCGATCGGCATCGGCATGCGCACGATTCAGTACGGCGATGCCGACATGATCATCGCCGGCGGCGGTGAGATGGCGACGACGATCTGCGGGCTGGCGAGCTTCGCGCAGGCGAAGGCGCTGTCGACCCGCAACGAGGCGCCCGCCGAGGCCAGCAGGCCCTGGGATCTCGACCGCGACGGCTTCGTGTTGAGTGATGGCGGCGGCGCCCTCGTGCTCGAGGAGCTCGAGCACGCGCGCCGGCGGGGCGCCCGCATCTACGCGGAGCTCATCGGGTTCGGCATGAGCGGGGACGCCTACCACATCACCTTGCCGCCCGAGGACGGCGAGGGGGCTCGCCTCGCCATGACGAACGCGCTGAAGGATGCCGCGCTGAATCCCGCCGACGTGCAGTACGTCAACGCGCACGCGACTTCGACCCCCGCGGGCGACAAGGCCGAGACGCTCGCCATGAAACGGGCCTTCGGCGATCACGCGCGCCGGCTCGCCGTCAGCTCGACCAAATCCATGACCGGGCACCTGCTCGGCGCTGCGGGTGTGGTGGAGGCGATCTTCTCCATTCTCGCCATCCGCGATCAGGTGGCGCCGCCAACGATCAACTATCGCACTCCGGATCCGGACTGCGATCTCGACTTCGTGCCGAACAGCGCGCGGCCGATGAAGATCGATATCGCGCTGTCGAATTCCTTCGGCTTCGGCGGCACCAACGGCTCAGTCATCTTCAGGAAGTTCACCGGTTAGTCCATTGGCCCGAAGTCGCCTGCGGCGCTGCGGGCGGCCAGCCGTGTGACTCAGTTCGACCCCGCGGCCCCGGGGGAACGGCCCTGGGCCGCTCAATTGTTTGCTTTCGCACGGGAGGCACGACTTGATCCTCCGCGAGCTGGATGTTCCGCCCGCCGTCCTGAGGCAGCTTGCGGCGAGCCGTGCGCAGCGCTATCCCGTTCTTTTCGACAGCGCGGCCGATGGGTCGCTCAGCCGCAAGAGCATGCTAGTTGCGAATCCGACGGCCGCGCTCTGGGTCGATGCGTACGGGCGCATCCGGACGGAAGGCGCGGTTCCACGCGGTGTCGTCGTACCCGGAGAGGGGTTTCTGCGGGCGCTCGACCGGTGGGTCTCCGTAGAGCGCGGTATGAGCAACGCGGTGGACGATTCGCCCGACCTGCCGTTCTGCGGCGGCTGGGCGGTCTTCGTCGGCTACGAGCTCGCCGCGGAAATCGAGCCGCGGCTCGTTCTGCCGCCGCCACGCGCCGCGCACGCCTGGCAGGCTTTTGCGTTGCGGGTTCCCAGCGCGCTCGTTCATGACAGGCGCTCGGGCAAGGTCCAGGCGATCGCCGAGGCGGCCGCTGCAGCGACCCTCGCTGACATCGAGAGCGACGCCCGTGACCTGGCGCGTGCAGGCACGGCTCCCGCAGGGACGCCGGAGCCCCTTGCGGTGGCCGGCGTCATCGAGGAGCAGTCGGGCGCGTACCTCGAGCGGGTGAGGCGCGGCAAGGAATACATCCGGGCCGGCGACATCTATCAAACCAACTTGTCGCGCCCCTGGCGAGTGCAGCTGCGGGACGAGCCGGATGTCGGCCGGCTGTACGAGCGCCTGCGCGCCGTCAATCCGGCCCCTTTTGCGGCGCTGGCACAGTGGCGCGGCGCGGCGCTGCTCAGCTCCTCTCCCGAGCGCCTGGCGCGCATCGCCGGCCGGCGCATCGAGACTCGCCCCATTGCCGGCACCCGGCCGCGCAGCCGGCAGCCGGGCGAGGATGCGCGCGAGACCGCGGCGCTGGTGGCGCATCCAAAGGAGCGCGCCGAGCACATCATGCTCATCGACCTCGAGCGCAACGACCTCGGGCGGGTCTGCGAGCCGGGCACGGTGCACGTCGAGGAGTTGATGTCCATCGAGTCGTACGCCCACGTGCACCATATCGCCTCCAACGTGACCGGGACGCTGCGCCGGGATGTCACACCGGTCGACGCGCTGCGCGCGGTATTCCCCGGCGGGACGATCACCGGCTGCCCGAAGTTTCGCTGCATGCAGATCATCGCGGAGCTCGAGGGCGAGGGGCGCGGCGCCTATACCGGCTCGCTCGGCCTCATAGGGCGCGACGGCAGCATGGATTTCAACATCCTGATCCGCACCATGACGCTCACCGGAAGGACGATCGAGTTTCGCGCGGGCGCCGGGATCGTGGCCGACTCCGATCCGGAGCGCGAGCTCGAGGAGTGCCGCGCCAAGGCGCGCGGGCCCCTGGCCGCCTTCGGCGAGGGCGGCCGCGCGGGGGCGGCGGCATGACCGGATCAGGCGAAGCGACGGGGTCTCGCGACGCTTCGGCCGCAGAAGTTTCCGCCGCGGCCGAGTCGGTCCTGATCGACGGCGCCGCAGCGGGCGGCGTTTCCGTCTTCGATCGCGGCCTGCACTTCGGCGACGGCGTCTTCGAGACGATCGCCTGTCTCCATGGCCGCCCGCGCTTCCTGTCCCTGCACCTCGAGCGGCTGGCGCTCGGCTGTCGCAGGCTCGGTATCTCACCGCCTGCCGCACAGCTGCTGCGGCAGGAAGTCGAGCGCCTCGCCGCCGCGGCGGAGCGGTCGATCGTCAAGCTGATAGTCACCCGGGGTGAGGCAACCGTGCGCGGGTACGCAGTCAGCGGCCGTGAGCGGGCAACACGCGTGCTGATTCGCTATCCTTGGCCGGTGGAAGACCCCGTCTCGCAGCAGCAGGGGGTGTGTGCGCGCGTGGCCGTCATGCGCCTCGGCGAAAACCCCGCGCTGGCCGGCCTCAAGCACTGCAACCGCCTGGAGCAGATCCTCGCGCGCGGCGAGCCCCGCGCCGCCGGGGCCGCCGAGTCCCTGATGCTCAGCCGATCCGGAAATCTGGTGTCCGGCACCATGACCAACATATTCGTCGTCGACGGCCCGCCGCAGGCGCCGCGGCTGCGCACGCCGGCGATCGATCTGTGTGGCGTGGCGGGTGTCATGCGGAGAGTCGTGCTGCGGGAAGCGGCCCGCGCCGGCATCGCCGCAACGGAATGCCGATTGTGGCCGGCGGACCTTGCGACCGCGGCGGAGTTATTTCTGACGAACGCCCGGGTGGGCATCTGGCCGGTGGGCCGGCTCGAGGAGCGGACACTGGCTCCAGGTCCCGTGACCCGGCGCATGCAGAGCCTGCTGCAACCCTTGCTCGAGGAGCCGGCCGATGACTGAGGGCGCCCGGTATCGCGGCAGAGCGGCCATCATCATACTGTTGGTGCTCGTCGTCGCGGCTGCGGCCGCAGCCTACGTGCTGTTGGGCGAGGAGTTTCAGGCTCCGGGCCCGGCCGCCGCGGCGCTGCGGGTGAAAGTATCCGCGGGAGAGAGCACCCGCGCCGTGCTCGAGCGACTCGCAGGACTCGGAGCCGTTGCTCATCCGCGGGAAGTCGAAGCCTATCTGCGCCTGCATCGGCGGATTCCGCGCATCGAGATCGGCACTTACGAGGTGCCCGCGCATGCGAGTCCCGCCGACATCATCCGCATGTTCGAGCAGGGCAGGGTGCTGTTGGATCAGCTGAAAGTGGTCGAGGGAGCGCGGTTCGCCGACTTCCGCCACGAGCTCGACGCACAGGCAGACGTCGCGCATGTCCTGCGCGGCAAGAGCGATACCGAGATCATGAGCGCGCTCGGCCACCCGGGCGAGGACCCGGAGGGCCGCTTCTTTCCCGATACCTACCGCTTCGCGCCGGGCACCAGCGATCTGACCATCCTCGCCATGGCTTACGACCGGATGTCCGCCGTGCTGGCGAAGGTCTGGGAGCAAAGGAGCGCCGGCCTGCCCTTCGATACCCCCTACGAGGCGCTGATCCTCGCCTCGATCGTGGAGAAGGAGACGGGCGTCGCCGATGAGCGGTCGCGTATCGCGGGCGTCTTCGTCAATCGCCTGCGCCGCGGCATGCGCCTGCAGTCCGACCCGACGGTGATCTACGGTCTGGGTAACCAATATGACGGCACGGTCCATACGCGGGACCTGACGACGGATACGCCATACAACTCGTACACGCGTGCAGGCCTGCCGCCGACACCCATCTCACTCCCGGGCCTGGAGGCGCTGCTCGCGGCCGTCCACCCGGATCAGACGGACGACCTCTACTTCGTTGCGACCGGGCAGGGCGGTCATCATTTCTCGAAAACGCTCGCGGAGCACGACTCGGCGCTGCGGGCTTATCTCGCCCGTCTGCGCGAGGAGCAGCAGGCGGCGGCGCGCCGGCCGGCAGCGGGGAACTGATGGCCGGCGGACTCTTCATCACCCTGGAAGGCATCGAGGGCGCGGGCAAATCCACCGTCGCCCGCGGGATCTGCGACTGGCTCGGCCGCCGCTCGATCCGCACGACACTCACCCGCGAGCCCGGCGGCACGGCGCTCGCCGAGCGAGTACGCCAGATCGTGCTGGACCGCGGCGAAGAGCGGCTGTCGGCCGCGACGGAAACGCTCCTCATGTTCGCGGCGCGGGGGATCCACTTGGAAAATCGCATCCGGCCGGCGCTGGAGCGCGGCGAATGGGTCGTTTGCGACCGCTTCACGGATGCCACTCGGGCGTATCAGGGTGGCGGCCGGGGGGTGGACAGGGAGTGGATCGAGTCTCTGGCCAGAGAGGTGCACGGGGGCCTGCAGCCGGATTGCACGCTGCTGCTCGACCTGCCCGTGCCAATGGGTCTCGAGCGCGCGAGGAGCCGCCAGGCGGGTGCTACGGACCGGTTCGAGGCCGAAGCGCAGGCATTCTTCGAGCGGGTGCGCGCGGCGTACCTCGAGCTCGCGCGGCGGGAGCCGCAACGTATCCATGTGATCGACGCGTCTGCGCCGCTCGAAGCGGTGGAAGGGCAGGTGGCGGCGGTGCTTGCGCGGCTGCTGAGCTCGCAGCGCCCGGGCTCGCAGAGCCAGGGTCGAGCGCCGTGACTCCCGGTTGGCTCGGCCCCGAGATCGCAAGACTACGCAGTGCGTACGCCGCCGGAAGGCTGCCGCACGCGCTTCTAATCCATGAGGCGTCCGGCGCCGGCGGCGAGTGGCTCGCGGGCTGGGCCGCGCGCATGGTCCTCTGCTCGAGCCCGCGGGAGGGCGCGCCCTGCGAGCACTGTATTTCCTGCAAGCGCGCTGTCCAGGGGCAGCATCCGGACCTCACCTTCGTTCGCCCCGTGGAGGCATCGACCCAGATCAGGATCGAGCAGGTCCGGGAGCTCGGAGCCGAGCTCGCCCTGACGGCTCACCAGGGGGGCTACAAGGTCGGCATCCTGTCCCCGGCGGACAGCATGAATCGCTTTGCTGCCAATGCCTTACTAAAGACTCTTGAGGAACCACCGCAGAAGACGCTGCTCATCCTGGTCGCCAGCCAGCCCTCGCGGCTCCCGGCGACGATTCTCAGCCGCTGCCAGCGGGTGCGGGTACGGGCGCCGCAGCGGCACGAAGCCATCGCGTGGCTCGAGGCGACGCGCGGGCCGGGCGAGTGGGGCCGGGTGCTGGATATCCTTGGCCCGGCGCCCATGACGGCCGCAGCTACGGATGCTGCCGCTGTCGTCGAGGTCGCGGCCGAGGTTCGGCGAGGCCTGGAAGATGCCGCTTCGGGCGGGCTGGATCCAGTGGCCACGGCCGAGCGCTGGGCGCGCTCGGAGTTGCCGTTGCGCCTCGCATGCGTTGAGAATTGGCTCACGGAACGGATTCACGGCCGCATGGGCGACCGGACCGTCTTTACAGAAGTGCGGGCTGGCGCGCACCCTCGTGGGCAGGGGGAAAGCTTAGACTTGCGCCAGCTTTTCGGGCTGCTGGACTCGGTCCGGGAGCTCAAGTCATCGTTCGACGCGCCGATCAACCGGGGACTGGCGCTCGAGAGCCTGCTGCGCGGCCTCGAGACGCGAGGCGCTTAACCTGAGTCTGAGGATGAGAATTTGAGAGCGGGTGGGAACAAGCCGGGCCTGTTGACGCTCACCATCAAGGACAAGAGCGCGCTGTATCTCGCCTATATGCCGTTCGTGAAGAACGGCGGCCTCTTCATTCCCACCAACAGCAACTATCGGTTGGGCGATGAGGTGTTCATGCTGCTCAACCTGATGGGCGAGGATGAGAAGCTGCCGGTCGCGGGCAGGGTGATCTGGGTGACTCCCAAGGGCGCCCAGGGCAAGCGCACTGCCGGCATCGGCGTGCAGTTCAGCGAGCAGGATCACGGGCAGACGCAGAAGAAGATCGAGACCTATCTCGCCGGCGCCCTGGCCGGCGATAAGGCTACTCACACGATGTAGGCCTCGTCAGGCCGAGCGGCGCAGCGCGATCCCGCTGTGGGTCAGGCCTCCTGTCAGCACATACGCGTCGAATCCCCGCTCCACGAGGATGTAGGCGGCGGCGGAGCTGCGCCGGCCGGTATCGCAATAGACGACGTACGGTATCTTGCGGTCCAGGGTCGAGAGCTTCAGCCGGATGAAGTAGAGCGGGATGTTGAGCGAGCCTTCGATGGCGAGATTCTGGTGCTCACTCGGCAGGCGCACGTCGAGCCAGCGGCCGCCGCGCGCGATGATCTCGCGGGCGCGGTCGTAGCTGACCCATTGCAGCAGCGGCTCGTTCATGAGCTCACGGAAATCCTGCTTGTTGAGGCGCATCAGCACGCCGTCGGAGAGCATCGCGACGGTCGCATTGCGCTTGGCCTCTGCGATCAGCGCCTCTTCGCCGAAGGTATCGCCGACACCGAGCTCGGCAAGCTTGATGCCTTCCTTGTTGAGCGGCGTCTCGCGGGTCACGACGCACTTGCCGTTCACGATCACGTAGAAGAAGTCGCCTTCATCGCCCTGCTTGATGACGACGTCGCCTGCCCGGTAGGGCACACGCTGCAGACGCATGAAGATCGCCTGGATGTTGGCGGGCGGGATGCGGTGAAAGGCCTTAGTGGAAAGGAGCGTGGTCATCCAGTCGTCGCCACCCGTTCCCTCGAGCTGAGACTGCAGCTCGGCAACTTCGTACGTCCCCGTCTGATCCCAGGTGATCATGACGTCGAGCAGCTCGCTGTCGATCGAGAGATAGCTGATCTCGTCGACCGCGCGCGCGGTGACCTGTCGCGGAAGCTGCGGGTAGAGCGGCGTGCGCGCCTCGGGAGTGCCGCCGCGGATCATCGCGATGGTGCGTTCGTCCTCCTTCACCTCCACCATGCCGCCCACGAGCCACACGGTGCGCCTGTCGGTGTCGCCTTCCTTGAAGAGGGAGCGCCCCGCAGGTAGGGTGCGCACGACGACTTTCTTCGCCAGCGCCGCGAGATTGTCCCGCTTCAGCCCGTCAAG
>Ga0134125_10006414_pt1 | contig 13326 bp, 10 predicted proteins | sample KB31751_FD_96464 | JGI IMG/M metagenome (GOLD analysis project Ga0134125, IMG submission 96464) | Terrestrial soil microbial communities with excess Nitrogen fertilizer from Kellogg Biological Station, Michigan, USA - KB3-175-1 | ecosystem: Environmental > Terrestrial > Soil > Unclassified ... | reverse complement strand
GGCCTGCCGTTCTCCGCGCACTGTGCGCCGGCTCTCCATCTGCATCCCTGCTGTGCGACGACCGCCAACCTGCGGCACATCGAATACTTCCACGACCACGCCCGGATTGAAGCGATGCTGTTCGACGGAGTGCAGTCGCCGCGCGAAGGGGTCTTGTACCCCGACCGTTCGCGGCCCGGCCTGGGCCTCGAACTGAAGCGCAAGGACGCGGAACGCTACGAAATATGGTCCAATAGGTAAGGCACAGGCAGGAATGCCGGTGCCACCAGAACAGCGAACTGGTGGTGCAGGAATGCCTATGCCAGCAAAAACAGCGATCTGGTGGCACAGGCATTCCTGCCTGTGCGGGAGGGTTCGGCATGACTGTGAGCCTGACCGTATTGCGGGAACAGAACGAGAAGCCGCGGTTCGAGCGGTTGCAGCGCGACGATAGCCGCACGGCGATTCCCGCGCATGCGGTTCGCGCGCTCGCATCAGACTTGCGCAAGTCGTGCGGCGCGGAAGTGCGCTTCGATGCCGGCAGCCGGGCCCTATACTCCACGGACGGCTCGAACTATCGGCAAGTGCCGATCGGCGTCGTGGTGCCGCGATCCCTGGACGACGTGGTCGCCACGGTGGCGGCGGCCCGGCGCCACAGCGCGCCGATCCTGTCGCGCGGCGGCGGCACCAGCCTCGCCGGCCAGTGCTGCAACGTCGCCGTCGTTATGGACTTTTCCAAGTATCTGCATCGCATCCTGCATATCGACGCGGCGACTCAACGCGCCACCGTGCTGCCCGGCTGCGTGCTCGACACGTTGCGGCACACCGCCACCCGCGAATATGGCCTCACCTTCGCCCCCGATCCGTCAACGCACAACCACTGCACGCTTGGCGGCATGCTCGGCAACGATTCCTGCGGGGCCCACTCGCTCATTGGGGCCAAGTACGGCCGCGGCATGCGCATCGCGGACAACACCCACGAACTGGAGATTCTCACTTACGACGGCGTGCGGATGCGCGTCGGCGAGACCGCGCCGGAGCAACTGGAGGCGATCGTTCGCTCGGGCGGCCGCAAGGGCGAAATCTACGCCAAGCTCAAGGGCCTCGTCGATCGCTACGCGGACGAAATTCGCACCAGGTTCCCGAATCTCATGCGCCGCGTCTCGGGCTACAACCTCGATGCGCTCCTTCCCGAGAACGGCTTCCACGTCGCGCGGTCCCTGGTCGGCACCGAGAGCACCTGCGTCACGTTCCTCGAAGCGACCCTGAACCTCGTGCCGGCTCCGAAGGCGCGAACGCTGCTCACCCTCGGCTACCCGGACATTTACACCGCCTGCGAACACTTGACGGAAATCCTGCCGCTCAAGCCGACCGCCCTCGAAGGGCTCGATCACCTGTTGATCGAATACGTGCAAAAGAAGGGGGACGAAACCGCGAACCTGAAACTGCTCCCGGATGGCAAGGGTTTCTTGATGGTGGAGTTCGGCGGCGAAGACAAGAACGATTCGGACGAGCAGGCCCGCCGCTGCATGGCGATGCTGAGCCGCAGCAAGAATGCCCCCTCCATGAAGCTGTATGACGACCCGCATGAGGAAGAGATGCTGTGGAAGGTGCGCGAGGGAGGGCTCGGTTCGACGGCTTGGGTGCCGGGTCTGCCGGATGCCTGGGAAGGGTGGGAAGACTCGGCGGTGCCGGTCGAGAACGTCGCGAATTATCTCCGCGACCTGCGGAAGCTCTTCGACAAGTACGGTTACAAGCCGACGCTTTACGGCCACTTCGGCCAGGGATGCGTGCATACCCGCGTGCAGTTCGATCTCTACACCGCGGACGGCATCAAGGCTTACCGGTCCTTTATCGAGGAAGCCTCGGACCTCGTGATTCGCATGGGCGGATCGCTTTCGGGCGAGCACGGCGATGGCCAATCGCGCGGCGAACTCCTTCCCAAAATGTTCGGCGACAAGCTCTACCAGGCCTTCCGCGAATTCAAAGCGATCTGGGACCCGCTCGGCCGCATGAACCCCGGCAAAAAGATCGACGCTTACCCGCTGGATTCGAACCTTCGGGTTGGCGCCGACTACAATCCGCCGCAGCCAGCGACGCACTTCGCCTACGTGGACGATCGGCATTCGTTCGCGCGGGCGGCGCTGCGCTGCGTCGGCGTCGGCGAATGCCGCCGCGAGGGCGGCCAAACCATGTGCCCCAGCTACATGGTCACCCGCGAGGAAAAGGATTGCACCCGCGGCCGCGCCCACCTTCTCTTCGAAATGATGAACGGCGAAGTGCTCACCGGCGGCTGGCGCGAGGAGGCCGTCAAGGATTCGCTCGACCTCTGTCTGTCTTGCAAGGGGTGCAAGCACGATTGCCCGGTCAACGTGGACATGGCCACGTACAAGGCCGAGTTCTTGTCGCATTATTACGAAGGGCGAGTGCGGCCTCGGCATGCATATGCCATGGGCTTGATCGACGTGTGGGCGCGACTGGCTTCGCAGGCGCCGGCCCTGGTCAATGCTCTTGGCCAGTCGCCGCTGTTCGGGCCGATCGTCAAGAAACTCGGCGGCATCGCCCAGGAACGCGCGATGCCCAAATTTGCCTCGGAAACCTTCAAGTCGTGGTTCTTCCGCCGGCGGCCGCGCAACCGCAACGGCAATCCGGTCGTGCTCTGGGCAGATACATTTACCAACCACTTCAAGCCGGAGCACGGTCAGGCGGCGGTTCGCGTGCTGGAAGACGCCGGCTTCCGGGTTTACGTGCCGCGAGCGCCGCTCTGTTGCGGCCGGCCGCTTTACGACTACGGCATGCTCGATACTGCCCAGCGCTACCTCAAGAACATCCTCCACAACATGCAGCCGGTGATCGAGGCCGGCGTGCCCGTCGTCGGCCTGGAACCGAGTTGCGTCGCTGTCTTCCGCGACGAGATGCTCGGCCTCTTCCCCGAAAACCAGGACGCCATCCGCCTGCAAGGGAAGACATTCCTGCTCAGCGAATTCCTGATGAAGCACGCCGACGGCTGGTCGCCGCCGCACGTGGGCGGCAAGGCGCTCGTGCATATCCATTGCCATCACAAGTCCGTGCTCGGCAAAGAGGCCGAACTGGAACTGCTGGAGAAGATGGGAATCGCAGCGGAGCAACCGGAGCCAGGTTGCTGTGGGCTGGCGGGATCGTTCGGCTTCGAGGCGGGCAAATACGACGTGTCGCAGGCCATCGGCGAGCAGCGGTTGCTTCCCGCGGTGCGCAAGGCCGACGATAAACTTCTGATTGCCGACGGCTTCAGTTGCGAAACGCAGATCGAGCAGGGAAGCGGCCGCAAGCCGCTGCACATCGCCGAGGTGATCGCGGCCGCTTTGCCGAACGACACCGCCCGGCTCGCACCGCGGAAAACGCACCATCTCCTTACAGTCGGCGCCGCCGGGGCCGCCGGTATCGGCGCGCTGGTTGCATCGCGTTTCTTGTTGCGAGCGCTCCGCCCGCGGCCCTCCGGAGTGCGTCATGAAGTTCAAACTGCTCGATAAAGCCAGCGAACGGACCTACGCCTTGATCTTCGAGACCGGCGACGAAGTGGTCTCCCTTCTCAAGAAGTGGGCGGTCGACATCAAGCCGCAAACGGCGCACTTCACCGCCATCGGCGCGTTTCAGGACGCGGTGATCGCGTATTTCGACTGGGAAAGCAAAGAATACAAGAAGATTCCCGTGAAGGAACAAGTGGAAGTGTTAACGCTGGCCGGCGACATCGCGTGGAAGGAAGACGGCACGCCGGTGATTCACGCTCACGTGGTTGTTGGCCGCCCGGACGGCTCGACGCGCGGCGGCCACCTGATGGAAGCCCACGTGCGGCCGACGCTCGAATTGATTCTCGTGGAGTCGCCGCTCTACCTCACGCGCCGCCACGACCCGAATAGCGGCCTCGCCCTGATCCGCTTGTGACACTTCGCCTCTTCCATCGCCCGCTGGAGAACACCGATGGGGCTGATTATCTTTATCATCCTGATTTTGCTGTTGCTTGGAGCGGCGCCCGCGTGGCCGTATTCGCGGCGCTGGGGTTACCGACCGAGCGGCGTGCTCGGGTTTATCGTGGTGGTCTGGCTCATCTTGCTGTTGATCGCGGTGATCCCGTGGTGGGGCTACCCGGGCTATTACTGAGGCTCGGAGACTCAGCTGGCGAGCCGGGAGCGTCAGCGACCGGAGTTTTGTAGCGCTCCGGTCGCTGGCGCCTGGTTTGTCCGGTTCGATTTCAGGGGCGGCCACAACGGTGTAAAGGATTACGCGCACTCCGCCTGCGTCCCGCTTTTTCGGAAAACTCGCGATTTTCGTCCCCAGCCCGACTTGCGGTACGCCGCGCGGCGCGACATAATCCAACCAAATCGCACGACCCCGCCCTCCATCGCGCGGCAAATGAATAACGTGGACGACATTTTCCTGCCCAGCGGGCGCCTCAGCCCGGAGATCCTGGACGAAGCGACCATTCGCGTACTCCGGGAAGCTCTGGCGCAAACGCGCTCGACGAACTGGGACAGCGTACGGACGCCGCACCTGTTTATGGGTTTGCTGGCCGCTCCGGATTCCGGCGTCTTCAAGTGGGCGTCCCGGCTCGGCGCCGACATTCCCGGCCTGCTCGATCAATTCCGCGATCTCTTCCTGCAAGACAGTGCCGAACAGCTGCCGCCGCTGTTGCTCAATCGTGAGTTTCTGTCCGATAACGTGATTCGCTTGCTGCGCGATGCGCACGACCGGGCCGCCGAGTGCGATCGCGATCAGGTCAGCCCGATGGATTTGCTCATCACGCTGTTCACGACGCCGAACAGCATCGTGGCGGAATGCTTCGAGCGGATCGGCGTGACGGCGGCGAAACTCACCGAACTGGCCGTCCTCGCCGAACGCGATTCCCCAGTCTGATTACTTCCTGAACGTGAAGCTCGCCTCGGCAACGCTTTCCGTTTTCACTTCCACCGAACTGCTTCTCTCCAGCGGCGCGGAATACCATTGCCGGGAAATCAGGCCGGTTTCGGGCTCGCGATCGCGCTGGATCGCTTCCCAGCCGGGCAACCACGCCGACACTTCGACTGGCCCCGCCGGAACTTGGTCGAACCGGAACCGCCCCTCGCGATCCGTGACGGCGTAATAAGGATGCTCGACGACGAAGAGATCGGCGCTGGCCCAGTAGTAACCGGCGCCGCTCGAGAGTTCCACGCGGCCCGGCTTGTTGAAAGCCCGCGTCAACGGTTGATTCTCATCCGGGAATGCCAGGCTGAAGTTGGCGGCGCCGCGGACGCGGAGCACATGATAAGCCGGTTCCACGGAAACCATCGTTGCGCTGTCGCCGCGGCGAACGAATCCCACGCGGCCCTCGCGTTCGCCCTGGATCACGGCGATGCCCCGATCTTTCATTTCAATGCGGATGGGCGGCAGATCCCACGGCTTGGCGGCCGCTGGATTCACGCCGCGGAGAAAGACAACGACACCGGCCATCGCGCGACTCGTCTCATCGATGGCCGGGCGGTTCGGGTTGGGAATCGTCTGCATGGTGAAGCTGTGGTCGGCATTGGGAACGCCGTAAATGAAGGGCGGCGTCACCGGCAGCGGCCCGGACCAAACCACGCGGCCGACGACCGTGCCGCACTTGTCCGGGTCGAACCGGCTCGCTTCCGGTCCCGCTGCCGCGGGTTCGTCGTGAATTAGCAGTGAGGAATCGGGTTCGTAATCGCAGGCCGCCACGGCCAACAGGACAACCGCGGGAACCAGGTAAAACAAGGATCGCATATTCGATTCCAGCGTAGCCACGACCGCTTACAGACGGTCAGGAAGATAATGGCACCACCTTCTTACACCTCCCCCCTTGTGGGGGAGGTCGCCGACGAGCGAAGCGAGTCGGCGGGTGGGGGGCTACTCGCAAATAAACGATATCCCCCCACCTGCCGAACGTCGTCTCTGCGAGACAACGTTCGACGACCTCCCCCACAAGGGGGGAGGTTGTAGGTGGTTGGTTTAATGTCGCCCTAATGGGGAGCGCGACAGCTCCGCGCTTCCCGTTGGGTCGCGGCTACGCTAATCCAGAACGGAATCCCCTCGCAAGTGCGACTTTGGCGATCGCGGCACCCGGATTGCGGGATTCTGAAACAAATTCGCCCTGGGTCGGTACAATACGCAGTGGCCATGCCGCGCTTATCCCTCCGCGCCGGCGAAGATCACCATACTCGAAAGGATCATTCAGTCATGATGCGTCTGTCCCGCTACGCCCTCGGCGCTGCCATCGCCGTGGTGGTGCTTGCCGCCGGCCCCGCCGCTCGCGCCGCCGAGCCCGACAAACTCCTCCCCGCCAACGCCGAGTTCGTTCTCACCCTCAACGTCAAGCAGATCATCGATTCGGACATCATCAAGCAATACGCCCTGGAGCAGCTCAAGCAGGCGCTGCAAGGGGCGGACGCCCAGAAGATGCTCACCCAGCTCGGCCTCGACCCGCTCAAGGACGTGTCGAAAGTCGTCATCGGCGGCTCCGGAACCGACCAGTCCGACATGAAGATGCTGATGATCATTCACGGCAAATTCGATCCGGACAAGTTGTTCAAGGCCGCCGAGGCCATGACCAAGAAGAAAGCCGATAACTTCACGATGCTGAAGGACGGCAAGGATACGCTGTTCAAGTTCCAACCGGACACCGGCAACCCGGTCTACGCCACCGTGAAGGACGAGCAGACCATTCTCGCCGGCACCGATCGGAAATTGGTCACCGCGGCCCTCGCCTCGGATGGCAAAAAGGCCCCGGTCGGTAAGGAACTCGGCAGTTTGATCGCCAAGATGGACGAAAAGTCCTCGCTGTGGATCGTGGCCGTGGTGAAGGACAAACTGGCCAACCTCAAGGGCGGCGGCAAGCGCGGCCCGATTCCCGCCGAACTCAAGGAAACGCTCGAAAAGATGGATTCCATGACCCTGGTGGTCCGCATCACCAAGGACGTGGTTTTCGACGTGGCGCTCGGCATGAAGGACGCCAACTCCGCGGAAGAACTCGGCAAAATGATCGACGAGCAACTCACGCAACTCCGCGGCATCGTTCCCTTCTTGACGGCCTCGAAGCCGGAACTGAAGGGCATCGCGGACGCGGCCAAGTCGATCAAGTCCGCCGTGAAGGATAAGGCCGTGACGATCACCGGGAAGCTGCCCGGCGCCGCCATCGGCCAGGCGCTCGGCAAGAGCGACTGATGACCCCTCCGCGTAGCCGCGACGACAAGCCCACCCGCGGCCGCGGGTGGGCTTGTCGTTTACTTGCCCGGGTAGCGGTGGCCCGTTACTTCCATCGCGCAGGAATAGACCGACGTCCGGGCCGTCACGTAAAGCGTCTTCAGATCCTTGCCGCCGAAGGCCGCGTTCGACGGTTGCTCCGGGAACTTGATGGTGCCGAGCGTCTTCCCGGCCGGATCGAATACCTGCAGGCCGATGCCCGACGTGATGTAAACGTTCCCCTTGGAATCGACGGCCCCACCATCGCCGCCGCCGTTTCCGCCCTCCTTCGCTTGCGCCAGTTCGCAGAACACTTTCCCGCCGCCGAGCTTGCCCGCCGTCACGACCGGATAGGCCATCATCTTCTTCTGGCCGCTTGGGAAGACGTATAGCGTCTTTTCATCCGGCGACAGCCGCACGCCGTTCGGGTCCGGCAAATCGTCGATCAGGCGCGTCACCTTGCCGGTCGCGTCGACATAATAGACGCAAGTCTTGCCTTGGGGCAAAGGCTTCGGAGAACTGAAGCTGGGGTCGGTGAAGTAGATGCCGCCGCTTTTGTCGATGACCAAATCATTGGGGGCGTTGAAGCGCTTCCCTTCGTATTCGCCGGCCACCACGCGGCGTTTCTTGCCGTCCGCCGAGTAAGCCGCGATCGCGCCATCCATCTCGCAGGCCACGATCTCGCCCTGGGCATTCACCATGAGGCCATTGGCGTGGTTAGACTTGTCGCGGAAGACGCTGACGGCTCCGCTGGCGACGTCGATCTTGTGAATCTTCTGCGCGGGAATATCGGAGAAGTAGATGTTGCCGACGGCATCGACGGCGGGGCCTTCGGTGAAGGTGTATTTTCCTTCGACCTTGGCGATGGCGCCGGTCGGACCGACGCCGGGGATCGGGTCGGCCGCGACAGCGACCCCCGCCGCGACAACGAGGACCGCGGCCGCGCGAATGCAAACAATGCGACTCATGAAGAATGCCTCCGGGTGTGGCGAGCGGAGGCATCTTATTCGAACACGGCGAAAAGCGCTTAGAACTTGCCGTGGAAATCGTAGCCGAGCGCTTCGAGCTTCGCTCGAACCAGGATGTACAGCCCCACGCCCAGCACCCCAAGTACGGCACAGATGGCATAAGCCGCGGGCTTCGGCTTCTCGCGAGTTCCCATCACATTGACGACGCGTTCGCCCATCGCGATGTACAGCAAGCCGACGAGGCAGAGCGGAGCGAGGATCGATCCTTTCGCGGAAACCGACACCGATTCGGCGCCGCTTTGGGCGTCGTGAAGCGGCTGGTAGACGCAGATGTATGAAAGCAAACCGCCGACGACCAAAATCACAACGCCAATGACTCGTTCTTTCATGGGACCTCCGGAGGATGGTGGGCTGCCGTTTTCGAGTTTGCATTAGCTTGGATCTTGGTGGCACAGGCATTCTTGCCTGTGCAGGCTTGCTCAGGCCAAAATCGGCTTGACCACGTTGCCGCCGACGTCGGTGAGGCGGAAATCGCGGCCGTTGTATCGATAAGTCAGCTTCTTGTGGTCGAGACCGAGCAGGTGCAGCACGGTGGCGTGGAAGTCGTTGACGCTGACGCGGTTCTCGAAGGCCTTGAAGCCAATGTCGTCGGTGGCGCCGTAACTAGTGCCACCCTTGACGCCGCCGCCAGCCAGCCAGAACGTGTTGGCGTGCGGATTGTGATCGCGGCCGCCCGAGCCCTTCTGCACGATCGGCAAGCGGCCGAACTCGCCGCCCCAGATCACCAGCGTATCCTTCAACAAGCCGCGGCGATCCAAATCGGTCAAGAGGCCGGCGATCGGCTGATCGGTTTCCAGCGCGAAGCCGCCGTGATTCTTGACGATGTTGTTGTGGCCGTCCCAACTCAGGTCGTTGTCCATGCCGCCGGAGTAAATCTGCACGAAGCGGACGCCGCGCTCGACCAGTCGCCGCGCCGTCAGGCATTGCTTGGCGAAGTGCGTCGCCTTCGGGTTATCCAGGCCGTATAGCTTCTTGGTTTCCTCGGTTTCCTTGTTCAAATCGAGGACATCCGGGGCGGCCATCTGCATGCGGTAGGCCAGTTCGAAACTCTCGACGCGGGCCGCCAGGTCCGGTTCGTCCGGGTGCTGGCGCATTTCCCTGGCGTTCAGTTTCTTGAGCAAGTCGAGTTGGGCGCGCTGGCGGTCGGCGGGAAGGTCCGCGGGGCGGGCGAGGTTGTCGATTGGTTGCCCCTGCGGTTTGAACGCCGTTCCTTGGAACACGGTCGGCAGGAAGCCGGCGCCCCAGTTCAAGCTGTGCCCCTTGGGAATGCCGCGGCCGAGCGTGTCGTACATCACGCAGAAGGCCGGCAAACTCTGCGATTCCGTGCCGAGGCCGTACGTCACCCAGCTGCCCACGCAGGGGAAGCCCATTCGCGTCATGCCCGTGTTGATCTTGAACAGGGCCGGCGAATGGTTGTTCGATTCGCCCCACAGCGAGTGGATGAACGCCATCTTGTCGACGTGCTTGGCCATGTGTGGGAAGAGCGACGACACCCACTTGCCGCACTGGCCGTGCTGGGCCCACTTGAACGGCGACTTCATCAGCGGGCCGACCTGGCCATTGAAGAAGCCGGTATTCGGGTCGAAACCCTTGAGTTCCTGGCCGTCGCGTTTATCCAGTTCGGGCTTGTGGTCCCAGGTATCGACGTGGCTGGGGCCGCCGTTCATGAAGAGCCAGATGACGGACTTGGCCTTGGCCGGGAAGTGCGGGGCGTGCGCGACCAGCGGGTTGGGTGAATCGCGTTCGTCGCCGCGAGCGAGAAGGTCCGCCAGGGCGAGCATGCCGAGCCCGCCGCCGGCGCGGCGAAGGAACTCGCGCCGCGAACGGTAAGCGGGATGCGGCGGCGCGAAGAAGCGGGGAAGGGAATCCATGGCGTGATCCGTGCGTCGGGAGTGTCGGTCATTGTAGCGGGTCGAACTCTTGGGTGGCACCGGCTTCCGACCGGTGTGGCTTGCACCGGCTGCCGCCCAGAGTTGAGGCTGTGTTGCGATTACTGGCGGTCAACAATGCATTGATATGTTGCCAATCAGCCATTCTGACCCTCTCCGCCTCTCCCCAGCGGGGATAGGCATGGGGCTGGTTGGCTCTGCGGCGTTCGTTTCCTGACGGTCAGTTGCCGGTGTGGCTTGATTGCACCGGCTGGAAGCCGGTGCCACCCAGAATTGAGGTTTTGTTCCGAATAGCTACTTCGCCGCCTTCAATTCGCGGATGAACAGGTTCATCACCTCGAGCCGTTCGTTGGAGTCATTGAAGTGATTGGCGATCCACACCGTATTCGCCTTGATCGGCTTCTTGGCTTCCAGCATCGCAACCTGGACCCCGTTCACATTGAAGATGAACTTCTTGCCGTCGAACAGGATCACGGAACGGTTCCAGACGCCCTTCTTCGCGAACGGGTCTTTGCCCTTCGCGGTTGGTTCCCAGTCCGGAGTGAAGGCAACGCCAGCCCCCGGGAAGACCGAGCAGCCCACGCCTGCCACATTGATGGTAACATCTCCGCTCGACTTGACCGGCATCCTCCAGTCGATCATCAACTCACACGGGCTGAACTTCTTCTCGCTCTTCAGGCTCTCCGTTCCTTTCGCGATGAGCTTACCGCCACTCACTTTCCACGAATCCTTTTCCGTACTCCATCCCTTCAAATCGAGCCCATCGAAAAGGCTCTCGTGGCCTTCCCACACCTTGGCGCATTCCTCCGGCTTCGGATTCGTGCTCGGCAACTCCTTGATGCGGATGTTCTTGAAGTGGCATTCCGCCCCTTCGCTTTCCAGCGCCAAATAGCCCTTTCGCGGGTTGCACTGGCTGACGCCCGAGACTTCCTTGCCGTTGACGTGTAGCTTGATGGCGCCGTTGTTGGCGATCACCTTGTAGTGGTTCCATTCGCCGCCGCCTTTGACGCGGTTCTCGCTGGGCAGGCAGCGCTCGTAGCCGCGCGGGTGCGGGCGGTCCGGTTTGCACTTCGCCCCGTGGATGCTGAAGATGTCGCCGTGATTCGTGGCCCAGTCCACCTTCGGATAATTGATGAGCACCTGCACCTCGATGCCGCGGGTGTATGGCGTGCCGACGGCCGGCAGCGGGTCGCCCCACACGAATAGCCCCGAGTTCGCGGTTTTGGTTTTCTCGACGTGCATCCAGTCCAGTTCGAGTTCGAAGTTCTCGTACTGGCGGTCGGTGCGAAGGAAGCCGGTCGGCGTGCCCGTGGTGACGATCTGACCATCCTTGACGAAGAAGGTGCTCGGGGCGCAGTTCGCATTATGCCAGCCGGCGAGGCTGGTGCCGTTGAAGAGCGGCTTGTATCCGTCGGACGATTTCGGTTCGTCGCCAACGGCCGGGCGAACGATCAACACGACGATGGCGACGGACAGCGAAAAGCATCGCATGGGAACCTCCCGAAGAGAATACGGACCGGTTACTGACGGTCGTAAATGGAATGACATCGAGACAACCAGCCCCCACCTCTCCCCCGGAGACCGGGGGAGAGGTTTTGGGGTGCCCGGTTTCTGTCATTAGTTTGCCGACTCCCAGTAACCGCGACGCAATGGGAAGCGCGGTCCTGTCGCGCTCCCCGTTGGGTCGCGGCTAAAACAAAATCACTTCGCGCGCGGCGGCGGGGCGATCTCCGGTTCGCGCTGGCCAGACCGCATCTCGCGGGCATAAGCCAGGTTCGATTCCGCGAGCCGATAGTCCGCGCTGAGAAACAGGGCTTCCTGAAAATCGGCAATGGCGCGATCGTAGTCGCCGCGGCGGAGGCGGGCGTACCCGCGGCTATTGTAATAAGCCGCATAAGGCGCTCCGTCTTTCGCGGCCATCGCGATGGCCTTCTCGTATTCGCTCATGGCCTCGTCGTGGCGGTTCATGCGATCGAGCACCAATCCGAGCGTATGATGCGCGTTGGACGAGGCCGGGTCGAGTGCGATGGCGCGTTGAATCGCGGCCAGAGCCGCCTCGGGATCGTGCTTGCGCAAGAGCGCCGCCGACAGATCCAGGAGGCTCGCGGCATCGTTGAGATCGAGGCGAACCGCTTTGCGGTAGCAGCGGACGGCATCGTCGAGCTGTCCCTTGTCCCAGAAGGCGCGGCCGAGGTGCCGCCAGGCCACCTTGCTGTTCGGCCGCACCGCGATCGCCGCCTGCGCCCAGCGGAACTGTTGGGTCAAGCCCTCCGAGCGGAACGCCGTTCGGGTCTCGAACACGACCGTGATGGCGTGCAGTAAGAGGAAGTTGTTCGGCGACCGTTCGAGTGCCGCGAGCAGGGCGCGTTCGCGCCCCTCGCTGACGAACTTCGACGATTGACCGAGGATGGCGGCGAACCGCGCCGGCTGGCGCGTGAACTCGGGCATCGCAACCAGCGTTTCGCTTTCGGCCCGATCGCCGCGGGCGAAGCAGTTCCGGCACATCGTCCGGAACGGGTCGGGGTCGACGGCATCCAGAATGGCGCGAAGCGAGCGCGGCCGCCGCGACTTCTCGTAATAAAGATGCCACAAATCCAGCGAGTAAATCAGCCGCTCGCGGAGGGGCGATTCCGAGATGATGCGAACCGCCTCGGGAAGCGGCGTCGTTTCGTGGCGAATGCCGTAGTTGGCGAAGGCCCGGGAGAAGGCCTCGTCGACGCGCAGGTTCTTATAGGTCGTCGCCGTGATGGGGTCGGTCACCGCTTCGAGGTCGCGAAGCATGGCCAGGTCCGCCCGGCAGCGGGCGATGCGCGACGCCAGCGCCTCGGCGCCGTCCTCCGCTTGCCGCTTCTCCACGAGAGCAAAGGGTATCGCGGCCTTGTCGGCGTCGTCGTCGCGGAGGGCCGCTTCCACCTGGGTTAACAGACCACCGATAGCCTCGGTGGTGCGGTCGCGGCGCACTTGGCCTTCCGCTTGCACGCGTTCGCGCTCGGCCCGGTTATCGCGGTCGACCCGTTCGCGCTCCTCGGATTGCCTCTCTTGCCACCAGGCCGCGGCCCCGGCCCCAAATGCAAGGAGAAATGCGGCTAGGATAAGGGCCATCTGTACGTGGCGACGCTTCCGGTGCTCGTCCGCCCGCGCCTCGGCTTCCCGGCGCGTGTTCACTTCCTCGGCCGCCCGCGCTTCCGCCGCCGCCCGCTCGCGCTCGGACTTCCGCAAGC
>Ga0134125_10006411_pt1 | contig 13328 bp, 12 predicted proteins | sample KB31751_FD_96464 | JGI IMG/M metagenome (GOLD analysis project Ga0134125, IMG submission 96464) | Terrestrial soil microbial communities with excess Nitrogen fertilizer from Kellogg Biological Station, Michigan, USA - KB3-175-1 | ecosystem: Environmental > Terrestrial > Soil > Unclassified ... | reverse complement strand
CGACCACGCGTACCGGAAGCGAAAACTTGCGGGCGAAGTCGAGGTCGCGCTGGTCGTGCGCGGGAACCGCCATGACCGCGCCGTGACCGTAGTCTGCGAGCACATAGTCCGCGGCCCAGATCGGGATGCGCTCCCCATTGGCGGGGTTGATGGCGAAGCGACCGAGCGGAACTCCCGTCTTCTCACGACTCGCATCCTGCCGCTCGATCTCGGTCTTCTTCTGCACCTGCACGAGGTAGTCGGCGAAGTCCTTCTGCACCTCGGGCGTGGCCGCGGAGACGAGTTCGGCGGCCAGTTCGGACTCGGGAGCGACGACCATGAAGGTGGCTCCGTAGAGCGTGTCGGGCCTCGTCGTGAACACGGTGACCGTGCCGTCGAATCCGGCGCCGAGGCCGCCCTCGATCACGAAGTCGACATCCGCACCGGTCGAACGACCGATCCAGTTGCGCTGCATGCTCAGCACCTTGGCCGGCCAGGCGCCCTCGAGCTGATTCAGGTCGTCAAGCAGCCTGTCGGCGTAGTCGGTGATCTTGAAATACCACTGCGTCAGCTTCTTCTTGACCACGACGGCGCCGGAGCGGTCGGACGTGCCGTCGGGCAGCACCTGCTCGTTCGCGAGCACGGTCTGGTCGATCGGGTCCCAGTTGACCCAGCTGTCCTTGCGGTAGGCGAGGCCCTTCTCGTAGAGCTTGAGGAACAGCCACTGATTCCACTTGTAGTACTCGGGGTCGCTCGTGTGCAGCTCGCGATCCCAGTCGAAGGATGCGGCATAGCGTCGCATGCTCTGCTTCTGCTGCTCGATGTTCGAGTAGGTCCACTCGCGCGGGTCGACGCCGCGCTTGATGGCCGCGTTCTCCGCCGGCAGACCGAAGGAGTCCCAGCCGATCGGATGCAGCACCCGGAAACCCTGCTGGCGCCAGTACCGAGCGACGACGTCACCGAGCGCGAAGGCCTCCGCGTGGCCCATGTGCAGGTCGCCCGAGGGGTACGGGAACATATCGAGGATGTACTTGCGCGGGCGCTTGTCGTTCGGGTCGTCGGTGCGAAACGGCTTCAGCTCGTCCCAGCGCGCGAGCCATTTCTCTTGCAGCTGGGCGACGTTGTAGTCGGAATCGTGCTCAGCGTTGTCGTGGTCGTATGCCAAAGGGGACTCTCAATTCATCGCGGAAGTAGCCGGATCGCCCTTGATCGTGTGCCCGACGAATGCGCGAGGCACGGCCCAGTCTTCAAGATTACTGGGCGGATGCGCGGCTCAGCTACCGGAGGCGCCGGCCCCGAGCACGGCAAGCAGCGCGGCGGCCTTGAGCTTGACCTCGTCGAGCTCCTCCTCGGGAACGGACAGGGCGGTGATTCCACCCCCTGTGCCGATCGTGGCACCGCGCCGATCGAGCACGATACTGCGGATGACCATGGCGAGTTCGATCCGCCCGTTCAGCCCGACGTATCCGAAGGCGCCCGAGTAGACGCCGCGCGGTCGTCGCTCCAGCCCGTCGAGGATACTCGTCGCACTCGACTTCGGCGCACCGGTCATGGACCCGGCCGGAAAGCAGGCCAGCACCGCATCCACCGGTCGAAGCCCGCTCCGCAGACGACCGCGCACGGTGCTCACGAGCTGGTGCACCTGTGCGTAGCTCTCCACCTCCAGCAGGCCGGGAACGCTGATCGAGCCCACCTCGCTCACCCGCGCGATGTCGTTGCGCATGAGGTCGACGATCATGAGGTTCTCGGCGCGTTCCTTCTCGCTCGCCTCGAGCTCGGCGCGCAGCGCGGCGTCCTCCGCCGAGGTGCTGCCGCGGCGGCGCGTGCCCTTGATCGGCCTCGACTCGATGGTGCCGTCGGTGTCCACGGTGAGGAAGATCTCGGGCGAAGAACTCAGCAGCGAGAACTCGCCTGCCCGCAGATAGCCGCCGTGGTGACTGGGACTTGTCTCCCGCAGCGCGAGATAGGTTGCGGCGGGGTCGGCATGGATGTCCACCTCGACCTCCGTGGTCAGGCACAGTTGATAGGCGTCCCCGCGCCCGATCGCGGCCTGGCACTCCCGGATCATCGCGAGGTACTCGTCATCGGGGTAGCTCCACCGGACGCCGCGGGCCGGCGCGGGCGCCACCGCTTGCACCGGGCGCGCGTGCGCGAGTGCGGCGCTCACACCGTCGCGCCACTCCCCCTGCTCCCCCGACCAGTCCTCGCCGAGCGCGACGAGCGTCACGGTGTGCGCGGCGTGATCGAACTCGATCATGCGGAGCACCTCGAGCCAGGCGGCGTCGGGGTAGCGGGAGGTGCGCGCATCCGGTCGACTGGGCATGCCCATTGTCGTGGAGCGCAGCTCGTAGCCGAACCAACCGACCCAGCCGAGCCCGAATCCGCCCGCGCCGCCGCTGTCTACGCCCGCACGTTGTTGCTCCCCCAGGAACTCGAAGATGTCGCCCTGGGCGGCCTCTGCGTCGTTCGTTCCGCTCAGTGACCGCGTGGCGAGCGATGCGGTCACGAGTCGCGTGCCCTCCCCGAGATAGCTGAACCCCGTCGCCGCCGCGCGACCCGCATCGAGCCAGAATGCGCGGTCGCTCCTCGCGTAGAGCGCGGCGAACACGACATCAGGGTCGAACCAGGGTTCCAACTGATGTCGAATGACGTGGGGGCGCATAACCTAACTCTATGAGCGGAGGAGATTCACCCGGTGCTGCGTCGCGGGTCGCAGGTCTGTACCGCTGGCAGCGCGACGAACTCGAGCTTCTCGACTACTGCGACCCCGCCGAACTCACGCTCGAGGTCGCGGATTCCTGGCTGGTCAGCGAGGGCCTCGTGCTCGCGCTCGACCTGCATCGATCCCGGTTCTTCTCGTCGATTGCCGCGCGCGGATTCGACCCGGCGATCGCCGAGGGCTTCTGGGATGCCGCGATCGCGGCGATCCCGACCTCAGGGGACTGGTTTCCCCGGGTCGAGCTGGTCTCCCTCCGCGGCGCTCCGCACCTGCAGTTTCGACTGCGAAGCGCGCCCGAACGCTCGCGCTCCCTCGTGCTCGCCACCTACCACGGCGACGATCCGCGCACGGTGCCGCCGATCAAGGGCCCAGACCTCGCTTCCATGCTCCGCATCCGCACGGAGGTACAGGCACTCGGGGCGGATGATGCGGTGCTGCTCTCAGCGCTGGGATTCGTCGTCGAGGGCGCACACACCGCGTTGTTCTGGTGGCGCGGCGATATTCTCTGCACCCCGGCCGAGGAGTTCGAGCGCATCGACAGCGTCACAGGGAGGAGCATTCTGGCGCTCGCGACCGCGCTCGGGGTGAAACTCTCCTACGAGGCGGTGACACCGGAGGAACTCGAGGGACTGGAGGTGTGGGCGGTGAACGCACTTCACGGCATCCGGATCGTGGTGTCGTGGATCGATGGCCCCTCGACCGCCGAACAGCCGGGGCGCCTGGCACGCTGGCGTAGCCTGCTCGACACCCTGAGAAAGCCGGTGCCGTCGCGATGAACGAAGCGCTCGACTGGATCTTGAACACGGTGCGCGACGTCGATCCGGTGCTGCGCATCCTGCTCGCCGCCGTGGGCATCTTCTGCGAGACCTCCATCCTGATCGGCCTCATCGTGCCGGGAGACACGATCGTGCTCGTGGCGGCGACGGCGACGACGAACTGGATCGAGTACGTCGCGCTGCTGTTCGCCGTCATCGCCGGCGCGCTCGGCGGCGAGAGCGTTGGTTTCGCGCTCGGCCACTATTTCGGGCCCAAGATTCGTGCCAGCTGGCTCGGTCGGCGCATCGGCGAGGCGCACTGGGTGCGGGCGGAGAACTACCTCGACCGGCGCGGTGGCATCGCGGTGTTCATCTCGCGCTTTCTGCCGGTGCTCCACTCGCTCATCCCGCTCACGGTCGGCATGAGCACCATGCGGTATCGCAAGTTCATCGCGTGGACGACTCCGGCCTGCGTCGTATGGGCGCTCGCCTATGTGAGCATGGGCTGGGCCGCCGCGGACTCCTACCGGCACCTGGCGGAACGACTGCACTTCGCCGGCTATGTCTTCGTCGCGGTCGTGGTCGTCTTCCTCGTTCTCGTGGTGCTGGTCAAGAAGGTGATCGCACGGCGCGAGGCGCGGCACATGCTGCACCCGGGCGACGGAGACGCCAACACGATCGACGCGCCGTACGTCGAGGACTGATCCGCGCCCTGCAGACGACGATGGGGGCGGATGCCGCGCATCCGCCCCCATCGCTTCGCTCTGACTACTTGACGATGCCCACCTTGGCGAGCCACTCCTTGGCGATGACCGCCGCGGACTTCTTGTCGTTGACGCTCTCGGAGTTGAGACTCACGAGGTCGTCCTGCGACAGCTTGGCGTCGACCTTGTTCAGGATCGATTCGGCCTTGGAATCCACCTTCTTCGACACGATCGGCGCAATGTTGTCGGGGAAGAAGAGGCCATCTGGGTCTGCCAGCGCCACCAGGTGGTTCGACTTGATGTTCGGGTCGGCCGTGTAGATGTTGGCCAACTGGATCTCGTTGTCGACGAGCGCCTTGACCGTGAGCGGTCCGCCGCTGTCTTCGACCGCCTTGAATCCGGCGGTCGTGATGCCGTACTTCTCCTTGAGCGCGGTCGGGCCGTAGGGGCGGGTCTCGAGCTCGGAGTTTCCGCCCACCGTGATCGGCTCGGTGACGTTCTTGAGGGACGCGATGTCGGTGAGGTGGTACTTGTCGGCGAAGGCCTTCGTCACCGTCCAGGAGTTCTGGTCGGCGGCAGCAGCCATGTCGAGCACGCGCAGGTCCTTCGGGAGCGCGGCCGCGAGAGCCGTGTGCACGGCGTCGGGTTTTCCGCCCGCGGCGTTCTTGTCGAGCGCCTGCAGCAGGCTGCCGATGTACTCCGGGAAGACATCGATCTTGCCGGCCTTGATCTCGGGCAGGTAGACCTCACGCTGACCGATGTTGAACTGGCGATCGACCGTATAGCCGCCGGCCTCGAGCGCCTGAGAATAGATCTCGGCGACGATTTCGTTCGAGTAGTACTGCTGGGATCCCACGACGAGCGTTCCACCGGCCGCGGGAGTCTTGTCCCCCGTGGTCAGAGGGTCACTCGAAGCACACCCTGAAAGGGCGATTGCTGCCCCAACCACGACTGCGCCCAAGGCGACGAGTCGGCCTTTTCCTCCTGTTAACATGACTGCATTCCTTATCGGTAATGGGTTGTTAGCCCGTGGTCGCACGAAATCCGGATGATTTCACGCGAAGCTGTGGTGACTGGCCTGCGACGACTCCGGCCGGCACGACGAGTCGCTGCAGGATGCCGAAGACGATCTCCGACCCGATGGCGAGCGCGATCACGATGATCGAACCGGCGAGCATCTGCGGATAGTCGTTGGTCTTGAGCCCGCGGAACAGGTAGAGCCCGAGGCCGCCACCGCCCACGTAATCGGCGAGCGTCGCAGTGGCGATGACCTGCAGTGCCGCGAGGCGGAGTCCGCCGATGAGCAGCGGAAGACCGAGCGGAATCTCGACTCGGCCGACAACCTGCCATTCGGTCATGCCGACCGCCCGCGCCGCATCGATGGTGTGTCTGTCGATAGCCTCGAAGCCCGAATACGCACCCGCGAGGATGGACGGAATCGCCAGGACGACGAGCGCGATGAACGGCGCCTCGAGTCCGATACCGATTCCGAGCGCGATGAGGATCAGAAGGCCCAGTGTCGGAAGTGCGCGAATTCCGCCCGAGAACGCGACGGCGACGCCGCGACCGCGGCCCGTGTGCCCGACGAGATACCCGAGGGGAATGGCGATGACGGCCGCCGCCGCGACCACGGCGAGGCTGATCAGGACGTGCTGGAGCGTGCGCACATCCACGCCGTCATAGCTGCCGTAGTGGGCCGGATCGAAGATCCAGCGAATGGCCTCAGCGAAGAAATTCATGCCATCGCCAGTCTGGAGAGGTCGCGGTCGACACTCGCGGAAGCGTGCTTCACGCGGGTCCAGGGCATGAGTACTCGACCGAGCGCGACGAGCGCGAGGTCGATGAGGATCGCGATTGCGATCGTCAGCACGATTCCGGTCAGGATCTCCTCGGGGATGTTGCGCTGAAAACCGTCGGTGAACAGCGAACCGAGACTGCCGATGCCGAGGACCGCGCCCACCGTGGTGAGACTGATGGTGCTCACCGAAACGACGCGCAGGCCGGCGAGCAAGACGGGCCCCGCGAGCGGCAGGTCGACGCGCCAGAATCGCGACCACCCGGAGAAGCCCATCGCGGTGGCGGACTGGGTGACATCCGCATCAACCGACTCGAGGCCGTCTGCCGTCGACCGCGCCATGAGCGCGAGGCCGTAGATCGTGAGGCTGATCGTGACATTGATGCTGTCGCGGATGCTCGTTCCGATGAAGAGCGGGAGCACGAGAAAGAGCGGCAGCGACGGAATGGCGTAGAGCAGGGCGCAGACCGTGAGCACGAAACCGCGACTCCAGTGGAACCGGTTCGCGACCCAGCCCACGGGAATCGAGAGCAGGAAGCTCAGCACGATCGCGGGCAGGGCGGTCGCGAGATGGGCCAGCACGAGCTGGCCGATGAGTTGGAGGTTGCCGAGAACCCAGGTCATCAGTCGGTGCTGCCGTCCGCGGTGGAGACCAGAACACCGGCGGCGCGACCCTCGCTGTCGACGACAATGTCGCCCCGATCGGTCTTGCGGATGCTGAGCGCCCGCTTGCCCTTCTCCGCGCCGATGAAGTTCGCGACGAAGTCGTTCGCGGGCGCCGAGATGATCTCCGTCGGCGACCCGACCTGGGCGACCCTGCCGCCCGCCTGGAGGATGACGACCTGATCGCCGAGCAGGAACGCCTCGTCGATGTCGTGCGTGACGAAGACCACGGTCTTGTCGAGCTCGCGTTGCAGTCGGATCAGCTCGGTCTGCAGTTCCGCTCGAACGATCGGGTCGACGGCGCCGAAGGGCTCGTCCATCAACAGGATGTTCGGGTCGGCCGCAAGACCGCGAGCGACGCCGACGCGCTGCTGCTGGCCGCCGGAGAGCTGACTCGGGTAGCGATCCGCGAGCGCGCGATCGAGCCCGACCGTGTCGAGGAGGGTGAGCGCTCGCGCTCGCGCCTCACGCCGCGGGACGCCGTTGAGCACGGGAACGGTCGCGACGTTGTCGAGCACGGTGAAGTGCGGCAGCAGGCCGGAGTTCTGCATGACGTAACCGATGCGGCGTCGTAGCGCGACGGGTTCGAGCGTCGCGGTGTTCTCGCCGTCGATCTCGATCGCGCCGGAGCTGAGTTCGACCATGCGGTTGATCATCCGCAGGAGCGTCGTCTTGCCGGAACCCGAGGAGCCGACGAGCACCGTCGTCTTGCGAGAAGGCATGACCAGGCTGAAGTTTTCCACCGCGACCGTGCCATCGGGAAATCTCTTCGTGACGTCGCGGAACTCGATCATCGATGGCTCATTCCTGGTCGTTGCTCATCCGAATACGTGGCACCCAGCCAAACACTATTCGCAGCCGGTGTCATTCCCGGATGGGTCATATCCGTGCGAAATCCACCGAGAGCCGAACCGAACGGCGGTCGAGTAAGCGCGCGAACGCTAGACCGCCATCCGGCGGTCTCGTCGCGAATCGAGCGAGCTATTGCTCAGCGGGCGTAGTACCCCGCGAGGTAGTCGACGGCGACCTTGCGGGCCTCGGCAACGAACTTCTGCTCGACATCGGTTCCCAGTGCGAATGCGCGAGCGAGCAGGGCGTCCGCCAGCTCGAGCGCGACCTCGACGCGGAACTGAAGGTCGGCATCGTTCGTGAGCGAGAAGCGCTCGCTCAGGATCGTGGCGAGTTGCTGCGCAACCGTGCCATTGCCGGTCGTGCCCTGTGTGCGCGGTCGGACGTCGAGCACGTCACCGAAGCGCAGGGACTTGAAACCGGGCTCGTCGCGAAAAAAGCCCGCGATGCCATCCACCGCTGCCTCCACGGCACCGACCCAGCTCGTGACGCCCGAATCAGACGCACCGCTGAGTCCGCGCGAGGTGAAGTCGTTGAGATTGCGAGCGCTGAGGCTCTGCAGAACCGCGATGCGATCGGGAAAGTAGCGATAGACAGTGCCGATCGATGCACCTGCCTTCTCTGCCACCATTGCCGTCGTGAGGCGCTCGTAGCCGATCTCGCCGATGACGGACGCCGCGGCGTCAAGTAGCGCGGTGAGCCGCGCGGTGCTCCTTGCCTGTACCGGCTCGTTCCTGAGCAGAGTGGCACCTGCAGGCAACGCATCAACCACGTGGTGTGCAACCATTTGCGTCTCCCTTTCGACTGATGGCCAATTCTATCCTGCCCCCGCAACGGGGGCGTGGGTTCCCACACCGGAATACATGCAGAGAAGTTCGGTTTTCCCATATTCCCGGCGTTCTTTCAGGAGCCGAGACCCCGCATTCACGGGCCAGGGAGACCTCCCCCAGACAATCGTGAAAGACTCTAGGGATGGCCAGGTCCCGCAGAGTGTCAGCCAGCGGGCGCACCACCGAGACCGAAACCGAGCCGATCATCCATCTCGCCGCGCGAATCGAAGATTCCCTCCACCGCTTCCGCGAGAAGCGCGCGCGTAAGCGTGGGCTCACCCCCGTCGTCATCCCCTACACCGGCTACGGGGCCCCAGGCTGGAGCCGCGTGCTCTGTCGCGTGCTGCTCGCGAAGCCCGGCGCCGAGGATGCGCGCTACAAGAAGATCCGCGGATGGCGCAGCTTCACCAGCGTGCCCGTCAACGATGTCGCCGTCATTGTGAAGATCGGCGATGTGGAGCAAAGGGTGACCGCGGACCGCGGTGGGGTCGTCGACGAGGTGCTGACGTGTGAGCTCACTCCCGGGTGGCACACCATCACGCTGCGCACCGAGGAATCGGAGCCGGTCGAAGCGCCCGTCTTCATCGTCGACCCAGCCGTGCGCTTCGGGATGATCTCCGACGTCGATGACACGGTGATGGTCACGGCGCTGCCCCGGCCCCTCCTCGCGGCGTGGAACACCTTCGTACTCGACGAGCATGCGCGCCGACCCGTGCCCGGCATGGGCGTGCTCTACGAGCGCCTGCTGCGCGCTCATCCGGGCGCGCCGGTCGTCTACCTCTCCACCGGCGCGTGGAACGTCGCACCGACCCTCACCCGGTTTCTGTCACGAAACCTGTTCCCGGCTGGGCCGCTGCTCCTCACCGATTGGGGTCCCACCCACGACCGCTGGTTCCGCAGCGGACTCGCGCACAAGGCGCAGAGCCTCAGTCGACTCGCGGAAGAGTTCCCCGACATCAAGTGGTTGCTCATCGGTGACGACGGGCAGCACGACGAGGCGCTCTACGACGCCTTCGCGAGCGAAAAGCTGCCGAGCGTCGAAGCCGTCGCCATCCGGCAGCTGTCGAACAGCGAGGCCGTGCTCGCGGGTGGTCGAAGCCGGGCCAAGGAGCAGGCGAAGAAGCACGGCATCCGCTGGATCTACGGGCCCGACGGCGCGAGCCTCGCCGATCAGCTCACCGACGCCGGCATTCTCGCTCCCTGACCGCTACCAGTTCTTCGGGCCCTCCGAGCCGGCGGCGTAGCTGTCGAGCGGCACCGCGCCCTTCTTCCACGCGTCCAGGATCGGCGTCACGATGCGCCAGCACTGCTCCACAGCGTCGTCGCGCACCGAGAGGGTCGGGTCGGCGGAGAGGATGCCCGCGAGCACTTCGCCGTAGGGAATGAGCTCGCCGCCCGCGAAGTCGGCGTCCACGGTGACCCGGTCGAGCGTGAACGGGTTGCCTTCGCCGTTGATGTTGAGGTCGAAGCTCAGCCCTTCGGGTGCGAGCGAGATGCGCAGTTGCGCGGGGGCCGGATGCCCGCTGAGGCCGGTCGGCAGGTGCGGAACATCCTTGAAGGTCACCACGATCTCCTGGCGCTTCGCGCCGAGCGCCTTGCCCGAGCGCAGGAGGAACGGCACGCCCGCCCAGCGCCAGTTCTCCACGCCGAGCGTGACCTCGACGAGGGTTTCCGTGTCGCGCGAGGGGTCGACGCCCTCTTCCTTGACATAGGAGGGAATCGAGCGGTCGCCGACCTTGCCCGCGGTGTAGCGCGCGCGACGGCTCGCCGCCACGGGGTCTCCACCCCACGCGCGAGTGGCACGCAGCGCCTGCGCGATCGAACCACGCAGGTCTTCAGCGTCGATGCTCGACGGCGGCTCCATCGCGACGATCGCGAGCACGAGCAGCAGGTGGCTCTGGATCATGTCGATCAGCGCTCCCGCCTTGTCGTAATAGCCCGCCCGCCCCTCGAGCGCGAGTTGCTCGTCGAAGACGATCTCGACCCGCTCGATGTTGTCTGCGTTCCACAGTCGCTCGAAGATGCGGTTCGCGAAGCGCAGGCCGAGGAGGTTCAGCACCGTCGACTTGCCGAGGAAGTGGTCGACCCGATGGATGTCCTGCTCCGGGATGAGCTTCAGCAACTGGCGGTTGAGCGCCTCGGCGCTCTTCAGGTCGGTGCCGAACGGCTTCTCCAGGCCGAAGACCGTGCCCTTCGGCAGGTCCACGTCGCCGAGCGCGGAGCAGGCCGCGATAGTGACCCGCGGCGGCAGTGCGAAGTACAGCGCCGGCGTGCCGTGGGCTTCCTTCAGGATGCGGCGGAGGTCATCCGGGTCTGTCACGTCTGCCTGCAGGTAGTGCGACGAGGAGGCGACTGCGGAGGATCTGGAGCCAGTCGCCTTGCCTGCCTTGAACGACGCGGCCACCCGCTTTCGCCAGGCCGCATCCGTCATCTCGTCCTGTCCAACACCGAGCAGTTGCAGGTCACCCCCGCGCCCACTGTCGAGAAGTTCACCGAGTCCGGGAAGCAGCAGCCTCTTGGTGAGGTCTCCGCTCGCGCCGAGAATAACGAGGGTTCCTATGCGATCAGCCATCTTTGCAGAATAACTGTGACACTTGAAGGATGGCTTTGAAGATCGAGGATTACGCACTCATCGGCGACTGCCACACCGCGGCCCTCGTCGGCAACGACGGAAGCATCGACTGGCTCTGCCTTCCCCGCTTCGATTCGCCGTCGGTCTTCGGCTCACTGCTGGGGGACGCCGAGCACGGTCGCTGGAAGCTCGCCCCCACCGGTGACGCCGTCGAATCGAGCAGGCACTACATCGAAGACACCTTCATTCTGGTGACGCACTGGGTCACCCCGAGCGGCGAGGTCGAGGTCACCGACTTCATGCCCTACGGCGATCGGCGCGCCGACCTTGCCCGCCGTGTTGTCGGTATCTCGGGCAGCGTCGAACTCGAGCAGGACCTCCGCTTCCGCTTCGGCTACGGGGATGCCATCCCCTGGGTGCGTCAGGTTCCGGAGAAAAAGGACAACGCCCTCATCGCCGTCGCGGGGCCCGATGCGATCATCATGCGCGGGCCGAGGTTGCGCGCCTCTGACCACTCACACACCTCGACCTTCACAGTGAAGGAGGGCGAGGTCGTCGACCTGTCGATGACCTGGTACCCCTCGCACCGCGAGCCGCCCGCCCGTCCCGACATGGAGGCCGCACTTCGCAAGACCAAGAAGTGGTGGCACGACTGGACGTCGACCGCGACGCCCTCGCCGGTGTACGACAAAGAGGTGCGTCGATCGCTCCTCGTGCTGCGAGCGCTCACCCACGAAGACACGGGCGGAATCGTCGCCGCGGCGACCACGAGCCTGCCCGAAGACTTCGGCGGCACCCGCAACTGGGACTACCGCTACGTCTGGCTGCGCGATGCATCGCAGACGCTGCACGTGCTCTTGAACCATGGCGCCGGCGACGAGGCACCCGCCTGGCGCAACTGGCTGCTGCGCGCCGTCGCGGGAGACCCCGCAGACGTGCAGATCATGTACGGCCTCAGCGGCGAGCGCCGCCTCACCGAGACCGAACAGGACAGCCTGCCGGGCTACGAGGGCTCCTCCCCGGTGCGCATCGGCAACGACGCGTTCAGCCAGTATCAGGGCGACGTGTTCGGCGAGGTCATGCTCGGTCTGCAGGCCGCGCGCGAGAAGGGGCTCGAGGAGACCGAGTTCTCCTGGCCGCTGCAGCGTGCCCTGATGAGCTACATCGAAGACAACTGGCAACGCCCCGATAACGGCATCTGGGAGATCCGCGGCAAGCTGCAGCACTTCACCCACTCGCGCGCCATGATCTGGGCGGCCTTCGATTGCGCGGTGCGGGCGGTACGCGACTTCGGGCTCGATGGTCCCGTGGAGCGCTGGGAGTCCATCCGCGATCAGGTGCGCGACGAGATCGAGCTGAAGGGCTTCGACCGCAAGCGGAACACCTACACGCAGTACTTCGGAAGCAAGAACGTGGATGCCTCGCTGCTGCAGCTGTCACAGATCGGCTACGTCAAGCCTGACGATCCACGGATGCTCGGCACCGTCGCCGCGATCGAGGAGGAGCTCCTGCGTGACGGCCTCCTGCTGCGCTACCGCACGGAGACCGACGTCGATGGACTGCCGCCTGGCGAGCATCCGTTCCTGGCCTGTTCGTTCTGGCTCGTCGAGCAGTACGCACTCAGCGGGCGGGTGGTCGAGGCGACCATGCTCATGGACCGGCTCGTCTCGTTCTGCAACGATGTCGGGCTGCTCAGCGAGGAGTATGACGTGACGAGCAAACGGCAGGTGGGCAACACTCCGCAGGCGCTCTCCCACCTCGCGCTCGTGCGTGCCGCAGACGCGATCGCGAGCACCCTTCCGAAGGCCGAAGACTGATCCGAAGCGATTCGGCGGTGTCCCCGAACGGGGGCGGCGAGGTGCTTGACCTGTCGGAGCACGGCTGGTAGTTTTCTAACTGCTCCTCTGTCTGTCCCCCTAAATGCGGACAGGTCACAGTCCCAGGTCACAGGCCCTCGGATTGAGGCTGGTCGGCATCACAGCCAGACAGGGTGCACAGTTCTCGTACCCGACGGGAACGTTCCTTACCCGAAAGGAACAGCCTGCTCATGCACGCTGTGCTTGCGGCCCTCCCCCAGGGCACGAACGCCATCATCCTCCCGATCGTCGTGACGATCGTCATCGCCACGGCCGTGCTCGCAGGCATCGCGCTCTACGTGCGCCGCCAGCGACTCGCCGGGCACCTCACCGGCCTCAACGCCTCCGCCAGCGCCGTGTCGGCGACGGGCGTTCTGTTGAGTGCCCTGCTCGTGAGCATCGCGCTCGGCAACGCGTCGATCGCGACGGCGGCACCCGCGCCGCTGCTGCCTGCCGAGAGCGGCCCCGTCGTCGTGCTCCCCATCCCCACCGACCTCGACGGCATCCAGCTCCCCACCAAGTAACCTCCACAGGTCACATTGCGGCTTTCCTCGAGAGAGGCGGGCCGAGCAGCGAGTGCTCGCGGGCTACGCTTGACGGATGCGG
>Ga0134125_10006410_pt1 | contig 13331 bp, 10 predicted proteins | sample KB31751_FD_96464 | JGI IMG/M metagenome (GOLD analysis project Ga0134125, IMG submission 96464) | Terrestrial soil microbial communities with excess Nitrogen fertilizer from Kellogg Biological Station, Michigan, USA - KB3-175-1 | ecosystem: Environmental > Terrestrial > Soil > Unclassified ... | reverse complement strand
AATGCAGCGGCAATTCTCAATTCAGAGATATTCGGTATTTTTGAAAAAAGATTTAATATGACTAGTGCTTTAAAATATATGGTTGACGAAAATGGCGAGAAAACTTCTGTTTTAGTTCCTTTAAAAACCTGGGAAAAAATAAATGAAGACTACCATAAACTTCAAAACAAGCTGAACGTTCTGACGGGAATAAAAGACGGTTTAAACGAAGTGCGGGAGGCAAGGAAATCAGGAAAAAAGTTGCAAACTTTAAAAGATTTTTTGCTTGAAAGTCACAGTTAAAATCACCAAATCTTTTAGTACGGCAGCAAAACCGCTTCTTAAAAAATACCATTCTTTATCTAAAGACTTACTTAACCTTGAGAAAGAATTGATTGCGACAACGCGACTCGGTACTTCATTGGGACAAAACGTTTACAAAATACGATTACGAATTTCCAGCAAGGGAAAGGGTAAAAGTGGCGGAGCACGAGTTATATCTTTTGTTGAAACTACCCTGATCGGCGTCACTACGAAGATTTCTGATGAAGAAATAACCGTTAACCTTCTTACCATTTACGATAAAGCAGACGTTGAAAATATTTCAGACAAGGAGCTGAAAGAATTAATTAAAGGTTCAAAAGTAAAATAATTAAAAGCACTCCGCTTACAGCTGGTTTTGTGTAAGGTGGGGCAGAAGGATTAAACATCAGCAGTTGTGCTGCTAACATCAACAGTTTGGCCTAACGGCATTGTTATCAGAAAACGAACAAATAATCAACTTTTTTATTTACATGCGGCTGAGGTGTCGGCGAGAAACGGGGTTCAATTCTTCAGCTGCAAAAAGCCCTGTACGTTTGCGAAAGGGGAAGTGAAAGAATTCTGGAAGAAATTAAGTCAAAAATGCTGACACTTCATTGCACTATTTCCCATCATAAGGAACGAAGAAATAAAACTCCGATCCTTTGCCGGTTTTGCTTTCCACACCGATGCGACCTTTGTGCCGTTGTATAATATTTTGTGCAATGTACAAACCGATACCCATGCCCGGAAACGTCTGAACAGCCGGATTATTGATGCGAAAAAAGCGATCAAATATTTTCTCCTGCAACTCATCAGGAATACCCATACCTGAATCCTTTACAGAAACTCTTACCCCATTGTCTATTTCTTTCGAAGCAATGACCACTTTCCCTCCTTTAGGCGAATATTTAATAGCGTTGGTAAGAAAGTTGGTAATTACCTGCGCTATGCGTTCTTTATCAGCCTTTACGTTTTTCAATTTGCCAGGTTTAAAAAGCAAGTCATGCGTACGTGAAAGATACTTCAGCTCTTTTATTTGCCGTTCAATAAGCTCATTCATGTCAAATGGCTCCTGCTGCAGGTTCAACTGGCCTTCGGATATCCTGGCCGTATCAAGCAGTGAGCTCACCAGCCCTGTAATACGATCTACCTGGTCATCCAGCTTTTCCATGTATGATACGGCAGTTGTATCATGTTTCTCCTCGAACATATCAGCCAGTAATTCTGCATAAACTTTAATGCTGGTTAAAGGTGTTCTGAGCTCGTGGCTTGCTATCCCGATAAAATCATCCTTTTGCTGTTCCATTTTTTTTCGTGCCGTAATGTCATAAATGACTCCCACAATCCTTGTGGCGCGAACACCTTTTTTTGCCACCGCACGTCCATAGCAATTTATCCATTGTACCTGATGATTATGCGCTTGTATAATCCTGAATTCTGACTGAAATATTCCATTTTCCAATCCCCTGGTCCATTCTATATTTACTCTTTGCAGATCATCAGGATGTATGAACTGCAAAAAAAAGCTTGCCGATTTTTCAGTAGCCCGGCCATCTATTCCAAGTATTTTATAAAACTGTTCGTTGCATTCTAAATTATCATCAAGCATATTCCAGTCCCATGCGCCCATTTCTGCTGATACCAATGCAATCCTCAAACGTTCTTCGCTGTCGCGTAACGCATCTTCCGATTGCTTTCGTTCAATAAGGTCGGCTACCTGCCGGGTGAGCAGCTCAAACATACCAAATTCCCGTTCTGAAGGCTCATATACCCGTTTCCAGTGCGTGGACATGATTCCTACACATTTTCCAGACCTGCTTATGAGTGGAGTTGATTGCGTGGCAACAATTCCTGACCTGTGGTATTCAGCAAGGTCATCTTTACTTACTTCTTTCCACTCGTTCACATCAGAAATTACTACCCTTGTTTTCCGTTCCAAAGCCTGCCCGCAGCTGGTCGTTGATCCGGGAACAACATATTTCCAGAATTCCGCTGACTGAGGATCGAACCCTTTCCACGCAGCCAGCAACAATCGATTTCCTTCCGGGTTCAGAATCTGAATGCTGGCAGCATCTGAATGCATGAAATCTATTGCAGAATCTACCAGTGCATCAAACAAAGCATGAATATCACCTTTTTCAATCATCCTGCTACTGATCTTTTGAAGCCGCCTGGTATCTGCGAGTTCTTCGGCAAGCAGCGCCTCGCTTCGACGCAAAGCTTCTTCTGCTTTTGCTCTTTTCACCGCACTCCAGGTTCGTTCGGCAGCTTCCTGTAAAATAGAAATTTCCAAAGGCTTCCATTCGCGGGGGACAGTTTGGTCCACCGAAAAAGCCGCTGTCTTTTTGCCCATGTGACTAAGGGCAACAGAAAGCTGGCTTCGGATTTTAGCCTCTGCAAGAGACGCCTTTTCTTCATCAGAGAGCAAGGGAAAGCTCTGTGTATCCGGAATAACAACAGGTCCTTCCCCCTCTGATTTTACGGCGGCAATTATCTCTGGTTTAAGAACTTTTCCGGCCAGGAGTGGCGCATTGTTACGAACATATTCTTTGCGGATTATCAATTGTTCATCCGGTGTTATTTCTGCAAAATGTACCCTGTCTGCATGCAACTGCTCTGCTACCAGGCGTGCCGCTTCATATTGTATTTCTGATGGGTCGTTCAGTTGCCGTATGGCATCGTTTAGCTTCAGCAGGAACTCTTTGCGTTCCTCACTTTCACGCAACGTTTTTTCTGCTTTAGCTCTTTCTATATCTGTCCAGGTACGTTGAGCCACTTCTTCCGCTAATTGTATTTCAAAATCTGTCCAGTTTCTTGGCTCGCTTTGCACGATGCAAAGTATTCCAACCGTTATATTATTTTTTGTTACCGGCACATTGATGAAAGATATCAGCTGTCGCTGAATACATAATTGACGTACATCTTCGTCCACTAAGTCTGTGGTCCTTACATCGTTCACAATCACGGATTTTCCTGCCTCTGTCACTACTTTCAAAACAGGTATATCGTCCATTGAATAAATGCCGGATGCGGAAATAAAACCTTCCCTGGCAGCATCTCTGCAGATAATACACTGGTTCCCTTCTATCTCGCAATAATAACAACGGTCCGATTTAAAATGATCCATCGCTATCTGCGTGATCGTTTCCTGTACCTCCACCGGGTCTGACTTCATGTGAAGTTCATCGCTCAATTTCAAAAGAAATTCCTGCCGTTGTTCCTGATTTTTGCGTTCAGTAATATCTTCATAAACGGAGGCAACTTTATTGTCGCCGGATTCTCCCACTTTAAATACGTAAAAGCTATACCAAACACCAGCGGGACCGGCGGGATATTCCTGGCGTTCGGCAATACCGGTTTTTGCCACCCTGCCCCAGGAGTCAAACCAATATTGTTCAAAATGTGCCTCTAACTGGCGGGCTGTTTTCCCCACCAGGGCGGTTCCGGTCATTCTCACTGCCGCCTGGTTTGCTTCCAGGCAAAGAATGTCAACGGGCTTTTCATTTTCATCAAAAATCACTTCACAGAGAATATACCCTTCGTCCATAGACTCAAACAACGTACGGTATTTTACTTCGGACTTTTGCAACGCTTCTTTTGCTGCAATAGCATCTTCCATTAAGTTAAGCGCAGCACGGCGCGCCGCCTTTAATTCTTCATTTACCTTTTTGAGTTCTTGAATGGAGATTGTCTGTTGCGGATTGGTGGGAGTACCATTTCGCTGCCGGGCAGGGGAATAACTACCCCGAACGGGATCAAGCGGTGAAAAAAACTTTTTGCATATAGATTGGGGCATTTGCTTTTTTATCTTACATCAATATTGAAGCCATGTTCCGCTTTTTCTTCAGTCAGGGAAAAAAAGTGGTTTCTTTCCACCTTATACTAAACGGTCTTCTTATTTGCTTCTTTCTTTTCAAAATTAAGTGAATAACGGGATGATTCGCCAAGCCGTTGACAGAGCTCATTAATCTCTTTTTTTAATTCAATCATTCTCGATTCGCGGCTTACCATTGCATTATTAAAACGCCTGAGTTCATCCATATTCTCCCTCAATTGCTGTTCTGCTTCCTTTCTTGATGTTATATCAATAAAAGTGATCACCAAACCATTGATCCGGTCTTCAGTGGTGCGATACGGTGTGATCCGCATCAGGAACAATTTATCTTCTTCTGTTTGTATTTCACGTTCTATCGTGGTAAGTTTTTCAAGTACCGTTTCCGCATCCCGGGTAAGATCATCATAATCAAGCTTGCTGGTAATATCACTGAGCGGCCTTCCATAATCTGCAGGAATGAGATTAAAAATGTTTCTTGCAGCGGGAGTAAATAGCGCCACCCTTAAACTGCGGTCCAGAAATATCGTTCCTATATCGGTAGAATTGATCAGGTTTTGCAGGTTGTTGCTGTTAAGGCTTGTTTCTTCAATCTTTACTTTCAGCTCCTGGTTTACGGTTCTCAATTCTTCATTAATCGATTGCAACTCTTCCTTACTGGTTTCCAGTTCTTCGGAGGAAGAGCGGAGCTCTTCATTTATCGCCTGCAATTCTTCGTTGGAGGCTTTCAGCTCTTCGGCCTGAAACTCATGCTGCTCGGTGGATGACCGTAGCTGAGCTTTCACACGCATCAGTTCTTCTTCCAGCTGCTTCGCAACCGGTTCATCAGTAGTGAGAACGATTTCCTGTTCATCATTACTGGTTGTTGATTCAAACAGAACCAGTAAATAACCCCTTGCTGTATCGTCCGGACGGAATACCGGCCGCACGTGGATATTAACCGTTTCAGGATGGCCATCGAGATCTACTTTTAAGCCTCTTGATTCAACCGCGGACTTACGTTGCGCTGCCTGGTACAAGGCCGAATGAAGCTCGAGCCTCAGCTCAGGTTTTACCAGTTTCATCAGGTCATTCGAAGGTTCACCACCAGCAATCCGCAGATACCGGCCTGCGCGCTCTGAAAGATGCACTACGTCATATTCTTCGTTTACGACCAAAGAAGGCGGCGCATACTGTTCCAGTAGTTGCTGATGAAGCTGTCCGAACGAAATATGTCCCGGTGTTTTATTTTCCTTTCCCTCCATCGCAGAGGTATTTGGAATACTACCATGAAAACCGGGAACTGATTCGGGAATAGGATACGTTCTTGGGGAAGCCCGCCTGCTTTGAAAGATGTGATTCTCCCGGTTGTAATTTGCATACAGGTCGGTAGCGCCATCCACTGATTCAGAACAACCGAGAAATAGAAAGCCGCCGGGGTTTAGCGCAAAATGAAACGTTTCAGCTACCCGTTCCTGCGCAATATTATTCAGGTAGATCATTACATTGCGGCAGCTGATCATATCCAGGTGAGAGAAAGGCGGGTCTTTCAGAAAATTATGAATAGCAAACAACACCGTTTCCCTTATCTCGCGCCGGATGCGGTATTGCTCGCCTTCTTTAATAAAAAAACGGGCCAATCTATCTGTTGAAACATCTGCAAGGTCGTTAATGCTGTAAAGCCCTTCCCTTGCCTGGGCTATGGCCGTTTCATCAATATCTGTTGCAAATATCTGCACTTTTACCCCATTGGTTATGCCGCTTAATTTTTCAGCACAGAGAATCCCAAGAGAATAAGCTTCTTCGCCGGTGGCGCAACCGGCCACCCAGATGCGCAACTGGTTTTCCGCTGTTTTTCCTTTAATCAATACCGGCAATACTTCATTTTCTATTACCTCAAAAGCCTTTTTATCACGAAAAAAATTGGTTACCGAAATCAACAGGTCTTTTAATAATGCGTCTATTTCTGCAGGATTTTCGCGCATGTAGGCCACATAAGAAGGCAGATCGGGCAAATTATGAATATTGATACGCCGCTCAATGCGCCGCAATAAAGTAGGCCGTTTATAGTTTGAAAAATCATGGCCCGTGTGCACTTTTATTTCAGTGAATATTTCACGCAATGCCTGCTGCTGCTGCTGTGGCCGCTGCTCCGGTTCCTCGAAGATCTGTATCGTACCGATGCTGTTCCGGTAAGCAATAATTTTTGCAGGAATCTGTGCCACATTCAATACTTCATCTACCAGTCCGGTGGCAATTGAATTGCGTGGCATTTCATTAAACTCTGCTTCACGCGGATTTTGTACAAAGGCAGCGCCACCCCGCTCCTTGATGCGCTTTAAACCCATCGAACCATTGGCGCCCGTGCCCGATAGAACCACCGCTACCGCCCTTGACCGATGTTCTTCTGCCAGCGTTCTGAAGAATATATCCACCGGCGCCCGCCGGTCTTCTATCTGTGTATTGGGCGACACCAGGATATAACCATCCTCCATCGTAAGGTGTTGATCTGGCGGTACCACATAAACATGATCCGGCTCAACCTTTATCTTTTTTTTCACCTGCTTCACAGGCATGGAAGTAGTAGTTTGCAGTATTTCTGCAAGCCTGCTGTCATGGTCGGGCAGCAGATGCAAAATAACCACATAAGCAATCCCGGATCTTTCAGGCACATGCTCAAAAAATTCCTGTAATGCCTGTATGCCTCCGGCTGATGCGCCTAAACCTGTAATAAGAAATTCATCTGACGCCGGTTTTATTGCAGCAGTATCAGTATTTGGTTGATCGATTTTAAGTGAACCGGATTGAGGCATTTATTTTTTTAAACAATTATACGAATTTATCAGGTAACTTCTGTCTTTTCTTTTTGCGCTTCCTGCCGTAAAAGATCCCTGTTCAACTGCTCGTGCGATAAGGCTGCCTGCCTCACCAGTGCTGAACGTTGCTGCGCGTCGTTCGCTTTTTTAAAATAGAGCGAGGCCAGCTGTGGCTGATTATCTTCGGCGTAATGATCGCCCATGTGGTTTAACAGGATGATGCTTTCATCCATTGTCCGGATCGCATTATACAAACTATCTTCTACTTTTTCGGTTATAGAGGCCATTAAGGTGTCAATGGAATACGCATGGCCCGTGTGGCACCGGTAACGAACGATACCTCCATTTTGCAGCCGTGTTAATACACCATGACATTCAGGGCATGTAAATGGCGACAGCTCACCATACTTTAAAATTCCCAGTTTCAGCGCATTTTCATCCGATGCGATTTCTATTTCTTTTTTTGTTTGTTCGTCTTTCATAACTGGAACGTTTTGGGGTAAAGGTTCTTTTGATAAACGCACCAACAATTGAGGTAATTCGGCCACAGGAACGCAGTAATCCACCGGTACTTCACGTATAGCATTCTCAGGCATAGAAGGAACTTCCGCATCCGCCGGATCTTGTACAATGGCAATGCCGCCATAATGTTTTACTGTCCAAAGCCCGGCAGTGCCATCATCCAAAGCGCCCGTTAAAATGACTCCGATCACGCGGTTGCCATAAGCATAAGCGGCTGAACGAAACAGCGGGTCAACGGCAGGCCGAAAACGGTTTTCCTTAGGGCCATGCGTGATCAGCACTTTTCCGTCCTGGATCAGCATATGATGATCGGGCCGGGCTACGTAAATACGGTTTGGTTTTATTTCTTCGCCATCAAAAGCGTGGGCTGCATCAATCGTATTTTGATTATTAAGTACATAGGGCAATATGCCACGTATATCCGGGCTCATGTGCCATACAATAAAGATCGAAGCATTAAAATCCGGCGGAAGGCCGTGTATAATCTTTTTGAAAGCTTCAAAGCCGCCGGCTGAAGCGCCGATCACTATGATGCGCTGACCGGTAAAGCTGCCATTCCCGCTCTGCTCATCTTTACTAAACGGTAAATTATTTTCTGTCATTTTAAGTTTTTTAAATTAAATTCCGGCAAGTGTTGGCATAGAATTGAGTAATATTTAAAACAGCTGACGCACGAAGAATTGCTGCACAATAATTATTCCACACCTTCTGGTATTATTGCATTTTGTTCAGAATAGAAATTGCTGTTTATTGTTCGTTTGCTGACTAATTGTCTCAGCCGTGATCCCAGGATACATTTTTAAAACTCAGACAGATGCTTTATTTTTTTAACGGGTATTCTATTTTTCTTTTTAATTGACCCGCTCCATGCATCGCCAGAAAACCATACCGATTCGCTGCCGCCTCTAGTCAGCAAACGGCCGTAAAAAGACATTTCTTTGTTGTTTGAAATGGGAACCTTTTAGTAATTATAACTCAATTCAATTGTATTATTCTGTGGCACAAAAACAGGATAATCATTGTATGAATTTTCACCGTTTTTCCTCTTAGTAATCCGAATGATGTTCTTTTCACCTTCAGCGACAAATACAGTTAACAGGTTGTTTAGTTGACTTGCTTTAAAAGCACCATAGCCGGTGGAACCTGTTGAATATGGTGAATCTAAAAAGGGATTGTTTCCAATGTCCATTCCATAAGGATAAAGTGATTGAACCTCAAAATAATCTCCGGCTTGCGGTGGAATAAAATTATTGAGATGAACTTTTATAAACGCTTTGGTAGGAATATAGAAGGTATTATTAATTACCGTATCTCTCCTGCCTATTGAATAAATTGCCAGACCGAGGGAATTACTATCTGCCCGGATATATTTGTTTGCATCAATCTTACTATCATCAATATCTGCAACAAAATATCCGCGGGCAGAGTCGCCCAACTCGTTGTCTTTAACATAGAAGCTCTTATTAAAGATTCCATCCGCATCAGATTGCGTATTCACAATTTTGCGGGTGTAACCGCCACCCAATTCACCACCGCTTATATGGTAACTTAAAGAAACTTTGATACCCGGTACAGGCGCATTATTGACGGTAACGAATTTTCCACTGATGGTTGTACAATCAGCAGTACAAACGTCTTTTGTATCATTATCAGTTTTGGAACAGCTGATGATAAGAACCGATAAAAAAAGTATAAGAAACCTGTTCATACTATTATTAAAATTACCAACCGATTTCCAAAGCTATCTCTTTGCGCTTTATTGAGCAAGGTCAATAGCATATTTATTTTGCAGCATTCAGCAGGGACAATCCATTGCCGGCATTTCAGCTCTTGCCGGTTGTTCCGGAACTTCAGTTAATTTTCATTAAAAGCTTATGAACTTAAAAAGTGCACTGCTTACAAATTGAATCTTTGGAAACAGTTTGCTTGTCCAAACTTGCCCTGTACCCGACCAAACAGGAGTAAAAAGATATTTCTATCTGGCCGATGGGAACACCGGCACGGCACAAGTCATCCAATTATTTCTTCTAAAACACCTAAACACCACCTTCCATATACCTCCAGGCTACCTACTACCTACCTGCGGGCGATAAACTGTATCGTTAGTACGTTAAATAACGCAGAGGTAACGCACCGGGACGGGCGCAGGTATGAGGCGTTCAGCCTGCAGGTATATAGAAAAGGGTAAAGAACTAAGTCAAAAGATCATGGCTAAAGTAGCAGAGGTGTTTTTAAATGGCATTATCGGAAACTGACGCAGGTTATATTTGCGTTATTGGAACACAGCCGTGTTTTTTTGGATATATAGATAACAATTGGGAATTTACAAAAATTGTTTGTGAAAAAAAGGGGCGTATTTTAGCGGAAATACAAACACTGCACCTTATTGTGAAACTCCTAACTACTATATTAATATTCATGACTGTAACTTCTTTTGATATCAAACATTCGCAGGACGATTTTAAATTTGGTATAAAGTATAATTCAGTTCGATTAAAATTTGGCGTTCCGATTATTAGTAAGAATATGATTAAACAAGAAGGATACGGTAATTGGATTGTTTATAATATTAATAAGGAACCGATGGATAAACCTTATCATTATTCTAAAGCAATTGTCGCCTTCGATGATAACAAAGTTTATCAGGAAAAAGATGCTTACAGGCAAAATTTAGATGATACCACAATAAGAGAGTTGGATATGGATGTTTTTTATGATTGGGAACACAACACTGTAGTTATATAAGGAAGTGTAGGGAAACTCGATAAAAGGAAGTTTACAATAAAAGCTGAAGATTATTTAAAGCAAATTCCTCCTAAAAAATTGCCATCATATAAGTGGGAAACGCTTGACTTAAATCAAATTGACAGCCTTTTAAATTCCTGGAAATTATCAAGATTTGACAAGGATTAACAACCTACAACATTCGCATCCTACTACCCTAAAGTCGAGCGGTTAATATCATAGATTCCTTTTAAAATTTCTTTTAGAAGAAAAAGATATAAAACGGATTTTAAACCTTTGCCGGCTTTTTTACCGGCACACCATTTATCACATAAAATTTCAATACTTTAGCAGTTCATCCATTATCAAAACTCCATTAACTGATATTCAAACTTACCGAATGGCCGTTTCAGAATAATTAGAAAAAAAATAAAAATCAGCTTCATATCATAATCAGAATTACCACTTATTTTACTAAAATTACTTAAAATGCGCGGATTAAACAGGGTGACATTAATCGGAAATGCAGGCAACGATCCTGAATTCAAAACATTACAGGATGGTACTCCGGTGGCAAAACTGGCTCTTGCTACTACAGAAACCTTCCGCTTGAAAACCGGCGAAACACAGTCGCGCACTGATTGGCATACGATTATTTTATGGCGTGGCCTGGCAGGTCTGGCTAAAGAATATGTGCGCAAGGGAAGCCTGCTATATATAGAAGGAAAACTGCGAAACCGTCAATATGAAGATAAAGACGGTATTAAAAAGTATGTAACAGAGATATTGGCCGAACAAATTATCATGCTGGACAAGAAAGGTAAGATGTCTGAATCCGAAATTGAAAATGAGCATGGCGACGTGTTACCATTTTAAATAATCGACGCAAGAGGTGTCACCTTTTCTAAAAGGTAACACCTCTTGCGTCATAAAACTGCATCTAATGGAAACCGTTATATTAAAACCATTGCAACATCGCGGACAAGAGAGTATTGCAATTTATTTTGAAAAAAATCCTGTTATACAATCATTGATTCAAAAACAGGCTGGAGCCAGATGGAGCAAGACAAATAGCTGTTGGTATGTTCCGTTATTAAAAGAAAATTATGAAAAACTATGCCAGGCGCTCAAAGAACTGGCAATTCTGAATAAAGACGGTCTAAGAAAATATCTATCGGAAAAGAAGAAAGCACAGCCTATGCCACTACCGGTTACGAAAACTCAGAACCATGTTCCCGATCCAAAAAAATCACCGGTTTTAAAAATCCAGCCTTCTGTTTTGTCTGAAGAAAACAGTAAGGCATTTTCTGAATATAAAAACATACTGATCCTTAAAGCATACAGCCAAAGCACTGTGCGAACGTATTGCAATGAGTTTCATATCTTTTTAGAAACTTTAAAAAATAAAGCTGCCAAAGAATTAACTCCGGCGCAATTGCAGCGCTACATATTGTATTGTATCAATACACTCAAACTCAGAGAGAATACCGTGCACAGCAGAATGAACGCACTTAAGTTCTACTATGAACAAGTATTGCATAAAGAGAAAATGTTTTTTGAGATACCGAGGCCGAAGAAACCCAAGTTGTTACCACAGGTTTTTAGCCAGGACGATATAGCAGCAATTATTAATAGTGTTACCAATAAAAAACATAAAACGATGCTGATGCTGGGTTACAGCGCCGGATTGCGGGTAAGTGAGATTGTATCATTAAGGACTTACCAGATCGACAGTGCACGAATGACCATATTTATTTCACAGGCGAAAGGGAAAAAAGACAGAATGGTTGGCTTGAGTCCTGTATTACTGGTGATGTTGCGCGAATATGCGAAGGAATACAATCCGAAGAAAACCGGATACTTGTTTGAAGGAAGCGCTGCCGGTTCACAATATAGTACCCGAAGCGTGCAGGAGGTGATGCAAAGTGCCAAAACGAAGGCAGGCGTTATGAAACCAGGCGGCGTTCATAGTTTGAGGCATAGTTTTGCGACACACCTGATCGAAAAGGGAACCGATGTTACCATGATACAAAAATTATTAGGGCATAACGATATAAAAACAACCTTGATTTACCTGCACACAACCAATAAAGATCTATTAAAAATAATCAGTCCGCTGGATGATTTGAAACTGACCTGAAGTTGTATTTGCGCTATTGCAAGGCAGTTGCGTTTTTTTTCATAAGCGGTTGAAAATTATGAATTAAAAAAAATTGTTTGAGAAAAAAAGTAGCGTATATTAGCGGAAATACAAACGTAAGCTGTAATTTGTGTGACCTTGCAAAAATTTAAACTGACCATATTTAGGCAATCAAGGGTTCTGTTTGGGCTTCTTGTTTTGCCATTTGCTTTTATAGGACTTTTGCTTTTAGGTCTTGAATTAGGAAATTTTATATTTGGTCTTCTACTTTTTGCTTTGTATTTATTCCTTTATTATTATTTCACAGTTGGGCATTTGACCATTTCAATAGATAACGAGCATCTACAATTTTTCTGGACAAAAAAGATAGTTTTCAATTATAAAGATGTAGAACCAATAAATCTTCATGACATCAATACAATAGTTATAGACAGCGGACAATTTTTACGTAAGTTTAGTACACCCGACACAACGATCTACATTAACACAACTAAAATAAATCCTCAAGACAATTTTAAATTCATTCATTTTTTGCAAGGTTTATCAAAAGAAAATAACATCAGAGTAATAAATAGTTGGCGAGAGTGGGCTGACAAAGGATATTTAAAAACAGCTTATCGAATAAACATCGCTGTAATAGCTATAGCATTTGTAGTTGTTTCAATCTTTGTTTTTCTTAAAGGTTTGTCTTCGAGACAATTATTCATTTTCTTACTTTTCATTCCCCAACTTATTTTACATGACAAACAAATGAAACTGGAATTAAAAGATGAAACTGAGTAAAACTACAGCTTACAGCAGGTTTGGCAATAGGCTGGCTGAAGGAATAACAATCGGCTGTAGTTCGCTATCAGCAGCAGTTCCAGCAGACGAACAAATATCGGCCTTTTGTATTTATCTTTGGCTATAGTTTTTCAATCGGCTAACGTTCTATCTGACTATTCCTAACGCGATGAGAATGAGTTGGTTACTCTGCCCTCAAAAATGAGTTCGTCGGTATTTATATTGAGCTTTTTCATTTTAGTACGTATGTTTT
>Ga0134125_10006408_pt1 | contig 13332 bp, 11 predicted proteins | sample KB31751_FD_96464 | JGI IMG/M metagenome (GOLD analysis project Ga0134125, IMG submission 96464) | Terrestrial soil microbial communities with excess Nitrogen fertilizer from Kellogg Biological Station, Michigan, USA - KB3-175-1 | ecosystem: Environmental > Terrestrial > Soil > Unclassified ... | reverse complement strand
TCTTCCCGCCGCCGTTGGAGCACCCCCGAGGCACCATCCCGCGACGTGCCCCTACAGGCCCCAGGCCTCGACGGCCGGCGTCCTCTTGTCCCAGCCGAGGCGGCACACCTGGGCAGTGCCGAGCACGAAATGCCGGCCCTGGCGCGGGTCGAGACCCAGCCATACGGCGGCCAGGATGCGGCTGAAATGCCCGTGCGAGAAGAGGACGGCGTTCCCGCCATCCGCCAGGTCGGTGCGCACCCGCTGCACGATCCGTCCGGCCCGGTCGCCCACCTGGTCGATGGTCTCGCCGCCCGGGACGCCCTGGTCCCAGATCAGGTAGCCGGGGTGCCGGGCGCGCACATCGGCGGAACGGACGCCCTCGTAGTCGCCGTAGTCCCACTCGTGCGCGCATTCGACGGACTCGGCCCCGGGGAATCCGGCCAGCTCGGCGGTATGGCGGGCCCGTTGCAAGGGACTGGTCATCGCCAGCTGGAACTCCGTGCCTGCGGCCCGGATCGCCTCAAGGGTCCTGCCGGCCCGCCGCGCCTGCTCCTCGCCGTGCCGGGTCAGCGGCAGATCGGTCAGCCCGGTGTACTGGCCGCTGCGGGACCATTCCGTTTCGCCGTGGCGCACCAGCCACAACCGAGGTAGCTCATTCATGCGTGTCCCCCTTGTCCTCCCGACCGCTACGACCGGCGCGGGCGGCGCGCGCGGCATCACGCGAGCCCGCCTCCGCACCGTCGGCCGGTCGATCCTGCCCGGCCCACCACTCCAGCAGGGCCTTCGATGCGGCTTCCGCCCCCAGGGGTCCCTGGTCCAGGCGCAGGTCGAGCAGGAACTTGTAGGCCCGCCCGACGGCGGGACCGGGACGAATGCCCAGCAACTCCATGATCTGCCCGCCGTCGAGGTCCGGGCGCATGGCCTGCATCTCCTCCTGCTCCGCCAGTTCGGCGATTCGCCGCTCCAGGTCATCGCAGGCGAAGGCGAGGTGCTCGGCCTTGCGCCGGTTGCGGGTGGTCACGTCGGAGCGGGTCAGGCGCAGCAACCGTGGCAACACCGCGCCGGCGTCGGTCACGTAGCGGCGGACGGCGGAGTCGGTCCACCCCGCATCGCCGTAGCCGTAGAAGCGCATGTGCAGTTCGACGAGCCGGGCCACGGACTTGATGGTGTCGTTGTCGAACCGCAGGGCACGCATCCGCTTCTTGGCCAGCTTGGCGCCGACGGCATCGTGGTGGCGGAAGCTGACTGCCCCGTTGGCCTCGAATCGGCGCGTGGCCGGTTTGCCGATGTCGTGCAGCAGCGCCGCGAAGCGCAGCACGAAATCGGGTCCGGGGACCTCCCCGTCCGGTCCGGTCTCCAGGGCCGCCGCCTGCTCGAGCACCTGCAGGGAATGCTGGTAGACGTCCTTGTGCCGGTGGTGTTCGTCGATCTCCAGGCGCAACGCGGCCACCTCGGGCAACACGTGCTCGGCGAGGCCGGTGGACACCAGCAGGTCCACCCCGGCGCGCGGCTCCCGTCCCATGAGCAGCTTGACCAACTCGTCACGGACGCGTTCGGCGGAAATGATCCCGATGCGCTCCGCCATGTCCTGCATCGCCGCCTGGACCTCCGGGGCGACGGCGACGCCGAGCTGGGAGGCGAAGCGGGCTGCCCGCATCATCCGCAACGGATCGTCGGAAAAAGATGACGCCGGTGTGCCGGGGGTACGGATCAACCCCTTCCCCAAGTCGGCGAAGCCGCCGTAGGGGTCGACCAACTCGAGGTCGGGCAGGCGCAATGCCATCGAGTTCATCGTGAAGTCCCGGCGGCGCAGATCCTCGTGCAGGGAGGCACCGAACGCAACCGACGGCTTGCGGGAGTCGGGATCGTACGCCTCGGCCCGGTACGTCGTGACCTCGATCGTGTGTTCGCCACGACGCAGCGCGATCGTGCCGAAGGCCCTGCCGACCTCCCACGTGGCGTCGGCCCAACCGGACACCGCCGCCAGGGTCTGGTCCGGATCCGCGTCGGTGGTGAAGTCGAGGTCGGGAGACGATCGTCCTAGGAACAGGTCGCGCACGGGGCCCCCGACAAGGGAGAGCTCATGGCCGGCTGCCGTGAACCGTTCGGCAAGCTCGAAGACGACGGCCGGGAGAAGCGTCCTGAGGGCGGTTGGCGGGGGTAGCTGCTGCATAGTCCATTAAGCTTGTCAGATTTTTCCGCCGCCGCCCGACGCGCGTCGTCCGCGGTGCGGGCGCACGGGCACACCAAAGATGGATAGAGTGGTTTCCATGGCCCATCCAGTACCCCGCGCTCCGAAGCGCACGCCGCTGAACGCCTCCATGGCGTCTGCGCAGCCGGGCCACCACTCCCTGCCGACAGTCGAAGAGATCTCCTCCGGCGGCGTCATCGTCGATACCTCCGCACCCGATCTACCGGTGGCCATCATCGCCCGGTACAACCGTGGCGGGCGCCTGGAGTGGTGCCTCCCCAAGGGGCATCCGGAAGGCGAGGAAACCAACGAGGAAGCCGCCGTCCGCGAAGTCGACGAGGAAACCGGCATCGCTGGCCGCATCCTCGCGCCATTGGGCAGCATCGACTACTGGTTCACGGTCTCGAACTACAGGGTCCACAAGACGGTCCACCACTTCCTGCTCGAGGCCACCGGCGGAGAACTGACGATCGAGAACGATCCGGACCACGAAGCGGTGGATGTCGCCTGGGTGCCCATCGGCGATCTGGGCCGGAAGTTGTCCTTCCCCAACGAGCGGCGGATCGCGGAACTGGCCCGTGAAGTCCTCCCGCATCATGGCCACTGACGCCCCGGCGGTGCAGAAGCGCAGTTCCCATGCCAAGGCCTACGCCCTCATGGCTTCGGGGACCACCGTGTCCCGTGTGCTGGGGTTCGTGCGGACCGCCCTGCTGGCCGTGGCCATCGGCTCGAACGCCAATGTCGCCGACATCTTCGAAAAAGCCAATGTCATCCCCAACATCATCTTCATGCTGCTGGCCGGGGGGATCTTCAACGTCGTCCTCGTTCCGCAGCTGATCAAGGCATCGCGGGCCTCCGACAAGGGATCCGACTACACGAGCCGGCTGATCACGCTGACCATCGTTGTGATGGGGGCCTTCACCGTCCTGCTGACCCTGGGGGCAGGTCCGATCATCACGCTGTTGACCAAGGGCTGGTCACCGGAGGCACTGCAGTTGGGCACGGCCTTCGCTTACTGGTGCCTGCCCCAAGTCTTCTTCTACGGGGTCTATGCGGTGGTCGGACAGGCCTTGAATGCCCATGGACGGTTCGGTTCTTACATGTGGGCACCGGTGGCCAACAACGTGGTGCAGATCCTGGTCATCGTCCTGTTCATGGTCGCGTTCGGGGCGAACAAGGACAACCCCCACCAGGTGGATAACTGGACGGCGGGCCAGACCGTCTGGCTGGCCGGTGGGTCAACCTTGGGCATCGCGATCCAGGCACTCGTCTTGTTCGCCCCGCTGGCCCGCTCGGGTCTGCGCATCCGCCCCAAGTTCAACTGGCGCGGCATGGGCCTGCGTCATGTGGGGAAACTGGCAGCATGGACACTCGTGTCGATGACGGTCGGCAACGTGGCCTCCCTGGTATATGCCCGGCTGGTCTCGAGCACGGTCGGCGCCCGCAATGCCCTGCCCCCGGCCGAGGCGGCCGCGGTTCCCGGTGAGCAGGCGCTGAATGCCATGCAACTGGTCACCGTCCTGCCCCACTCGATCTTCGCCTTGTCCTTGGCGACCGTCCTGTTCAACGAGCTCTCCCGCGCCTTTGCCGACAAGCAGCCGGAGAAGGTTGCCCCGACCCTTTCGCTGGGGCTGCGCACGACGGCGATCCCGGTCGTCTTCGCCACTGTTGCCTTCATCGTCCTGGCCGGTCAATTCGGGCGCCTGTTCGCCGGCGCTGGACCGCATGCCGCGATTGCCGGGGCGGCCATCGGCCAACTGCTGCTGCTGACGGCGCTGGGACTTCCGTTCAAGAGCATCCACTTCTTCCTCATCCGCGTCTTTTTCGCCGAGGAGGACACCAGGACCCCGATGCTGATCCAGACGATGATCGCCACCGTCGGCGTGGTGCTGGCCTACGGGCTCGCGGCCTTGTTGCCGGCCACCCAGATCGCCCTGGGCATTGCCCTGCTCTTCGGCGTCACCAACATCGTCTCAGCCGTCATCGCCCATGTCCTGGTCGTCCGGCGGTACGGCGACTACGGAACGCGCGGGGTCCTGGATACCTACATCCGCATCGGGTGGCTCTCCGTCCTTGCCGGGGCCGTCGGCGCCGTGGTGCTGTGGTTGATGGGGGGCTTCTCCGACGGATTCGCCTGGGAGTCGATCATCTCGGCACTGATCACCATCGCCGTCGTGGGAACTGCCATGTCTGTCGTCTTCCTGCTGCTGCTCAAGGCCGCCCGCCTCCCGGAATTGGACAATTTCCTGGGCCCGGTCGCCCGGCGCATCCCGGATGTGGGCCGAAGGTTGCGCCGATAGCCGCCGATGACGTACGGCGCGGGCACGGTCACCGGTAGCATGGTCACAGCAAAGCACGAGGGCGCCCAGGTGCCCACCATCAATCCCGGGAGTCAATAGTGTCGCAGCCCATCGATGTCGGAACCGTTCTCGGAGGCCGCTACCAGGTCACCGAATTGGTTTTGACCTCCGCCGACGGCGATGCCGTGCTTGGCGGGATGGACCAGGTATTGAACCGCCCGGTGAGCATCCTCGTGGCTGCGCCGGAAAACGCCAGCCAGGTCGCTACCAGTGCGCGCGAGATCGCCACGGGCGAACGCTACGGGACCATGCAGGTCTTGGACCTGGGCATCTCCGACGGCAGCACCTACTTGATCACGAATACGGCCAGCCCGGCCGACCTCCTCGATCTGGTAATCCAGCGCGATGCCCCGTTCGTCGAGCCCTTCTACACCGACACGCTCGGCTCGGAGATCTTCGGCGTCACGCGTAGTGCCGAGCCGGAAGTCTACGACGACGAGGACGAGTACTGGGAGGAATTGCAGGCCAACGAGGAGCGCAACGTCGGCGGCCGCATGGCCAGGCGCTTGACCGGCCTCACCAACCGGCTGGGGCGCGGCAAGAAGGACGGCGACGAAGCCACGGCTGGGCAGAGCCCGTCGGACGCCCCCCAGGACGAGGACGCATCCGTGGACGGGCAGGCCCACGACGGAGAGGGAAGCTCTCCCACGGCAGCGGCCCCTGCCATTCCGCAGCGGCCGCAGCAAGCGCCCCGCACGCCGAAGACCGAAGCCCACCCCGTCGCCCCGCCGCAGACCGACCAGCAACAGTCGTCCCAGCGGGTCTCCCACTGGGGGGCAGCCGATCAAGAAGCAGCTCCGGAGAACGCGCTGTCCCCGGAGGACGTGGACACCGCCACTGGGGACGTCGTCAGTGGCGGGACGGCCGGCGCTGCCGCGGCCGCACGCCCGGCTTCGCCGTCGCGCCCCGCCGGCCGCGGGCACGATGGCTACGAACGTCCCGCAGCCGTCTTTCCCGCCGGCGCGAGGGGCTATGCGTCCGAACACCCCGAGGAAGAGTACGCAGAGGACGACACGGACGATCGTGCCGGTGGGGGCCGCTTCACCCGCGTGCTCGTCGGTGCCCTCCTCGTCGTGGTGCTCGTCGTCGCCGTGGTGTTTGCCTTCAACACGCTGGGCCAGAACGATCCCGCGCCGGTCGCCGGGGCATCGAGCCAGGCCCCGTCCTCGAATGCCGGAGCCGGCGGTTCCGCCAGCTCCAAACCGCCGGCTTCGGAACCGGCCGTGACGCCGGAAATCGCGGGCTTGGACCGCCTGGTTCCGGGGAACCAGAAGTTGAATGCCGAAACCGATGCGACGCTCACCCGCGCCATCGACGGCAGCCAGGGCAGCATCTACCGCTCCTATACCTACACGACGCCGGAATTCGGCGGCTTCGCCTCGAACATGGTCCTCGTTGTCGAGCTGAAGGAGGAGGCAACGGTCAGCGAGCTGGAAATGACGGGCCTGAACGGCAAGGGGGGCTCCTTCCAGGTCAACGTGGGCTCCACCGATGACCTGGGTGCCGCCCAGGAGGTCGCTTCGGGCTCCTTCACCGGACCGACGGTGACCGTCCCGGTCGCCGGCGATGATGGCGATCCGGTGACCGGCAAGTACGTCTTCATCAACGTCACCGAGCTGCCGCGTCTAGCCTCAACGACGAACAGCTCCCGCCCCTATGGCCTGCAGGTGGCAGAAATCAAGGTCTCGTAGCCACGTCCGGGAATAGAGAACCCCGCCAACCCGTTGTGCAGGGCAATACGTCATCGAAATCCGTGATCGGCCCTAGGCTGCCGGCCACGGTCCAATTGGGAGGTACACACCGCGTGGCCACAGAAACAGCTGATGTCATCCGCAATGTCATCATTATCGGTTCCGGTCCCGCAGGGTACACGGCCGCCGTCTACACGGCCCGGGCGAACCTCGAGCCCTTGGTGATCGCAGGGTCCGTGACGGCCGGTGGCGAACTGATGAACACCACTGACGTGGAGAACTTCCCAGGCTTCCGCGAGGGAATACTCGGACCGGACCTCATGGACAACATGCAGGCACAGGCCGAGCGGTTTGGTGCGGAAATCCAGTACGAAGATGTTGCCTCGGTCGACCTGGCAGGTGAGGTCAAGACCGTCGTCCTGGGCGATGGCACCGTATACAGCGCCCGGTCGGTGATCGTTTCGACCGGTTCTGCCTACCGTGAGCTTGGCTTGCCCAATGAGAAGCGGCTATCCGGTCACGGAGTGTCCTGGTGCGCAACCTGTGACGGGTTCTTCTTCCGTGAACAGGAAATCGCCGTGATCGGAGGGGGCGACTCCGCTATGGAAGAAGCGCTATTCCTCACGAAGTTCGCTTCCAAGGTGACGATCATCCACCGTCGTGGTGAGTTGCGGGCATCGAAGATCATGGCTGAACGGGCACTCGCCCATCCCAAGATCGAATTCGTCTGGAATGCGGCGGTCGTCGACGTCATCGGGGAGGAGAAGGTCTCCTCGCTGAAACTACGCGACCTCGTCAACGGGCACGAATCCGAACTCGCGGTCACAGGCGTCTTCGTGGCCATTGGAAACGATCCACGCACGGAACTCGTGAAGGACCAGCTGAACCTGACGCCGGAGGGAACGATTGCCGTTGAGGGGCGCAGCTCCAAAACGAACCTCGCCGGGGTCTTCGCCGCCGGCGACGTCATCGATGCGACCTATCGACAGGCGGTGACTGCGGCAGGCTCCGGCTGCGTAGCAGCCCTCGATGTCGAACATTACCTTTCGTCGCTCCCAGTAACGGCTGGTCAGAGCGCGTCCGTAGCCAACTAGTCCCACCGAGAAAGGGAGAACGCCATGAGTGAAGCAAAAGAAGTAACGGACAGCTCGTTCCAAGCGGACGTGCTCGAGGCTTCGAAGCCTGTCATCGTAGATTTCTGGGCAGAATGGTGCGGACCCTGCCGCATGCTGTCGCCGATCCTAGATCAGATTGCCGCTGAGCACGCAGAGAAGATCGACGTGGTGAAGGTCAACGTCGACGACAACCCGGGGATTGCTGCCAAGTACGGCATTACGAGCATCCCTGCGGTGTATGTCTTCGACAAGGGCGACCATGTAGCGACGTCCATCGGCGCAAAGCCGAAGCAGGCCCTGGAACAGGAGTTCGCGGCTTATCTCTAGGCTGCTCTGAATCTGCGCCTGCGCCCGTGCATGAGGGCCGTCACTGAGGTCCGGTGGCGGCCCTCAGCTGTACCCACGTGGCCGGCGCGGCCCCGTGCGGCTTCGCGCTCCTGCTGGACAACCGCAAATGGTTGTTGCAGCGAAGCCAGGCGTGTCGTCGAGATGTTTGGTGAACGTCGTCGCTGATGTCCAGAACTTCAAGGCCGGTTCCACCGATGACCGGAGACCGGCTCCAGGTCCCGCCCGGTCGGCTATCCGGTGCCCCTGAACACTCCACAGATCCCGATGGCGGCATGCGGCTCCCGATTGTCGCGTCGCCGCCAACGGCCACGTGGCCACGATCCACCACCCTCACATCGACAAGAAGATCTCCCAACGCGGACTCGCCCCGCGGATCGGCGTGCCTCGCGACGCCGTGCAACGGATCGGGGCAGTAGTAGATCGCTCACGGCGCGACTCGCGAGCGCCGATCGGGCCGAGTGCGACTATAGAGCTGTGCTTCCTGCCTTGCTGAACGAGGGGCCGTCGACGGCGGGGGACGGTGCTGGCCAGACTCATCGACCGGACCGGCGCTGCCCTCCTGCTTCGGCCAGGGACGGCGAACAAACCCACTGGATCCACGCCTGGCGAGGGGGCTCGAGTGCTTGAACGCGAGCCCCCCACCGCGGTCCATGGTCAGCGGTCGCCGTAGGGGGCAGCTCCCAGTACATAGTCAAAGCTTCGGGCCCCGTGAGGAAATCGACTATAGCCCAGCCTTTGTCTATCTCATTCTCGGTGCTTCTGAGCTCCCGGCATGGATGAGTCCAAGAACTGCATACTCCTCCGCGGTCTCATGCCCGGGTGCATCTTAGCCCGCCCCGCCCCAGGCGCCTATGGGGAATCTGAACTCAACTCGAGAACCGTTCCCTCCGTGAACCAATCCTCGTTCGTCCCCGTGGACTGCGCCCGCGGGCACTGCTCCACGATTAGGCCCTACGCTAGAAGATACACGACCGGCGCGTTGGGTTCGACGTATCAAGCGCCGATGGAACGCCTCGAACTGCTACGGAGCTTGCGGCACCGAGCCGACTGAGCCTGAAAGCCCGGGACGCATCCCACAAACCCGCGGGTGTTTCACGTGAAGCAATCGAGTCTGCCCGGCCTGCAGGATTTTGTCGCGGGTAGTCGCGCTCTCTAACGTGGCAGCCTCGTTCGCGCCACATGGCGAGGTGCGGACCGCCAGCCCATCGCGCGGATCCTCCCCGCCCCGCCTACGGTATCTTGACGTCCTGGGCAAGCCGACGCTGACACTGCAAGTCAGCGAGGAGGTCGGAGCGGAATACATCTGCATCGAGGATGCGCCGTGCTTCGTTCCACGTGGAACATTCCACGGCGCAGGAAACTGGCCGGAAATGCGGGCAATGTTGCACGTCCGAAGCGCTCCTGGTTTCAATGTGGTTCCTGGAACCGCAAAGCCTGCCGAAGTGTGCCTTCGGCGACCTGCCGCGGATGCGACGCCATTGGTCGCCGTCAGCTGAATCAGGTCCGGCCCGTTTCAGGACACACCTCGTCGGAACGCTGTTTCACGCTAAATTATGGGCCCTCCGAGGACGATTCCGACTCGGCGGGAGCGATGACTCCCATAATCCGATTGAGATCATCGACGCTTCCGAACTCAATGCTTACGCGTCCCTTCTTGGCCCCCAAGGTGATCTTGACTGTGGTGTCCAGGTGGTCGGACAGCGAGTTGGCCAAGTAATCAAGTCTTTCGTGCCGGGCCGCTGCCCGCTTCGGCTTCTCTCGTGGCGACCGTCGAAGGCCATCATTGAGGGAGACAATTTCCTCCGTCGCGCGCACGGACAGGCCCTCGTTGACTATGCGTTGGGCAAGGCGCTCCATGTCGCCGGCATCCGCCAAACCCAGAAGTGCACGTGCATGACCGGCCGAGAGGATTCCAGCAGCGACACGGCGCTGAACTAGTGCTGGAAGTTTCATGAGGCGTATGGTGTTCGAGATCTGCGGTCGAGACCGACCGATTCTGTCGGAGAGCTCCTCCTGGGTGCAGTTGAACTCCTGCATTAGCTGTTGATACGCGGCGGCCTCTTCCAACGGGTTGAGTTGGGACCGATGGAGGTTTTCAAGAAGAGCATCGCGCAGAAGATCCGTATCCGGTGTTTTGCGAACGATCGCGGGGATGGAGTCCAGACCCGCCATCTGCACCGCGCGCCAGCGGCGTTCGCCCATGACGAGCTCATAACGATGCGCTCCGCCTTCCTCGGAGGGACGGACCACAATCGGCTGGAGTAGGCCGACTTCCTTGATGGAATGAACCAGTTCCGCCATGTCGTCCTCGTCGAAGACCGAGCGGGGCTGCTTCCGGTTCGGGTGTATGGACCCGATGTTGATTTCTGCGAACTCCGCACCGGGCACCTGGATCAAGGTTTCACGTGGAACGCCGCCAGCCTCCGTTTCGCGAGAATTCACCGCTTCTTCGGCGGACCCTGGGCTTCTTACCTCCGCAGGCAAGTCAGGAGACGGCTGCTCATCCCTGCCGACGTCTGTGCTGGAAGGCCGCTCAACTTCATCATCGCGTCGCTGACGCACCTGTCCCAACACGTCCGGCATTGCAGCACGGCCGCTTCTTCCGGGGCCACCCGGGCGTCCTAGTGCCTCCGGGGCGTCATCCGATGTAGCCGCCTCCGATGCCCCAGAAGAAAAGAACATGTCAACGGGCCGAGGTTTTTTACCATGGACACGCGATCGGGTCGTCTTGGCTTCCGCAGTTTGTTCTTTCTTGGGGGACGGCGCCTTCGGCCGGTCAGGCCCTTCCGTATCCGCCGACGAAGAGCCTGTTTCACGTGAAACAGAAACTGATGCGGGTGACTCCGCTGGCGCTTTCGTGGCACCGGCATCGGCCTCGAGGGGCTGAGCTTCCCCGATTTGGGCGGGGAGCTCGGCTCGTGCAGCTTCATCCTCCGCCGTAGGTGCGCTCGAAATGAGGGCGCCCAAACCGCGTCCCAACCCACGCCGCTTCTCGACCATTACCAGTCCTCTCAAGTATGCCGCAGAGCCGCGAAGAACGGCTTTCGCTCGCTTATGAGTCTACTCGGTGTTGGACTGCGAAACGACGACTAGTCAGCCACGATCGGCTATTTCAGCTGCGGCCTCCAGATATGAAAGCGCCCCGGTGGAGCTGGGGTCGTACGTGACCACGGTCTGCTGGTAGCTGGGGGCCTCGGAAATTCTTACACTGCGAGGGATCATCGCGCGGAGCACCTGATTCGGGAAATGTTCGCGAACTTCGGCAGCAACCTGCGAGGCGAGATTTGTACGCCCGTCGTACATCGTCAGGAGGATGGTGGAAACGACGAGCTCCGAATTCAGGTGCTTCTGGATGAGTTCGATATTGCTAAGAAGTTGGCTAAGACCTTCGAGTGCGTAGTATTCGCATTGTATGGGAATGAGCACTTCTCGTGCTGCCACAAATGCGTTGACGGTAAGGAGCCCCAAACTTGGAGGACAGTCGATGAAGACATAGTCGACTCTCTCCAACCCTTCTTCCCGCCGGGTCTTCGCGTACTCGTCCAACGCCCGCCGGAGGCGCTGCTCACGGGCCACGAGAGAAACCAATTCGATCTCTGCCCCCGCCAGGTGGATGGTCGCTGGTGCGACGAGCAGATTCTCGAACTCCGGGCACGGGGCGAGCACGTCACCTAGGGGGACGTCATTGATGAGGACGTCATAGATGCTCTCGACCTCGGCGTGGTGTTCGATCCCCAGCGCAGTGGAGGCATTACCCTGGGGGTCGATGTCCACGACCACGACATTCATGCCCGCCTTTGCCAGGGCGGCGGCAATGTTCACCGTCGTGGTGGTCTTCCCGACGCCGCCCTTCTGGTTGCTCACTGTGAGGAAACGCGTGTTCTCCGGCTTGGGCAGCATTTTGCCACTGAGCTTTTCACGTCGCTTGTTCTCATCGGCCAACTGGCTGGCCAGTGGCGTGCTCTCGTCGATGCTGTCCATCATGTCCCGAACCCGTGCCTTCGCTTCCGACGTAAAAACTCTTCGCTGACCTGGAGGCGCGCTGCAACCGACCACCGGAGCGACCTCGCTAGGTCCATGGCGCTTCCATCGGTTTCACGTGAAACTACTGGAAGACCCCTCGAGCCGAGGGAGTCCAAGGGTGCGAGCATCGATGCAAGCTCAATAGGTTGCATATGCTTCACCTCTGCTTTCCCGTACTGGAACTCTGGTTGGAACTGCGTGGCCTGCCTACAGCCTATCGTTTAGGAGGGCCCGCCCACGCTGATTCGCACGACCGTGGTGGGCTCGGACAGGACGGTATTGCCAACGGTGATGACTTCCGTGTTTCGCGCCCCGAGTTTGCGCAGCACCTTGGTTGCCTTCTCGACTTCCTCGACCGCACTCCTGCCCTTGATCGCGAGCACCTCCCCTTCCCCATGGAGGAGCGGCACGGTCAAACGTGCAAGGTTGCCCAACGCGGAGACCGCCCGAGCCGTGACGACGTCCGCATCGAGCAGCTCCACTGCCTGCTCCGCGCGTGATCGAAGGATGGTTACGTTGCCCAATTCGAGGTCTTCCACGACCTCACTCAGCCAGATACAACGTCGTTCCAAGGGCTCCACGAGAGTCAACTCAAGATCCGTTCGTGCAATGGCGAAGGTCAGTCCGGGCAGGCCGGCGCCGCTCCCAACGTCGACGACATTCGCATCGGAGCGGATCAGATCGGCCACCACAGCGCAATTGAGCACATGTCGGCTCCACAGGCGCGGGACCTCCCGTGGACCGAGCAAGCCGCGTTCCATGCCCGACGTTGCCAGATGCTGCACGTAGCGTTCCGCGACGGGCATGCGGTCACCGAAGACCTCACGCGCCGCCCGTAGCTCGTCACTCGTCGGCTGCACTTCCTGGCTCACACTGCTCTCGATTCTCGTTGCCACCGATGGGTGGATGTGCCTATGCGGAGGGGCTCGATACGACGATGTGCCGCCTAGTGCCTTCACCTTCGGACTCACTGTGCAGCCCCAGATCCGACACCGTGTCGTGGACGAGTTTCCGCTCGTAGGCGCTCATGGCTTCCAAAGCCACCGGCACGCCCGTCTCGCGCACCTTCCTCGCCGCCTCTTCGGCAATGCCCTTCAGTTCACCCGCCCGGCCCTCCCTGTACCCGGAGATGTCCAGGACCAGGCGCGACCGGTTCCCGGTCGCCGAAAGGACCGCCAAACGAGCTAGTTCCTGGAGCGCTTCCAGCCCTTCGCCATCCCGGCCGATAAGATCCGAAAGTGCATCTTCATCACCTGTTTCATTGACGATCGAGATGTAGGTCCGGCCGCTTCGGATTTCAATGTCGATGTCACCGTCGAGGTCGGCAATGTCGAGCAATTCCTCGAGGTAGTCCGCGGCAATGTCACCTTCTTCCTCAACGGTGCTGGCCAGCTCGGCGGCAGGTTCTGCGGGTCGCTGCGGAACTTCGGAGGAGGCAGCATGTGGGTGTTGCGACTCAACATTTTCCGCATCAAAGCTACTCATCGTCTACTTCCTCTTCCTGTTCTTGCGTTGCGGCTGCTCACGCTGGCCCTTGGGCTCGATCACCTCTGGCTCCGCCGGTTCCTCGTTCTTCTTGTGGCCGACAGGCGGGAGCCCCCGAGCTGCACGGCGTGCATTGA
>Ga0134125_10006405_pt1 | contig 13337 bp, 13 predicted proteins | sample KB31751_FD_96464 | JGI IMG/M metagenome (GOLD analysis project Ga0134125, IMG submission 96464) | Terrestrial soil microbial communities with excess Nitrogen fertilizer from Kellogg Biological Station, Michigan, USA - KB3-175-1 | ecosystem: Environmental > Terrestrial > Soil > Unclassified ... | reverse complement strand
GCTCTGGAAATGGTGAAACGCCGCCAGGCAGTTGACGATTCGGTCGGCACCCACTTCTTTGGGGTTGTCCACCAGCAGCGGAACGCCGGTGCGCACACCGGGCTCGATCAGCACGTGGGGCACGGACGGCCAGTACTGGTCGAGCATGAGCCGCACCTCGTGCAGCACCGACGGGACGGTCGACAGCGCGGCGGCGCCGGTGAGCCGCTCGGAATCGTCGCCGATCAAACCGTCGATGGTCAGCGCCAACTCGTCCGCGGTGATTTCCGACTCGGTACGAATCCGCCACTGCTGCACGACGTTTGCGTGCTCTTTGGAGCCCGATATCAGCCCGACGACGGTGTGGGTGTTACGGACGTCGATCGCCAGCAGCACGGCTACCGCGCAACGATCCGGGGATCCAGCAGCTCGGCCGCGGCGGATATGTCTGAGGGCACGAACGCCGGGTCGTGGCCGAGGTCGATCGGCTTGTTGCCGGAGTCGACGAAGACGATCCGGGGCTCATAGGTCCGGGCCTCCGCCTCCTCCATGGTCCCGTACGCGATCAGGATCACCAGATCGCCAGGGTGAACAAGATGTGCTGCAGCACCGTTGATTCCGATCACTCCGCTGCCGCGCTCGCCGGTGATCGCGTAGGTGACGAGCCGGGCACCGTTGTCGATGTCGACGATCGTCACCTGCTCGCCTTCGAGCAGGTCCGCGGCGTCCATCAGATCGGCGTCGATGGTCACCGAACCCACGTAGTGCAGGTCGGCCTGCGTGACGGTGGCGCGGTGGATCTTCGACCTCAGCATCGTCCGTAGCATCACTTCCTCCAAGGTGATTGGGCGTATTCGTGGTTACCGTCCGGCCCAGCGGTGCCGGCGGGTGTTTCGATCTGCATTTAGATGTTGTCCAGCAGCCTGGTGGTGCCCAGCCGGGCCGCAACCAGCAGCCGGGCGCAGCCGTGGGCGGGCGCCGGGCCGAGCCCGCCGTCGCGCAGCTCGAGGTAGTCGACGGTGAGCGCGGGCACGGCGTCGAGCACCGCGCGCGCCGCGTCCAGCGCGGCCGCGCCACCGTGGTGCGCGGCGTGCGCGGCGGCAGAAAGCGCGGCCGAAAGCGTCACGGCCAGTTCACGTTGCGTGGGGTCAAGGTACCGGTTACGCGACGACATCGCCAGGCCGTCGCCTTCCCGGACGGTCGGCACGCCGACGACCTGCACGTCCACGTTGAGGTCGGCGACCATCTGCCGGATCGTCACCAGCTGCTGATAGTCCTTCTCTCCGAAGAAGATCCGGTCCGGACGCACGATCTGCAGCAGCTTGCACACGACGGTGAGCACGCCGGCGAAATGGGTTGGCCGGTGGCGGCCCTCGAGTTCGGCGGCCAGCGGTCCGGGCTGCACCGTGGTGCGCAAACCGTCGGGATACATCGCCGTGGCCGTTGGCGCGAAGACGATTTCGACGCCTTCGGAGCGCAGCAGCCCAAGGTCGTCGTCCATGGTCCGGGGGTAGGCGTCGAGGTCCTCGCCGGCGCCGAATTGCAACGGGTTCACGAAGATCGAGACCACGACCACCGAGCCGGGCACCCGCTTGGCCGCACGCACCAACGCCCGGTGACCGTCGTGCAGCGCGCCCATGGTGGGCACCAACATCACCCGGCGGCCGGTGTGGCGCAGGGCGCGGCTGACGTCGGTGACGTCGCGCGGATTGGGGTACAGGTTGAGCTCGCCCGCCGTGAAGGCCGGCGGGTTGCCGGGTCTCATGGCGCCAGCACCTCGATGACGTCTTGGGGAGCGTGTGCGCGCTGGGCGGTTCGCAGGGCGTTCGTCCGATATGCCTGCGCCAGCTCGGGTCCGACTTGGCCCAGCGCCGCCAGATGCTCGGCGACCGCGGCGGCGTCGCCGCGCGCGACCGGACCGGTGAGCGCGGCCTGCCCGCGTTGCAGGGTGTTCTCCAGCGCCGCGCGGGCCAGCGGCCCGACGATGCGTTCGGCGATACCACCCGGCTGGTCGTCGACGGACTGCTGGCCGAGCAGTTCGCTGCCGCGCAGGGCGGCGCGCAGCGCGTCCAGCGCGTCGGCGACCACGGTCACGATGTGGTTGCCCGCGTGGGCCAAGGCCGCGTGGTAGAGGACGCGGGCGTCCTCGGCGACGCAGAACGGTTCGCCGCCCATCTCCAACACGAGCGATTGACCGATCGCGTATCCGACCTCGTCGGCCGCCGTGACGCCAAAGCAGGTGTCCGCCAGCCTGCTGAGGTCTTCGTCCGAGCCGGTGAACGTCATCGCCGGGTGAATCGCCAGCGGGATGCAGCCATCCCGCGCCAGCGGCGCGAGCACACCGACGCCGTTGGCGCCGGACGTATGGACCACGATGGTTCCGGGCCGCACCGCCGACGTCGCGGCCAGCCCGGACACCAGGCCGGCGAGTTCGCTGTCGGGAACCGCGAGCAGCAACAGTTCGGCGCCGGCGGCGACGTCCGGGGGCGTCGCAACCGGGGTGTCGGGCAGCCGGCGTCGGGCCCGCTGCCGCGACCCATGGGAGATGGCGCTGCACGCCACCACGACGTGGTCCGCGCGCTCCAGCGCGACACCGAGCGCGGTGCCGACCCGGCCGGCCGAGATGATTCCCACCTTGAGCCTGGCCGGGCGCAGACCGTCGAACTGCACCATCGCAGACGACCTCACAGATTTCTTGTTTCGTTCCGGTCCCACCGGGTGGGTACCGTTCGGTCACCAAGACTCTAGTCGATCACCAGGCGTTTCCCAATGTGAGGAAGCTCCCAGCTCAGCCTTCGCGGCGACGCCGCCGGCCGCCTTCGGAGGGCTGCACCTGCAGGCGGGCCAGCAGATCGGCTACGGACTGACCGCCCGTTGAGGTCGTTTCGCCCGCGCCTTCAGCTTCCTCTGGCCGCGGTTCCCCGCCATGCCGGGGCGCGTGCCCCGGCGGCGCCAGGCGCGGTGGCGGGGGCGCGCCGGCGGGCGGCCCCTGGTGCGGCGGGGGCGGGGGCAGCGGGGGCGGTGCCGCGGCCTGCGGTTCGCTCCCGGGAGCGAAATTGCGCACACCGTAGTCGCGGTACTCCGACGAGTGGCGTGACCGTGCGCGGCGACCGGACTCGGTGTAGGGGGGCGGTGGGGGCACCGGCTCGACCGGCAAGGCGTCCCGGGATTCGTCGCGGGATTCGTCGAGGCCCGAATGCCGCGCGCGCCGCCGTCCGCCCGCCGATTCCCCTGGGGAATCTGCGCCGGCCCAGTTGCTGCCCGGTGCCCCGGGCGGTGACCACAGCCCTTCGGCGGCAACCGGCTGCCAATCCTGGCGCTGCCGTTCCGCCTGCGGTTCCGGTCCCGGCCGCGACGCGGGCTGCGGTTCGGGTTCCGGCGGCGGTGGCGGTTGGTGACGAGGCTCGAACCGCGGCTCCGGTGGCGCGGTGTACGCGGGCTCCGGCGGCGCGGTGTAGACGGGTTCATGGGCCGGTTCGTACTGGTAGCGGGGCCGCTCCGGCCGGGGTGGCGGCGCCTGCCGGGGCGGCAGCAGGGGTTCTTCGGGCACGTCGATGATGGCCGTCTCGTCGGCGCGGCCGTGCGGGTTACCCTGGGGCACCGAGGTGACCCGGTCGCTGGACACCCAATCGACGGGGTTGTCGCGGGGGCTCTCACCGTTGTGGCCCCACTCGCCGTAGGCGCGCTCCGGTTGCGGCTCCGTCTCGACCGTTCCGAGGGCCGGGCGGTGCGCGAGGTCGGTGTCGAACAGAATTTCCAGGCTGGTGCGCAACGCGCTCAGTTCCGCGCGCAGCTCGGCCAGATCATCGGCGGCCTGGGCGCGCAGCTCGGAGGCCAGCTCGCGACGCAGCTGGGACTCCACGGTCAGTTCGTATTCCCGCCGGGCAGAAATCTCCCGGTCGAGCTGGAGGTCGTACACCAGCTTGAGGTCGCGGACGCGGGCCTGGTCGGCGTCGCTTTGGCGGCGATACAGCACGGAAACGAAGGCGCCGGCGACTGCGGCCCACAGCGCCAGGATCACAGCGAGCTTGAGGAGTTCCACCCGATTGGTGAAAACCAATGCGGAACTGGCGCCTATCGCGAGGACCAGCAACGCGGTCAAGAGCACCCACCCCGGCCTGCGGCCGCCGCGCCGAACCCGGGCGCCGCGGGACAGAACGGTCATGGCCTGACTGTACCTGCGCGAGGTCAATCCGCGTGTCGCCCGACTCCGGCGATTCTCACGTGGGTTGATGCGCGATGTGATCCCCGGCTAAGTTTCCGCGCCCTCGCCATGCTCGGTCGGATCGTGCGGGGACTTGCAGCAATGTTGCAGCCACAGCGCAGCAACCACCAACGCCAGCGCGCTGATGGCCGCCACCACCGTTCCGGAGGTGTCCTCAGCGGCGGCCCGCAGCCAGGAGTGCCGCGGCAGGAAGTACACCAGCACCCCGACCCACCAGCCCAGCGTCAACGCCCCCACCCAGGCCGACGCCTTGGCGACCATCAGGCTGCGTGCCACCGCGAGCGGATGCAGCCAGCCCGGACCGGGCCCGATCTCGCCGTCGCTGATCTTGGCGCGCACGTAGCGCGCCCACAGCGCCTCGGCGATCGCCACCGCCAGCAGCGACAGCCCGGTCCACACCGTGATCGGCGGAAACCACCGGTACAGGCCGTTGACCAGCAGGTAGCCCACCACGGCCGCGCCGACCACCGCGGCCGCCAGGTCACGCTTGCGGGTGGGTCCCATCAGGCCCCGGGCCCGCGATCGGCTGGGGCTGTTCCGTTCGATCCGTTCAGTCTCAGCGTCAGGCTGGTCGGCCGGACGCCCTCGCGGTCGGCCTCTTCCAGCTGGGCGAGCAAGCCGGCGACCGGCTGCGGCCCGTCGGCCACCGTCAGTCGCGCGTCCGGGTCGACGGCCAGCCACGGGATCAACACGAAGGCCCGCAGATGGGCCAGCGGATGCGGCAGGGTCAGGTTGTTCTCCCGGGAGGTCACCTCCGTTTGCCCGTGGCTGGCTTCGTAACAAGCAATCAGATCGACGTCGAGCGTGCGCGGGCCCCAGCGCTCGCCGCGGACCCGGCCCGCCGCCCGCTCGAACTCCTGCGCCCGGGCCAGCCAGCCCTGCCCGTCGCAGACCGGGTCGTCGGCGATCAGCACCGCGTTCAGAAACGGGGCCTGATCCACCCGGCCCCACGGGTCGGTCTCGTACACCGGTGACACGGCGCGAACCGCCTCGCCCAGCCCGTCGACGACCGACTGCAGCCGCGCCAGCCGGTCACCCAGGTTCGAGCCGACGGACAACACAACGCGAGTCATCGGCGCCCCTCCGCGATCCCGGCCTCAGCGCGGGTCATGCCGGGACCACCGAACCGCGCCCGCCGCGTCGCGACCGCCGCACCACCACCGCGACGTCCGCGAACTGTTGCGGGATCGGGGCCTGCGGTTTATGCACCGCCACCTCGACGGCGTGCACGCGTTCGTCGTCCATCACCTGGTCGGCGATCTGGGCCCCGACGGTTTCGATCAGGTTGCGCGCGGGGCCCGCCACGACACCGGCCGCCAGCTGAGCCAGCGCGGCGTAGTCGTAGGTGTCGGCGAGGTCATCGGTGGCGCCGGCACGGGCCAGGTCGATCCACACCGTGATGTCGACGACGAAGTCCTGCCCGTTCGCGCGTTCGTGGTCGAAAACTCCGTGTTGTCCGCGAACCTTCAACCCGCGCAACTCGATTCGATCAGCCATCGTCTCCAGCCAGCTCAGTGTGCGTCTCGTCGTTCCACGCCGCCACGACCTTGAGCGCATCGACCGTGGCGCGCACATCGTGCACCCGCACCCCCCAGGCCCCGTGCAGCGCGGCCAGCGCGGAAATCACCGCGGTCGCCGTTTCGCGCCCATCGGGCGGTCGCGGCGAACCGTCGGGCCCGGCTAACAAGGTACCGAGAAACCGTTTGCGCGATGCGCCCAGCAGTACCGGAATCCCGGTGGCGACCAATCGCGGCAAGGCGTGCAGCAGAGCCCAATTGTGTTGTCCCGTCTTGGCGAATCCCAGCCCGGGATCGATCATCAGCTGGGCGGGGTCGACGCCGGCGGACACCGCGGCGTCGACGCTGGCGAGCAGTTCGGCGCGCACTTCGGCGACCACGTCACGGTAGTCCGGGGCAGCGTGCGGACGCTCGAGCGAGACCGATCGCCAATGCATCAGCACCCAGGGCACTTTCGCCTCGGCCAGCAGCGGCGCCATGGCGGGATCGGCCCGGCCGCCGGACACGTCGTTGACGATCCGCGCGCCGCTGCACAACGCCGCCCGGGCGACATCGGCGTGCATGGTGTCGATACTCACCGTAATGCCTTGTGACGAAAGTTCTTTCACGACAGGAATGACACGTGACGTCTCGACACGGGAGTCGATGCGGGTGGCCCCGGGCCGCGTCGACTCCCCTCCGACATCGACGATGCCGGCGCCGTCGGCGACCAGCGCCAGTCCCCGTGCCACGGCTTTGTCGGGGTCGAGATAGCGACCGCCGTCGGAGAACGAATCGTCAGTGACGTTCAGAACTCCCATTACCTGCACAGGCGCCAGGCTCACTTACGCAGGATGAGGTCGAGCGCTTCGGCTCGAGAAGCGGCGTTGGTTTTGAACAGACCGCGCACCGCCGAGGTCGTCGTGGTAGCTCCGGGCTTGCGGACACCGCGCATCGCCATGCACAGGTGCTCGGCCTCGACCACGACGATCACCCCGCGCGGATTGAGCTTTTTCATCAGCGCGTCGGCGATCTGACTGGTGAGCCGCTCCTGCACCTGGGGTCGCTTCGCGTACAGATCGACCAGCCGCGCGATCTTCGACAAGCCGGTGACCCTGCCGTCGTCGCCCGGGATGTAGCCGACGTGGGCCACCCCGTGGAACGACACCAGGTGGTGTTCACACGTGGAGTACAGCGGGATTTCCTTGACCAGCACCAACTCGTCGTGTTGCTCGTCGAACATGGTGTTCAACACGCTGTCGGGGTCGGTGTAGAGCCCGGCGAACATCTCCTGGTAGGCGCGGGCGACGCGGGCCGGAGTTTCCCGCAGGCCGTTCCGGTCCGGGTCTTCGCCGATCGCGTACAGCAACTCGCGGACCGCGGCCTCGGCACGCTCCTGGTCGAATACCCGCATCTGGCACATCGCGGTGTCCGGCAGTGCCATCGAATCCTCCGTTTGCTCAGCCGTGGGCCGGCGGATTGGACCGGCTTACGTCATCATCCTGCCGGTCCGGCGAGCCACCCTCCGGGGCGGGCTGGCCCGCAGGGGGATACGGCGGGTACGGCGGCTGTACCTGACCCGGCCGACCAGAACGACCCGGTCCGCCCGGCTGGCCCGGGTACCCCTGCTGGTTGCCCGCGTGGCCCTGCTGGCCGGGATGCGTCTGCGGCCCGGGGTAGCTGCGCGCCGGTTGCTGCCAATAGGGCTGCTGCCCAGGCTGTGCCGGCGGATGCCAATAGTTCGGTTGCTGCTGCGGTTGCTGCGGCTGGTGCGGCTGCTGCGGCGGCGGCCATCCCGGCGCACGCCAACCGGCCGGCGCGCCGTAGTCAGGCTGGGTGGGGCCGTGCTGCTCGCCCTGTCCGGGCGGGGCGCCCTGGCTTCCATGAGAACCGTTGCCGCCGTTGGCGTTTCTGTCGGCCTCCAGCCGTGCGGCCGCGGCCGCTTCGCTGGCCCGTGCGATCGCCGCCTTGAAGGCCGGCTCGGGGGTGGGCGGCGGCCAGGGCTCGCCGCGCTCGATGGCCAGCTCGCCGGGCGTCTTGATCGGCGGCTTGTCCGACGGGATGCGGCCACCGAAATCGTCGAACATGGTGAGCCGCGGCCGCTTTTCGACGCCCGAGAAGATGCTCCGCAACTCGGCCCGGTGCAGCGTTTCCTTTTCCAGCAGCTCGCCCGCGAGGATGTCGAGGATGTCGCGGTATTCGGTGAGGATTTCCCACGCCTCGGTGTGCGCGGCCTCGATCAGCTTGCGGATCTCGTCGTCGATGTCGCGAGCGACCTCGTGCGAGTAGTCCGCCTGCGTTCCCATAGTGCGGCCCAGGAACGGGTCGCCATGTTCCGAACCGTATTTGACCGCACCGAGTTTAGAGCTCATCCCGAATTCGGTGACCATCGCGCGTGCGATCTTGGTGGCCTGCTCGATGTCTGACACCGCGCCGGTGGTCGGCTCCCGGAAGACCAGTTCCTCGGCGGCGCGCCCACCCATCGCAAACACCAACTGCGCGATCATCTCCGAGCGGGTCCGCAGTCCCTTGTCTTCCTCCGGCACCGCCACCGCGTGACCGCCGGTGCGGCCGCGCGCCAGGATCGTCACCTTGTAGATCGGCTCGATATCGGGCATCGCCCAGGCCGCCAGGGTGTGGCCGCCTTCGTGATAGGCGGTGATCTTCTTTTCCTGCTCGCTGATGATGCGGCCCTTGCGGCGCGGGCCGCCGATGACCCGGTCCACCGCCTCTTCCAACGCGGCACTGGTGATGACGGTGCCGTTCTCGCGGGCGGTGAGCAGCGCCGCCTCGTTGATGACGTTGGCCAGGTCGGCGCCGGTCATGCCGACGGTCCGCTTGGCCAGCCCGGCGAGGTCGGCGTCCGGGCCGATCGGCTTGCCCTTGGAGTGCACCTCCAGCACCGCTCTGCGACCCGCCAGGTCCGGGTTGGACACCGGGATCTGCCGGTCGAAGCGGCCGGGCCGCAGCAGCGCCGGGTCCAGAATGTCCGGCCGGTTGGTGGCCGCGATCAGAATGACGCCGGCCCGCGGGTCGAACCCGTCCATTTCGACCAGCAACTGGTTCAGCGTTTGCTCACGCTCGTCGTGCCCGCCGCCCAGGCCCGCGCCGCGCTGGCGGCCCACCGCGTCGATCTCGTCGACGAAGATGATGCACGGATTGTTCTGTTTGGCCTGTTCGAACAGGTCGCGTACCCGGGACGCGCCGACGCCGACGAACATCTCGACAAAGTCGGAGCCGGAGATCGTGAAGAAGGGAACACCGGCCTCGCCGGCCACCGCGCGGGCCAGCAGGGTCTTACCGGTCCCGGGCGGCCCGTAGAGCAGCACGCCTTTGGGGATCTTGGCGCCCAGTGCCTGGTAGCGACCGGGGTTCTGCAGAAAGTCCTTGATCTCGTAAAGCTCCTCGACCGCCTCGTCGACGCCGGCGACGTCGGCGAACGTGGTCTTGGGCATGTCCTTGGAGAGCTGTTTGGCGCGCGATTTGCCGAATCCGAAGCCCATCCGGGCGCCGCCCTGCATGCGTGAGAACATCACGAACAGCCCCACCAGCAGCAGTAGCGGCAGGACGTAGACCAGCAGCTCGCCCAGGATGCTGCCCTGGTTGACGACGGTGCTCACCTTCGCGTTCTTGGCGCTCAGGGCGTTGAACAGATCGACCGCATACCCGCTGGGATATTTGGTGATGACCTTGTCGGAATTGTCCGTGTCGCCGTTGCCCTTCTTCAGGGTCAGGCGCAGCTGCTGTTCGCGGTCATCGATTTGTGCGCTCTTGACGTTGTCGCCGGTGATTTGGGACATCGCCACGGAGGTGTCGACAGGCTTATAACCGCGCGTGTCGTCGCTGAAGTAGAAGAACGACCAGCCGAGCAGCACCACGACAGCAATCGCCGTGATGGTGCGAATAACGTTTTTCCGGTTCATCAATCATCGGCCTTATTGGCCAGGTCCTTCCCCGATATACACGCAGCTGGAAAAGTCAAGGCTACCGCCTGTGGTGATCGCCAGCTCCGGCAGAGCCGGGGCGCAGCGGGTCGCCACATCCTGCCGAGTTAACGACGGGCGGTTCCCGACTCGGCGCCCCGCGGTCTAGTCGTAGTAGCGTGCCTCGACCACGTTGCCGTCGGGATCGGCGAAATAGAATCCCTGCGGCGCGCAGCCCCGCGCACCGAAGCTCCGGTTCAATCGCGCGCTGGTATCCACGCCTTCGGCTTGCAGACGCCGGTCCAGCGCGTCGTACTCGGCCTTGGTCAGCGCGAGGCAGACATGGTTGACCCGGTGGCCGGCGCTGCCTTCGACCCGGGTCAAAGTTTCGGTACCCGGAACGTTTTCCGATGGCATCAAGTCGATGATCGAATCCGCACAGACGCGCACGCTCGGGAAAGGCGCGTCGCCGGCCTCGAATTCGGCAAACCGGACCGGTTCCAGCCCGACCACGCGCGTGTAGAAGTCCATCGAGCGCCGCGAATTGTTCGTCCAGAGCACGACATGGTCCAACCGCATGAACTCGAGTATTCCGGTGTTCCGGCCTTTTGGTGCCCAAGCGGACGCTATTCGTACAAACCGTCGGGCCTAGGCCCTTCTCAGCCCGCAACCGTTGTGCTTTGGTGAGACGGTGCTCCCAACCCAACGGTTAGTAGATACCAACGGCGTGCGGCTGCGGGTGAGCGAAGCGGGCGATCGCGGCGCACCCGTGGTGATCCTGGCCCACGGCTTTCCCGAACTGGCCTACTCCTGGCGTCACCAGATAGACGTCCTCGCCGAAGCCGGCTACCACGTGCTGGCACCCGATCAGCGCGGCTACGGCGGTTCGGACCGGCCGGATGCCGTCGAGGCGTACGACATTCACCACTTGACAGCCGACCTGGTCGGTCTGCTCGACGACGTCGGCGCCGAGCGCGCCGTGTGGATCGGGCACGACTGGGGTGCCGCCGTGGTGTGGAATGCTCCGCTGCTGCACCCGGACCGCGTCGCGGCGGTCGCCGCGCTCAGCGTGCCGGTGACGCCCCGCCCGCGCCTGGCACCCACCCAGGCGTGGCGCAAAACGTTCGGCGAGAACTTTTTCTACATCCTGTACTTCCAGGAGCCCGGCGTCGCCGACGCCGAACTGAATGCCGATCCCGCGCAAGTGATGCGACGCATGATGGGTGGTTTACGGACATCCGGCGACAAGGCCGCGGGCCTGCGGATGGTGGCCCCGGGGCCGGAGGGTTTCATCGAACGCCTTCCCGAACCCGACGGCCTGCCGGAGTGGATAAGCCAGGACGAGCTCGAGCACTACATCGCCGAGTTCTCGCGGACCGGCTTTACCGGCGGCCTGAACTGGTATCGCAATTTTGACCGCAACTGGGAGACCACCCCCGAACTCGACGGCGCCAAGATCCCGGTCCCGTGTTTGTTCATCGGGGGGACGGCCGATCCCGTCCTGTCTTTCACCCGCGCCGACCGCGCTTCCGACGCGATCTCCGGACCGTACCGGCAGGTGATGATCGACGGCGCCGGGCATTGGCTGCAGCAGGAGCGCCCCGACGAAGTGAATACGGCCCTACTGGAATTCCTCAACGGATTGGAGCTTCGATGAGCGCGCCCCTGCGTTTTGGTGTCTTTATCACACCGTTTCACCCTGTCGGTCAATCACCAACGGTGGCACTGGAATACGACATGGAACGCGTCGTGGCGCTGGATCGGCTCGGGTTCGACGAAGCGTGGTTCGGCGAGCACCACTCCGGTGGCTACGAGCTGATCGCCTGCCCGGAGGTTTTCATCGCCGCGGCGGCCGAGCGGACCAAACACATCCGGTTGGGCACGGGAGTGGTGTCGCTGCCCTATCACCATCCGCTGATGGTGGCCGATCGATGGGTGCTGCTGGATCACCTGACCCGCGGCCGGGTCATGTTCGGCGCCGGGCCCGGCGCACTGCCCTCGGATGCCTACATGATGGGTATCGACCCCGTCGAGCAGCGCCGGATGATGCAGGAATCCCTCGATGCCATCCTGGCGCTGTTCCGCGCCGCGCCCACCGAACGAATCGACCGTCACTCCGATTGGTTCACGCTGCGCGATGCGCAGTTGCATGTCCGGCCCTACACCTGGCCTTACCCCGAAATCTCCACCGCGGCAATGATTTCGCCGTCGGGGCCCCGATTGGCCGGTGCGCTTGGCACTTCGCTGCTGTCGCTGTCGATGTCGGTGCCCGGCGGCTACGCGGCGCTGGAAACCACCTGGGACGTGGTCCGCGAACAGGCCGCCAAGGCCGGCCGGGACGAGCCGGACCGCGGCGACTGGCGCGTCCTGAGCATCATGCACATCGCCGACAGCCGTGAGCAGGCCATCGACGATTGCACTTACGGGCTACAGGATTTCGCGAATTACTTCGGCGCCGCCGGGTTCGTCCCGCTGGCCAACAGCGTCGAAGGCACCCAGACGCCACACGAGTTCGTCGCGGACTATGCGGCCAAGGGAAATTGCTGCATCGGCACGCCCGAGGATGCCATCGCGCACATCGAAGACTTGCTCGACCGCTCCGGTGGCTTCGGAACCCTGCTGATGCTCGGCCATGACTGGGCCTCCCCGGAGGCGACGTATCACTGCTATGACCTGATGGCGCGCAAGGTGATTCCGCACTTCAAACGGCAGCTCGAAGCGGCCCGCGCATCGCATGACTGGGCCAGAGGCAAGCGTGACCAGTTGATCGGCCGGGCCGGCGAGGCCGTGGTCAAGGCCATCACCGAGCACGTGGACGAACAGAAGGATGCGGTGCACTGATGCGCGCATCGGTGTTGCGCGACGGCCGTATGGTCTACCGCGACGACGTGCCCGACCCGATACCCGAAGCTGGCCAGGTGCTTGTCGGCGTGCGGGCGTGCGGGATCTGCGGCTCCGATTTGCATTTCGCCGCCCACGGCGCCCAGGTGCTCGAAATGACCGATCGGGCGGCGGGTGGCACGGGGGGCATGCACATCGACCTGAACCACGACATCTTCATGGGTCACGAATTCAGCGCCGAGATACTCGAAGCCGGTCCCGACACCGAGACCCATCCGCCGGGCACCCTGGTCACCTCGCTGCCGGTGCTGCTGTCCACCAAGGGGGTCGAGCCGATCGTGTACAGCAACAGCACAATTGGCGGCTACTCCGAACGGATGCTGCTGTCGGCGCCGCTGCTGCTGCCCATCCCCAACGGCCTGGACTTCAAACACGCGGCCCTGACCGAGCCCATGGCGGTGGGGTTGCACGCCGTCAACAAATCGAACATCTCCCCCGGTGAGACGGCCCTGGTACTCGGCTGCGGCCCGATCGGGATCGCCATCGTCGCCGCCCTTCAGTCGAAGGGGATCGAAACCATCGTGGCATCGGACTTTTCGCCCAAGCGGCGCGAGCTGGCCACCGCGATGGGAGCCCACCAGACCCTGGATCCGGCGCAGGGGTCGCCCTTCGACAGCGTCAAGCCCGCGGTGGTGTTCGAGGCCGTCGGCGTGCCCGGCATCATCGACGACGTGCTGCTTCGGGCGCGCCCCGGCACCCGCCTGGTGGTCGCAGGGGTGTGCATGCAACCCGACACCGTGCACCCCTTCTTCGCGATCGCCAAAGAGATCAACGTGCAATTCGTGCTCGCCTACACCCCCGAGGAGTTCGGCG
>Ga0134125_10006404_pt1 | contig 13338 bp, 8 predicted proteins | sample KB31751_FD_96464 | JGI IMG/M metagenome (GOLD analysis project Ga0134125, IMG submission 96464) | Terrestrial soil microbial communities with excess Nitrogen fertilizer from Kellogg Biological Station, Michigan, USA - KB3-175-1 | ecosystem: Environmental > Terrestrial > Soil > Unclassified ... | reverse complement strand
CCCATAAATCATTGATTCGCCGTTGCTTCGTTATAATATTTTAGCCCTTTTTTAAGCTCACTATTTGGCTTTGATGGATTTATGATTGCATCAAAGAAAACTTGTTATCTCTTTTTGAAGCTAAAATTGTATGACTTTCAACTATTTTCGAAGCCTGTTGTTCAGCTGAAAAAACGATGAATTCATAATAAAATTGAAAAAAAACGTATTTGATTGTTTACTGTAAAATGAAAAAAATTAATGATTAATAGCGTCACTAATTATCTTCTCAATCTGCTCATACTCCAGCAAAAACCCATCATGACCATATAAGGAATTAATCGTAAACAAACTTGCGTCCGGAACATTTTCTGCAATGAATTGTTGTTCGCCTACAGGAAATAAAATATCAGTTGTAATGCCGATGGCTGTTGTCTTTGCTTTGATCCTTTGCAAGGCATTTTCGATACTTCCGCGATCGCGGCCTACGTTGTGAGAATCCATTCCCTTACTCAAAAAATAATAACTGAAAGCATTGAATCTTTTTCCAAGTTTTTCGCCCTGGTATTTTTGATACGATTCACTTTTGTAATTTTCTATCTTATCAATATGGTGCTCGCTCTGGCTTGCATGATAGGTTTCATAATGCCTGTAAGAAATCAAAGCAATACTTCGTGCAGCTTTCATTCCTTCCATTCCGGCTTCCGGATTTCTTTCTTTCCAGGTTCCGTCTGCTTCGATACTCATTCTTTGTGAAGCGTTAAAAGCAATGCCCCAGGCGGAATGTCGCGCATTGGTTGCAATTGGAAAAATAGTTTCAAAAAGTTCGGGTTCTTCAATCGCCCATTCTAATAATTGCTGACCGCCCATCGAGCCACCAATACCAATCTTTATTTTTTTTATTCCTAAAAATTCTCTTAAAGGCTGATAAGAACGAACCATATCGCGTGGAGTAAAAAAAGGAAAATCATGATAATAAATTTCACCTGTTTCGGGATTTTTATCCAAGGGGCCGAGACTTCCATAACAGCTTCCGGGCATATTTACACAGATGATAAAATATTTCTCCGGGTCAAATAATTTCCCATCTCCAACCAATCCAGGCCACCATTCGATTGGTTTGCTATTGGCAGTAAGCGCATGAAATATCCATACAACATTATTCTTTTCAGGATTTAATTTTCCATACGTTGTATAGGCTAAATGATATTTTGGGACGACCTTTCCTGATTCAAGAGTGAGTGGTTTATCAACATGAAAAATATCGTAACTCAAATTCTTTTGATTGAAAAATTTTAAGAAAAATAAAATTACAACCACATCATTTTTAGTAACGTGATTGTAATTTCAGGGGTGCAAAATTAATTTTTAAGTTCTATTATTTTGCAAAAACCTTTTCAAAAGACTGCTGCATGTCACCTTTGATGTCATCAATATGCTCGATGCCCACAGAAACGCGCAAAAGGCCCGGAGTAACGCCTGCAGACAATTGTTCCTCATCTGATAATTGCTGGTGTGTAGTTGCAGAAGGTTGTATGATCAGTGTTTTAGTATCGCCGACATTTGCCAAATGGCTGATCATTTTTAAATTATCAACAAGTTTGGTAGCATTTTCTTTTCCACCTTTTATTTCAAAAGAAAGCACACCGCCGTAACCATGTTTCAGATATTTTTTTGCATTTGCATAATGCGGGCTGCTTTCCAGGCCCGGATAATTTACTTTTTCAACATTCGGATGTTTTTCGAGCCACTGCGCCAAAGCTAAAGTATTCTCCACAGTACGTTGAACGCGCAAAGACAAAGTTTCAAGCCCTTGTATCAATAAAAATGAATTGAAAGGAGAAATAGCGGGACCAAAATCACGCAATCCTTCAACTCTTGCACGAATGATAAACTGGATATTTCCAAAAGGCCCTTTGCTTCCGAAAACATCATTGAAAACCAACCCGTGATATCCTTCTGATGGTTCAGAAAAAACAGGATATTTTCCATTTCCCCAGTTGTAATTTCCCCCATCAACTATCACACCGCCAATGCTGTTTCCATGACCGCCAATCCATTTGGTAGCAGCCTGAACTACTACATGCGCACCATGCTCCAGCGGACGGAAGAGATAACCTGCACACGCGAAAGTATTATCTACAATCAAAGGCAAGTCGTACTTCTGAGCCAGGGCAGATAATTTATCAAAATCAGGAATGTTGAAATCAGGGTTACCGATGGTTTCTGTATAAAGCGCTTTTGTTTTATCGTCAATAAGCTTTTCGAAATTTTCAACGTTGTTATCTTTTGCAAATCTTGCCTGAATGCCAAGTCTTTTAAAAGACACTTTAAATTGATTATATGAACCTCCATATAAAAAAGGACTGCTGACAAAATTATCACCAGACCCCATTATATTGGTCAATGCCAGGAACTGTGCCGCCTGCCCTGAAGCAGTTGCCAGGCCTGCAACGCCACCTTCCAAAGCTGCAACACGTTTTTCAAAAACATCAGTTGTAGGATTCATGATGCGGGTATAGATATTCCCAAATTCTTTTAATGCAAAAAGATTGGCACCATGTTCAGAACTTTTAAAAGTAAATGAAGTGGTTTGATAAATAGGGACTGCGCGTGAACCAGTTGTCGGGTCTGATTCCTGTCCTGCATGTTGTTGTAATGTTTCAAAATGTTGAGAGCTCATAAATTATGATTTATAAAAATTAAAAATGAAAGATATATATTTTTTGAAAGAAGGCTTTGCCTTTTAATTGGATGATATGGAAAGTAGAATGCCTTACGGCATACAGCGGATATACATGCAGAAGGAATTGCATGAAAAAGGATGAGCGGTTGTACTTGATTGTTTCATTGTTATCCTACAAATATAGTAGGATACTATTTATTTGAACAAATTTTTTTTGAAGGAAGTTTTTGGAAGCAAAAAGGGAATCACATTTTAATAGTGATCATTATATTTTTAAACTCTTTTCAAATTGGAATTTGAGCAAGCAAATTATTCCGGATTTTTTTGCAAAAAAAATCTCCCATTACGACTTTTTATTTACTACTAATTGCCCTTCAATAACAATATTCTGATAGTTCATTTCCTGTGAAGGATTTTTTTGTTTTTCGAAAAGATCAAATAAAATTTGGGTTGCTTTTTTTGCCTGATCATATGGGAATTGTTCTACAGAAGCAAGCGGAGGAAATTCAAGATAATTGGTAATGGGAAGGTTGGCATAGCTTACAAAACAAATGTCTTTGTTGATCTTCAGTTTTGCTTTTCGTGCAAACTGAATAGCATCAAGGGCCACATAATCATTAATGGTTACAATTGCTGTTGGCCTCAGTTTTAATTTCAACAATTGATCCATCGCTTCATAAGTTTTTTGCTGGGTCAGATCGGTGGAAACAACAAGCGAAAGGTCGATTTTTATTCTTTTCTTTTTTAAAACATCCATGTATGCATTGGTTCTCTCCATACATGATTTCATTTCTTCCGGCCCATTGATTACTCCAATTCTTTTGTGCCCGTTTTTGATCAAAAATTCTATAGCCTGTTTAGTGCCTGAATAGATGTCAGAAGAAACCTTGTGTACATCAGGCAAAGAAGGAACACGATCAAAGAAAACGATTGGAATGTTATAACCTCCCATTTTTACCAGGTGATCATAGTTATGGGTGTGTTTTGAAATTGAAACGATCAAACCATCCACCCTTTGATTTTTCATCGCATTGATAATTTGTTTTTCCTGTTCAACATCATCATGCGACTGACCAATGAGCACACTGTATTTATTTTGTTTGGCGATATCCTCAATGCCGTTAATTGCCTGCGAAAAAAATTCTTCTTTAAGATTCGGAAGAATTACGCCGATCGTATTTGTTTTTTGTTTTTTAAATAAAAGAGCCGTTTGATTTGGCTCATAATTTAATTCTTTGGCAAGTTTATGAACCTGGGCTGTAGTGCGCAATCCGATACTTGGATGATTGTGTAAAGCCCTTGATACGGTTGAAACTGAAAAGTTCAATCGGCGTGCAATTTCTTTAAGAGTAGCTATTTTATTTTCCATAGCAGTAATAGTGCAATTTACAATAAAATGCTTTAAAATTCAGAGACCCTGATGCGATTGCAGCAGTTCAAGAAAGAGTAAAATTCGTATAAAAATCACGATAATTCAAAATAAAACTTGTCTTAAATGTTTGTTTAACTACAAACAGTTGGGATTCTCTTCTGCTTTTACTCCTTTAAAAATTTTCAAAACCGTAAAGATTAAAAAATACACAATCGTTTGCATAATTTTTTGTGTAAAAATCTTTAAAAATAACGCAAACGATTGTGTTGAAAAATCAAACGATTGCGTAAATAAAAATGGGTCTGTGCCTTTTTAGACCGGACAGTTTTATCAAAAAAAGTTTGTCTCTTTAGCATAACAAACTGTTAAATAACTACCAATGCTTTGTTAATAACCTTATAAAAAAATCAATTTTTTAAATCAAAAATTATAGAGGATGAAAATATTAAGACTTCTTCAATGTAGCTTCCTACTCCTTCTGCTGATACTTTTTTCAGAATTGGGGATGGCACAACGAAAAATATCCGGGAGTGTTCAGGATGCCAAAAGTAATTCTCCCCTTGAAGGCGCCACTATTTCTCTAAAAAACAGCAAAGTCTCCACAATTAGCAAACCAGGTGGGAAGTTTGAAATTTCAGTTCCAAATGGAAAAGCGATACTTACTGTTTCGTTTGTTGGATTCCAGACACAAACTGTTACAGTTGCCGAAAGCCAGAGTAATGTACAGATTGCTTTACACGAATCGACCAACCAGTTGAATGATGTGGTGATCGTGGGAGTGCAGGCGCAATCACGAAGAAAAACGACTTCTGCTATTTCTACTGTTTTAGCTAAGGATATTCAATATTTACCTTCTCCAAGTGTGGATAATTTATTGCAAGGAAGGGTTGCGGGACTTGATGTGCAAATAAGTTCCGGTGAGCCAGGTGTTACTCCTACTGTTGTTGTTCGGGGGAATTCAAAACTGAGCACTAATATTAGTGATAATAATGTGGCTCTGGCCCATGCTTTAAGCGGTCCGCTATATGTAATTGATGGTGTACCTACCAATCCGGAGGACATTTCAAATATTTTTGATGCGACCGGTACAGACTTTTTAGCAGGAATCAACATTAATGATATAGCCAGTGTGGACGTTCAGAAAGACGCTGCTGCTACTGCTGCCTGGGGATCGAGGGGAGCGAATGGAGTAATTTACATTACGACCAAGAAAGGCATTGCTAAAGTCCCTGAATTCCGGGTTAATATTTATGGCGGCACAACTCAACAGCCTCAACTGTTGCAAACATCCACAGGCGCTGCGGAAAGAGAGGAGAAGATGAATATTATTAATCAATATGCGACGCCGGCTCAGTTAGCCTCACTTCCCCAATTATTGACTGATAGTTTAAACCCTTATTTCAATAATGCAACAGATTGGCAGGGATTATTTTACAGGACAGGCGCTATTCAAAATGTGGATGCATCAATGTCTGCATCAAGTGAAAATGTAAATTATCGTATCAGTGCGAATTATTATGATGAAAAAGGCATTATTGAAGCGTTTGGATTTAAGCGATACAGCATGAGAGGAAATTTTAATTTCAAAATAAGTCCAAAATTAAATAGTCAGTTCATTGTGGCTATGTCAAAAAGCGACAGGCAACGTGGTATGAAATATTATGGTAATAGTGATGCTAATACCCCGGTGAGTGGTTCCAGTCAGCCTTCATCCTTTTACAGGTTAACTGCTTTCGATTCATCGAACTTTACAGGGTTATACAGCAAATTGCGAAATAAAAATATTGATGATTATTACAGCGCTTCACTCACTCTGAATTATGCGATAATACCTTCTTTAAAATATACATTTCAAGGTGCTACCAATATTACTTCTTCAGGAAGAGATTATTTCCAACCTTCCAATATCGATCAGATTGCTGCGTTAGATCCTTCTACTGTACAAGCTTCTTATGCTGAATCTGATAAAGGAACTTATGCTACTTATTTTATGTCTAACACCCTGAATTTTATTAAAAGTATTCAGGCTGGAAAACATGTCCATAATTTTATACTTACGGGCTCGCAACAATTTAATGCAGATGTTTCCAATAGCAGCGTAGTGTCGGGTTCTAATGTGCCTTCAAACAATATCCAGGTGGTAAGCGGCATTCCGCAATCTGATAAAGATGGTTATTCCGATTATGCGGCTGATGCTTTGCTTTCATTTTCTGGTCAGCTTCAGTATGATTTTGATAATAAATATCTTCTATATGGCTCTTACCGTGGTGATGCTTCTTCCCGTTTTGGAGCTAATACGAAATGGGGATATTTCCCAGCTGCAGGCATTGGATGGATTATCTCAGACGAGGGATTTATGAATAAGCTTAAAAATGTAATTCCTTACTTGAAGATTCGCGGTAGTTATGGTGTTTCCGGAGATCAGCCCAATGATTTTTACGGGCCTTTCAATTCTTATATTCTTCCAGGTACTTATAATAGCGCTCCTGCTATACAACCTAGCTATACCAATGGATTAACTAAAAATAATCTTACCTGGAGCAGAACAGCCCAAAAAGATGTAGGAGTAGATGCTCAATTTTTCAACAACCGCATAACACTTGCTGTTGATTTTTATGAAAAATTATCGAAGAATGATGTTTATAAATTTGATTTGCCTTTTTATGTGGGATATCAAAGTATTGATTTCAATGCACACGACCTATGGATCAATAACAAAGGTGTAGATATTACACTCGGTACGAAAAATTTATCCCGGAACAGTCCATTGCAATGGAATATGCAGATAACAGTTTCACACAATACCAATATTATTGCAAAATTACCGAACAATAATCGCACATTTATACAGACAGATGGTTACGGTATTGACAGAGTATATGCAGTAGGGCAACCACTCAATGAAATGTTTCAGTTGAAATACCTTGGTGTTTACAATAATCAAAGTGAAATACCTTTCGACCCGATTACCGGGCAAGGGCTTACCTACTTTAAAGGTAATCACAAAGTAGTACCTGGTGATCCTATTTGGGAAGACGTAAATAAGATCGGCGATGTATGGTCGGATGAAGATAATGGTGCAGCTTATGGAGACAGAGTACCTACCGGAGATCCTAATCCTCAGTTCACAGGTGGCTGGTCAAACGAATTTTCTTATAAGAACTTCTCCTTAAGTATTCTTAGTGTATTTACGTGGAAGAGGACTATTGTAAATACATTTTTTCAACAACAGATCGCACAGGTGGTAGGAGGATATTCCAGCAGTATTTATTCTTTTGCAAATAGCAGGTTACCGGATTTGAGTGGATTGAATTACTGGACACCGCAAAATGCAAAATCAGATCCAAAATATAAAGCTGATTTTCCTTCAATTAATCCGTTAGGGCCAAGTTATTATCAATACATTCCTTTTACAAGCATGTTTAACCAGGATGGCAGTTATTTTAAAATCTCAACAGTAACGTTAAGCTACCAGTTGCCTCAATCAATTATAGGTAGATTAAAAATAAAAGGTATCCGGGTGTATACGATAGGGCAGAATCTACTCACACTGAAAAACAGTAATATTCCCAATCCTGAACTGGTAAATCAATTGGGCGTTTATACAGGAGGCTTATACCCGACTCCAATCAGGTTAACATTTGGGGCAGATGTACAATTTTAAAATTTTAAACAAAAAACATGAACAAACAATATTCTTTTTTCAAAATAATATCTCTGCTGATAGTTATTTGTTTTACGGGAGCCTCCTGCAAAAAATATATTGACCAGGGACCGATTACTTCCACCTATGGAACTGAGTTCTGGACTTCCCAAACTTCAGTAGAACAAGCTACCTTAGCAATGTATGGGCAATTAAGAAGCTGCCTAAGATACACCTCACCTGATGGGGTAGATCATGGAGAGCCTTCTATTTTTATTAATGGCGATTTAGTTGCCGGAACATTTGCTGTTGCCAGTGGCGATGTTTTTTTACCCTATGGGTTAAAGGCTTCCAATAATCCCCCCTGGAACTTTTCTTACGTTCCTTATTGGGCACCTGTTTTACAAGATTGGTCCAGATTTTATCAGTTGATCGCTCAGTGTAACCTGATTTTACAAAATGTACCTCAAATGTCAGCTTCTCTTTTTACTAATGAAAGCACCAGAAATGCTTATATAGCAGAAGCCTTGTTTATGAGGGCCTACACTTATTTCTATATTACGCGTATCTGGGGTGACCCGGTCTTTGTGACTAAATCCTATAATGATGCTGATTATGGTAATATTCCTCCGCTCGCAAGGACACCTGAAGCTGTTGTGTTGGATAGCTGTATTTCCGACTTAAAAAAGGCTTCAGCTAACCTGGACTTTGCAGGTGGAGATCCAGCAAAAGCTATTCGCGCTAATAAAGGAAGCGTATATGCATTGCTTGCTCATATTTATGCATGGAAACATGATTATGCCGATGCACATTTAGCCTGCCAGGAAGTAATAAATAATGGCGGATATTCTCTTGAACCGATGGACACTTATAAAAATATCTGGAAAGGGCAATCCTCCGAGGAAAGCATTTTTGAAATTTCAATGAAGTATAATTCAAATGACCCTAATTTTTCTAATGGCGGTAATTGGGCAGAAGCTAATTTCGATTGTTTTGGAACCTTTCTAAAAGGGCCAATTGTTTCTAACCAGAAAAGTGATTGCTGGATTTCTCCAAAGGGCGGATTGATTGATCAACTAATGGATACAGCGAATGATGCACGTTATAAAGCAATCCTCTCTTATGTTCCCGCATCCGGAGGAGATGTTGCCGGATACATGCTGTTGAAATATACCAACTTTGCTTTTCAAAAGCCGGAAACCAAAACATTGCCTTATATTGATAATGACCTTGTACTATTTCGCCTCTCAGATATCTATTTATTAGATGCGGAAGCATTGGCATCAACCGGTGATCTTGCAGGTGCTGCGGCAGATCTCGCAAAAACTGAAGACAGGGCAGGGATCACATCCTATCAAAATCCAACCAATCAATACGATATGTTGGATGAAGTAGTGATGGAAAGGTTCAGGGAACTGATAGGTGAAGGCCAATGGTTTTACGATTTGATACGTACCGAGCCTACACAAGGCTGGCTGGAATATGTAGGATATCCAGGTGACAGGGTCAATGCGACCAATAAAGGATACTATTGGCCATTAGATATGGGTACTTTATTTCCCCAGGATAAATTATTAACTCAAAATCCATGGTGGGCAACTCATAAATAAATAATTAATCAGCATTCTAAATGAATAAATCGTTTGTATGAAAAAAATATTTCTAATAAACCTTGCAGCGTTATTTGCAATCGTTCTTGTATTTACAGCCTGTAAAAAAGATTACATTTCAGGAGGAACACCTGAAAACGTAAATAAATATAAACAGTCTTCCACTTATGATGTATTAAAAGGAAACCCGCTGTATGATACTTTGGTTCAATTGATTGATGCGGCTGGTTTAAAAGACAAGATCAATGAACAAGGCACTACTTTTTTTGCACCTTCTGATTATTCTATCTTTAATTATCTCCAGCTCCGTAGTACAGACGTGCAAAATAATATTAACCAGGACAGCCAATTTGGTTTGGATTCGCTTTTATATTATCTGCAAAACAATATAAACGGCACAAAGGACTCTATGTTGATGTATTTGATTCATCAGCCTTTGCCTTTTAATGTACTGACGAATACCGGAACTTTATATCCTACAGAATTAGCGGGTGATACGGTTGCGGTATCTTATGAATACACGAAAGAAGGAACACTTGGCTACAATTCTGTGGTATCAAGCCAGCCACAGTTACTTTATTTTACACAGCTATGGTATCACTATGACCTTAGTAACGATAATCCCGCCGGTGATATACCTCTTGATATCGGTGTTCATACCCGATGCCAAACGTCTGGTATTATTACTAAAAATGGTATCATGAATGCCTTAACAAATTCTCACACTTTATTTTTTTATGACACCAAACATTAAAATTTTTACGATGAAAAAATACAAGCAAATTAATACAGCGATTCTTTTTTTCCTGGTAATTTTTGCAGGATTATTTTCAGGCTGCACGAAAATACAAAATGGTTTTTTAAGCCCTTATGTTCAATATGCTGTTAATGAATTTTCCATTATAAGAGGAAGAGCTTCTACTTCTTACTCTTTAATAACAGATGGATCAAGCATTCCTCTACATGTAAAATGGATTCATATTTATGATTCGACCGGCAAAATTGTAGATGATATTTTTTCAAAAAAATATCCTGTTGCTGTTTGGACCGCAGCCTATAATCCTTTAACTGACAAGACCTATGCGTCAATTTTCGCCAAACGGACCATTGACAGCTTGCCACCAATAGTAGTTAATGAAAACAGCGGCACTATCTCTTCCAATAGTGGCTCTCTTAATATTCCATTAGGAAGCTATACCATGGACTTTCAAATTTCCAATTCTGCAGGAACTCAAATTTTGAAGAACCTTATGAAAATTGATATCGTTGATGGCCCTTCAGTAGGTATTTCACCGGACCCGGGCGCGTTCAGCCTTTCCCTACTAAATGCTGGAACAGCAGGTGGTGCCGGGGCAAAAGGAGGTGCAAATAACGGAGTAATGTTTAATGGAAACAACAATCCTTTTGTAGTTTATTCTGTTACTCGATTTGCAGATACTCCCAATATTTTTATTGTAAAAGTTACCGACAAAAATGGAGTTGTTTTTAATCCTAAAGCTGGTGAAATTGCAAAAAGGCCAAATTCAGGATTAAATCCAAATCCTCCCTTTCTGCAAAATCTCCAGGATTATGCTCCTGATACATTCACAGCGACAGATACTGCAATGGTCTTAAAATACCCTCTGACACCTTTCCCAATAAATTCATTAGGTAACGGATATAATATGTATTACCGTCTTCCTACTAAATATGTACAAATAGACAGCACTAAAGCATGGACAAGTAATACAGCGGGTAATTTTTATAAAGGTATTCAGGATAGTCATTATCTTGGAGTATATACAAATGACAAATTTGATTATGCAGTAAGGATTCCTTTGCGTATATATGTGCCCGGAGCTTATGAATTAAATATTAAGATTTTGGATGCTACTCATAGGTAATAATTGTCTTTTCCTTCATTGCATAATAAACGAGTGAAGATTCAATGAAAGGTATTGTAAGGACTTTTTTTTCTGTTTCCGACCACCGCGAGCCACGGACTTTTTATATCCATAGTGGTTTATAAAAACAATAAAATGACTTTAAAAACCAATTCATTTAATTAAAAATTATGAAATATTCAACCACTACTTTCTTGTTTTCCTTCCTCATTTTTTCCTGCATAAAAGCACAAAAAGCCTCTGATACCGCGGGCAGTTACCAGGTAGCGCTTGCAAGCAACGGCTATGCTTATCCGTCATCAGAGGACTGGCGTTCCAATAATATTTCAAAAAAAGGACTGGTAAACTGGAATGATGTAAAAACTTTTACCCGCACCTTTTTCTTTCCACAACAAGCAGGAAAAATCCAGGTAGCGATAAAATTAAAATCTTTGGATGGCGATAGCAAATTAGAAGTAAAATTCGATAGTACCGGCAAAAGCTATGAAATCAATGTAAAGAAAAGCTCAGATTTTGTTACCATTCCGGTTGGTACTTTTTCTGTTCCTGATGCCAGGTATCATTATATTCAAATAAATGGAATCAGTAAAACAGGAAGCAGTTTTCCGGAGATTGAATCTGTGGTTATTTCCGGTCCCGCTGCAGAAAATCTGAAATATAATCTGAGTGAATACCGGGGTGCTCCTTCTACACATCTTTGGTATCAATATCCAAAAGACAGCACTATTGCCTGGTTTTATAATGAAGTAACAATTCCGGCCAGGGTAAATTCTGTGAATGCCTATTATATGACCAATGGCTTCAGTGGCGGCTATTCAGGCATTCAATTAAATTCTGAAACAGAAAGAAGGTTTATTTTCTCTGTTTGGAGTAATTATAACACCAACGATCCGAAAGAAATTCCTAAAGACTATGCAATTACTTTAATTAAAAAAGGTAAAAGTGTTTATACGGACGAATTTGGTAACGAAGGTTCAGGCGGCCACAGCCATTTGGTATTTCCATGGAAGCAAGGCGTAACGTATAAAGTTTTGATTGGTGCAAAACCTGCGGGCGATCACACGATTTATTCCTGTTATTATTTTGCTCCTGAGAACGGGAAATGGAACCTGATGGCAATTTGGGATAAAACAAAAACGGGCGGTAAACTGTTTTCAGGATTGTATTCCTTTGTCGAAAATTTTGGTGGCAACGGAAATGATTTCTTTAAAGCAGATTATGGCAATCAATGGGTTTGCACTCCTTCCGGAACCTGGATTGAATTGACCAAATGTTATCTCACTACAACAGCCAGCCCACAAAAGCACCAGCGATATGACTATGGTGCAGGAGTGGAAGACAATAAGTTTTATATGTTTACCGGCGGCTTTAAAGAAATAAATAATCTTGCGCCCGGCTCTGTTATTGAACGAAAAGCGAACGGAATAGCACCAGATATTGATTTTTCTACATTGCCTTAAAACAAGAAACCTGGTATTTGGTTTTGTAAAAATCTTTTCATTCATAACTGAAACAGCACCTTTAGCGAGAGAACGATGTGGCGTTTTTAATAATAAAGCAAAATAACATGCAATAAATACTGGATGTGACAGGTGATACTTTTCAGCAGGTTCAATTAAATGGAGTAGGTTGTTAAAGTGGGGTATCACAGAGATTTGTGGTATCCCTTTTTTAATTTCCCATTTTTCAAACAATCGTTTGCATGTTCGTAACTCTTTGGATGTTTTTATTTTACAGTATTTTCAAATCAATTTTTCTATGAAATATATTTTTGTAGTTTTTACGACTTTTATTTTTACAACTACTTTTGCACAGGATAAAAATCGGGACCCAAAGGTTTTCTGGCAGGAAAATTTCAAAACTGCACAACTTCCAGCAGGCTGGTATATTCCACCAGTTGGAAAGTGGGATCCACAATGGATTGTAACGAATCAGCCTTATCCTGGCTCCTATAAATTTCAGCAACAGGCGCCGCCAATTGCTTCCCACAGCCGTGGTTATCATTTGCAATTCCAGGCCGGATATTTCACAGACGAAGATGTGGATAGCTGGATTAAAAAGAAAAATTATCCTGATGGATATGTTATTTCTGCACCAATAAATTGCAGCGGGAAGAATTCAGTTGTTTTAAAATTTCAACAAACATTTCGCTGGTGGGATTATGG
>Ga0134125_10006403_pt1 | contig 13338 bp, 12 predicted proteins | sample KB31751_FD_96464 | JGI IMG/M metagenome (GOLD analysis project Ga0134125, IMG submission 96464) | Terrestrial soil microbial communities with excess Nitrogen fertilizer from Kellogg Biological Station, Michigan, USA - KB3-175-1 | ecosystem: Environmental > Terrestrial > Soil > Unclassified ... | reverse complement strand
TGATCGGCGACGATCCGCGTCAAGGTGTCGGTCGTCGATCCGGCCGGAAACGGCAGGACGACCCGCACGGTTTGCGACGGATAGGTATCTTGCGCACGGGCAGCGCCCGTCCAAGCAGTCATCACGGCCAGCAAGGCCAAGAGTCCAAAGTTTCGCATGTCGCTGATTGCCCTTTTAGGCCCGCGCGCCGCCTAGGCCGCGGCGGTGCGCTGCCCCGGCTCGCGCCGGTACGGCTCGATGATTTCTTTCTGAACGAGCGCAATCTGCTCCAGATTCGGCACAAGCTTAAACAGAAACAGCTCGATGCCCATTTCGCCGTAGACCCGCAGCTGCTTGCGGACGTGCTCGGGCGGCCCGAGACAGCCCGCCTTCATGGCCGGCGCCGTGCGCTGCATGATCTTGCGCATGTCCGCCTCGGAGCCGTCGGAGACGAGCAGCCGCACCGCGGCGGCTTTGGCGTCGGCGACGCTGTCGCCAAAGGCGACAAACGGATTGAAGGCGAACCGCACCTTGCGGCCGAAGCTCGCCGCCTTGCGGTTCATCACGTCGATCGAGCGCTGCAGGCTGTCCATCACATCCTGCACCGTCTCGGCCTCCTTGTCGAAATCGAGAAACCACCAGTCGGCGGCTTTCGCCACCATATCGAGCCCACGGGGGCTGCGGCTTGCGGTGAAAATCTCCGGCAAGGTTTGGGTCGCCGGTTTCAACAAAAGCTGGCAGCCGTCGACCTGATAGAACTGGCCTTGATAGGAGAACGGCGTCTCGCTCCACACGCCGCGCAGGACATCGATGAACTCCTCGGCGCGGACGTAGCGGTCGTCGTTGTTAAGGAGCGTGTCGCCGCCGAACATCGTATGTTCTTCCACGTTCCATCCGGTCACCAGATTGATCGCGGTGCGCCCCGGCGTCAGCCGGTCGAGCGACGTCGCCATCTTGGCCACCAGGGTCGGATGCCAAAGCCCCGGATGCACCGCCACCATGCTCCTGATCCGCGCGGTCCAGGAACTGACCGCGGCGGCCAGGATCCAGGCTTCGAAATCGGCGCCGAGGTGACGTTCCGCAAACAGGATAATGTCGAAGCCAGCACGATCGGCGGCGCAGAGAATCTCTTTGGCCAGATCGAAGGCGGGATCGACGTCGCCAGCAGGCAGCGGCTTCAGCGCGCCGGCAACGGATTGTTCAATCGCATGCGAGCCGACGGTGACATGCGGCACCGGTGCGTAAAGGCCAAACTGCATCGCGGATGTCCTCCGGCGTCTTGATTGCTGCCGCAAGCGGCATCGGCGCTTGCGTCAGCCGAGATTATTCGCGCAGCGCCGAAGTCGAGCGCATGCTAGTGATTTTCCAGCCGGCACGGAAGCGATCGCCACGCGCAACAAGCATGCTTGGCCCGCAAGCGGCGATTGAAGAATCGCATTCGCAGCGGGTCGCGCATCGCGCCGGGCGCACGCTGCGGAGAGGCTGCCCCGCGCGACCCCGATCAAAACTCGCGGCCGATCAGCCGATCAAGCGACCAGCGCCCGCCGCCGCGGAAGAAAATGGCGAGCGCCACGATGCCCATGAACAGCGCGTATTCCATGCCGCGCCTGCCCCACGACCAGTTCGGGTAGAGCACCGCGAACGATATCACCGCCATCTCGATGACGATTGCAGCGGCGACAATGCGGGTAAACAGCCCAAGCGCCAGCAGGATGCCGCCGAAGAATTCCACCGCGCCGATGAAATAGGCCCAGGCCAGCGGATAGGCCCAACCGAAATTGACGAAGTTGCGCGACGCCGCAACGGCATCGTTGCCGAACAGCTTGGCATAACCGTGCGGAATGAGAATGAGGCCGAGCGCGACGCGAATGAGCGTATAGGCAAGCGGCGCGAAGGTCTCGTAGAACCCCGCCGCAGCCGGCACAAATAATCGCTCGCGATCGACTTCCGCTTCCGACGCTGTGCTCAGAATCTTCATCAACTCCTCCCCCGCTTTTGGGACATCGTCCGTTCCCCCGGTCGTGCCGCGCTCGACGCATGGCCCGCACGCGTCGCCGCCCGTCGCGGCAGAGCGTAGACGAGGACGGCGATTCCTGGAAGGAATAGCGCCTCCTGTGACATCGTCGACCGACGAATGGGGGTTCAGGTGAGCGACGCGGGCCAAATGTTCTCCGACGGCAAAGCCTATGAACGGATGATGGGCCGCTGGAGCAAACTTGCCGGCAGGCTGTTTCTCGATTGGCTCGATCCACCGCAAAACCTGCGCTGGATCGAAGTCGGCTGCGGCAACGGCGCCTTCACCGAGGAGCTCATTGCGCGTTGCGCGCCGGCCGCCGTCGCCGCCATCGATCCTTCGGAAGGCCAACTGGCGTTCGCGAAGGAGCGCCCCGGCGTGACGCTGGCGCAATTCCAGATTGGCGATGCGCAGGCGTTGCCGTTTGCCGATCGCAGTTTCGATGCGGCGGCGATGGCGCTGGTCATCACCTTTGTGCCCGATGCCGCCAAGGCGGTCACGGAGATGGCCCGGGTGGTCAGGCCGGGCGGGCTCGTCGCCACCTATATGTGGGATACGCTCGCCGGCGGGGTGCCGCTTGCGCCGATCGAGGCCGCCCTGAAATCCCTCGGCAAAGCGCCGCCGTCGCGCATAAATCCCGCCGCGTCACGGCGCGAGACCATGCAGGCGTTATGGCAAGCGGCCGGGCTGCAAGCGATCGAGACGCGCCAGATCCGCATCCCGGTGAGCTTTGCCAGCTTCGACGATTTCTGCGAGTCGAATCTGGTGCCGATCGGACCGGCCGGCCAGGTGATCAACGCCATGTCGCCGGACGAAAAAGCGCAGCTCAAGGCGCGCTTACGCGAGCAGTTGCCGATCGGTGCGGACGGGCGCATCGCATACGAGGCTTTGGCCAATGCGGTAAAGGGCCGAGTGCCTGAGCGGACCTGAATCATCCCGCGTCGCGCCTGCTCTTGATCAGCGGCCCCGCTACGGCTTGCCGCCAAGCCCGCAAAATCCTTTGCGTTCGACGTCGTCAGCGGGCGACCGCTCGGCTCGCCACCGCCACAGCATGCAGCGGCTTCCTTGACAGCGAATGTGGTCGGCTTCGCTGAAGCGGCCTTGATAGCCGAAGGCGAGCGTCAGGAGCGGACAACCGATTTTTGCAGCTTGTTGCTCCGTGACAAGCATTGGCGCGGTTCGCTTGGTCTCTTTCGCGACAGTCGATGCTGCCGCCAAAGGCGCTGGCGGGATGTGACGTACGTCACACCCCCGGCCCTTGCTCCACGGACATATTTGGCGGCTTTGTTCGGTGCAAAGGTCGGGCGAACAACGCCTCCTCTCGGGTGCAACGGTTGGCTTCGCGGGCCGCGCCATCCATTTAATCGTCAGACCGACAGAGGAGGTTCGCATGGCCGAGTTCACAAAGCCCCGCGCCGTAGGTTTCAATCACGTTGCGCTGGAGGTGGGCGACATCGATGAGGCGCTGGCGTTCTATGGCCGCCTCTTCCAGTTCGAATTGCGCGGCAAGAGCGACTCGATGGCCTTCATCGACCTGGGCGACCAGTTCATTGCCCTGCAGAAAGGCCGCCGGCAGCCAGCCGACGACGGCCGCCACTTCGGTCTGGTCGTCGATGACAAGGCAGCCGCCCGCAAAGCCCTCGAGGCCGCCGGCGTTACGCCGCTCGACGGGCCGTTCCTTGATTTTCGCGACCCCTGGGGCAACCGGATAGAGATCGTCGGCTACGACAATATTCAGTTCACCAAGGCGTCCCATGTGCTGCGTGGCATGGGCCTGGCGCATCTGGCCAAGAACGAGAAAGCAAAAAAGGAACTGGCCGAAAAAGGCATGGCGCCGGAGTAGCTGCTGCTCGTTCAGCAGTTGCGCGTGTGACGACCGCCCCGCTAAGCTTCCGTTCGCGCCAGCCTCCTGGCGACGGTTCTCTATCGGACTGCTTAGATGCATGTGCCGGCGTCATCCGTCAGGCGTTCGTCAGCGCCGACGCGCCTCGCAACGCCCGCCTATGTTCTCTGCTGTCTGTTGCTGCTGACTGCGTCGCTACCGGCATTCGCCCAATACCTCGGCGCGCCGCTTGCGCAGGATCCTGATCCAGGTGTCGATCACACCCAGCTCGCCGCCGAAGTGGCGCCGGAGCTTCGCCGCACCGCGGTGTACTACCCGCACCGAATATCCGCAGGGCACGATCATCGTGAACACCGCGGACCGTTTCCTCTATCTGATCATGGCCAACAACGTCGCGCTGCGTTACGGCATCGGCGTCGGCCGCGCCGGCTTTCAGTGGGGCGGCATCCACGTGATTACGCGCAAGGCGGAATGGCCGGATTGGCGGCCGCCGCCGGAAATGATTGCGCGCCAGCCTTATCTGCCTCGCTTCATGGCCGGCGGGCCCGGCAACCCGATGGGCGCCCGCGCGCTCTATATCGGGACCACCGAGTACCGCATCCACGGCACCAACGCACCGGAGACGATCGGCCAAGCGGTCTCTTCAGGTTGTTTCCGTCTCGTCAACGACGACGTGATCGACCTGTACGGCCGCGTGCCGGTCGGCACCAAGGTCGTCGTGCAGCATCAATAGCGGCAGATTGTTCTGCTGTACGGTGGTCTACCTCACATCGGGCAGTTCGCCCTCGAAGATTTAGGGCATCAGCGTCCGAGCTACCCTAAAGCCAAGGTCATCAACCCGGCCGTCCGGAGATGTCCGGTCGCGGGCTGCGGAGCGAAGGTTGACTGCGGGGAGATACCAGGAACCGCCGCGGCCGACACGGCGACTGCAATCGCCGGCGGTCCAAGCTGAACCGTCCCCGGGTGGGTCGCCGTCGTAGCTCTCATGATAACAGTCCTCCGTCCATTCCCAGACGTTGCCTGCCATGTCGAATAGACCGAATTGGTTGGCGGCGAAGGAGCCGACTGGGGCCGTTCGCTTACCATCCCACTCACTCCCACAGCCGTTGCAATTGGCATTGTTTTTGCCGATGTCGCCGCCCCACGCATACGCGCCTTGCGTTCCGGCACGCGCCGCATATTCGTATTCAGCTTCCGTCAACAGCCGATAGGTCTTGCCGGTCACCCTGGAAAGCCAAGCCACATAGCGCTGAGCATCATGAAAGCTCACATTGATCACCGGTCGCCGCTGCCGGCCCCAGCCCGCGTCGAGGCCAGCACCTTGGCCCTGGGGGGGACAATCGCCGTAAGCGACACATGTATCCCACTCGGCGAAGGTCAGCGCGTATTTCGACACCGCGAACGGCTTGGAAATCGTGACCCGGTGACGTGGAAATTCACTCTCAGAGGCGTCCCTGTCCGTCGACAATGATCCCATCATGAAGGCACCCGCCGGCACCACGACCATCTCGGGGCAGATATCCCGATCTGCGTGGATGCATTCCCAAAAGCTTTGTTTTGGATCGGGCCTCAGCGCGCGTTCGGCGTCCGCCGTTAAGGGCTGAATGTTTGCCGCGGCGAAACGTGCTTCAGTCCAATGGACGCGATAAGCATCGATGATGCGGGTTTCGTTCATCCAGCCGATGAGCCCGGCAATCACGCCGACCAGCAGCACATAGACCAGCATTTGGACGCGCCGCGCCCTCGCCTGCGCCTTTCTCTCTTGCGCGATGCTCTGCTCGATGAAGCTGCAGTCGGTTCCGGGTAAATCTTCTGCGCGCTTTAAGTGCCAACTTTGAGCTTGCGTCAGCGCTGCCCCCATCAGCAGCGCGTCCTGCCGCGGCGACCCCGCGCTTGCTGTCGCCTGCCAGGCACGGCGCGCCACTTCGAGGCCCGAGCGCCAAGCCAAAAACTCGCGCTCCGCCGCAATCCATTCGCGCAACTTGTCCCAACGGCGGAATATCGCCTCATGCGCCACTTCGGCGTAAGTCTCGCCGATCTCTCCCTTGGCGGTCACCAGGAGACGATTGGGATGATCGGCGAGTTCGCTGACCAACCGCCACTCCTCACGCGAAAACTCATGCCGAAACGCTCTGCGCCGCGTCGGCTCCCCATCCTCGCGCACGGTGGCAAGCTTGAGGGTGAAAATGCGCCGTAGCGCCTCCTCAGCCCCCGGATGCTCCACAATGAAGCTATCGGCGCGATCCACCAGCACGCGGCCAAGCTCGACCGCCGGTGCCTGTAACCTCAACACGCCGTCCCATTTAGGATCCTTGCTTTTCCACATGTCGTCGAGCAGATACGACAGCAGTGGCAAGGCGCCGGCATCCCGGCTCGATTCTTCTGCGGTCCGGCGAGCGATATCGGCGGCGAGATGATCGCTCTCGAAGCGGGCCCCCAGCAACGCCGCTGGCCGGCTCACCACCTCGCGCAATTGCGTCTCCCGCAGCGGCGGCACCTCGATCTTGTGCGAGCTGTCCTGGAGCAGTTCGTCTTTTTGCAATTCGCCCAGAAAATCCGCACGCAGACTCATCACGGCCCGCAGCCGCCTTTCACTCAGCGCCGCCGCGACGAGTTCGGAGAAGCACTGGCGCTCCCGCTCGGCTGAGCGCACGTAAAGCTCTTCGCCCTGATCGATGTAGAGTAGGAAAGTCGGCGGACGCGGCTGTCCTAATTCGTCGTACCGCCGCCCGGTCTGGTCGAGAAGGTCGCCTAGCGTCAGCTTGCGGGCCAGCAACGCATCAACCCATTCAGCCCTGAGCGCCGGCCACGCGGTGCCGACGCGGTCGAGCTGCCACGTATCGAGAAAAGCCTCGATCAGCGCCCGCACCGGCTCGGTGCCGGGCCGCAGGCTGAGAAAGCACCAGCGTCGGCTATCGCCGAAGGCTTGCGGCCAGTCATCGGGGCTCGTATCCGGCCACGCTTGACGCTTTAGAGCTGCGAGCACACCGGCCTGCGCCAGCGAGGACTTGCCGACGCCTGAATTGCCGATCAGCACTGCGAGCTTTTCGGGTATAGTCCCCAAGGCGTTGAGGATTTCGACGGTCTCTCTCGTTCGGCCGAAAAAATAATCGCTGTCTTTTGCCTCCATTGCGGCAAGGCCGCGATACGGCGACGTGTAACGCCACAATTCGCCTGCAACGGCGTCGCCCGACGCGCCGTCGAGCAATCGCGCCGCATCCTTCTCCGAAGATGGATCGGGGCTGATAATCCAGTGGAAGCGTTTCAAGAAGGGCAGACCTGGCGCGATCTGTCCTTGAAGCAACATCAAGATGATCGGGAAATTTGGCGTCTTGACGTGCTTATCGAGAGCCTCGTCGTATTCAAAAAGTTGCCAATCGCCCAGTCCGTGCTCGCCGACCAGCAGCACGAAAGCATCCGCCTCGGCGATTTCCCGCGCGAGCTGTACGGTCCACAGCCCGCCGGCGCGCAGATGCGTCGGAGCGAGGAATACGCGCGATGACGAATCCTTCCGCTCAATCGCTTCCTTGAGCCGCTCGGCGAGCTTTTGATCCGGCGTGTGGTAGCTTAAGAACCAGCGGCGCATGCAGCCATCGTTGCCAGCTTTGGGGATAGGCAGCAACAGGGGAGCGGCGCGATTGCGCTGTCACCTCTACGTCAGCAGCGGCGACCAGGCGGGGTCGGAGGCGAAGCTCGGCGTCGGCACACGCAATTGATTGCGGCCGGAAATATCGATCGTGTAGAGCGACGGGCCGGGGCTGCCGATCTGGTCGCTGAAATACATGATGACGCGGCCGTTGGGCGCAAAGGTCGGCCCCTCGTTGTGGAATCCTTCGGTGAGGATGCGCTCGCCGCTGCCGTCCGGCTTCATGACGCCGATGGCGAACGTGTTGGCGGTCTGCTTGGTGAAAGCGATGTAATCGCCGCGCGGTGACCATACCGGCGTCGAGTAGATGCCCTCGCCGTGGCTGATCCGTTGCGCGGTGCCGCCGGCCGCCGGCATGACGTAGATTTGCGGCTGGCCGCCGCGATCGGAGGAAAAGCAGATATTCCCGCCGTCGGGCGCAAAGCACGGCGAGGTGTCGATCGCCGCGGTGTTGGTCAGCCGCGTCGTCGCCTTGGAGCGCAAGTCCATGACGAAGATGTTGGAGTTGGAGCCTTCCTGGAGGCTCATGATCACGCGGTAGCCGTCCGGCGAGAACCGCGGCGCAAAGCTCATGCCGGGGAAATTGCCGACGATCTCGCGCGCGCCCGAGGTGATGTTGAGCAGATAGACGCGCGGGTCGCCCTGGCCGTAGGCCATGTAGGTGATTTCCTGGGTCGAAGGCGAGAATCGCGGCGTCAGCACCAATTCGTCGCCGCGCGTCAGGTACTGCACGTTGGCGCCGTCCTGATCCATGATGGCGAGCCGCTTGACGCGGCGGTCCTTCGGACCGGTCTCGTCGACGAACACGACGCGGGTGTCGAAGTAGCCCTTGTCGCCGGTGATGCGCTGATAGACGGCGTCGGAAATGATGTGGGCGAGGCGGCGCCAATTGTCGGGCGTGGTCAGATATTGCTGGCCGTTGCCGAGCTGCTGCCCCGCCAGCACGTCCCACAGCCGGAATTCGGCCTTGAGCCGGCCGTCGCTCTGCCGGGTGACGCGGCCAGTGATCAGCGCCTGGGCGTTGATGGTGCGCCAGGAATTGAAGTTGGGCACGGTGTCGAAGTTGACGATCTTCTCGATGAACGCCGACGGATTGATCGGAACAAAAAGACCGCTGCGCTGCAGGTTGGCGGTGATGATCTGGGTGACGCCGTGCGCGGTGTCGGCGTCGGCCGCGCTGCCCGGGATCAATTCCGGGATCGCGATCGGCATCGGCTGAAAATTGCCCTCGGTGATGTCGAGGCGCACGCTGGCGAGGCAGGACCGCGCCGCGAGCGCCAGCCCGGCCCCGCAGGCGCCGAGCGTAAGCGCACGCCGCGTCAGCACAGGACGAAGGACACCGGAGGTGGATAGTGGACTCATGGGGCTAAAGTCCGCTTTATCAGTTGGACAGTTCACGTGGATTGAAGTTCACCGTGATGTCGCGCCATTGCGCGTAGTGCTCGGGCTTGAGCATGGTGAACGGCTGGCATTGCAGGAGTGCGCGCTTGCCGCTTTCGGCGAGCGCCGGGCCGAGCGGCGACGGCGAGCCGGCGACCACGACCGGCGGCTGCGCCAGCGAGCCGTCCTGCCGGAACAGCACCCGCAGCTCGACGTAGATGTTGGTATTGCCGTCGATGCCGGGCGGCGGGCTCCAGCATTCGCGGATGCGCTGACGTAGCGCGTCGATCTCGGTCTGCGACAGCTTGGCGTCAGGCGGTGCATTGGGCGCGCCGAGGTTGGCCTCTTGGTTCAGCCTGCTCGCGCTCGCCAGCTCGCGGCGCGGATCGCGATGATCAAGGAGCCGGGCTATCTCGCTGGAATCGTATTTGGGCGAGTGCTCGGACGTCTTGTCCTCGTGCGGCTTCTGCTTCTCTTCTTTCTTGAGGAGGTCGGCAATCTGGTTCGGCTTGAACTGCGGCTCTTTCTTCTCCGGCTTTTCCGGAGGCTTTTCTGCGGGCTTTTCCGCGACCTTGGGATCGGGCTTCGGCTGCGGCGGCTTGGGCTGCGGCTTTTGCGGCGTGGCGTCGGTCTTGATCTCGGGCTTGGGCGCCGCCTTGGGCGCGACCTGCTCGACCTGTTTCTGAACATCAACTTTGTCGGCGAGCGGCTTTGGATCGGCGTGGTTTTTTGCGTTCTGCTGGCCGAGCGCGGCGCGCGACACGTCACTGTCGGTGACGATCGAGACCGGAACGAAATTCGCCATGTCCGGAATAGGCTTCGAGCTCGCCAGCGTGACGAAGCCGGCGACGAAGATCGCCACATGTCCGCAGCCGGATATGATCCAGTCGGACCGCACGCCTATTCTCCCCGCTTCTCGTCGGTGATGTTGAGCACCGTGCCGTAGCCGGCATCGTGCAGCCGTCCCAACACCCGCGCCACCTCATTATAGCAAAGCTCCTTGTCGGCGTTGACCCACACCGTGGGCGGCGACTGGCCGGGCGCGTTGGTGGTCTTGATCGCGGAGAACTTGGCCGCGATCTCGTCCATGGTGATCGGCGACTTGTCGACGAACATGTCGGCCTGGCTCGAGCACTGGCCGCCGCTCTTCTTGAGCGTGAAGGTGAGCGGCGCCTTGTCCGAGTTGAGCGAGGTGCCGCCGCGGGTGTCCGGCAGATCGACGCGGATGGTCAGCGTCATCAACGGCGCCGTGACCATGAAGACGATGAGCAGAACCAGCATCACGTCGACGAACGGCGTGACGTTGATCTCGCTCATCACGACGCGGCGGCGGCCGCGGCGCCGGCCGGCCGATGATGCGCTCGCGATGCTAGCCGCCATGCGCTGCCCTCACCCGCGCTCGTCGATCTGGCGCGACAGGATCGCCGAGAACTCGTCGGCAAAGCCTTCCAGGCGCTGCGCCTGGCGATTCACCTCGGCTGCGAACTTGTTATAAAAAATCGTCGCCGGAATGGCGGCAACGAGGCCGATTGCGGTGGCGAACAGCGCTTCGGCTATGCCCGGCGCCACCACCGCCAGCGACGTGTTCTGCGACGCGGCGATCGACTGAAAGCTCGACATGATGCCGGCGACGGTGCCGAACAGGCCGACGAACGGGCCGGCCGAGCCGACCGTCGCCAGCACCAACAGCCGCCGCTCCATGTGCTCGACCTCGCGCGCGATGGTGACGTTCATCTTCTTCTCGATGCGCATCTGCAGGCCGGCGAAGGAGCGCACATGGGCCTGGACGCTGCGCTTCCACTCGTCCCAGGCGGCGACGAACAGCGCGTCGGTGGAATGGCCGTTGGAGGCGGCGAACGCCTTGTAGAGTTCCTCGAACGACTGCTCGCCCGACCAGAATGCCTGCTCGAAACGGTCGCCGGCTTTGCGGATGTGCGCGAACAGCCGCGACTTGTTGAGCGCAATCGCCCAGACCCAAACGGAGGTCACGAGGAGCCCAGCCATCACCAGCTTGACGATCCAATGGGCGTGCCAGAACAGCGTAACAAGCTCGAGGCTGGACGAAGACATCAGGCGTCCTTTGCGCGTCGTTCAGTGCGGCCGGATCGCGCCGCCGCCGGGACGATCGGGCCGGATCTGCACGGTGCTGCGCCGGGACCTAAAACCCAAAGGCCAGGCAGCCGCATCGCGCGCGCCGACCACGACCCGAAATTTCGCGAGGACCCCAAGCCGGACCCGCCACCGGCGGGCCGAAAACAGTCGCGAAACTTGTCCAAACTAGGGCGCACCACCACTCGTCAGGGGTAACGAAGCCCGACTGTGCTTAATGGGGAGTTAATGAGCGCCGCGCCCATCAACGCGACACGGCCGAAGAAAATGCGCGAGCCGCCCGCCGCGATGCGGCGGACGGCTCGGGAACTTTGAGAGCTTGCGGCGTTACGACGCTTGCGGCTGCGGTCCCGCATCGGGGGAGCCGTTGCGGCGCTCGGCCATGAACTGATCGAACTCGGCGCGGTCCTTGGCAAAGCGCAGGCGCTCCAGGAACTCCTTGAACTCGCGCTGTTCCTCTTCGAGCCGGCGCAGCGTGTCGGCCCGGTAGTCGTCAAAGGCGCGGTTGCCGCTCGACGGCGGGCCGCCCCAGAAACCGGCACCGCTTGAGCGCGCGCGGTCCATGCGGCCGCGAAGCCGGTCCATTTTGTCCTGCATGCGATCCATCTTCGACTGCCAGCGGCCGCCGTTGTGATGACTCCAGCATCCCATTCGTCCACTCCCGAGAATGAAAGCGAGAAGCACGACACCGAGCGGCCACCAGGCGATGAAGCCGAGAATCATCAACGCGATCCAAGCCGGCTTTCCCAGTTCATCGAGCTTATCCACGAACACCATGGTGGCACCTCGTTGTGAATGTAAATAACATTTACATTGCCTCGGACCACTGTCAAGTGGCGCCCGCAAGACTTTTTGCAAGAGGTCAGCTTGCCAGAGGTCAGCCGGCCGGCTGGTCGGCCGCGGTCGGGAATCCGAGGCCGCGCAAATAGACCAGGACGCCGGCTTCGAGGAGTTCCTCCGCCGACATCGGCAGGGTGCGGCGGCCTTCGTCGCCGCGGCCGAACAGCGAGGCGATGCCGTGCGACATCGACCAGATATGCAGCGCCACCATCAGGGTCGGCGGGCGCTTGGCCGCCGGCATTTGGCCACAGAGCTTTTCGGCCGCGCTGCGCAACACTGCGAAGGCGCGCTCGCCGGCTTCGCGCAATTCCGCACTGGTCGACAACGGGATGCCGGCCTCGAACATGGCCGAATAATAGGCCGGCTCGCTGCGGGCAAATTCCAGATAGGCTTTGCCCAGGCGATCGAGCGCCGCCATCGCATCGGGGCGGCCGTCGTCCCAGGCGCGCGTCAGCGCGCGCTCGAACTGCTCGAAGCCGCGCAGCGCGACGCTCGCCAGCAGTTCGTCGCGGTCGCGAAAGTGCCGGTACGGCGCCGCCGGACTGACGCCGGCCCAGCGCGCGGCTTCCGCAAAGGTGAAGCCGGCCGGCCCCTTTTTGGCGATCAGCTCGAGCGCGGCGCGCAGCAGCGCTTCCTTGAGATTGCCGTGATGGTAGCCGCGCGGGCCGCCTGCCCCCTCGGCGCCGCCCCGCTCGTGCTTGGACCAGCTCATGTAAATGGCTTTTACATTGCGCAGGCCGCCACGTCGAGTTTTTGACCGCACCCGGGACGATTGACGCGCGGAATGGCGCTCGGCTTAGTTAACCGGCGCACTCCGTTTGATCGTTCAGCCATGGCCCTCGTCGAGAATCTTGCCGCGCCGCCGCTCGCCGGTCGGACCGAGACCGGCACGCTCGGCGTGTTCTGGCTCAAACGCCTCTGGTCACGCGCGCTTGCCGCGCAGCACGGCCGCTTCGAGCCGCCCAGCATTCACGAGCGGCACCTCGATCATCTGGTGATCCATGCCCTCGGTGTCGGCATCGAGCAGACCACGACCCATCTCGGCCGCGCGGCGCCGAGCTTTGCCGAGTTCGAGGACTGGATCGTCGCCAGCACCGGCGGCGTCGCGCCCGAGCGGATCGCGCGCATCAACGCGGCGGTCTCGGGCGGCGAGCCGCCACCGGATACTGCGCATTGGCTCGCCGCGGTCGAGGCAAGCGCGCCGGTGCTGACCGCCGACGATCTGAGCTTCTGGGAGGAGCACGGCTACGTGGTGCTGCACGATGCGGTGCCGCCGGAGGTGCGCGAGGCCGCGGCGCAGGCGCTATGGGAGCACCTCGGCGCCAAGCCGGACGATGCCGACACGTGGTACACCAGAAACGATCACGGCATCATGGTGCAATATTTTCAGCACCCGGCGTTCGAGACGGTGCGCTGTTCGCCGCGCATCCACAAAGCCTTCGCGCAATTGTGGGGCACCGCCGATCTGTGGGTCACCACCGACCGCGTCGGCTTCAATCCGCCCGAGCGCGAGGGCTTCATGTTTCC